>Ga0302310_10000372_pt1 | contig 42459 bp, 56 predicted proteins | sample III_Palsa_N1_2_FD_200451 | JGI IMG/M metagenome (GOLD analysis project Ga0302310, IMG submission 200451) | Peat permafrost microbial communities from Stordalen Mire near Abisko, Sweden - III_Palsa_N1_2 | ecosystem: Environmental > Terrestrial > Soil > Palsa > Peat permafrost | place: Sweden...
GAGAAGGGCCGAGCAGCACACAATCGCTAGCCGCTCCATTTTCAAGTCGATCACCCGCTGCCTTTGTTGCGGCGTGAATTGATGATGTCTTGGAGCGCTTCCTGCAGCCTGCTTTCGGCGTAGTGCAACTCCACCTTGCTGAGCCGCGTTAGCTGAGCCTTGCCGATGTTCTCAAACGGCCACCAAGGCGGCAATTCGCCGCTCGTGCGGCTGGCGGGAGGCCCGTTAGGTTCCGGGTCGCCCTCGTCGGTCTCCAGGTAATGCGGGTCTACGCGAAGTGCCGCAGCGAGACGATTCAGCTTTGTGGAGGATATCTGCTTCTGATTTTCCAGCCCGGAAAGGGTCGACTGGCCGATACCAGCGCTCTTGGCGAGCTCCGGCTGGGTAAGTCCGCGATAGGCGCGCCACCACTGAACCCGTGGGCCAATCGCGTCGAAAGTAGGGAGGCCGAGTGGACGTGGCATACGGCGGGAAGTATTACGGAGTTCCGTAGCGGAATGCCGATTGCACAATATATCGGTATTCCGTATGCTCGGTTCCATGAGCAACTGGTCTTCACGCATTTCGGATCTGCGCCGAAAAGGGATGACGGTCGCCGAAATCGGCGACGCCATCGGACTTGCACAGTCTTCGGTTAGTGACATCGAGAGCGGGCGCTCGAAAGAGCCCCGCGGAGATGCAGCAGTCGCGTTGCATGAGTTACACAAATCCAAGGTGGATGAATCGCTCGGAGAGGGCTGAGGCCCGGGTTCGTTCTTTTCAGTCATGTTCGCTGACGTTCCTATTTTTGCCTAGAAAAACGATATGCACCGAGACTCAACAAAGTTGCGGACCGTTGAGAGTGAGCAGCTTTCGCTCATCCCCAACGACGCGATAGCGGGGCGCCCGGCAAGTCTCGATCGGATCTACACACTGTCGGACACTCACGAGGCGCTGATGTACGGATGCGAACTCGCGCGTCGGCCTGCGAAGCAGCTCTATGGCGAGATGGAGGTCGACAAGACGACGTGGTCGCGGATCGTGAACGGCGAGTGGGATCTCAGCGGACGCAACATCCTGAGATTCAGCCGGGCTGTCCGCAACGACGCGTACCTGCTCTATCTGAACCACGTGCACGGCTACGACCTTACGAGCCTGCAGAAGGTCCAGGACGACAACGAGCGACGGATCGCTGAGCTTGAGAAGGCGGTCGCGGAGCGAGATCGGACCATTCAACTGCTGGTTGGGTACCAGAAGGGAAAGGCCTGAAATGACTGGTCAGTTCCATTGCGCCCCCTCGCTTCCCGCTGTCAGGCGGGTCATCGACAGCGATGTTCTGCGACATCGTTTTCATCGGTTGTACGCCGTTAAGGCCAAGGTCGCAATGCAACGGAACGTAAAGAATTCTGAAGCAGACCCATTAGGAGCGCCAATCAACGTGAGTTAACGGAAATAAACCCCGGGTTGCCCCCAGGGACAATTGACTTTTTAAGAATCAGGACCTGGCGAGCGGGGAGTCTGACAGCGTGCCGCACGCAATTGCATTGTGTTTGAAACAAGGTGGTGCGTGTTGAATCTTCAACAGCGCATTCTCGACGTGTTGGATCAGCAAGTTGCGTGCCCCGCAGAGCTTGTCTACAGCCTGTTGAGCGGCGTGGGCTCGGAGGCGATCGACTGTGCGCTCGGTGGCTTGATTCGCGGGAAGAAGGTCATTCGGACCGAGCAGGGCTACTCGCTGCTGCGTCTGCACCCCACTATTTCACCGAGCGTCTTCGTGCACATGGCGAGCAAACGCTCGGCTGCGGAGGCGCGAATCGTTCGACTCGAGAAGGAGCTCGCTGAGCAGCAGGCCGTCGTCGAGCAGTGCGACGACTTCGAGGTTCGGTATGCGGGGAAGAAGGAGGGGGGGGCTTGAATTACTACCCGCGGTACATGGGTGACTATCAGTCCGACACGATGCACCTCTCGATGACCGAGGACGGCGCCTACACCCGGCTCCTGGATCATTACTACGGCAAGGGCAAGCCGCTTCCGGGTGATCTCAAGCAGCTGTGCCGCATCGCCCGCGCGTTAGACAAGATTGAGCAGGACGCGGTTGCGGCCGTGGCCGATGAGTTCTTCCCGGTCGGTCCGGACGGACTACGCCACAACGCTAGAGCTGATACTGAGATCGCGAAATGGCAGGTCATGGCCGAGCGTAATCGTGAAGTCGGCAAGACCGGCGGGAGGCCTAAGAAGAAACCCGCAGATAACCCAAGTGGTTCTCCAGAAGAAACCCAGGTGGTTTCCGCAGTAAACCCAACTGGAAACCCTGACGGTAACCACGATGGTTCCAAAAAGGCCCATTCTGGAAACCCAGATGTAACCCAAGTGGGTACCCAGACCATAACCCACAAGAAACCCTCTCCAACTCCAACTCCAACTCCAACTCTAGATCCATCCCCAGACGAGCATTCAGAGCGCGCGAAAGAGGTGGCGCTGGAGCCTCAAAGGGTAAGGGAAGGGAAAGATTTACAGGCGGATCCGGCAGAGGGGGGCATCGCTCGGATCCGAGCGGCCTATCCCCAGAGAGCCGGTCGGACCGACTGGGACCGTGCCGAGCATTTCTGCCACGTCCTCATCGAGCGCCACAGCCAGACGTGGGACGGCTTGGAGGAGGCGGTCAAGCGCTACGCGGCCTTCAGCGAGGCGACCGGCGCCACCCGGACGCAGCACGTGATGATGCCGGGGAACTTCTTCGGTGCTCCCGACAAGCCGTGGTCTCAGCCCTGGGGGCTGCCTGACCCTCAATCGGGCAAAGCCGCCGCCCCCGTGCTCACCTGGCGCCCCGACCCCGCCGACGACGTGGAGGAACCCAGCCGTGCAATCCGCTGACTTCCCCGAATTCAAAACGACGCTCCAACGGCTGAAAAAGCAATGGCCGAAGAAGGAACTCGACGACGAGATCGTGCAGTTGTACTGGCGTGCGCTGCGGGACCAACCGCTCGCCATCTTCCGCAAGTTCGTGGAGCGCCACGAGAAGCACGGCCGCACTTACCCGCAGCCGTCCGACCTGCGACCGAAGGAGGACAAACTCCCGAGCGTCAGTGGCACCGGCGACAGCGCGTTTGACGAGGGCGTTGCCCGCTCCGTCCGCAACCTCGAGGAGCTCCGCAAGCGCGATCCCGAGGCGTGGAGGGTTGAGGTGGCCATTCGCCGGATGAGCCGCATTCTCGCCACTGAATCGCCGGGGTCGAGTATGTACGAGGCCGCCTCGAACGAGCTGCGCGTCTTGGGGGCCGATAACGGCCGGTGGGTGGTGGGATGACCCAACAGTCCGCCGAGGAATGGCTGAAGGATCGCCTGCAGGCCCATGGGATCGACATCTACGCGAGCGGGGACCAGTTCGCGTCGTTCCGCGAAAGACTTGCGCACGCTGTCGCGATGAACCGCTACGGATCGGTGATTGCCGGCCGTCACAACGGCAAGCCTGAAACTTACGAACAATTCGTGGAGCGCGCGCTGGGAATCAAACTCAAGGATGTTCCACGTGGAGCATCCGCCTCACAGACGAAACAATCTAACATGGGAGCCTGACATGAAAATCTACTCCAAGGCCAGTTCCGACGTCCTGATCCACATCGAGAACATGCAGTCGGAGCACCATCCGGATCTGGACGCGGTGACGGTCGACGCGCTGTTCGCCTTCGACGAAGAGCACTCAGGCCCAGTCCTGAAGCACCAGGGGTATGGCGCCGCGGCTGTCGTGCGCATCACACCTCTTCGTGACCGAGCACTCGGCACGGCCGATGCCGTGATTACCATCGACCGTTCGACATGGATCGATCTGACGGCACCGCAGCGCGATGCGCTCGTCGACCACGAGCTCCAACACCTGGTTTGGGTTGTAGACGACGAGGGCAAGCCGAAGTCCGACGGATTAGGTCGGCCCAAGCTCGCGACGCGACGCCACGACCATCAGCTCGGATGGTTCGATGAGATCGCGCAGCGTCACGGGGAGGCCTCGTTCGAAGTGCGCCAGGCCCGTGTGCTGCTCGAGACTGGTCGGCAGCTGTACTTCGCCTTCGGACCGATCCGGGCTCCGGGGATAGAGCCAGGCGTTAGGACGCAAGACTCCGAGTCACAGCAGGCAACGATGTGATCCGAGGCCTCCCCAAAGGCGCCCGCGTCGTCGGCCGCATGGCTCGCGTGAAACACAACACGCGCTTCGAGGAACTGCTGGCGTTCCAGATCAAGTCGCTGGGACTGCCCACGCCCGAGCGCCAATACCGCTTCGCCAAGGGCATGAAGCGGCAGTTCGAATCCGACTTCGCGTGGCCCGAGCTCAAACTGCTGGTTGAAGTCGAGGGTGGAATCTGGAAGCGAGGTGGCGGAGCACATTCGCATCCGTTGGACGTCGAGCGAGATATCGAGCGCCGACAATACGCCGTGCTGCTGGGATTCTTCGTGCTGCCCGTCATCACCGATGAGGTGACGAGCGGCAAAGCAATTGCCGTGATTCAACGAGCGCTGGCCGTGCGCGGCTGGCAGCGAGGTTTATCATGACCACGTTAGAGCCATTGACCGAAGCAGAACTGAACCAACTGCAAGCTAACTGGATGGCTGGGAACCGAAGGGAGCAATGCGACCCGCATGAGCCGTGCCCTCGGCAGCCCGAATGCGACAGCGACAAAGTCTGCATTTACCGGTGCCAGTTTTTCCCGCTTGGCGCAAGAGGCATTGGTACTCCATCTTGGTTTGTTCGCGAGAGTGCTCGAATACCCGACTTCGACCATATCGGACCAAGTCCGCTGGGTTCCGACCCACTCGCCGAAGACTGGACGCGCCACACCGTTGACATCACTCGCCAACCGGTGTCGGTGGAGGATGAGCCGATCGCATACGTCAGGCCGTGGAAGTGGCTCGCGGCGCTGGCGGTCGTGGGACTGTTCTACGCGGCATGTTGGTTCTTCATAAAGTGGGTGGCGCACCGATGACAATGAAACCCTGTACGATTGTCGTCACCAACAAGGGCCGCAAGCGCATCACAACGAAGTTCCGGGGACGACATACTGTCACAATGCTAGAAACTGTTATTACCGACGGCCAAACGGGTAGAGTTTTAAACGGCAGCGTGACGCACAGTGCTGAGCGAGACACACTGACGTTCAAGGCGTTCTACCTTCATGACCGAAAGGCGACTGGAAAAAATCGATGAACGCTGCAGAACTCGTAGCCCTCTGTGACGCCCACGGAATAGATTTCGTCCATGTTGCCGGGAGCAGTAGCAACACCAAAGGCGTCGCCCGCAAGCGTGTGCGCACCGAGGTGGAGATCGAAGCCGGCATCGGTGAAGTCGTCGAAACCTCACGCGGCAAGGAGTCGCGCACCTCAAAGCCAAAAGCCTGGAGCAGCGCCGAACTGGCCATCGCAGCCGTCGGGGTCACAGCACTCCACTGGGCCGCCGCCCAACACACCATCGCGAATGACCGCCGTCCCGACACCCTGCGCATCCTGATGTGTGGCCTGCGTTACTACGCCAACAAGCTCGCGACCCAAAGCAACTGGGAGACGGTGCTGCCGAAGCGCGTCGAGCGTGACGTGAAGGGTCGCCGCATCCCCGGACAGCGCCGCCAGTCAGCGTTCTACGTGGACCCGCTGTGCATGCTCGTGTTGGATGAGATCTCGTTCAAGCCGGCGTTTCTGGCGGCCCCGCACCTGCCGGCGATCTACATGGGGGTCGAGCCGCAGACCTGGGAGGACATCCTGGCGCCGCGGTTCGTGATGCTGCAGCAACGGTACGCGAGCTGGTATGGGACGGGGTTGCGGACCATTCAGCGGCGCATCAATGGGGAGGAGGAGCGGGAGGAGGTGGCGGCGTGAAACACATCGAGACGGTTGCAGTACCAGCAACGACCCGCGAGAAGGTGGGTCGCGTTACGTGTGACATTTGCGGAGTAGAGATCAAGCGCAAGGATGCATTCGATGGCAACCGGGTAGAGATGCGGTGCGAGAAGGTAACCAACTATCCCGAAGGCGCGTTTGGCACCGTATATGACTACGACGTTTGTGTTCCATGCTTCGAGTCGAAGGTGATGTCGTTCATGGAATCACTATCGGCTATGCCGCGCGAGACGGAGTTATGAACATCACCCAACCCACCACCGACCAGATCGCCGTGTTGACCCGCATGGCCGCCGACCTGCCACCGGATGATATCGCGCGGCAGTTGTTTGTCATTCAGGACCAGGGGCCGACCACGGCAGGCGCGGCTGTCCTGAGACGTGCGATTGCGGAGATACTGGGGCTGCGGATGTTGGCGCGGAAGATGCAGAAGGGGGAGACGGTATGAATTGCGCACCGAGTTACGTGCTCCATGCCGTCGCAGCCCTTGAGTTGGTTGCATGCCTCGTCGCTTACTGGCTCGGACGGAAGCATGGATGCGAGGATGCCGAGAAATGACCTGCGAGATACTTCGGACGCGGATGACTTGCAAAGCTGATCGGCTCCGCTGTAGTCTCTGAGAACAATCTGACGCCGGTTCTCAAAAAGGCCCGCTGAGACTCTAACGTTCTCAGCGCTCGCCCCCACTCCGCAAAATGCTTCTAACCCTTTGATTCCAAAGGACGATTTCCCATGCCCGTTGAACTGATGCCTTGGATTTCCTTGAGGTGCACCGAGGCACTTTTCTATCAACTTCAGGTGATCGACCGGAATGGCAGAAACCCTATCCGGGCATACCTGGGACATAAGAGCAACGCTAAACATCGCGGCATCGCCTTCGATCTGACGCTGGCCGAGTGGTGGAATATCTGGAAAACCTCCGGCCATTATCACGAGCGCGGTCGCGGTGCCCGCCGATACGTCATGGCACGAAAAAATGACCTTGGCCCCTATGCCGTCGGCAACGTTTCGATTCAAACCGGTGCGGAAAATCAGCGGACCAAAGTCCGGATGCACCGAGAGAACGAGTTATTGCGAGGCTGGGTACGCCAGCACCCTCAGCATCACTCCCGAAGTCGGATCGCTGAAGCGATCTGAACTTCAGCTAATTCCCTCACTTGACGAATCCCATGCCTTCCGAGCAGCCCGCTCAGGAAACCCTGGCCACATTGCAAGCCGAGCGCCGCCGCGAGCGTGCGCTAGCCCTGCGTGCCTGTCGCCCCCACGAGCGTGCCTTTCTGCGCCAGCTGCCGAAGTCGCGGTATTCCCCCTACACCGCCGGCGAAACGTTAGGCATCTCCAGCCGCACGGTCTGGAACATGGTCAATCGGCCGCGCGTGAAGCGGGCGATGGAGGTGTTTCTGCAGGCGGCACTCGACGATATCGGTGTGAGTCACACGTCGCTGGTGGCTGACCTGGTCGAGATCAAGAATCGCTGCATGCAAGTCGCCGCGGTGCTCGACAAGGAGGGCAAGCCGACGGGCGAGTTTCAGTTTGATTCCCGCGGCGGGATCGCGGCGATCAAGGAGCTCGCCGAGCTGCTGAAGATTGCGCCGGCGAAGCGGGTGGAGTTCACGGGCGCCAACGGCGGACCCATCGAGACCCTGCATACGCACATCACAGATGACATGGACGCCGAGGAAGCCGCGCGGGTGTATCAAGAAATAATGCGCACGCACTGATACTCCATGAAACCCGATATCGCATATCTCAAAACACAGGTTTCTTACGACCCACTGACAGGAGTATTCACGTGGGTCGTCAGTAAGCGCGGACATCGACGAGCCGGCGATATCGCGGGATCGATCTGGAAATCTCGCCGCGGAGGTCCATATTGGCGAGTCAAGATTGATCAACGCGCTCATCGCGCCGGAATTTTGGCGTGGGTACTGCACTACGGGACTTGGCCCGTCGGTGAAATAGACCACCGCGATGGTAACGGACTGAACAATCGCATCGCGAACCTGCGCGACGCAACCCATCCGCAAAACTGTCAGAACGTTCCAGGCGCTGGTATACGCTACGAACAGGACCGAAATCGATGGTTGGCGAGAATTCGCGTTAATGGTCACGAGATGAATCTGGGCCGGTATGTCAACAGAGATGATGCAGCCGCAGCTTACAAACAAGCCTGCGTCACATATCGGGGAGAATTCGCGCGCGGGATCTGACTTTGATTTCAAGAATCCCCCCTATTCATTAATTTTTGGCGAGCGGCTAGAGCGACTTCAGAGAATAAATTCTCTTCAACCACCGAAGCTGCGCTCGCTTAGAGCCTATTACCGCGCGAACCCCGCTGACTTCATCAGCGATTACGGGCTGACGTTCGACCCGCGCAATGTTTCGAGCGGATTGCCTTCAGCCGTTCCTTTCGTCCTCTGGCCGAAGCAGCGCGAGGCGATCCAATGGACACTCGATCGCTGGCGCAATAACGAGCCCGGGATCTGGGAGAAAAGCCGCGAAACCGGCGCGACCTGGCTGGCTGTTGCCCTGAGCTGCACGTTGTGCCTGTTCAATCAACAGTTGGTCGTGGGCTTCGGTTCCCGCAAAGAGGTCTACGTCGACAACGGCGGGGACCCGAAATCGATTTTCTTCAAGGCGCGATTCTTCATCGAGAATCTGCCGCCGATTTTCCGCGGTGGCTGGAACCGGCAGAAGCACAGCGCGCACATGCGCATCTCGTTTCCGGAGACGGGCTCGTACCTGAGCGGCGAGTCAGGCGACGGTATTGGCCGCGGCGACCGCACGGCGATCTACTTCGTGGACGAGGCCGCGTTCCTTGAGCGCCCGCTGTTGACCGACGCGTCGTTGTCACAGACCACGCGCTGCCGTATCGATATATCCACGCCCAACGGCATGGCCAACTCGTTCGCGCAGAAACGCCACTCGGGCAAGATCAAGATATTCACGTTCCACTGGCTGTTCGACCCGCGCAAGGATCAGGCGTGGTACGACAAGCAGGTCCGCGACATCGCGAACGATGTGATCGTCAACCAGGAGTTGAATATCAACTATCTGGCGTCCACGGAAGGACAGGTCATTCCCGCCGAGTGGGCGCAAGCCGCCGTGGGGGCTGCTGAGAAGCTCGGTATCGTTCCGTCCGGTCAGAGGTTAGGCGGCCTCGACGTTGCCGATGAAGGCAGCGCTATGAATGCGTTTGCCGGTCGTCAGGGGATCGAGCTCGACTACCTCAAACAGTGGTCTGGCAAAGGCTCCGACATTTACCACACTGTCGAAAAGGCCTTCGCAATCTGCGACGAGCGCGAATACGATGGATTCGAGTACGACGCCGACGGCATTGGCGCGGGCGTGCGCGGCGATGCGATGGTCATCAACACGGCACGACGGGATGCCGGAGCACGTTGGATTAATGACGCGCCCTTTCGCGGGTCGAGCGCCCCGCACGATCCCGAGGGCGAGATGGTGCCTGAGCGCAAGAACAAAGATTTCTTCGCCAACCTCAAGGCTGCGTCATGGTGGAGTTTGCGACAGCGTTTCCAGAACACGCATCGCGCAATCTCCGAAGGGATGGAAGTCGATCCAGACAGCATCATTTCGATCAATCCAAACATAGAAGACCTGGCCGCGCTGCTGATGGAGTTGGCGCAGCCGGTCTACACGATCAACACCGTCGGCAAGGTGATTATCGAGAAGACGCCCAGCGGGGCGAAGTCGCCGAACCTCGCCGACGCGGTCATGATCGCATTTAACCCCACAGCCGGCGCCATGGATATCTGGCGCAAGCTGGCTGAGTAAACCCTACAGGAAAACGTCAATGGCCATTGAGATCGCACGCGGTCCGCTGCCCGCAACGCTCGATGGCGAGGGCCTGGATCATAACTGCTTGCACTGCCAGTTGAGTCTGCCGGTGCAGCACTTTATCGAACGCCATCCCGACAAGCCCCGCGAGGACCTGATTCGCGAGGCGTGTGAGCTCGTGGCTGAGCTCGTGGCCTCCTGCGGACACAACTGGAGTGGAGTCCGCCCCTACGCGCAGTTAGCCAAGGACGTCCTGCAGGGGGAGATCAAGAGCAAGTTCGATGCCCACGAGCGCGCACGGCGCGAGCGCCACTAGCGCGCCATGGCCGCGAGCCCTGCCGCACCCCTGACGCGTCCCGGCCGCGCGGGGCCGAAGCCTCGCGTGCGCGAGAAAGACGGGAAGTTCTACACTGTCGATTCTTTCGAGAACTTCCTAACTAGGACAGGCGTCAATGCTGGCAACCTGTCAAGCGGCGGTACGTACGGATTCAATCCGGTAAGCCGCTTACGTTTGAAGATGGAGTGGGCGTATCGTGGGTCGTGGGTTGTCGGCACGATTGTTGATTGTGTAGCCGAGGACGCCACGCGCGAAGGCGTCCAACTCATCTGCGATGCGTCGCCGGACGAGATCGCCAAGGTCGAGAATCACGCCGACGAGTTGCAGGTGTGGCCAGAGTTGTGCGACACCGAGAAGTGGAGTCGACTCTACGGCGGCTCGGTTGGCCTGATCATGATCGACGGCCAGGATGTCGCGACGCCGTTTGACGTGACCACCGTCTCAAGAGACCAGTTCCGCGGTGTACTTCCGCTCGACCGCTGGGCGTTGTTCCCGTCGATGAACGACCTGATCAGCGAGCAGGGTCCGGACATCGGCAACCCACGCTACTACGAAGTGCGGCCCGACACCGGCACCGGGCTGCCGTATATGAAGCTGCATTACAGCCGGGTCATTCGGTTAGACGGTGTGCGGCTTCCCTATTGGCAGAAGATCACGGAAAACTACTGGGGGCAGTCGGTCGTCGAGCGCCTGTGGGATCGACTGATAGCTTTCGATTCGGCCACGCAAGGCACGGCGCAGTTGGTTTACAAGGCCCACCTGCGCAACTACAAGGTCAAGGATCTGCGCAAGATCATCGGGCAGGGCGGTAAAGCCTTGGATGGGCTTTTGGCGCAGATGAATATGATCCGCCAATTCCAGTCCAGCGAGGGCATGACCCTCATGGATACGGAAGACGAGTTTGAGGTCCATCCCTACAGCTTCACGGGATTAGACGAGGTGCTTCTCCAATTCGGGCAGCAACTCTCTGGCGCCTCACAGATTCCGCTCGTGCGCCTGTTTGGTCAGTCACCGGCCGGACTGAACTCGACGGGCGAGTCTGACCTGCGAATGTATTACGACGGTATCAAGCGCCAGCAGACGGCGCGCCTAGGTCGGGGCGTCCGCAAAATCTACGAGGCTGCCTGGAGAAGCAAACACGGCGCCGATCCGCCGGAAGGGTGGTCGACTCAGTTCAAGCCGCTGTGGCAAATGGACGATGAGCAGCGAGCTACCGTTGCTGAGACGCTCACGCGTGCCGTGTTGGAACCGTACGAGAAAGGCGTCACCGCACGCTCGACGACACTGAAGGAGCTCCGCCAGGTCTCCAAGGTCACGGGAATTTGGACCAACATAAGCGACGAGATCATTCAAGAAGCCGTCGCGGAAGACAACGAGCAGCCCCCCACCCCCGAGGAACTCGCCATTGCAAACGGCAAAGTGGGACCGGACGGCAAGCCGCTCGGCGCAAATGGCGCGACAGACCCAGGACGACCGTCCAAAGAATCCGGTTCGGGGAGCCAGCCGAACTAGCCGGGCCGAGCGCGACTACGCGAAGCAACTTAAGCTTCTGTCGCGCCAAGTCGGCGGACTGATCGAATCGTATGCGTCTGGTTTGCACGGACTGCCGACGTTGACGCAGTTGTTGACAGCCTACGCGGAAGGACTGGTCCCGTGGGCCAAGCGCGTCGCCAGTCGGATGCTGGGCGAGGTGGACTTACGCGACCGTGACGCCTGGCGCTCGCTCGGCAACGCCATCTCAGCCCAGTTGCACCAGGACATCCGCAACGCCCCGGTGGGCGTGCGCATGAGCGAATTGCTCGGCCTGCAGGTCACGCTCATCACCTCCATTCCGCTCGAGGCGGCGCAGCGCGTACAGGAGCTCGCCGTCAAGGCGCGCATCGAGGGCGGTCGGGCGCGAGAGATTGCGCAGGAGATTGCGCGGTCGGGTGAGGTCGCGGAGTCGCGGGCGGTGCTCATTGCACGCACCGAAACCTCGCGGGCCGCCAGTGTATTGCTTCAGGCACGGGCCGAGTCCATCGGCAGCGTGGCCTACCTATGGCGAACTTCCATGGACGGCTCGGTCCGTGACTCGCACCGAAAGATGGAAGGCAAGCTGGTTCATTGGGACGCGCCGCCCACGCTCGATAATCTGACGGGTCACGCGGGCGCATTGCCTAACTGCAGATGTTGGCCCGAGCCCGTCATCTCCGACCCCTACAAACCAGAAAGGCGCAGCCGCTCATGACATCTCGACTTATCGTAGTGGGCGCAGCGGTGGCCATGCTCTACGGCTGCGCGTCTGTGCCCGACACCGAAGTCATCGTAAAGCCGGAGTCATCGCGCCCGCTGTCGGCTGTGGCCGTCACCCAATGCGGACTGGCCGTGGCGCTGTTCGTCCAACTGGATGAGTCGCACATGTTGCGCGCCGACCCGCGGCAGTCCGATCTCTTCACGGCCGTCGACGGCCAACAGCGACAGAGCACCGCGCCACCGATGGCGTGGGACAAGGCGTATCAGCTCGCCGGCTCCGCAGTTCTGTCCTCTCACGTCATTCTTCCCTGTACCGACAAACCTTCGATTTGATTGCTGAGCGGGATACCCGCCGGCAGCGTTAAAAATAACGCGACCTCTTTCCTCTCCACTTCCGGAGAAACCAATATGTTCTGGAGGAAGAAAAAGTCCTCCAAGGCGAAGGCGGCTAAAGCTGTCGCGTCGTCTTTGGAGACACGCTCCGATTTCTTGCCGATCGCGCCGCTCGCCGCCATCAATGACGTTGTGTTGTCCCGCCCCGTCTCGCGCGAACGCGCTGGCGGCATCGGCATGCAGGGCTATGCACCGAAGCTGGCCATCAGCAAGAACCGCCGCTACTGCGAGTACTGTGCCGAGCGCGTCGTTTCGGACAAGCGCCATGTGTGTTGGGGCAATGCCGAACACCATATGCACACGCTGACCGCCGAGGAGCGTGTCCGCATCATGGCTCAGCTTGCCGCAAAGCCGAAGAAGGCGACGAGAGCGCAGTTGAGGAAGCTCTACGCGTCCGACAGCGGTCCGCCGGCGGAGTATTAGCATATGAACGACGCTGTGCCGGTATCGATCCCGATTATCTCGACCGCCGTCGGTCAGTGCACCGGCTGCGGCAGTCTGCTGTTTGCGAACGTCTTCCACATCTGTGCCGCCAACATGCACCTGCACGAGGGCGCGATTGCACAGGAGGTGTTGAAGCAACTCCTGGTGACGAGCTACGTCGCCGCGCCTCCAGCCCCTACGACGACGGGGATCGTGACGGAGCCGCCCGCGCTGAAACAAACAGTCTCGCGAACTCACTGTGAGGTGTGTGAGCAGAGACTGGACCCGACGGCCATGCACCTCTGTGCAGGCAATAAATAAAACGACGATTTAACTCCTCTTCCGGAGACAACAGACATGACCCATAACGTCGACACGGCGTTTGATCGAACGTTCTCAGATCCCCCTTCGGTCACGGTGGCCGAGAATCGGACGCACTGTGAAGCCTGCGGCGCAACGCTCGACGCCTCCGTGATGCACAAATGCGCGGGGAATGCGGAGTGGAAGGTCGACACTAATTGCGACATGTGCAACGGCACAAACCCGAATTGCGAGGCGTGCGGCGGCACGGGCGACCTACTACAAGAGGCCGCCGATGATGACAGCCCGATACTGACCGAGCAGCAGAAATACGAAGCGATGTGGTCTCACGACCAGTACCGCGGCGTCGCCCCCGGCGAGCAGATCGCCCCCGAATTCCTCAGCGTCGCCCGCCCGCGCAACGGCGCAACGATCATCGACTTCGGCGCCGGCACCGGTCGTGGCTCGCGTGCGATTGCCATTCTCGCCAACCTCCATGGCCTCGATGTCACCATCGAGATGCTCGACTTCGCGACCAACGCGCTCGACGACGATGTGGCCGAGCTGTGCAAGCAGGACGGCACGACCAAGCTTCGATTCACGCAGCACGACCTGACGAAGGCCGCGCCCGTGACCGCGCCGTATGGCTTCTGTACAGACGTGCTCGAGCACATTCCCCCTGAACAGGTCGACACGGTGCTCCGGAACATTCTGCAGGCCGCACAGCACGTCTTCTTCCAGATCAGTTGCGTCGACGACTCGTGCGGGGTGTTGATCGGTCATCCGCTCCACCTGTCCGTGCACGACGGCGCCTGGTGGAAGAAGAAGTTAGAGGACCTTGGCTGCACGATTCATTTCTGGCGCGACGATGAACACTCGTGCGTGGCCTACGTCACGGCCTGGTCTGACGGTCAGGATGTCGTTGATGTCGGCGTCCTCAACATCGAGGAAGAGGCGATTCGCGCCAACGTGCGCACGAATGTCAAAGGCGGTTGGCATCAGGTCAAGCCACACGCGCCGCAGTCGACCGAGGTCATGATTGTCGGCGGTGGGCCGTCACTGGCCGGTCAGCTCGACACGATCCGCCGCATGCGGTTCGAAGGCGTCAAGCTCGTGACACTGAACGGCGCCTACAACTGGGCCATCGAGAATGGCCTCGAGGTTTCGGCGACCGTCGTCGTCGACGCGCGGCCGCACAATGCTCGTTTCACAAAGCCGGTGCAGCCGCAGACGATCTACCTGATGGGCTCGCAGGTTGATCCGTCGGTGCTCGAGGGATTGCCGAAGGAACGGACGCTGCTGTGGCACACGACGGCGGAAGCGATCCGCGACATCCTGGAAGAGGAATGCCCTGGCGAATGGTTCGGCGTGCCGGGCGGTTCAACGGTGTTGCTGCGGGCGATTCCGTTGCTGCGGATGCTGGGGTTCTCTAAGTTTCATTTGTTTGGGTGTGATTCGTGTGTGGTCGCGGATGCGCATCACGCCTACGCGCAGCCAGAGAACGACGGAACGCCGCTGTTCCCCGCAACGGTGGGCGGTAGGCTATTCCATTGCACCGCATGGCAAGTGGCGCAGGCGCAGGAGTTCATGAACTTGATCCGCATCATGGGCGACATGTTCGAACTTGAGATGCACGGCGACGGACTGCTGTCATGGATCATCCAACACGGCGCCCAAGTCGATATCGATTTGGAAGAGGCGCGCGAGGTGTCGGAGAAATGAGCGAGGCTCAATACCGTTGTCTCGTCGCTTATATGATGTATTGGAGCGAGTGGGAGGGATGCTCACTCGACCGCGCAATCAAAGAAATTGGCATAGTGATTTCGCGAGAGGACGTCATCCATGAACTCTTCCGCGCCGGCTATGACTACGACCCCCAACTGGACAGAATCCGCAACACGCAAGACGGTCCAGAAGACCCTAGTCGCTGACTGATCCCACAGGAGCCTGACCGATGGCCGATACCCCGATCCAACCTGCTAGCGGCTCTCTCGCCGCCAACGGTATCGCGCTCGCGCTCGCCTTGAGTTTGGTGATCACGCCCGTCGCCGGGAGTCTGTCAGCGACCGCCACGGCGGGCGTGGTCTCCCAGGCGACCTCGACAGCCATCACGCCGACCGTCGGGTCAGTAACCCTGGCAGGGGTCGCGCCGGGGTTCTCGAAACCAACTGTCACTGCGATGGTGCCGACCGTCGGTGCCGTCGCGTTGAGTGGGGTGGCGTCTACGCTCGCCCAAGCCATCGGTGCAGTATCGAACTTCGACAGTGTCGATCAAGGCATTGTCACCTGGTCGGGCATCGCCAACGGGCAGGTTGGCACCCGCGTTCCGCCGGCTCCAGCCTATGGAAAGGTCAGCCTACAGGTCACCGGAACCTTTGGAAGCGGCGGCTCCATCAAGCTCGAAGGCAGTAACGACGGCATCAACTGGGCCGCATTGAGCCCCGCCGCTCTCACCGGCGCGGGCTTCTTTGCTGCCCTTGGCGCGAACGAGAAGCCGCGGTATCTGCGGCCTAACTGCACGGCGGGGGATTCGACCACGGCGCTGACGGTAGTCGCGTGGTTTTCGAGCTGAGTCGATGTTAGAATAAGCGGGCGCCCAGGGTGTTATCAGCACTCCGAGCGCCCTGACCACCGTCTACCTTTCACAGAGGTTTCAGATGGCTATCGACGAGTCTAGCAAGCCGGGCCAGCTTGCGCTATTTGACCGGTCCGCCCCTTCTAAAGCGCCGCGGAAGCATTCCGACGAGACGCGCGCCAAAATGTCTGCGTCGCACACGGGCCGCCGCAATACGCCCGAACACAACGCCAATATCGCGAAAGCCCGAACGGGGACCACGCGTCTACCTTCGACCGTGGAGAAGATGCGCAAAGCCTCGACGGGCAAGAAGATGTCTCCGTGGTTCAAGGAGGAACTCCGCCGCAGATTCAGCGGACCAGAAAATCCGTCTTTCGGGAAGACGCCCGTCCATGCGGGTCCGCGCGGTCGATGGATTGAATATCGCGGAATCAACTTCAGGTCCAGTTATGAAGTGCGCTTCGCCAAGGCGTTAGATGCGCGCGGCTGGCCTTGGGAGTATGAGCCCGAGCGATTCAACTTAGGGCCGTGTACCTACCTACCAGACTTCTTCGTGCCTAAGCTGGCGGCATATGTTGAGGTCAAGGGTTGGATGGATCCGCAAAGTAAGAGAAGAATTAATTTATTTCGGGAAGTGCATCCGAAGTTGCCATTGATTGTGGCGACTGATCAGATCATCCGAATGTTCGAATAACTCGAACGCTCGGAATGTCGATAGAAGGGCCGCCTTAGAGCGGCCCTTTTTTATTCCCCCGGCGCTCAAGCGCAATTCCACATCATCCACTAGTTGGAGAGTTCGTCATGTCTGAAATGAAGTCGGCGTCACGCCGTATCTATTCGAAGGGCGTCTGGCAGATGACGCCGACCGGCTACGAGTTCCTGCCCGAAGAGTCGGAGTATTTCGACTATTCTGGCCCCGTAGCTGAGGCCGCCGCGGGCGCGTGGAAGATATACACCAGGGCCAAAAGAACCATCGGGAGTGGCTCGGGGACGATCACGTTAGGTGCGGGCGTTTTCAAACTCGCACTCTGCCGCACGAGCGCCTCCGCAACGATCCTGAAGATCAGCAACGGTGGCATCTCCACCTGGGCCTCTGTTGGAAGCGAGATTTCGGCCACGGGCGGCTACGCGGCGAACGGTCGCAACCTCCCGCCTGCCACCGGCAAGTGGACGGTGGGGGCATCCACAAAACAAATGAAGTTCAGTTATACCACCGCCGGTCTCGTGTTCACGGCCAACGGTGCGAACCTGAACAACATCCGCTACGCGGTGATTCGCAACTCGACGGGCGCTGGCGCGGGCAAGGTGATTTGCTACTGCACGCTGTCGACGGCGGCGTTCACGATCACATCCCCCAACACCTTGACGATCAGCCCAGCCGCAACTGGGGTCTTCACGATGGCCTAGACCGTAAGGGTATTAGTTCGAGTGATAGTGAATCGGGAGCCGGCCTTGTGCCGGTTTTTTTATGTCTGCGCGTCGGGCTGGGAGAGATGACAAACATCATTTTCAGCCCGACGCTGCAGGCACCGATAGTCTTATCGAATCCCACAGGCTCGCTAGCCCTAGCCAGCGATCCCAGCGCCAGCATCCACCAGGCGAACCCCATCCCTAACCAGGGCGCGGTGGCGTTGGTCGGCGCCGCAGTGCGTCTCTCGCTCGCCATCGCCACCGTGAGTGGTGCTGCGTCGGTTTCAGGCGTGACCCCCGGCGTCATCCGGGGCACCGTCACGCATCCGGCAGTCGTCACCGGTGCACTGGCCGCCAGCGGTGGTGCGCCCATTGTCGCGACCTCGATCAGCGCGCCACAACTGACCTACCCGCGCGTCATGCTCATTGGCGACGGCGGTGATCAGAGCTACGGCTGTAATGCCGCCAACAGTTTCACACCCTGGCTGACGGCAGCCGCGGGCAACACCTCGCAGACCTTTATCCAACAGGTCGGCGCCTGGGATGTGTGGATCGGGTCCGGGGTCAATGAGACCGGCCCTACGACCGACTGGACCGACAGCGCCGCGCGCGACCGCGACAACCTCGCACGGGCGTTGCTGAAGCAGTCCACGACCTACACGGTCAAACTGAACAACTCGCGACCGACGCTGTACTTCCCCTACCACATCATGGGTCAGGGCGAGACGGCGAGCGGCGGGGGCGGCTACCAGCAGTACATCACCCAGGTCGTCGACATGGACGGCTGGCTGTTCTCGTTGGCGGGCGGCGCCGGCACGATCACCCCGGCTTCCGACACCGGCAACCTGATCAATTACTCGGCGGCGTACCAGGCTGTCATCGGTAACGCACAGCCGGGCCAGAGCATCGTCGGCTCGAACTACGGCACGACTAGCACCGGCAGTCCCACGGGGGCCCAGGGCATCGCGCGTACGAGCGGCAACTATGCCGCCATCAAACTCCTGATGCGCGGCTACACCGGGGACTCGCGCTTCAGCTTCACGCTCCAGATGGGCTCGGTGAACTGCGCGGGCGTGTTCCTCGACGACGCCTTCTGCGCACTCGACGGCAACGGCGCGGTCGCCAACTCCTCACTGGACGGCGTGACGATTGCGCCGGGCAGCCAGCAGGGCGGCGGCTATCCGGGTCTCGACACCGTGCAGGTCGTGATGGCGCATGGCAACCACAACTTCTTCGACCAGATGCAGATCATGGTCACGACGTTGGGGACCGGCAACTTCTACAACTTCGCAAACTTCGGTCAGTACGCCAACAACTATCAGTTCGGCACCGCGCCGCTGACGGCCGGCTGGTCCAATCTGAATGGCGGCTTGATCGAAGCAGCCATCGGGGATGGCGCAGCCTCCTGGGAGTATTTCCAGACGGCGGGCGTGAATCCGTCGGGCTGGCCTGCGGTCCGCACGAACTACTACCAGGGCATGGCGTTTTGCGTGGCTCCCGCCTGGTGGAATGCCGCGACTATGGGGACGTACGAGCCGCTGGTGGGCTTAGGGACCATGTTGCCCGCCACCGATGGCAGTTCGACAGCGTCCTTCGCGGTTAACGGCACGCTCACCTCAGTGACAGCCGGCACGGCGCTCGAGTATCAACTCATGCGCTACGGCCTGTGCACTGCGCTACTCCACAACGGTTTGGCTGCTTTCGGCGTCAGTGGCTACAACTACGCGCTGACCCGCTGGTACGACGAATTCGGTGACGACTCGCTCACGCAGGTCAACGTCAAGCGCGGCTACCTCGGCGTCCCGACGTCCAACCCGCCCACGGCCGCCACCTGGGCTCAGGGCCCGCTAGGCGTGTGGTCACGTACGTGGACCAACGGACTGTCGATCGTCAATCCGCGCGGCAACGGTTCGCAGACCGTGGCGCTCAGCGGAACGTATCAGAAACTGCAGGGTACTCAGCAGTCCTCGATCAACAATGGCGCCTACGTCACCAGCGTTACGCTCGGTGACGGGGACGGGATCATTGTGTTGGGTCCGAAGACGGCCGCGACGCTTGCGATCACGACCACCAGTTTGCCTGCGGCGACAGTAGGAGCCGCCTACAGCGCCACGATGGCCGCGACAGGCGGATTCCCTCCGTATGCATGGTCGGCCACCATCACGCCTAACGCCGGCTCGCAGTTCTCGATGTCGACCGGAGGGGTACTGAGCGGCACGCCTGGCACGGCGGAGAATGAATCCTGCGTCGCCAAAGTCACGGATGCCGCGAACAACTCCGCCACGGTCACCCTGGGTTTTTCGGTAGCTACCGCGAGTTCGTTCGCGCCGAATCGGCCGGCAGGGCTCACCACTCTGTTCGATCGCACGTTCGCGCCCGCGGACCTATTGTCCGGTGGCGCCCAGGATCAGTATGGGCTGCTGTGGTTTGTCTCCTCGTCCGGCAACCAAGCTAAGACGCCTATCATTGCGACCCCTGCGAGTTTGAGTTCCACCATCGGGGAAACGATCAACGCCCCGCCTGACGGAAACCCAACGGCCCTAGCCGTCGTATACCCGGCGAGTTACCCCATCGGTAATACGCCTTTCCAGCTCAACTGGAAGAACAATAACAGCCTGACCTACAAACAGATGTATGTCTGCATGTGGGTATGTATGCCGAAGGGCTTCAGCTCCAACAGCAACAACATAAAACTGATGGGCATTTCGCAGAACGGTGGTGCGAATCACATTGCGATGCTGTCGTCCAACGGCTCCGGCACCGTATCCTCATCCGGCAGCGGCAAAGACTATCGCGGTCCATGGCTCAGCCTTCAGGGAACCGGCTCCGGGGACAATTACGGCGGCGAAGGCAGCGTCGGGGGAGCCGTCACTCAGCTATCGTCGACCGCATTCAACCCCACCGGGAGCAACGCAGTCGGTTGGTGGACGGCGATGTACAACGGCTCGACCGCCTATGCACTCGCCAACAAGTACAACGGCTGGCACCTGTGCGAGTGGCTGTTCACGCTTGAAACCGCAGGGGGCGCCGGCAACGGCGTCTTCCAAAGCTGGGTGGACGGTGTGCTGATCAACGAGTGGACCAACGTGAATTACGGGGTCTCCTCCGGGGTGAACTTCGACATCTGGTCCTTCATCCCGTATTACGGCGGCGGTGGCAGCCCGTCTCCTGCGATCGAATATCTCCTTTTCAGCCGCATGCAGGTCGCAGGAGCCTGAAGTGACAACGAAGACAGACAGTTTCCCGACGGTGCAGAATCCATTGTCGGGGCACTGGGCAACGACCTACGGCGGCTTGCAATGTACCGCCTCCGGCATCGTGAAAGGCACCAGCCCGACGCCTCAGGACAACCTGTCGTCGTGGTCAACTTCTGACTATACGTTCCTGAACGATCAGACGTCGCAGATTACTTTCAGCAACATCGGAGATGACGACTGGCCGGGCGCGACTGTCCGAATCGCTGGGACTACGACGTCGTCAACCGGTTACGTGGCCTATGCCAGGCTGGAGTCTACCGGGATCTTTCTTTACAAGATCGCAACCAGTGGCACGATTGGCGCTGGCTCCGCGAATGAAATCGGCAGCGCAACGGGACTCACCCTGACCGGCTCCCACACGATGCAGTTGGCCGTTGCCGGGACGAATCTGATCGTATATCTAGACGGCTCATCGATTATCACGGTCTCAGACTCGGCTTTCACAGCCGGACAGCCCGGTATCGCGTACGAGTTCGGCAACAACAATTCGACCCAGATCAACAGCTTCACTGCTACGGATGCCGGCGGTGGATCCAACACAGGCATCACGCCGGCCGTGGGCGCGGTAACGACCGCGGGTAATACGCCGACGGTAACGCCCGCTAGCAGCACCGTGATTTCCCCGCTCGTGGCGCGCAAGTCCGGGTTGCTCATGCCGAGCCGCCGTTTGCTTATTCCGACGACGAAAAAGATTTTCCTGCCGCCGGTTCGCAAGGCTGCGTAAATCGCGATGGCCAATACGACCATTACTCCCGGCGTCGGCAATCTAAGGCTGACCACCTCGACGGTGGTGATCGCGCCTTTGATCGCCGCACTCGCACTGTTGGGCACGGCACCGACGCTAAGCCAGAACATTGTACCGGGTGTCGCCTCTGTCGCAGTCGTCTCGCCGGGCGCTGCAGTGATGGCGCTGGGGTTCCCCGGGAGCGCGGGCGCTGTTTCTATCGCCGGCGTCACCGTCGCGCTTTCATTTGGAAGCGCCGCGAGCCCTTCGACGGGCGCTGTCAGCGTCGCCGGCACCTCCGCGGCCCTCGCGGTCGGAATCGTGACTCCGGCGGCCGGTGCGGCAACATTCGCGGGCCAAGCGCCGCTGGTTAACATCCCGAATCAGACGGCAACTCCCGCTGCCGGGCTTCTCGGCCTTCGTGGGTTCGAAAGCCAGATCAACACCGGCAGTTCGGCGCCGGCAGCGTCTGCGGTCCTGACGTTGGCGGGCGCCGCGCCGCTGCTCGGATTGCAGATTGCGTTGAGTCCGGCCGGGACTGCGGCACTGGGATTGGCGGGCGCTGGTTCGACGCTCAACTATGGCGTCGCGCCGATTGTGGGCAACCTGCTGATGACGACGCGGGCTTCCCCCCTCGCGCCCTCGACGGGTGTGATCACGCTGACGGGCTACGCGCCGACCTTGGCAGGCTCGCTCGGCCTCGTGCCGGGCACGGCGGTCCTGACGTTGGGCGGTACCGTGGTCAGCCTGGCGCTTGCAGTGCCGTCGCCCCCGTGCGCCGCGCTCGTTCTCGGCGGCACGGTTTCCGGTCTGGTGCTCACGCACATTCAGGTTCCGACCGTGGGCGCGCTGGCGCTCGCTGGCAGTGCGCCAGTGGTTACACAGAGCGTATCGGCGACGGTTCCGAATGGCATCCTCGTCGTGGGGGGTCTGGGCCCCGGCCTAGGCGTCAACCTGCTCACGCAAGCGGCCGGCTTGCAACTCAACGGCGTCGCAGCGCTGGCGCTCAGCGGAACGGTCTCCGTCCCCGTCGCAGGCAGTCTCGCCGCGGCCGGTACCGTCCCCACCCTGACGCCTGGCGGCTCAGTCGCCCCGTCAGCTGGCGCTATCACCTTGGTGGGCATCGCGCCGAATGTCGCGGAAGGCCTCGTGCCTTCGGTGGGCACGATCTCACTCAGTGGCAACGCGCCGGTTCAGGGTCTGCGGATTGCGCCGCCTGCTGCGGCGCTCGCGGTTCAAGGCTCGGTCCCCACTGTCAACGGCCAGGTGGTCGAAACAGTTCCGGCTGGCGCACTGACATTGATGACGGGCGCCCCGACGATGGCGCTGGGAATCACCCCGGCCGTGGCAACACTCACGTATGGCGCGACCGCGCCGACGTTTGGACTCGCGATCGTGCCGCCGGCCGCCGCCGTGAATCTCGGTGGCAACGCGCCGGTCCTGGCAGTCTCGGGCGTCCCGCTGACCCAGACGGGCAATGTGGCGCTGTCCGGTGCCGCGCCGGTCCTGGGGCTTCAGATTGCGCCCAGCGCGGGCGTACTCGCGATACCGGGAATCCAACCGATCGCGAGCTCGCGCTTCTCGATCGCGCCGCTCACGGGCGCCGTCGGGTTGGCAAGCGATCCGGCCGTCATCACCAACGCCGGTGTTCCGGTGCCGGTGACGGGTGTGATCGCCTTCAACTCGGATGCGCCGGAAATCATCCGCTCTGGTTTCGCCGCACCGCAGACCGGCGCCATCACAACGGGCGGCAACGTCCCACTGGTCTACCAGACCACCAACGGGTTCGTCGTTCCGGACACGGCGACCATCACGCTCGACGGTCAGCCGGCGGTCGTGCCGCTCTATCAGCCCGACCCGTATCACACCGTCGACTCGCCGGGCCCGGATCGCTACACCGTCAATTCGCCAGGGTAGGTTAATGCTCACGTTCCCCACCATCGACCCCGACGCGCAGCGGGTGCTGACCTTCAATTGTTCCAAGGATCTGGATGGCAACGAGGTGTTGGCCGGCGGCGCGGTGCTGAAAAGCATCGTGTGCACGGCCGGTACCGATGCGACGCCGCTGGGCATGCTGTTGGGCCTGGTGTCGTACGACAACACGGGGACGCAGATTCTGGTGCCGGTGGGCAATCTGAGCTCGCGCAACGGCAATGACTACGTGTTGGAAGTGACCTCGCTCACGTCGATCCCGCCGAAGGAAATCGTCGTTCGCGCGCTGCTGCAAGTAAGGCCCGACTGACATGAGCAAGACGCGCGATTTCGCCGGGTACTACGCATCCGAAAAGATCGGCAAAACCCGTCGGATTACGCCCGAGGGTTTTTTGGTGCTCGAGGGCACCCCCATCGCTCGGACGGGTGAGCAGATTTACGCCGCGCACGAGTTGGAAGGCATTGAGCCTAACGGCGCGGGTCAAATCATTGTCACCCGTCTCCCGGAGGAAGTCTTCCGGCCCGAGACGTTGCAATCCCTGGAAGGGAAAGACTTCGTCATCGAGCATCCGCCGGATGGCGTCGATGTCGACAATTGGAAAAATCATTCCGTGGGTCACGTTCAAAACGTGCGCCGTGGTGAGGGCATCGAAGACGATCTGGTTCTCGGGGATATCATCGTCAAAGATCCGCTGGCGATTGACTACGTCAACAAACATCTTCCCGAGATTTCCGCTGGGTACAACTGTGACTACGAACAGATCGAACCCGGCAAAGCGATTCAACGCAACATTATTCACAACCACGCGGCTGGTGTTAAAGCAGGGCGCGCTGGCGCTCGGGTCGCGGTGCGGGACCATCAAACAGCAGTAGGAGAGATTGACATGTCGAAAATGAATGTGCCCGTATTGCGCGCCGTCTTGGCGGCTATCGGGATCAAAACCGAAGATGCAACCAAGGTCGAGAGCGCGCTGCAGGCCGTTCAGACCGCCGACGAGGGCGGTGGCTACAGCAAGGAGATCGGCGAGCAGATCTCCAGCATGTCGAATGACATGAAGGCCATCAAGGACTGGGTCAAGGCCCGCGACAGCGAGCGTGAGGAAGAGAAGAAGCAGAAGGATGCCAAGATCGCGCACGACGCCGAGGAAGCCAAGAAAAAGGAGGAGGAAGGCAAGAAGGGCGAGGGCGAGTCCGAGGAAGCCGAGAAAACCGGCGACACCGTGTTGGAAGCGGAATCCCCTGGCCACGTCGTCAACCTCGGGAAGACCTGGAAAGGCAGCATGACCGGTGACGCGTCCGCGACCGAGCCGGTTCTCCAGGCGGTCGTCGCGCGCGCCGAGATTCTGGCCCCCGGCATTGCGAAGCCGACCGCGGATTCGCTCAAGGGCAACAAGGGCACTGCGCTCGCGGGCTTCATGCGCACGGCGCTGGAGAAGCATGCCGCATCCGCTGGCGGCCTCGCCAACGTCGGACCATTCCTGATGGGCGACTCAATCGGAAACCTCAAGGGGCAGAAGCTGGTCGGGGTGTTCAACGGGACCGCGCAGTTGGCCCGCGCGCGCAACAACAAACAGGCCAGCGGGATTCAGAACCGCAAGACGGGCGATTTCTCCGCCCCCACCACGATCGCCGACGTCAACGAGATCAACCGCAAGTTCTGGGCGGAGCGCAAAGGCTAAAACGGCTCGCCCCCGCGTAGTAACTTCGATACCGCATTCCTCTCATTCCATAAGGAACTTCCATGTCTGTGATCACTTACCGGATGCCGTTCGGCGTCCAGGGCGATATCTCCCGGCCTTCGGTAGCGACTGTCGAGGCGCAGGCGTTCGGCGCGACCGCTTTCACACAATACGGATTGCCGGCCAAGGTGTCTGGCGGCAAGGTCATCCCGATCGCCGCGCAGAACGACTTCGTGTACGGCTTCCTCGTGCGGCCGTTCCCCATCACCGGCGCGAACGCGGGCGATCCGCTGGGCACTTCCGTTCCCGCCACGACGGGCATCGCCGGCATCCTGCGGCGCGGCTACATCAACGTGCTCGTGCAGTTGGGCGGCGCTACTGCTGCGCTCGGCTCCAGCGTTTATGTGCGTTATCAGAACGCTGTCACGGGTCAGATTGTCGGCGGCGTTGAAGGCGCGACCAGCGGTAACAACTACCAGTTGACCACGACCTACGCGGCAGGGCAGGTGTACTTCACCGGTCCGGTGGACGCCAACAATATCGCTGAGGTGGGATTCAACATCTAACGCGAAGGTTCCTCTTTCGATTCTCCTCACCGGCCTCGTGCCGGTTTTTTATTGCCAAAATTTGGCGAGGTAAACCCTATGATCGGCTCCCACGTTGCCCAGCGGTACTCCCGGGGCACTACTCTCCCCGTGACCATCGTCAAGGATACGAGCACACCGCTGAATCAGCGTCGGTCGCTCAGCGCCAAAGATGCGGTCCACCGGCTGGCGCGCCGCGACGTCCGCACCCACGACAGTCTGTTTACGTTCGATGCGGCCACCGCGGACGCCGCCGGCGTCTTCCTGGTCGGCGAGCTCGAGCGGTTGGACCAGCGGTTGCACATGCCGTTGGCATCCGTGACCTGGTCGCGGGATATCGATCTGCGCGAAGACGTCTCCATGGCCGACGAGCGCAGTTCGTACACGAACTCGAGCTTCGGTCAGGCGCAGGGTATCGCAGGGTCCAACAAAGCGTGGATCAACAAGGAGTCGAGCGCCATCGTTGGCGTGTCGCTGGACATCGGCAAGACGATCCAGAACCTCGAGCTCTGGGCAATGCAGTTGTCATGGACGATCCCGGAACTCGCTTCGGCCCAGGCGTTGGGACGTCCGGTCGATGAGCAGAAGTTCATGGGCATGAATCTCAAACACCAGATGGACTGCGACGAGCAGGTCTATGTGGGTGATGCGATTCTGAGCATGAACGGTCTGCTCAATCACTCACTGCTCGCCAACACCGGCAACGCGGTGACCGGTCAGTGGGGTACGGCGACCCCCGCGCAGATCCTCGCGGATGTGAATTCGCTGCTCAACAGCGTATGGGCGGCTGCGGGTTGGGCGGTGATTCCGGATCGCTTGCTGGTGACACCGACGGCGATGTCCATTCTCGCCTCCACGCTGATCAGCTCGGCGGGCAACATCTCGATCCTCGACTTCATCATGAAGAACAACCTGGCCTCGTCCAACGGCCAGAAGTTCGAGATTCAGCCGTCCAAGTGGCTCCTGGGCACGAACAACGCCAATACGCTGGGCGTCGTTGCGACGGACTCCATGTTCGCATACGTGAAGGACCCGGTCCGCGTTCGCTGGCCGTACGTGCCTTTGCAGCGCACTCCGGTAGAATGGCGCGACATCCGCCAGCTCGTGACCTATTACGGGCGCCTGGGCGCGGTGGAGATGGTCTACCCCGAGGTGTGCGGTCGGCGTTCCAATATCGGCTGAACGGTCCCCGGTTCCGGGCCGGGGATTTCTCACTCACATAAAGAGGCTACAAGCCCATGAGCAAGACCGTCATTCTACTGCGACCTTTTACGTTCTCGTACCCCTCGACGGGCGGCGAAAACCACCGTCTCCCGCGTGAGCAGAAGTTCGCACCGCTGCGGGACAAGGAAACCGGCGGCTGGCTTCCGACCGAGCAGGAGCTGCCCGACGAGGTCGCGGAGCATTCGTTCATCAGTGAGCACTTCGCGGACGGCTGCATCGAGCGGCCGGAAGTGACCAAGGCTCGCATCGAGGCGGCGCAGGCCAAAGTGACCAAGGAGAAGGAGGACAACGCGCGCGAGCTCAAGAAGGCGGAGGATGCCTTGAAGCGGGCCAGCGGCTCACATGCGGTCCACAAGATCACGGAGGCCAAGGTGGAGCAGCAACTCAACACGCCGGTCAACGAGATTGGCGCGAAGCAAGGCGCGGATATCGACAAGCCGGTCGACGACAAGGATTTGCAAGCGGCGCTGAATACGCCGGTCAATAAGCTGGCCGGTAAGAAGTAACCCGTGACGCCCACACTGTTTCGTCAGGTCTTTCGCGAATTCGCTGAACCTGACACGTCGCCCGATGACGCCATCAACTTCTTCATCGGGCTGGCGCAGAATTTTCTGAATGGCTCGACCTCCAGTGTGGGTCAGCGCTGGGACCCGACTTCGCTCGACTACGGCATCGGGCTGTTCACTGCGCACCATCTGGCGTTGAGTCAGCGGGCTGTGGCCACCGCGTCGGCTGGTGGCATTCCGGGCGATGTCAGAGGGCCTGCGACCGCGAAGTCGGTTGATAAAGTATCCCAGTCGTTCGATACGAAAAGCGTTACCTGGGAGAACGAAGCGTTTTGGTCAATGACGACCTACGGAGTTAGGTTGATAGATTTGGCCAGAATGTTTGGCGCTGGCGGCGTCCAGTTGGGTGTCTGCGCCGGTGGCGAGCTGATCGGCGGCATCGGTCCTTATGGCTGGGGCCTGAATCTGGGCGGATGAGTCATGGCCTCCCGCGTCGTTATCACCGCCGATAAAGTCAACGCGGTGATCGGCTCCATTACTAAGTTGGTCGGCAAGGAGGTGCTGGTCGGCATCCCCGAAGCCAACGCCAGCCGACAAAACGATGACAGCAGCGGTCCGGTGAATAATGCGATGATCGGCTATCTCATGGAGAACGGCAGCCCCGCGCGCAACGTTCCGGCGCGTCCGTGGCTGGTCCCGGGAGTACGAGACTCGACGAGCCAGTGGTCGCCCCATCTCAAAGGCGCTGCCAATGCGGCGTTGGATGGGAACACTCAGCGGAGTGATCAGGAGCTCGCGGCGTCCGGAGTGATCGCGGCGTCCGGCGTCAAACGCAAGATCAACAGCAACATTCCGCCGCCATTGAGCGCTGCGACGATCCGGGGGCGCAAGTACGGCCGTGACACGAAATCGCGTAGAGAGAACGAGGACCGGTATTTGAACATGATCCGCAGCCCTGCTAAAGGCGGCGCTGGGATGTCGCCGGGAGATGCGCAGAGCGCGGCAGGGATTGTGGCCCTCGTGAACACCGGAGAATTTCGCAACGCGGTGGACTCCGTCGTCCGCAAGAAGACGTGACCCGTGCCATTTCTTGACTGCTCAGACGTCCTGTTGGATCCGGACTTCTGTGACCCCACGCTCATCTGTCAACGTAACCCAGTCAGTGCAAATAACAACGGTCGTGGCGTATTCACAGGGACACAAACCCTTCCTTTCACCGGCGTCGTCACCTCCGACAAAGGTGAACTGCTCGCGCGCGGCATGGTCGGCGAGCACGCTACAGGTGCGATCTCCATCATCACACGCTTCACGCTGATCGATGCCGGCACCGGCATGACGGCTGACATCGTGCAGTGGAATGGCAAGCAGTACACGGTGACCAAGGTCAACGACTACTCGACCTACGGCATCGGCTTCATTGAGGCGATTGCCGAACTCATTCCCTTAGCCGGCTAGGCCCGTGTCCAACACCACGATCACCCCTTCAGCCGGATTGGTTCGGCTGACGACGGACCTTGCGCCGTTGATCGTGGTTGGCAGCGTGACGCTATCCGGCGTGGCGCCCGCCATCATCCGCGGGACCGTGATCACCCCCAGTGTGGTCGCGGCGACATTGGCCGGTGTGGCGCCATCGGTTACGAAGCCGACCGTCACGGCCATCGCGCCGACGGCTGGATCCGTCTCGCTGAGTGGCGTCTCGCCCGCACTCCTGCTGACCAGCCTGATCACGCCGTCAGTCGGCACCGTCACGCTGAGTTCGGCGGCCGGGGTGATGAGCCTGGGCGTGTCGCCGCTGGCAGGCGCGCTGACTGTTGCTGGTGTGGCCCCGACCGAGGCCCGCGGAACCGTTATCGCGCCGTCGGTGGGAGCGCTGGCGCTCGCTGCAGCCGCGCCGACTCTGATCATCGGCACTGTCATTGCTCCCGCCGTCGGGGCGGCGACGCTCACCGGCGCAGCGCCTGCCGAGGCGCGCGGCACGGTCATCGCGCCTGCTGTCGGGACCGTTTCGTTGGCGGGTATCGCCCCGACGATGGCGCTCGCCATGGCGCCGGGTGTCGGGACACTGGCATTGACGGGCTCGACGCCGTCGCTGTCGATGGGTGCTGGCAGTTACACCATCACGCCCAACACGGGCGCGCTTGCGCTGACTGGGTCTGCGGCAGCGATGGGACTCGGCATTGCGCCCCTCATCGGCACGGTTGCCTTTGCGGGCGTGGCGCCGACCCGGATTCAGGCGGCCGTCCTGTCGCCGACGGTGGGCTCTATATCGTTCGCGGGCGCTGCGCCGACAACTGGCCTAGCCATCGCCCCCGGTGTCGCGCAGATCGCCCTCAGTGGCGTGTCTCCGGGGCTCGGGCGCGGGACCGTCATTGCTCCCAACGTCGGAGGAGTCAGCCTCTCGGGGACTGCCCCCGGCGTTGTTCAGGCCGATTTGATCGCTCCGTCGACCGGCTCGGTCGCCATTACCGGCGCGCCACCCACGCTGGCCGGTGCGATCACGTTGATCACGCCCGCGAGCGCAGCCTTAACGCTGGTGGGAACTGTCCCGAATGCGGCGGCGGTGGCGACAATACCGGCTGGCGCCGTTGCGTTGGGCTCGCTGGCGCCTGTGGTGCGAATCACCTATGCCGCCGGGCCGCTCTATCTCTTGCCGGCACCGGCCTCGATCCCGATGCCATCGCCCGGTTACTACTACCTGCTGCCCGCAAAGGATGCCGCGTGACCGCGTTCGTGGTTCCAACAGCGCCGGTCGAGGATGACGCCCTTGACGATGTCCTGCAGGCCATGGTCGTGGGCATCACCGGTCTCGAGGCGGACCTCGTGCGACCGCGCTGGCAGGTCGTGACGCCGAAGCAGCCGGAGCCGGGGACCAACTGGTGCTCCATCGGCGTCATCTCATCTACCGCTGACACGTTCGCAGTCATGCAGCACATCGCGGGAGTCTCGATCACCGAGCCGGCTGGGGATTTGTCGCAGCGCCACGAGGCGCTCGAGGTGCTGGTGAGCTTCTACGGCCCCAACGCGAAAGGGAACCTCGGCGTTCTGCGCGACGGCCTCGGCGTCTCTCAGAACCTCGAAGCGGCCAAGGCCTCCGGACTGTACTTCACCGGCACGATGGAGCCTGGCCGCGCCGCACCGGAGTTCATAAACCAACAGTGGGTGCGGCGGTGGGACTCGTCCCTGACGTTCCGCCGCATGGTCGCGCGCGCGTACCTCATCAACAACATCCTCTCGGCCGAAGTCGACCTGTTTGATGGCGATGGCCATATCTACGACGTGATCGAAGCGCCGCCCGCCGGGCGCTGACACAGCCTCTCCTCGCCCGAACTCACGAACCCCGCCCAGTGCGGGGTTTTTTATTGCCCGAAATTTGAGGTACCCCGACATGACAGGCCTGTCCGTCAACGACGTCGTCACTGTTCAGATCCAGATGTCGCCTGTCGCGGCGGCGACTCGCAACTTCGGCAGCCTGCTCATCGTCGGTGATTCGGATGTGATCGACACGAATCAGCGCTATCGGCTCTACACCTCGATTCAGGGCATTTCGACGGACTTCGGCACGTCGGCGCCGGAATACCAGGCGGCACTGCTGTTCTTCAGCCAGTCTCCGCAACCCTCGCAGTGTTACGTCGGACGTTGGGCCGCATCCGCCACTCGAGGGCGCGTCACCGGCTCGCCGCTGAGCGCCTCGCAGCAAGGCATCGGCAACTTCACCGGCATCCTAAACGGCGGTGTCAACTTCACCGTCGACGGCAACGCCAAGAATCTGACGGGCCTCAACTTCTCTGCGCAGACCAATCTGAATGGGGTTGCCTCTGTTATCCAGTCCGCCTTCGCCGGTTCGGCGACGGTCGTCTGGAATGCGACCTACGGTTACTTCCAGATCAAGAGCGCGACGACCGGCTCGTCTTCGGCAGTGTCGTTTGCCACGACCGGAACCGGCACGGATGTCTCCGCGCTCCTAGGCCTGCAGTCCACCCAGGGCGGCACCAGTGTCAACGGAATCTTCGCCGAGACCATCGAAACCTGCGTCAGCACCTTCCTCAGCCTGACGAATGCGTGGTACGGCCTGCAGATCGCGGCCGCTACGGGAATCGCCGACTCCGACTACGTGCAGACAGCGAGTCTCATCGAGGCCGCGTCCCCGTCACATATCTTCGGCGTTACGACGCAGGAGACTGCGGCGCTTCTGTCGACCAGCACGACAGACCTCGCGGCGCTTCTTCAGGCTGGCGGGTACACGCGTACGTTCTGCCAATATTCCAGCAGCAATCCGTACGCCTCGACCTCCATCTTCGGGCGCGCCTTCTCGGTCAACTTCAATGCGTCCAACACGACCATCACGCTGAAGTTCAAGCAGGAGCCGACCATCGCGGGAGAGGTGCTCAGCGAGACCGCCGCGGCCGTCCTGACCGCGAAGAATTGCAACGTCTTCGTCGCATACAACAACAACACGTTCATCATCCAGCAGGGAACGATGGCGAACGGCTTCTTCTTCGACGAGATCCACGGCACCGACTGGCTGCAGAATCAGATGCAGACGGACGTCTATAACCTTCTCTATACCTCGACGACCAAGATTCCCCAGACCGACGCGGGCATCAATCAGATCGCGACCCAGGTCACGCAAGACTGCCAGCTTGGAGTCAACAACGGACTCATCGCGCCGGGGCCGTGGAACGGTCCAGCCGTGGGGGCCATCGTACCCGGTCAGTACCTGACGACAGGGTACTACGTCTACCAACCGCCTATCGCGAGTCAGAATCAGACCGCGCGCGTCGCTCGCATTGCGCCTCCCATTCAGTGTGCCATCAACCTCGCGGGAGCAGTCCACTTCGCGGGCGTCATCGTAAACGTCAACCGCTAGAGGAGCGACTCCCATTAGCACGTATTCCTTTCTCGATGTTGTAGCAACCATTTCCGGCCCCACCGGCTCGTGCAACCTCGCAAAAGATGCTGGCGCAGCTCCCGAGGGCATTACCTTCGAGCCAGCCGGCGATAAAAACACCATGACCATTGGCGCGGGTGGCGCGGTTCAACACTCTTTGCACGCGGACAAGTCCGGTCACTGCACGGTGCGATTGCTCAAAACATCGCCCATCAATGCGGTGCTCCAAGCTATGTACGACGTGCAGACCAGCTCCGCGGCACTTCACGGTCAGAACACCATCATGTGCCAGCAGAAGGCCTCCGGGGATGTGATCACCGCCCGGCAGGTCGCCTTCAAACGCAATTCGGCCGCCAACTACCAGGTCGAGGCCGGGGTGATGGAGTGGCAGTTTGATGTGGGGCAGTTCGATAAGGTCTTGGGGACCTATCCGACAAGTTAGAAGAAACATAAACCAAATGAATCAAACCGGGAAATACCACTATGGAATTCGAGCTTCATGATCGAAAGTTTCGCGTAAAGAAACTGTCGGCGTTCGGACAACTGCATCTATCGCGCCGGGTGGCGCCGTTACTGCCACCACTCGCTCCGCTGATCGTCAAGATCACCCAGAAGGCGCGGGAGGAACGTGAGAAAGGAGAGGACGGCCCAGCCGGTTCTTTACTGTCCACGGACGTGCTGGCCTTGGCCGAGCTCGCGCTGCCCTTTGCAGAGGCGCTCGCCTCAATGAGTGACGAGGACGCGGAGCGGGTGTTCACCATGACACTGACCTGCGTCGAGGTGCTCACCGATCCAGGTCACAACGTCTGGATGCCACTGTGGCTGGCTGGGGGCAAGGCGCCAATGGTGATGGAGCTTGATGACGCCGCGGCACTTCTGCCCATCGTCGTGCGCGTGATTGTCCACAACCTCGGAAATTTTATGGACACACTTCTTACACGCCGCGAGGAAGTGGGGCCTGCATCGATTGGCGGCATCTCCCCGGCGAGGAAGACTGGCTGATGATCCCGGTGCTTTCAACGCCACCGCTGTGTCGTCTGAAGGAACTCCAGGACGGCACCTATGATCTCGCGGATGTGGCGCTGATGATCGACGCGCTGATGGTCAAGGCCGATAACGAGGCCATCATGGAGAACATTCGCGCGGGGCAGCGTGGCAACTGAGACCATCCGAGAATTTCTCGTGTCGCTGGGCTTCGTCAGCGACGAACCGGCACTGAAGAAGTTCGAGCAGGGAATCAGTAACGCGACCAAGGCCGTGTTTGCCTTGGCGACTGCGATCGAAACCACGGCGGTAGCGGTCGCGGCAGGCGTCGCCAGATTAGCCAGCAATCTGGAGACCCTGTATTTCGCAGCTCAGCGCACCGGCTCGTCGGCCACGCAGCTCAAGGCGCTTGACGTGGCTGCGCGTAGCTTGGGAGCGCAGGCTGGCGAAGCACAGGCGGCTGTCGAGGGATTGGCGACCGCGCTGCGGACCAACCCGGGCAACGTCGGAGTTCTGACGGGCCTTCTCGGGCGCTTCGGGATGACGGCGCAGAAGAATGCCAACGGCACGATCAATGCGGCGGATGCGCTGATCAAGTTGTCTCAAGCTTTCAAAAGCATGGGGCCTCAAGCGTATTTTCAGGCGGCCCAGTTCGCGCAACAGCTGGGAATTTCAGAGCAGACGCTGTATCAGCTGACGAGCGGTGATCTGGTTGGAAAGTATAGAACGGAACTTGAGAGGCTCGGCACTGACGGATTCGATAAGGCGGCCGAAAACTCGCACAACTTCATGGATCAGTTGCGAGACTTCGGTGCGCAACTGGAACTGTTTGGGGCACGCGTCGAGAGTGTTCTCACCAGTAAACTCATCGGCAACCTGCAAAAAGCATCCGATTGGTTAGTCACCAACGGGCCGGCCCTGGCGAAAACCGTGTCCGATGCGGCGGCCCAGATCATTCAGGCCGCCCAATGGATCGGTGACAAGGTCGCGTGGCTCGTCGGAAAGCTCAAAGAATGGAACGAGGAGACCGGTGGCCTCTCCACCAAGCTCCTCGCGCTGGCTGTATTGCTGAAGGTCAGCGGTGCCGGATCGATCATCGGTGGCGTCTTGTCACTCGCCGGCGCATTTGTGAGGCTCGCCGCCGCTATGGCTGGCGTCAATGCTGCTGGCTCAGCCGGAGTGCTGGCAAGACTTCTGGGGCCGGTTGGCGCCGGTGTCGCAGCAGGGTGGGCGCTGGACAAGTATTTTCCTAACAACTGGCTGGCTCAAGCCGGCAGAAAGTTAGGCGGTGACTGGTACGACGCTCTGCATCCTTACGGTGACAGCCTCGGCTTGCGTCTGAATAACCCCGGCAACCTCGAATTCCGCAATCAAGCTTATGCCATCCCTGGCGGTCCCGGAGGACGCTGGGCGAATTTTGCCAGTCCGGGCGAAGGACTTTTTGCACTCGGCAGGCAGTTGGAAATGTACGGCATGCGCGGCATCAACAGCGTGCAATCTATCGTAAGCAAGTGGGCACCTCCTGGCGAAAACAACACCGCCGGCTATATCCGCGATGTCATGAAGCGCACGGGCTACTCTGCCGATCAAGCGCTTAACTTGCAGGACCCCGCAGTGTTGTCCAACCTTATGAATGCTGTGATCTGGCACGAGCAGGGCAAGAATCCTTATCAGGCTGGCCTTGTTTCAGGAAAAGCCGGCGAGGCTATCGACTACGTTCGCGGCACCACTGTGGTTTCTCCGCAGACGACGATTCACGTGAACGGCGCGGGCGATCCGAGCGCGGTCGCCAAGCGAGTGGCCGACCAGCAGCGTCAGGTGAACGCCGACCTCACGCGCAACTTCGTCACGCCGGTGCAGTGAGATGGCCGCGAATTTCGCTCTAGGCAGCCTCGGCGGTGTCGGCAACCTGGGCGAAGTCACCATCCTCGGCGCGCTGAACGTCGTTTTGCAGCAGTCCAACATGATCGGCGGCATCCAGGTCGACACGACGATCGACGAGTCCTATGAGGATTCGCTCGAGATTACCGAGCATCCGGTTGAAGCTGGGGCTGCGATCACCGACCACTGCTTCAAGCGACCGATGGAACTCGTGCTCTCGTGCGGGTGGTCGGACTCCAGCGCGTCAGGATTGTTCGGCGTCGCCTCCAGTGTGTTGCAGGCAGTATCCCCGGTCGCCGCTGGCATTGTCGGCATTGCGACGGCAGCCTCATCCTTCCTGTCGAATCCTGGCGCTGGCAACAGCGGGTCGTTCGCCGGCGGTTCCATGGCCGCATCTGACTACGTTGCCGGCATCTATTCGCAGCTTCTCCAGCTCCAGCAGTCGCGCAAGCCGTTCGAAGTCATCTCCGGCCTGCGCGTCTACGACAACATGCTGCTGCAGTCGATCCGGGTGCGCCGCGATCAGCGCTCGCAGTACACCCTGAACGTCCAGGCGGTGATGCGCGAAGTCATCATCGTCTCGACGCAGACGGCCACGTTGGCGCCGCAGGCGAATCAGGCCAATCCCGCCTCGACCGCGGACACCACGAATGTCGGTCAGCAGCAGTTGCAGTCGAGCTCGAACGTGTCGCCGCTGACGGCCGTCCTGCCGCCGCAATCGCAATGAGCGCGGTATTTGAAATCCCGTTGCAGGTGGGCATGCCGCAGACCATTACGGGCATTCAGCTCGGCGCGACGACCTACCAGATGACGTTTCTGTACCGGAACGACACGTCTGGGCTGGGTGGCTGGACGGTAGACATCTTCGACGCGAGCGGGAACCCAATCCTGCAAGGCGTACCGCTCGTGACCGGCGCGGATCTGCTCGCGCAATACCCTCATTTGGGCTTTACCGGGTCGCTGATTGTGCAGACCACATCCAACCCGGATGCGGTGCCCACCTTCGCGAATCTCGGTAGTGACGGGGTCGTTTACTGGGTAACGCCGCCCGTATGAGCCAACAGTATCTTCGGCAAATCTCGCTGGTGGTCGCCAACGCAGCGGGTCAGGGCCTGGAGTTGGGGGCGCTGCGCGTCGTGTTCGAGGTGCGCCGAGGCGATACCCAGACTCCCAACACCTGCACAGTCCGGGTGTACAACGTCTCGCCGAACACTTCAAACGCGCTACGGTATCGGGGAGCCTCCGAGTTCACCCAACTCGTGCTGAAGGTTGCCTACCAAGACCAGCCGCTGGCGCAGATTTTCTACGGGTCTATCAAGCAGGTTCGGCAGGGTCGCGAGGACCAGAAGAATTCGTATATCGCCATCACCGCTGCGGACGGCGATAGCGTTTATAACTTCGTGCCGCTGAGTTTCACGTTGGCTGCGGGCAACACGCCTCAAAACGCCGTGACGAACTTGATAGGCGTTGCAGCCGCCGCCGCAGCAACCTATGGCAGTCCCACAGGCGGTCCCGGCGGTCAGCCGCTCACGCAAGGATACATGCCCACCCTGAATCCGAACCGCTCGATTCGGGGCAAGGTGTTCTATGGAGACTGGAAAGATGAGATGCGGTCGCTCGCTGATACCCAGGACTGCACGTGGAGCATTCAGGACGGCAAGCTCCAGTTCGTGTTGAAAACCGGGTACATACCCGCGCCGCCCGTGCTCATCACGCCATCGACCGGCCTCATCGGCGTACCGGAACAAACACAGAACGGCTTGTCTCTGCGCGTGCTACTCAATCCGAACATCAAGATCGGGCAGACGATCAAGCTCGATTCGACCGACATCAACGAGTTGCAGTACGGGCTGGATACGCAATCCGTCGCCAACAACCTGAATCTCCAACAGGGCGCGACCGCAAAGAGTGCGGACGGGACTTACTACGTCATGCGCGCTGAACATTTCGGCGACACACGCGCAACAGCTTGGTACACCGACCTGATCTGTCTGTCGGTCAACGCGACCGTGACGCCTCCTTCCAGCGTTGCGCAGGCGGCCATCGCTGACGCAGACGCCATTCCGAGGTACTGAGCAATGGACCGTCGCGAGCGAGTCCTCGACGAAGAGGAAACGCTGCGCATGGCATTCGGCTCAATGATCGCGAGAGCCTGGACCGCGCTGCCCGGTCAGATCCAAGCCGTCACCAACAACGGCAACACCGTCGAGGTCCAACCGGCCATCAACGGTCGCGTGCTCCAATTGAACGGCACCTACAAGCCCATGCAGATGCCGAAGCTTGTTGACGTACCAATCTGTTGGCAGGGCGGCGGTGGCGCCACGTGGACGTTTCCTATCGCTAAGGGCGACGAGTGCCTGGTCGTCTTCTCATCTCGCTGTATCGATGCGTGGTGGCAGAACGGCTTTGTGACGCCAGCCGGCGGAAGCGGAGCGGATGGCAAGCCGATGAACGTGCAGAACAATCCGCCAGAGTTCCGGATGCATAGCTTGTCGGACGGCTTCGCAATTGTCGGTGTGCGCTCCAAGGCCCGGGCTTTCAGCCAATTCGATGCCAACACGGCACGACTTCGAACGGACGATGACTCCTGCTATCTGGAGTTCGATCCGACCAACAAGAAACTCAACGGCGTCTTCCCGGGAGGAATCACTTTGAACGGCGTCACAATAGACACCAACGGCAACGTCGTGACCGCCGGCAACATTACCGGCGCGACCGTGACGGGCACGACGCAGGTCGTGGCAGGCAGTGGTGGCAGCGCGGTCCATCTCGCCACGCATACCCATCCCTCCAACGGCGCGCCGCCAACACCTGGCACATGAGAACCCGTCCACTCTCACCCACCGGGGATATGACCATTGGTCAACCCTGGTACATCAATAGTCCGCAGGCCGTCGAGCAGACGATCAGCACGCGCCTGAAGTTGTGGCTCGGCGAGTGGTTCTTGGATGTCAGCGATGGCACGCCCTATCTCACGGAAGTGCTCGGTGAGCGCTACGGCAAGACTCCTGACGCCGCGATCAAGGCCCGCATTCTCGGTACCCCCGGCGTCACACAGCTCATCTCCTACTCGAGCACGTTCAGTGGCAGCTCGACCCGGCAGTTCACTGTCAACGCCACCGTCCAAACACAGTACAGCGTGACACCGATTGCGGTATCCATTCCGTTGGGAAGCTCCACGACATGACATCCCCCGTTGCCGCCACTATCAGCGCCACCGGCATCAGTGCGCCGAATTTCGCGGCGGTGCAAGCCTATCTCGTCGCTCAGTTTCAGGCGATCTATGGCGCTGACTCTTTTTTGGGCAACGATTCCGTCGATGGTCAGTGGATCGGCACGATTGCCTCCGCCATCAACGACTGCAACAGCGCAGCGGTCGCGGTCTACAACTCCTTCTCCCCGACCACTGGCCAGGGCAACGGCCTGTCGTCGAACGTCAAACTCAACGGCCTGACGCGCAACGTCGGCTCGTTCTCGACCGCGCCCATCTTATTGGTCGGCACCGAGAACACGGTCATCACCAACGGTCAGGTGCAGGACTCGAACGGCTTTCTCTGGGCGCTACCGGCATCAGTCACGATTCCATTCAGCGGCACGATCACGGTCTCGGCCACCTGCACGACCATCGGCGCCATCAATGCCGCCGAAGGCGCGATTGCGGATATCGCCACACCGATACTGAACTGGCAGTCAGCCAGCAACTCCACGGCGGCGGCCACGGCCGGCAATCCGGTCGAGACCGATGCGCAACTGCGTATTCGACAGGCGAATTCGGTCGCGCTACCCTCGGTCGGCATCTTCGACGGTATCGCCGCCTCGATCGCCCAGGTCGCCGGTGTCACGCGCGTCACACCGTACGAGAACAACACCAACAGCTCGAACAGCAACGGCATCCCCGCCAATACGCTCGCCTTCGTTGTGGAAGGCGGTATCGCGCTGGCCATCGCTCAGGCGATTGCGGTCAAGATGCCCCCTGGGACGCCCAGCTACGCCACCGGCGCGGGCGCGCAGAACTTCACCATCACGAGCCCGAACGGCTACGCCAAGGTCGTTAACTTCATGCAGGCCGGGGTCGGCGCGCCCTCGGGCACCTCGAACTCCATCGGCGTCGACATCAGCATTCACGCGCTCAATGGCTATGCGACGTCGACCTCGGCGCTGATCACTTCAGCCCTGCAATCGGTCATCAACAACACGGCTATTGGTGGGGTGGTGAACGTGCCACTCCTCCTGCAAGCGGCGCTCCTGCCGGGGACGGCACAAGCCGGCACATACCTCATCAAGGCGCTGACCATCAACAGCAATGGTGGGGGCTTCCAGTCGACTGACATCACACTCGCCTTCAACGTCGCCGCCGTCGCCGGAACGGTCACCGTCAGTAGCGTATGAGCGTGGACTACTCGCAACTGCTCACCTCGGAGTATTCGGGGCAGCCGAACTTCGTCGCGACCGTACAGCTCACCGCGAACGCCATCGGCGACATCACTTCCCTTATCCAGTCACTGCCGGCCGCATTCGACCTCGACAACGCAATCGCCGCGCAGCTCGACGTGGATGGCCAATGGATCGGCTTCGCGCGAACCATCGGCGGCGTGCTGATCGTCCAGTTCTTTGGATTCGCGGACGACTCCACCGCCCTCGGCTTTAGCGAACTCACCAACCCTTCCACCGGTGGGCGCTTCATTGAGCTCGGCGAGGACACCTCCCAGACCGCGACCCTGGCGGACCCTGAGTATCTCCAGCTACTGCGCGCCAAGATCCTCCAGAACAACTGGGACGGCAGTCCCGGCGAGTTCATGACGGCGATTGCGGAAGTGATCGGCGTCCCGACGTCAGTCATCGACCCGGGCACCAATGTCGTGCTGATCATGCCATCCCAGACCATCGACCCGGTGTTGTCGCAGTTGCTGACCGGCTACGACCTGCTGCCTCGGCCGGCCGGGACCCGCTACCAGTTTGTATTCATGGCCAGCGGGTATGTCTGGACGACGGCCGGGACCGCGATCTCGCCCAACCTCGCGACCGTTGAGAAGCTGACGGGCACCACGGCGTGGGACTCATCCGCGTTTGTGGCCAGCCCCTCGACGCACATCTACCTGTCGTGGACCGTTCTCGACATCACTCACTACCTGATGGGCGGTCTGTCGACCAACCCGTCCGGCTCACCGAACTACCCGACGCTCAACAATGCGATCTACAACTCAGGCGGCGTCATCGAGGTTTACGAGTCGGGCAATAATCAGGGGTCCTTCGGCACCTACGCCGCCGGCGATACCTTCGCGGTCTACTGGGACGGCAAATCAGCGGTGTATCTGCACAACGGCGCGCCCTTCAAAGTGACCACGCCGGCATCGTCTCCCGGCTCGCTGTCTCCCATGTTCTGCCTGTACTCCGTTGGCGGACAGGCCGACAACATTCTCATCTCGACGGGTTAATACGTGACGCAGTATACAAAGCCAGCGGTCCGCAGCGCTTGGGGACAGACCGCGACCTCCGCTGACCTGCAGGACCCGGGCAACAGTTACGCGTCGGCTGGCTGGCAGATTGGAATCAAGCCGCCGCGCCAGTATGAGAACTGGGTCATCAATTATATGTTCTCTGGCATACGGTATCTGTGCCAGCAAGGCATCCCTAATTGGGATCCCTCAGAAACATACGCCTCAGCGGCTTGTGTCGTCTCTCCTGAAGGGTATGTCTATCGAGCAGTAACCAACAACACCGGCCAGAATCCGGACACGACTTTTGGAACTCAATGGGACGTGCCGTATATCCGCACGGCTGCCCCGGGGGATTCTGGAGGGCGGGTCGCCAACACGCAGTATGTATCTAACAATTTCCTCCCGGTAGGCACGCCGTTCGACAATATCGCCGGCCAGATCGGCAATAATCAAGTCCCCGTCGGCGCCGTGACGCAGTGGCAGGGCTCACTGTCGATCTCCGGTACTCAGGTCGGCAGCCCGGTTCCCTACGCCAACACCATATTGATTAATGGCGGCTATCGCACCATACAGTGGTCTGGCCAGTCCGGGCAGCCCAGCTACGTTATCGGCAGCAGCGACGGCGTCAACTTCCTCGTCTGGAATCCGGCCAACTTCGGCGTCGCCAACTCCCAACAACTGACCGGTTTGTCACCGAGCATCGCCGCAGCCGGAAGTTCCGTGATGGTGCGAGATTCGAGCGGCTACGCGTACACCGTCTACTTCAACCAGTCCAGCCCGAACAACGAGAACCCTTCGATCAGCCAGTTCATGGTGACGAACGGAAGCGATAACTTTCTGCGCAAGGCCAGCAACGCCGCCGTCGCGAACCTGCTCTCGCAGTTGGGTTTCCTCTCGGTAAATGGATTCCCCGGATCCGCTGCAGTCAACGGCTATCAGAAGTTCGACAACGGCATCATTCTCCAGTGGGGACAGACTTCTGTAAGCGGGACGGCCACTACGTTCTTCCCGATAGCTTTCACCAGCCGGGTGTTCTCCGTCGTCTTCACCAACGCGAGCAATACCAATCAGATTTTCCTCAACGGCCTGCCGAGTTCGAACACGAGTTTCAGTACGACGAACGGGACGGCCAACCTCAGTTGGTTCGCGGTGGGGTTCTAATATATGGCCGCTAAAAAAGGTTCGAGCAAATTCTTCAGCGCATCCACCGGCGGATTCTATTCGACCGATGTTCACGATGAGAAAACCCAGATTCCCGCCGATGTCGTCGAGATCAGCAATGAGCGTTGGCAGGAGCTGCTTCAGGAGCAGACCAATGGCAAGCAGATCGTCGCGGGGGTGAACGGGCAACCCACCGCAATCGAGCGGCCAGTCACCGCTGAGACCGTGCTGTTGCGCCGTGATCAGGCATTGCGCGAGAGCGACTGGCTCGTCGCACGGCACCGCGACGAGGTCGATTTTACCGCGTCGAGCACTACCCTCAGGGCGGACCAGTACATGGCGTTGCAGGCGTATCGTCATCAGCTGCGCAACATCGCCTCTCATCCTGATTTTCCTAACGTGACATTGCCGGCGAGTCCGGTATGAACCTTACGGTCGATGGCCTGGTGACCGCGATTCAATCGGCTCGCAGCCTGGAGAAACTGCAGACCGAATTGCGCGACGCCATGATCGCATCCCTCATGCAGCCGGCGAATCCTGAACTTACCGGGACGCCCAACCCAATAGAGTTATCGAGTAGCGCAGTGCGCGCTCAGGGCGTTTTTCCCGGAAGTTGACGGAGTGTCGCCAGTTGAGCTGGCGCGCTCCGTCCTTTTTTACACACAAAAAGGAGGGATCGACGATGGAGACCGTGCAACGAGTGACGATGGGTCGAGGGCGATGAGTGATTTTTTCAGCGACCCAAAGTCCGCCCTCATAGCCTTACTGGGGATTCTCGGAGGCATCGTGACCTGGCTCTTCAAACGCGAAGTTCGGCGTATCGATAAAGCACTGGCCGAGAGTGTACGTCGGGAAGAGTTCAATCAATGGC
>Ga0302310_10000374_pt1 | contig 42308 bp, 42 predicted proteins | sample III_Palsa_N1_2_FD_200451 | JGI IMG/M metagenome (GOLD analysis project Ga0302310, IMG submission 200451) | Peat permafrost microbial communities from Stordalen Mire near Abisko, Sweden - III_Palsa_N1_2 | ecosystem: Environmental > Terrestrial > Soil > Palsa > Peat permafrost | place: Sweden...
CAAGCGATTGCGGCGTTCGAGACGCGTGCCCACAGTCTGTACGCACCCCAGAAACCCCCGATAGACGGTGGCGGTGGCCTCAATTCCCCGTGATCTGCTCGCCTGCCCCCGGTGCCTGCGGCTCGGTTAGTCGCCTGTCCTCTGACACTTCGAACCAGATGGCGTTGAGCACGCCAACGGTAAGCGCCAGACCGAGCCCTAACATCCCAAGTGAAATACCACATGTGAGGTGTCCGGACCGGCCTCAGTACCGGATGCTATGCTTGCGAATATATTCCAGGGTCACTCTGCCCTTGAGTATCCGGTACACCCAGGTGAGAGCACGATGCGCAGTGTCCTGGCGATACTGGAGGCATCCCATACGGTGAGGCCCTGATCTGGATGGGTCGAGGACGGCATCAGAAACGGGAACAGTCCGATTCCGTCAGTCAAGATTACTCCCGCCAGCGTGACGGCACTGCAGAGAAACGCTGCACCCGGCTATTCCGAGCACCCAGAGATCAAGCCCAGAGTTATCTTCACCGCCTATCCTGGGTCCAAGTGAACACAGTTCGTATTCCGCGCGGCAGACGCTCTGGCGTCTGCAACGGCGAGGCGTGGCCGTCTTCGGCTTGTCGCTATACTTGGCACGTGAAAGTATTGTCCAAGTTTGAACCGATCAACTGGGTTCCGACAACGGAACGTGAGTCGGTCCAGGAGCGAAAAGCAGCATGTTTGGATGGTTACGGGCGCGCCACCGCCGACGGATCCTGGAACACCCCTTTCCTGAGAGTTGGAATGCAATCCTCGAGCGCAACGTCGCGCACTGGAAACTTCTTGACGATGCGGAGCGTGCTCAGCTGCGCTCTCTCGTGCAGGTATTCGTCGCGGAGAAACAATGGGAAGGCTGCGGCGGTCTTGAGCTTACCGACGAGATCCGGATCACGATTTCTGGACTTGCGTGTCTTCTGGTGCTTAGCCTAGATCACGTGCTTTACAGCAACGTCAAGACCATCCTGGTCTATCCCTCTACAGTCATGGCACCCGGACGGCAATCGGCGCTCTCCTCAGGCATCACCATACAGGGGCCGGTGATCCCCATCTACGGCCAGTCGATCGTGCGTGGTCCGGTTGTACTGGTCTGGGACGCCGTGTTGCGCGGTGCCATCCATCCCGAGCGAGGCCACAACGTTGCTTATCACGAGTTCGCCCACAAACTCGACATGCTCGATGGTTGCGTCGATGGTACCCCGCCCCTCGCCGATCACGTGCAGTACGAGCGCTGGGTCAAAGTTTGCACCCGCGAGTACGACGAGCTGCGCCGCCGTACCGCCAAGGGACAGCGCACCTTTCTGGACGCATATGGCAGTACGAATCCGGGAGAATTCTTCGCAGTGGTTACGGAGTATTTCTTTGATAAGCCACTCCAAATGAAGCGGCATCACCCGGAGTTATACTCACTGTTGCACGAGTTCTACCGCCAGGATCCGGCTGGCCGCCAGGCACGTCATGCATCCAGCCATCCGGGTCCGGACAACCAGAATCACTAAGCCCTTCAGTTCTTGAGCTGATCCAAACGATCGAACAGCGCTCGCGGTAGGCCGGTCCGGTGAGCAATGGACACGTCACCGCGCGCCCAAGCGGGCGAATCAATCATCGGCCTTCAACGGTACCGTGAATTCACTTCCGTGCCCGATTCCTTCGCGAGCCACCGACACGTTGCCATCATGCGCGTCAACAATTGACGCACGAGCGCCAGACCGATGCCCAAGCCAGATCGCGTTCGCACCTCCTCGGTGTCCGCTCGGACGAAGAGGCCAAACATTCGGGAGTATGAATCTGCAGCGATGCCGATTCCAGAATCGGACACCTGCACTACAGCTCACCCATCGCAGACCTGCATCGACATGGCGACATCACCACCCATATCAGAATATTTTGATGTATTTGAGAGCAAATTTACGAATACCTGCTCGAGTCGACCTGCATCCCCTAAAGTCCAGACGCTCCCGTTTGGCATGACGACCAAGAGTCGGTGTCGCCTCTGACTAAATTCCAGTGTGACGGTTTCGGCAGCCATTCGGAGTACGGCGCACAAATCAATGCGCCGCAGGCCCGGCTGCAGAATTTCCCCATGCGGGTCTGACATCGGCCTAAGACTGACCGTCAGCAATGCAATTTGGCGCACCTGGCGTTCTATGAGCTCGTGCATGCGCTGCTGCAGCCCTTCGTCCTTAGTGCCTCGGCGCACAATCGCGATGGCATTCTGTATTGAGGCCAGAGGACTGCGCAGCTCATGTACCAGCAGGGCCATCAAGTCATGAACGCGGAGACTTGCATTGATGAGATTCTCGATCGGACCGTCGGACCCGGGTTGGCTCGGCGTCGTCGGCGCTTCAGAAATGGGATCCGTTCCCCAAATAGTAGTCGGCGGCAAGAGCATGTGCGCGCTTGCATGTACCGCCGGGTCGGTTGACGACATGCAATACTCTCTTCGATGTCTGTGAGCGTGCTCTTCTGGGGAACAAAGCAGGCCGTGTTACCCACCGAACAGACGGGCCCTGACCTGGCGCAACAACATGTCGACCCGGACACTTAAGGAACCCAGGAAATGGAAACGATGCTGTCACAATTCATCAAGTCTCGCGCTCCGCGACGCGCCTTCTACACAGCTCTTGCCTGCCTTGCAGCGAGTGCTCCTGCGATCGTGCTTGCAGCGACGACGGCCGTGGTGCCGGCGAAGCGGTGTCTTACCGACCTGAAAGCGTTTGACACGATACAGCACAAGGATGGCTACTGGCTGGATGGGGGTGGCTACGGCTACGGTTACCCGGTTTACGGCTATGGGTACAGCTACGGCGCCCGCTACGATGAATCCAACCGCTACCTGCGTGCCAGGCCCGGCTACGAAGTACGGACGATGATCGCCTCCGCTCGGATCCTTGCAAAGAATGGCCACCAGGTCGCTTGCGAGAACGTTCTCAACGCCGCGCGCGATACCTACACGGCGTATGTCACCGAACTGCGTAAAGGCCAGGTCCCCCCACCGGACGTGTCGACCTGGCGCCGCGATCAGATCCAGACCGCCGTCCCCGTGACCGGTACGAATCTGGTCTATCGATCTGACGACCTCATCGGCGCGAGCGTGGTCAATGTTAGCAATGACAGCCTCGGCAGCGTCGAGGACATCATCATGAGCCCTCAATCCGGCAAGATTGCCTACCTCGTAATCAGCCATGGTGGCCTTTGGGGAATTGATGAGACCTATACGCCGGTGCCCTGGTCGGACTTCAAGTCTGCGGTAATGACGAACCTGCTGATATTGCCGGTGCCAAAGGGCACGCTGGATGCCGCTCCCCAGTACAGCGAAGACAAAGTCGGCCGACCGAGCGAATTCGCAACGCAGAGCGTGGCCGTTGACACCTATTGGACCGCCCATCCTCCCCTCGCCAAGAACTGACCGAGCATAGGCACAATGCAAACCGATGGCTTTTTCGTGACCGGCATGCAGTGCGGCGGCTGCACGAACAAGCTATCGCTTGCGCTGCGCATGCTGAGCGGAGTCGATGACGTGCAGATTTCACTTGCTTCCGGCGAGGTGACTGTCGTGTACGACCCTGCACTGGTCTCGCCGGCGCAGATCCAGAAAACTGTGATCTCGACCGGTTTCGGCACCGCCGGCATACTCGCGACCAGCGGCCATGATCCCAGGCCGGACCATTGTGGATGACTCGCGAGAAGCCAGGTGGCGCTCGACTAAAGTGGTTGTAGAGACCGGTTACCGTCAGGTCGGTACATTCGCGACGGCGGGCACTACCGCTTTCGGCGGCATAGCTGCTTCATTCAAGATCAGCACTCCGGGCAGCTCACCGCAGTGCCACATCGAGCGCACTGGCAATCTGCGCGTTACAATGTCCTGCCCGGCGGGATTAACCGTCTGTTCGAGCCCATCGAATCGGTGGTCCGCAGTGCCCCGGCATGGACGCACCTGCTCGGCCACATCGGGCAGCTGTTCGTACAGGTGCACGCGGTCGAACGCTGGTGATAGGGCAGACGGAATCGGTAGACCCACCCCCCGAGGGTGCCCATCGGGATGGCGTCGATTTTGTTGCAGTCATACTCATGCAGCGCCGCGGGGTCCGTGGCGGAGAGACTCGCGTGACCGAGCCTGACGGAAGCAGTGCGGGCTGCTTTACTCTTGACGATCCCGGATCGATGCTGTTGATGGACGACGCCCGAGTGATACACGAAACTTCGCCAATCCTCCCTACAACGGCATCCGGTATCCGGTATCCGCGATACGCTCGTGCTGACCTACCGGGCAAGTGGGTTCCAGACCCCGCCGTCGACGATTCGTATCGATCCACCTGGCACAGGAGCCGACTAAGTCGCAGTCTCGTCGGCTCGACTTCCCGCCGCGGAGGTAGCCACAACGGCAAGCAATAGTCAGGAGCTTCGAGTCTGATATGCCAGCGACCCAAGAGTCCAGATCGCTCATCAACACGTCGGTTCTGCTGCAGCAACTGCACGACGAAATGTCGAGTGACCATGTCACCCTGGGCTGGCTCATGAGCCGTCTGCACAAGCGATCTTACGGGATAATTATGCTAGTGCTCGCCTTGATCGCGACGGTGCCAGGAGTCTGCATTGGGGCTGGACTGCTGATCATGATTCCCGCATTCGAGATGATCGCGGGCCAACGTGCTCCACAGTTCCCCCGCCGCATAGCTAAACATCCCCTCCCGACCCGGCATTTCGCCGCATTCTTGCAGCGAGCCGTACCCGTCCTTAAATACCTCGAAAAGCTGACCCATCCGCGCTGGTCCGGCGTAGTCGAGGTGACCAAGCCGCTGGTGGGCATTATCGTCGTGATACTTGGCGGCATTGTGGTCTTTGCACCCATCCCGCTGATGAACGTGGTTGTTCTGGGTGTGGAATGGTTGAGGAGCCGTTAACCGCCACCCCGGGTGGAAATTGGCTGCTTAACGATTAATGCGCGATGAGCAGCGAAGGAACCGCGAGACTAATTCGGCTGTTCGATAGCGAACAGACGCCGAGTCGATCTGACGCTTATGCTGTTTGAATAGGCGCCAACATTGGAGAGTTTCACGTGTTACGGAACGTAAAAGACATGGTCGGTTTTGGGATAGAGGCCTCCGATGGTGATCTGGGTCACGTCAGGGATTTCTACTTCGACGATGAGGCCTGGGTCATTCGTTATCTGGTTATCGAAACTGGAAGTTGGCTGTCGAACCGCAAAGTATTGGTCTCGCCCTACTCGATGGGCGAGCCGAACTGGAGTTCGGAGAAGCTCCCCGTACAGCTTACGCGCGAGCAGGTGCGGGCAAGCCCGAGCATCGATACCGATAAGCCAGTGTCACGCCAGTGGGAACTGGATTTTGGTAACTATTACGGCTATCCGAATTATTGGGGAAGCACCGGCCTTTGGGGCGGGGGGTTCTATCCGTCGACGATGTACACGGCCATGAGCTACGAGGGGGGAGTATTCGGGAACGCAGCGCAAAAGAGCTATTTGAAACGGAATGCACAAGTAGCAGGCGGTACGCGCGATGACGATCCCCACCTTCGCAGCTGCAATGCTGTCGTCGGATATCACATTCATGCGACCGACGGTGAAATCGGCCACGTACAGGGGATGCTGGTCGATGAAAAGACCTGGGCGATTCGCTATCTTGTGATCAATACCAGCAATTGGTGGTTAGGCCACGAAGTACTGGTGGCTCCCGAATGGATTACAGAAGTGAGCTGGAAGGAAAGGACGGTGATGATCGACCTGACCCGCCAAGCCATCAAAGAGTCGCCGCATTGGGATGCTGCGCTGCTACCAGATCGCCCGCAGGAAACCTTGGTGTACGAACACTATGGGCGAAAGGCCTACTGGGAGTACGAGACGCTTTCGTCCCTGACGCCCCGCGGTGATACGAACCGTGCGCGGGCACACAGCTAGACTGCCCGCATCGCGGCCCGCGACCTTCGGCGTCGCGATCGTCCCGAACTGGCGTGAGCTCTGGAACCATCTATTTCTGCCGGTGCGTTGCCCGGATGCGGATCGAAGGGGCGCCGCGGGGTGGACCGGGCACCGTCGGCGTCACGGATTCGACGATCTGCGGTCCAGAACACTTTCAAAGAACCAACGGATCTGGGCGTCAATTTCCTCGATCGAGAACGGGTCACTCTGCGATCCGAGGGAATCCGGAACCGCCGGAACGTAATCGACCCCCTGCGCATCGCTGTCAAAGTGCTGATGCGACGGGTCATTGTTGCTGTTTGACATGGGCTGTTTCCATCATTTGAATGCAATTCGGGATACTGCTCCGTTGGCGACGGCCGGTCGGTACGGTGCCTCACGTTGCCGGGGCTGAAGGCATACGCCCTATACCATCGCGCGTGACTTCGTAAGTTAGTCCGCAATTCGCATGCGGTCGCGAACGTCCTCGACACCCGGCGCATTCCACGCTGTGTTGCGCGTCAGGTAGCGGTGCCACCAACTACTGACAGTGCCGGACAGGGTCACGACGCGGTCGTCGACACCTATCAGGACATGCTGGTCCTGAGCGTCGTAATGCCGCTTCAGCGCAGCTTCGATGTTTGTCTTGATGTCACCCACGAACGCGGCGCGATTGGCGACGGTGATCGCATTGGTGAGCCCCTTGACTCCCTTCATGTAGCGAACGGCATCCTCGGCGTTCTGCCGCTGGAACCCCCAATGAACCGTACCAGACAACGTCACCCACCCATCCTCGACCCGCGCACTGACGGCGGCATCGGGCAAGTATGCGGCCCAGCTGAGGGCGTTATGGACAGCGACGCGGAGGTCCCCATCGGCAACGGCTCGGACCGTGATCACGTCGATCTTGACGATGACCTCCTTGACCCCCGGAATCATTTCCGCCAGCCGCTCCGCCTCCCGCTTCTGGGCGAAGGCGCCGACCTGCCCCGTGATCGTCACGATGCCCCCTGCCACGGTCACGCCGAGGTTCCGCGCATCCACGGCGGCATCCCATGTCAGTTCGTCCAGCGCATCACGCTGGATATCGCTATCGGTTCGAAATGGCAATTCGTATCTCCTGGTTTGCAGTCGTGGGCCGGCTTGGTTGGCGATTGTCGACCGACTGGGTTCTGATCACCGTTCGCTGCACCACGCAGCGGGCTCGTCACGGTGCGCTACCGCACGGTCACGCAGAGGGCAGTTCTCGGACAATCCGTGTCAAGACGAACGCGGGCGCCCGCACCGGAGACTGCATTGCACCCGAGACCTGCCCCTAAGCGCTGTCAGAGCATCAATCCGTCCGCCGGCAGCGTCCCGGCACGCGGGGTATCCCGGTCACAATGAACGATACGTCCGCCCTGCTGAGTGCGCTCGAGATGGCCGAGGCGGATCGACTGACGGTGGTTGCGGGCACCCCCACGTCACACCTCATGGAGAACGCCGGCCGCGGAGTGGCGCAGGCCATCATGCAACGCTGGTCGGCACGTCGGATCGCAGTGCTGTGCGGTCCCGGGAATAACGGCGGTGACGGGTTCGCCGCGGCCAGCTTGATTGCCGAGGCCGGCTGGAGCGTTACGCTCGCCCTGCTGGGCACACTCGAGGGGCTGAAGGGCGCGGCCAGGGAACACGCCGAGCGCTGGCGGCGGCCCATCAAGTCACTGAACCCTGCAGCGCTCGACGGCGCCGAGTTGCTGGTTGACGCGCTGTTCGGCGCCGGGCTTGACCGCCTCCTGAGCGGAGCGACCCGGGAGACCCTGGCGGCCGCGGCCGCACTGCAGATTCCGATCATTGCCGTTGATATTCCCAGCGGCGTCATCGGTGATACCGGCGAGAACGTGGGCGCCGTGCAGTCGGTGCTGACCGTCACGTGCTTTCGCAAAAAGCCTGGCCATCTGCTGCTGCCGGGCCGTGCCCTGTGCGGCGAACTGATCGTCACCGACATCGGTACACTGCAGAACGTGCTCGACCAGATACACCCCAAGACCTTCGAGAATGACCCCCGTCTATGGCTCGCCCAACTGCCGTCCCCGAGTAGCACCGGCAATAAGTACACCCGTGGACATGCCTTGATTTCGGGCGGCTATCCGCTGACGGGAGCCGCGCGGCTGGCGGGCCGCGCCGCCGCCAGGATCGGCTCAGGCCTCACTACGATCGCCGTGCCGGAAAATGCGCTCCAGATCTATGCCACGTCGCTGACCAGCATCATGGTCAGGCCGCTTTCCCTGCCCACCGATTTCGACCGCTGCTGGCGGACCCGCGGGTGACGGCCTGCCTGATCGGACCAGGAGCCGGGGTCACCGAGGCCACTCGCGCGTGCACCCTCGGGATCCTGGCAACCCGGCGCGCCACCGTACTCGACGCAGATGCACTCACGGCCTTCGAGCACGATCCGCAGGCACTGTTCACGGCAATCCACGGTCCCTGCGTGATGACCCCGCACGAGGGCGAATTCAGGCGAATTTTCGACGCCACTGGTGACAAGCTCACGCGTGCACGCCGTGCGGCGGTAACCGGCAACGCAATCATCGTGCTCAAGGGCAGCGATACCGTGATCGCGGCGCCCGATGGTCGGGCAATTATCGATGCCAATGCACCGCCGACCCTTGCCACGGCAGGCTCCGGCGATGTGTTGAGCGGCATGGTGCTGGGGCTGCTTGCCCAGGGCATGGATCCGTTCCTCGCCGCGGCGGCCGCGGTCTGGCTGCATGGCGCTGCCGCCGCGGAATTTGGCCCGGGATTGATCGCGGATGACTTGCCGGACCTGCTGCCCGTCGTACTGCGACGCCTCTTGGGGTCCAAACCATGAAAGCGATGGTACTGAACCGGCTGCGTACCCCGCTCGCGTGGACGGAGCTGCCGGACCCACAACCAGGGCCGGACGAAATCCGCGTCAGGGTCCTGGCGTGCGGCGTATGCCGCACGGATCTGCATGTCGTCGACGGCGAACTGCCGAACCCCCACCTGCCGATCATTCCGGGTCATGAGATCGTGGGTCGGATCGATGCCATCGGCAAGAGCGTACACGGCCTGACCATCGGCGAGCGCGTCGGCATCCCGTGGCTGGGCCACACCGATGGCACCTGCCCTTACTGCCTGATGCAACGTGAAAACCTCTGTGATCAGCCGGTTTTCACCGGCTACACTCGCAACGGCGGGTACGCGACGGCAGCGGTTGCGGATGCACGGTTCGCATTTCCGCTCGGCGAGGTTGGCAGCGATGTCTCACTCGCTCCGCTGCTGTGCGCAGGCCTCATCGGCTGGCGCTCGCTGGTGATCGCAGGGGATGCCCCGAGGATCGGGTTATATGGGTTCGGCGCCGCCGCCCACATCCTCACGCAAGTCATCAAATGGCAGCGTCGTACGGTATATGCGTTCACCCGTCCGGGAGATACCTCGACCCAGTCCTTTGCCCGCGGCCTCGGCGCAGCATGGGTCGGCGGCACCGATCAGCTGCCGCCTGAGCCGCTGGACGCGGCGATCATCTTCGCACCGGTCGGAGCACTGGTTCCGCCAGCGCTACGGGCGGTACGCAAGGGCGGACGCGTCGTGTGCGCCGGCATCCACATGAGCGACATTCCGGCCTTCCCCTATTCCATCCTGTGGGAAGAGCGGGAATTGCTGTCCGTGGCCAACCTGACACGCAAGGATGGACTGGATTTCCTACGCATCGCGCCGCAGGTCGGGATCGACATGAAGACCACAATCTATCCGCTGGAGCAGGCCAACGAGGCACTCGCTGACCTTCGCGCGGGACGCTTCGAGGGCGCCGCAGTGCTCGTGCCATAACGCAAGACATTTTCCCTGCCGAAAGCGAAGGGGCGCTCGCGGGGAAAGCTTAGCGCCTTCCACATCTTCGATAGCAACGTCATATTTGCACGCCACGATCGACTGCGCACCGAGAACCGATTGCCGAATTGTGGATCGGCGAGTCTGGCGAAGGCCGCAGGGCCGGAATACCTCCGACCCTGTGATTCTCCACGGAGATCGGTATGGATTGCCGCCTTTTGCTGACCGGCAATGCAATCGCTTAGGTTTCCGGCATTCAGCAACAGCCTATTGCACCGGTACACTGCACATTTGGATACCCTGGCTCTGTGCGCTTCAACCGTTCATGGACTCCAGGCTCAGGTAGGTTAACCGCAGCCGTGGGCTCGGGACGGCGGCGAGTGCAGCGGCGGTGAACGCTAACCGCCGGATGCCGCAATCTCTGTTCAATGCCCCCACGCAACCCGAAGTAGCGTGCAATAGCATTGCTTGGGTGCGCTGGCGCACCGCCGCAGTGCCAGAAGGCGGAACATACTGGCAGCTGGCAACCGCAGGAGATCTCCTATGAGTCCGCTTCATCATGCGATCGTTTGGATCGACCATCGGGAAGCCACGGTGTACCGCTTTTCCGAGCGCGATGAGCCGCCGGTGCAACTGAATGCCCACAATTCCTTACAGCGCCTGCATCATCGACACGGAGGTTGGGAGGCTGGTGGCAATCCGCTGCAGGATGGTGAGTTCTTCGGGCGTGTCGCCGGAACGCTCGACCAAGCCGGGCAGATCCTCGTGACCGGACCCGGAGATGCCAAACTGGCGTTCAAGGCCTACCTGGATCAACACCGTCCCAATCACGCCACCCAGGTCTCGACTCTGGACAGGGTTGATTACCCCGGAGACGAAGCCTTGCTGGCGCTGGGACGCGAACATCTTCAATTCTCAGTTACCGCGGCGGACAGCAAGTCGCGACCATCGGCGGTGTGATTGGCCGCCTGTGGCAGCGCAAACGCTACTCCCGCTGGGCAAACAGCTCTGGCCTTCTTCCTCTCAAGGCGAGCACCGGAGTCAGCGGCTTGCCATCGATGATCCGGCCCTCCTCGGACTCTCGGGCCAATTGCTTAGGGGGCCGCTCAACGACAGCAATGTGAATGCGAAGTCCGCGTATTCGACGACCGTGATCGTAGGCCGCGGGGCGCCCCGACGGTGATCGCCGGGGCGGCTCCGGCGTTGCCCTGCGTGACCTACTGCGCGGAGTGCGGACACGCATGCGCATGCATTTGTGGCCGGATATATCCCTTGGGGTGCGTCGGGAACCAAACGGCAAATTGCCGTCGGTCAGGCTCGCCACCGATAGTCGAAGTCAGTCCGCGGTCGCCCGTCGGGCTCCAGGCTCGCGGCTACCCCGGGGTCCAAGACGGGATAGTCCGTATAGCCCCCGGCACTACCGCCATACAGCGTCTCGACCTTGACCGCCGCCAGGGGGGCGTCAAGGCGCAGCCTGTTTACAAGATCGGGATTGGAGATAATCGCCCGGCCGAACGCCACCATGTCGGCCGCGCCGCTGGCAATGACATCGATGGCCATGCTGCGGGTATAGCCGTTGTTGACAATCCAGGCGCCGTCTTCATTGACGGCCTTGAACCGACCATGCAATTCGGTGTAATCGAAAGGCACGAGAACCCGGGCACCACCGGTCGCTCCTTCGATGATGTGAATGAAGGCCAGCTTCAGTGGCGCAAGCTCCTCAAGCAGCAGATTGAACAGACCCTGAGCATCACTGTCTGCTCCGGCGTCGTTGACCGGCGTCACAGGCGAGAGGCGCAGTCCGGTACGCCCGCAACCCACCTCTGCGGCGATCGCGGTCATCACTTCCACCGTCAGGCGCACGCGATTGGCCTTGGACCCCCCGTATCGGTCGGTGCGATCATTGATGCTGTCGCGCATGAATTGCTCGAGCAGATAGCCATTCGCCCCATGTACCTCGACACCATCGAACCCGGCATCCATCGCGTTTCGCGCCGCCTTTCGGAACTCCTCGACAATACCCGGCAGCTCGGCCAGCCGCAGCGCCCGTGGCACCGAGACGTCTTCGAAGCCGTTGGCCGTGAACGTCTTGGCATTTGCGCGACGGGCCGTGCTCGACACGGGCGACTGCCGGCCCGGCTGCAGCGATGTGTGAGAGATCCGCCCCACGTGCCACAGTTGCATCGCGAGCTTGCCGCCCTTCGCATGGACGGCATCGGCGATACGGCTCCAGCACCTGATCTGCTCGCCGTTGTGCCAGGCGTATCGAGGTAGCCTTGCCCGGTTTGCGAAATCTACGTGGCCTCGGTAACAATCAATCCGGCGCTGGCGCGTTGTTCGTAGTAGGCCGTCATCAGGTCGGTGGGTACCTGGCCCGCGCCGGCGCGGTTCCGAGTCAGCGGCGCCATGACGATTCGATTTTCGGCCTCAATGTGTCCGAAGTGTATCGGGTCAAACAACGTCGTCATCGCGTCTCACCTGCCGGAATGTTCCTGTACAGCCTCCAGCATGCGAGAGCTGTGCGTTCATGTCCGTGCGCCGCCGAACCTAGCGGAGATGCGAAGGGCTGGCATGATAAGATCCCGATGAGATGGTTGCGCGTCACGAGACCACCCGCTATTCGCGCAGTCCAATTCCTTACAAGCTCAACACTGGGATCCGCGCGTCTCGAATGATCGCATAGCCCCCACCGTTATCCCCCAAGTGACCGCCCGGAGGCTTGCGCCCGAGCACCAGCAGATCGCTCTTTGAAGCCTCGGCAACATGTTTCAACCGCGCACGCACATTGCCGTTCTCAATGATCACATCCGCTTCAATCTGCAGTTCCTGCTGCAGCTTCTTCATTTCCACAGTGGCATAACCGACGAGTGTCCTCTTCCACTCGGTAACCACGTGATAACCACCGGGACCGAATTCTTCCACTCCTGGCGTAACATGAACGAGCGTCAACCGCGCACTAAAGTCCGCGGCCAATCGCGCGGCGCGCAATACGGTGGCCCGACTGTGAGGACTCAAATCAACCGGGCAAAGAACGTTGTGGATTGAGAATAGGTTCCCCCCTGTTTCCACGGGAGCGTCCGCCCAAACTGAACACGTGGCGTGATGAAGCACTTTGGCTGCCGTTGATCCCAGCAGCAGAGCGTATAGCGCCCGTTGGCTATGGGTCAGGATCGCAATCAAATCGACGTTTTGCTCGCGGGCTATGCGTACCATTTCCCGCGCCGGGTCACCTTTGCGCAGCAGCCGCCGGACGGCAACTCCTTCGAACTCGGGCAGGAGTGCCTGATCGAGGTCTTCCTGAGCCTGTTTGACGCTCCCCACGTGCCGGTCCTCATCGGTCAGATCATGCCCGCGCATAGGCATACCGAGCAGGTGACCCGGTGGCTCAACAACATGCAGGAGAATTATTTCAGACCCGAAGTGCCGTGCAAGTGTCGCGGCAGGCAACTGCGGGCGAGGTTATCGGAAAGGCGATTGGAACCAGGATCTTTTGCATTGGGCACCTACGATCGGCTCGCCGGATTGCGAACGCTCATCGGGTATATTCATAGCCCTGTTTCCGCCGTGGCACGGTTCGCCAACGCACCTAGCGCCCCGAAGCACGCGACTCATTAGGATAGAACATTCACACATTTCTCTGTACGCACGCGTACAAAACGTCCGGCAATCTCCACGGCACGGATCCTACGCATTAGGCGCATGGAAGACTAAATTTTGCCTTGCGCATGGGAGGAAACGCCTTCAGACGGCAAGCCGTCGGGTAGATCCAGGCGTGCGACCCCGATACGGCTGTCCGCCATGCCGTAATAGATGTCGAAGCGGTCTGGCAGGCCCAGATCGTCCCGCCGATCGATGCCGGTGGGAAAGACCACATTGGCGACCGTTCCGCTGCGCTCCTGAGGTAGTGTCGGGGTCAAAATCGGTTGGGGCGATCGATAACGAATCTGTTGCGGCTGATCCTTTCCGAGCAGCATGACTCCGGCCGAGTAGCACAAACGCGGCAGGTCATTCACAGCGCCGGGCAACTCGCAGACACCGTGATAAATCAGTAGCCAGCCGAGCCGAGTCAGTATGGGGGGCGTACCCGCGCCGACCTTCAGGCGCGCCCAGGGTTTAACCGGAGAGGCCAGGCGGTGGTGTGAGTTGAACAGTCCCAGACTTTCACAGGTTGCCCCCGCCGGCGGTATTGGACTGTAGGAAATCCAGATGCTTTCATGGTCTAGATCCACATCGCGAGACCCCTTGTGGCAAGCGACTTCCTCTGGACGGGTGCCCGGAAACAGCGGGCGATGCAGCAAGGCCAACTGGAGCTTCCCCGCGTGATTCGCCAAGGCCACAGGAAACAGACTGGCATCCTTATTGTCCACATGGACGAAGTCGATGCCTCGATAGGATTCGAACCTCGCCAAGCCCAGTCTCCTCCAGCTCATCAGATCCTTAGATATCGCGCACGCAATCCGAGGGCCGACCGAGGACAGTGCGGCGTAGGTCATCACATAGCGCCGCAGCGGTTCGACGTAGGTAATACGCGGGTCCTCGCACCCTCCGCCACCGTCGGAACGCCGCTCGTAATCCACTTCGGGCTCCAGTGCAATGCCAAGCCGCTCCACGCCGCTCGGATTGCCGGCTGTGTCGAAGTTGACGCGCACGATGCCGATACGCGAATAGTTACCGCGGGCCACCAGCCGGGGAAACAGGTACAGCTGTCCATCGGGACCGCGCGCCGCAGCCGGGTTCAGCACGCCCTCAACCTCGTACGAATTACCGGGTTGCGACGCCATCACCTCCCCGAGGCGTTGCAATTCAAAACCGCTCATGGATCCTCACTTTGCACACGCCAGGATGGCCTCGATCACCCGCTTGGTTTCATGAGGATCCCTGACCCGGATCGAAGGCGCACCAGCCTGCTTGGCCGGGTAGTCATTGCCACCTGGAAACACGGCGTCCCCGATAAAGAGCATGTCGTGAATCTCCACGCCCAGCACGTCGTGGAGCTTTCTGATGCCATAGCCTTTGTCAATGCCGTGCTGGGTGATGTCAACGGATGTCGCTCCCCCAAGGTGCACGGAAAATTCCGGAATGAGGGGCTGCAGTGTCGCGATTAGCTTTTTGCGCTTGGCGAGATCAGGATCCCACTTCTTCTTTTCCTCAAGCGGAGCTTTCTGCCCCAGAGCTGAAAACGTAATCTGGCTGCCGCGATCCTCGATGAGCTCTCCCCAGGTTTTTGTCGGCTTCTCTCCGACCTGATCGATGATCCGCCGCAGCGCATCCAGAATCTTCTGCCTTTGCGTGGCCGTGAAATCCTCTGCATAGAGCAGCTCCCAATCGGTTCGATAGCGATAGAAGCGCGTCCCGCAAGTGGGCAGAAGCAACAGGTTCCTCAAAGACTGCCCCGACGGCAAATGGCCCAGAATCTGCGTCTCAAACTGCTGCCAGGTCCCCCCGGATATGATTGCCACCTTCACGATGCCGAGGAGCCCTTCAAGCAGGTTGGCCATTTCCGTATCCAGCGCCGACTTGCTTTCGGCCAGCGTGCCATCCAGATCAAAGACCACGAGCTGTTTCATGATATTACAGAAGGGTCCGGCGGCGCGATCTCAAGCATGTGCAGCGCTCCATGGGGTTCGCATGAACACTCCCCAACGGCCGCCGGCAAGAGCAGCACTTCGCCTTTTCCGACAGGATAACTTTCGCCGGCATGTATCAGCTGCCCACTTCCCGCAAGGCACACCAGAACACGCGGCAGCGCCACGTGACCTACCGTAAACGGCTGAAGCCCGCTGATGCGGGTGACACTGAACTGATCGCAATGAATGAGCTTCTCCCTTAAGTCCGGCTGCGCCTCCTCCACCTGCGAGATGAGCGGTCGAATCGCGCCTTGCCCGAAATTAACGCACGCCATCGCGTCTTCCACCTGTAGCGGTCGCAATCGGGATGTACGCGGGTCCACGTGGCCCCAGTCATAAAGGCGAAATGTCACATCGCTGTTCTGCTGCACTTCGAACACCACGACATCGCGAAGGGAATGAACGGTCCCGGCTCGAATCAGAACGGCATCTCCGGGTACCGGCGTGAACGGGGCCAATTGATCGGCCACCGTGCCATCGCGGATCGCCCGCCGCAAATTCTCTTCTGTCGCGGACGACTTCAAGCCGGCGAAGATAAGGGCATCCGGACCGCCCTCCAGAACGACCCATGCTTCGGTCTTCGCTGTCTCGCCCTTGGGGATGAGCGGCCCGTTCGCAGCGGATGGATGCACCTGCACCGACAGTGGCTGCTTGACATCAAGTAGCTTCAGGAGCAACGGGAATCGCTTGGAGTGTCCGGAAAGCCTGCCGAGCATTTCCTGCGGCCATCGCGCCAGCAGTTCCGCTATTGTCATTCCCTGAAGCGACCCGCTTGAGACTCGACTGGCATGATCATCACGGTCGCTTAGCAGCCAAGCCTCCCCTACAGGTTCCGCGGCGGGTAGAGGCGCCGAGAGGAAGTGCTCAAGGCGCCGACCGCCCCATAGCCGATACTGGTATATCGGCTCGAATCGCAGCGGATACAGAGTCCCTGTCATGCGCAGGGTAGGTCCGATACGGTGCGGGGTATGCGAAGCCGAAGCGCGGTCAGCGGACTCAAGTTAATCACTCCTCGCTCTTTCCAATTAGAGTCCTTGCTAGGCTCGGTTGCAGATTCAATTCGTCCGCTAGTGCATCATGGCGCTTGCGCTGTCGGGGAAAGGTGCGACGATCTCGTTAACTCCTACCGCGTCTCTCGCACCAGCGAGCCGACTTGCAACTAATGCCCGTTCGCGACACCAACTACACCTATGGAAACCGCCGCCTGCCATATAGTTGCCCGTCGAGAGGCCCTGCGCCGAGTGTCAGGCTTTTGTGATCTCGGCCTTCATTAAACTGAATTCCTCCCGATTTATCTCGCCGCGGGCATATCGTTCGCTGAGAATATCGAACGCGTCCTTCGGTGCGAGTTGCTCGTAACGGCGATGCGCCCGGTAGGTATAGCCCCAATTTCCGAAACTCGAAAAGAAGAGGAATATGACACCGAACCAGAGAAACCAATCCCAACTAAAATACCAATCGTTCCAATAGCCATGAACCATCTCGCTCTCCTTATCCTCGTAACGGACCTACCCTCTCTAGGCGAGATGCGCGCCGTGTTGACTTCGTCGGACTCAGCGGCCTCCCCCTATGGGTCGCCTCGCGACCAATGAAGGGATTATCCGCGCCTTTTGCAGCAACGATCTGTGCGCCTGCGCACTCACGGGCGATAACCCATGAATCAGTCGGCCATAAAACAGCAGAGCTGAATCCAAGCTACCAACGCGCTCCAGTAAGGTTCGGTAGCGCACGGAACCAAAGCCGCCTGCGGCGCACCGTGACATAGGCTCGCGTGATCCGGAGAGCCCCCCCCGTCCGCCCGCTGTGGAACGCCCGCTTCGGGGGTACTTGAAGGAGTCCGGCCTGGTTTCGACTAAGCCAACCTGCGCGGTTCTCGATGAAGTCGACCAATTGAGCTATCGACTTTCCATTCGATGATCGTCTTAATGCTAATACGCAACGCGTCAATTTAGTTGGTTACCTTTACCGTACGAACCGCTCCGGTTACGTCTGATGGCTTAATCTGCGCACGATGGGCTCTATGAAAATATGGCCAGGAACGCCATACAGGCTGGGTGCCACTTGGGGCGGACAGGGAGTTAACTTTGCCCTCTTTTCAAAGAACGCCACTAAAGTGGAGCTATGCCTGTTTGAAGGACCAGACGGAAACAGGGAAACGGCACGGGTTGTCGCCCCGGAACAGACCGGCGGCGTGTGGCATATTTTTCTGCCGGATGTACGGCCCGGACAGCTCTATGGCTGCAGGGTGTACGGCCCTTACCGGCCGACGCAAGGTCATCGGTTTAACCCGACAAAGCTTCTGTTGGATCCCTATGCCAAGGCGATCTCCGGCGAACTTCGGTGGAGTGATGCACTGTTTGGCTACACGATAGGGCATCCGGAAGCCGACCTCTCGTGCGACGGCCGCGATAGCGCTGCGAGCATGCCCAAGTGCATCGTCATGGACGACGGTTTCGACTGGCAGGATGACACGCACCTGGGACTGCCTGGAACGAGACCCTCATTTACGAGATGCACGTCAAAGGGTTGACAGCCCTCCACCCCAAGGTTCCGAAAGAATTGCGGGGAACCTACGCTGGATTGGCGTGCCCGGCAGTAATTGACTACCTGCACTCTCTCAAGATCACCGCCGTAGAGTTGATGCCCGTGCAGCGCTTTGTTCAAGACAAATACCTCGTGGACCGAGGGTTGACGAACTACTGGGGATATAGTTCGATTGGCTTCTTCGCGCCGGAATCCCGATATGCCAGCGCCACGCGTCCAGGCCAGGAGGTGTCGGAGTTCAAGTCCATGGTGAAGGCCCTCCACAGCGCCAGAATTGAAGTGATTCTGGACGTCGTTTACAACCATACCGCCGAAGGCAACCAGTTGGGGCCGACGCTGTGTTTCCGCGGGATCGATAACACCAGCTATTACCAGTTGGTGCCTGAGAACCCCCGCTATTACCACGATTACGCGGGTTGCGGCAACTCTCCAAACATGATGCACCCGCGCATGCTGCAATTCATCATGGACAGCTTACGCTACTGGGTGCTAGAAATGCATGTGGATGGGTTCCGTTTCGACTCAGCTTCAACCCTGGCGCGCACGCCGGATGCCGTAAACCAATTGGGAACCTTTCTCGACATTATCCGACAGGATCCCGTTCTGTCGAGAGTGAAGCTGATAGCCGAACCCTGGGATTTAGGTCCTGGCGGCTATCAGGTGGGGCGCTTCCCGATCCTTTGGGCGGAATGGAACGGTAAGTATAGGGATACGGTTCGGCGATACTGGAAAGGTGACGGCGTCCAGACGTCTGATCTGGCTTATCGCCTTACCGGCAGCAGCGACCTCTATGAGCAAAGCGGCCGTCGCCCATTGGCTAGCATCAATTTCGTAACCGCTCACGACGGTTTTACGCTAAGCGATCTTGTGAGTTACAACGACAAGCATAACGAGGCGAACGGAGAGGAGAACCATGATGGTATCAATGCGAATGAGAGCTGGAATTGTGGGGCAGAAGGCTACACGGACGATGCTTCGGTTCTGGCTCTTCGAGCGCGCCAGCAGCGAAACTTCCTAGCCACGCTCCTTCTCTCAGAGGGCGTACCGATGCTAGTGGCTGGCGATGAGATGGGACGGACCCAGAAGGGAAACAACAACGCGTATTGTCAGGACAACGAGATTTCTTGGATCCATTGGGACTTGGACCATGCTCGTCAGGAGTTACTGGATTACACCCGGTTCCTAACCGCGTTGTTTCGCCAGCACCCCTCGCTACGACGCCGGACCTTTTTCCATGGCCGGAGGATTCGGGACGACAAGATAAAAGACCTTAGTTGGTTCCGCCCCGATGGGAAGGAAATGACCGACGCGGATTGGTCCAATCCAGAAACGCGTTGCGTTGGCGAGCGACTTGCGGGCGACGCAATCGAGGCGACCGATGAGCATGGCAACCGACTCGTCGACGACACACTGCTGATGCTATTCAATGCTCATTACGAAGCAGTCACCTTTATTTTGCCAGCCCACCGACCGGAGCAACGCTGGGAACTGGTTCTGGACACCCAGGAGGCGAGCGGCCGACGCGAGCCCTCCCCGGCTCTTGAAGACGATCGATACGTGGTGACACCTCGCTCTCTTGTGATGCTGCAGATTAAGGCGAGCTCCTAATACACAATCGGGGCGGCCGTACGAAAAGTCGCTCATGATCATCCCGAGCTCACACAAGGACTTAGGAATCGCGTCGAGATTTCGGCTGGGGCGCGCCGCGACTTCTGGTTTCGCCAGTGTCGCAGCGTGTGTCTGCTCGGGCGACAAAGCCACCCCCTAAGCACGCGGCACTGACCTGAGATTACCGGCTCCCTAAGGAACGCTCTCCTTCTTAGACGTCTTCTGCGCCCGCTCTAATTCCTGCACCGCCAGCACGTCCTGGCGCCCAAGCTCCTCGTACAATGCATGGACTCGCTCGACCAGCTTCGGCGTCAAGTCCGCCAACGCTTGGGGTTTGGCTTCGGTCGCCGGCACAGCCTTGGGGTCCGGCTTTACCTCTGCTTTAGGTGGAGGCACCGGCGCGGCCTTGGAGACCGGCTTTACCTCTGCTTTAGGTTCAGGCACCGGCGCAGCCTTGGAGTCCGGCTTTCCGTCTACCTTGGTTTCATGCGCCGGCGCTGCGTTGGAATCCGGCTTTACCTCTTCTTTAGGTTCAGGCACTGGCGCAGCCTTGGAATCCGGCTTTCCCTCTGCCTTGGTTTCAGGCGCCGGCGTTGCTTTGGAATCCGGTGCGGCCTCGGCTTTTTCTCTTGCCGCCACCCCTTTTTCCTTGGCTCGTGTTGCCGCCTTGGGCGAATCCAAAATGCGATAGGCGAGCAGCTTGATTCGATCATTTAAGAAGAACCAAGCCAGTGCGTAACCCCACACAATCCCGGCGTATCCCCAGCCCAGCGGGGTCATAAATACACCGTACACCGCAATCAGCGTGGCAATGGCCTGCGTGCCGAAGACCGCGATCATTAGAATCTTGGCCGGTCGTATAGACCAGAAGGGCCCGCGCGTTCGCGTCAGAAATATCGTCAGATGTCCCGCCACAGACATTTTTAGATACATCATCGTCTGGGTGTGTGCGTGGTCGAGATGAAACACCTTCAATGACAGATAGAACAGGCCGAATATTGCGACCGTCCCTGCGACGCCCAGGACCGTGGATATTCCCAGCACCAGACGCATGTTCCACGCTTCGGGTTTATTACTATATTTGACGTTGTCGTACGCAATCGACAGAATCGCTCCGTCGTTGAGCAACGCAATCATTACGATCATGACTGCCGTCACGGGGAACCAATTAAAGACCAGTATTGCCAGCGTCATGAACAGCAGCACTCGTAACGTCTCGGCGATGCGGTACATTGCATAGCTGTTCATGCGCTGGAAGATTTTCCGGCTCTCCTTGATCGCATCGATGATCACCGACAGACCCGGCGTCATGAGAACGATGGCTGCTGCCGCACGTGCGGCATCCGTCGCGGTCGATACTGCAATGCCGCAGTCCGCTTTCTTCAATGCCGGCGCGTCGTTCACGCCGTCGCCAGTCATCCCGACGATGTGGCCGCGTTTTTGCAGGACGTCAATAATGTCGTACTTATTCTCGGGAAACACCTGGGCGAACCCGTCGGCTTTCTCAATGAGTGCTGCAGATGCTGCAGACTTCACCTGCTGTGCATCGCCGAGCTTGCTGGCGTCCAGAATATCGGCCCCCATGCCAAGCTTCTTGCAAGTCTCCTTGGCGATGGCAATCGCATCGCCTGTGACCATCTTGATCTTGACGCCCATCGCGATCGCGGTGGCAATGGTGGCCTTGGCGTCATCGCGTGGCGGATCGAATAAGGGCAACACGCCGACGAGCTGCCACGGGCCGTTTCCTTCTGCTCTGGCCACGCCCAGGGAGCGAAAGCCGCGCGCGGCAAAGTCATCGACCGCCTTTTGCACGGCGGCCTTCACCTCTCCCGCATTGGACGAGAGCGCCAGGATGACCTGAGGCGCCCCCTTCGTCACCTTGAAAGACTTACCCGCCTTGTCCTTGACTTCCGCTTCCGTGCGCTTGTGCACCGGATCAAACGGCGTGAAGTGCCCGACGTGATAGCTCTTCAGGGTCGCCTGGTCCTTCACGCCTTTCAGCACCGCCAGATCGATCGTGTCGTCATTGTCGGCCCTTGACGCCAGCGCGGCGTCGAGAATGACCTGATCAGCGGTCACACCTTGCGCGCAGAAGGGATCGGCCAAAGTCAGCTTATCCTGTGTCAGTGTTCCGGTCTTGTCGGCACACAGGACATCCACGCCCGCCAGTTCCTCGATGGCGACCAATCGGCTCACCACCGCCTGTCGCTTCGCGAGCAGGCGCGCGCCGACGGCCATCGTTACCGACAACACGGTCGGCATCGCCACCGGAATCGCAGCTACTGTGAGTACCAGGGCAAACTCCAAGGTCGTGAGGATCGGATCACCGCGGTAGAGCGCGAACCCGATGATCAGTGTCACGAGGCTCAACGCCAGAATGATCAGATAATTGCCGATTTTCAGGACCGCTTTTTGGAAATGGCTGACGGTCTGCGCCTGTTCGACCAGTTTGGCCGTCTTGCCGAAATAGGTGTTCGCGCCTATAGCATAAACCATCGCGTTGCTCTGACCGCGGCGAACAATTGAGCCGGAGAACACCGCCTCGCCAGGCTTGTGAGTGGCAGGGAGACTTTCGCCCGTCAGCGCGGACTGATCGACCGACATCGGATCCCCGTCCAGCAAGCGGGCGTCCGCCGGGACGATGTCACCCTGCTTCAGCTGGATGACATCGCCCGTCACCAGCTCCCGCGCAGGCGGGGTAAGCCACTTCCCATCACGCTTCACCCGGGTTTTGGTGGCGAGCTTGGCCTTCAGGGCGGCAATGGCATTGCCCGCGGCGCGTTCCTCCCAGAACCCCACGGCAGCGTTGGTGCACAATAGAACCAGAATGATAATGAAGTCAGGCCAGTGTTTAACGACGCCCGACAGGATTACCGCGGCCTCAATCATCCAGGGGATCGGACCCCAGAAGTAGGAGAGGAACTTCAGCAGCGCATTCGTCTTCTCCACCGGCAGCTCATTGGGCCCGTCCTTTTTGAGACGTGTGGACGCTTCAGCTCCAGTGAGACCCTCCGGGGAAGACGCGAGCCGTTTCTCCACCTCAGCGAGCGGCAGGCTTTTCAAATCCTCCTTCGCATCCGGTGCGTCTTTTGCAGCCGGCTTGCGTGGCCCTTTGGCGTTGAGGGCCTTAGACGGCATGGATTGAGAGTTGGAAATCATGATGATCTAGCCTCGGCGGATGCGAAAATCGGGTCTCTGGGCCATATCAGCCGCTTCCCCACAAGGCTGCTGGGGAGACAGCGTCAATGACTTTGGGGCCCTTGAGGGAGCGCTATCTGGTCCGGATCGACTTGCGCCGCTGAAGCCCCGCAGAGTTGCGATATTGAGCCTACAGGACGCGACCCATAACTCTGTGCGTCAGCGTACGCACGGTAGCCATAGCACCGAGCGATAAGGTCCGTGTATGGCGGGCAATCTGCTCGTCTTCCTGCGAAGGCAAGACACGTACCAGGCACCGCGAAGCGCCGTCGCTGATCGGATCCCTTGACTCACTATTGCGCACGTCGTCCAGCCGAACCCCGAGTCCGGCTAGGCGGCGGCATATGAGAGCACGCACCCGTGCATCGTTCTGTCCTATGCCCGCCGTGAACACAATCGCATCGACAGCCCCAAGCGCCACGCTCATGGCCGCAAGCTGCTTCGCTGCGGAATAGCAAAACATGTCGATCGCTAGACGCGCAGCAGGGTCGAAGTCGGCCGCTTTATGCAGGTTCCTCAGGTCTTCGGAAAGCCCGGAAATGCCTAGCAGGCCACTGCGCCGGTCGACCAATTCTTCCAACTGGCGTGCATCGAGGTTCTTGTGTCTCGCCAGATAAACCAGGACGCCAGGATCCAGATCGCCGCTGCGCGTCCCCATGATGATTCCGCCGGTCGGCGTCAATCCCATGCTGGTGTCAATCGACTGACCGTCCTTCACAGCGGTGATGCTCGCGCCATTGCCAAGATGGGCAATGAGCAAGTTGCTCGGCAAAGGCTGCCCAAGCTGATGCACAATCGACTCGCACGACAGGCCATGAAAACCATAGCGTTCGATCCCTTCTGCGCTTAGCTCGCGTGGAATGGGCAACACCCGCGCAATGTCCGGCAGGTGTGCATGAAAGCTGGTATCGAAGCACGCAACCTGGGGCACACCTGGAAAATGGGACTCCGAGAAGCGAATGACCGCCAAAGCGAGCGGCATGTGCAACGGTGCATACGAAACGGCCGTCTCGAGTTCATTGGTGACCGAATCATCGATGAGGCAGTGTTGCCTGAGCTTCGGGCCGCCGTGGACGATGCGGTGCCCGACGCACTCTGGCACGGGCATTTTCATATCCGTCAGCAACCGGGCGAGACGGATGATCGCGGCTTTTTGACTGGGCAGCGCAGCGCGCTCGCGCAGCAGCGAAACGCCCTGCGCATCCTCCGCATGGAAGTCTCCTTGCTTCTCACCAATCGACTCCGCCTCCCCCGCAATCAAGCGCTTGCATTCCAAAGCGTTCACGCAATAAAGGCCGAACTTCAAGGATGAGGAACCGCTGTTCAGCGCGAGCACAGTCAGATTCCGCTTGGCATTCGCCGGGTCGCCTTCTCCGCCCTCTTTCGGGATCACTGAGAGATCCGCCCAGCATTCCAGAGTTCAATGACGGGAATACTCGGGTGGGCTGGACCATATGCAAGGATACTGATCGATGCTGGACCAAGTGCGAGGTGTTGCGCTTCGATCACGGCCAATTCGATCCATCGCGCAGCGAGCGCTGCGCCAAATTGTCCATGCGAGAAAAGCGCAATGTTGCCGGATAGGACGCGCAGCCGGGTCAGCAGCCTGTCGGCGCGATCGGATACGTTCGCGGGTGTTTCACCGTGCGGGCAACCGTCGCGCCACACGCTCCAACCGGGCTTCCCTTCTTGAATTTCCTCGGTGCGCCGGCCCTCATAATCGCCGTAGTCCCATTCCGCTAACTCCGGTTCATTCTGCTTCTCAACCCCAAGGCCCGTCAGATCACAGGTCTGTCGCGCGCGCCCCAACGGGCTGCTCAGGACCCGCGAGAAGTGCACGGTCCGCAGAAACGGCGCCAATTTGCGCGCCTCCTCCTCCCCGTGCGCCGTCAAAGGAATGTCCGTGGAACCAGTATGTTGACCCGTGATTGACCACGCAGTCTCGCCGTGGCGAATCAGATACAGATGGAGCAAGTCGTTCAAGTCCGCTCCATTGCGGTCGTGTATTTCCCCTGACTCGCCGCCCCACTGCAACGCGCGCGATGCTGCAGCGCGACTTGGGCGGCATTGCGGTGGGTCTTGTCACCACCCCAAAGTCCCAGCGCCGGCTCCTGGATGGCGCGACCAAAGGAGAACGTCAGGGCCCAGGGAAATCGAGCGGGGACCGACCCGGAGCCCACATGCATGGCGTTTAAGCGAGCCGAGGCCAGCTCTCCGGATTGGCCGCCCGATAAAAAGGCGATCCCAGGGACCGCTGCGGGCACGCACTCGAGCAGACAGCTGACCGTGGCTGCCGCGACCTGATCCACCGATTGCTGCTGAGCACAGGCCAGCCCCGGAAGCACCATATTCGGTTTGAGAATCATCCCCTCCAGCAGCACGCGCTGCCCCCGCAGTTGATCGAAGACAGCGTGCAGACACTCGGCGGTCACCTCACGGCATCGATCCAGAGAATGCGCACCGTCCATCAGCACCTCTGGCTCAACAATGGGAACGAGTCCTGCTTCCTGGCACAGCGCGGCATACCGCGCGAGCGCGTGTGCATTGGCTTCAATGCAGCCCCGGCTCGGCAGCCCCTCGCCGATGGCAATCACTGCACGCCATTTGGCAAAACGGGCCCCCATCTCATAGTAGGTGGCGAGGCGAGCGCGCAGTCCATCCAGGCCTTCGGTAACCCTCTCCCCGGAACAGCCTGCCAATGGCTTCGCCCCGATATCCACTTTTATGCCAGCAACAATTCCCGCACGGTTCAGGACGTCGAGGAACGTCGTGCCATCTTCCGCACGCTGGCGGAGGGTCTCATCATAGAGGATCATTCCGCCGATACTCGAGGCGAGTCCCGCGGTGGTGATGATCAGATCCCGGTATTCGCGCCGCGCCGCCATCGTTTGGGGAATGCCGAGCTTGGCGAACCGCTTGTCGCATGTTGGATTGCTTTCATCAATGGCTAGCAGCCCCTTGCCAGCTACGACAAGGGATGTGGCGACCGCAATCAAGGCGCAGCTGTTCATTTGCGCTGTTTGGCCTAACTGGCTTTGCGGGTGATTGCAGGGGTTGGCTGCTTCACGCCGGATGCCGCCGCGCTGCTTGGGGAACCGCCGAGCTTTCGTTGCTCCATGCTGCGTGAATCCCATCTCCAATTGCGAATTTCGGGCATGTCCTGGCCATGCTCACTAATGAAATGCTTATGCTCGATGAGTTTATCCTTGAGCGTCTGTTTCAGGTACGCGCCCCGGCTGCCCAGCTGCGGCAGCCGATCGATCACGTCGATCGCCAGATGGAATCTGTCGAGGTCATTCTGCACCCGCATATCAAATGGCGTGGTGATCGTGCCTTCCTCCTTATAGCCCCGCACGTGGAGATTGCGATTGGTGCGCCGATAGGTGAGCCTGTGAATAAGCGATGAATACCCGTGGAAGCCGAAAATGATGTGTTTGTCTTTCGTGAACAGCGAGTCGTAATCCAATTCGTTCAGTCCGTGCGGGTGCTCCGAGCTGGACTGAAGTTTCATCAGATCCACCACGTTGACCACCCGGATCCGCAAATCCGGGAAGTGCTCGCGCAGGATCGACACAGCGGCTAGGATCTCCAGCGTCGGGGTGTCTCCACAACAGCCCATCACGACATCCGGCTCACCGCCCTGATCGTTGCTGGCCCACTGCCATATGCCGATCCCCTCCGTGCAATGAATGACCGCTTGGTCCATGGTGAGCCATTGCGGAAGGGCATGCTTGCCGGCGACCACGACGTTGACGTAATTGCGGCTGCGCAGACAGTGATCGAATACCGACAGCAGACAGTTCGCATCGGGCGGCAGGTATGCGCGCACGATGTCTGCCTTTTTGTTGATTACGTGATCCAGGAATCCGGGGTCCTGGTGCGTAAAGCCGTTGTGATCCTGCTGCCACACGTGAGAGGCGAGCAAATAATTCAGCGAAGAAATCTCCCGCCGCCAGGGTAGGTCCAAACACACCTTAAGCCATTTTGCGTGCTGACTGAACATCGAGTCGATGATGCGAATGAAGGCTTCGTAACTGTTGAACAGCCCGTGGCGACCCGTAAGGAGGTAGCCCTCTAACCACCCCTCGCACTGGTGCTCGCTCAACATCGAGTCAAGAACCTGCCCTTGGGGCGAAAGGAACTCGTCATTTCCGACCTGCCGGGCGTCCCATTGCCTGTGGGTCACTTCGAACACCGCGCCCAATAGGTTCGAGAGTGTCTCGTCGGGGCCGAAGATGCGAAAATTGCGGGCGCCTTGATTTAGCTTCGACACATCGCGCAGGAACGTTCCCAACACCTGGGTATCTTGGCCTTCGACTGCGCCGGGAGAAGCCACATGGACTGCGTGTTCGTGAAAATCCGGCATCTCCAGGTCATGCAACAGCAGGCCGCCGTTGGCGTGCGGGTTAGAGCCCATCCGCCGATCGCCCTTCGGAGCCAGTTCCGCGAGTTCCGGGATCAGGCGGCCGGTTTGGTCGAACAATTCCTCCGGTTTGTAGCTGCGCATCCAACTCTCGAGCAGCGGCACGTGTTCGGGATGCTCCGGATCCACGAGCATGGGCACCTGATGGGCGCGAAAGGTCCCCTCGATCTGCAACCCGTCGACCTCCTTCGGTCCGGTCCACCCTTTCGGCGATCTCAAAACAATCATCGGCCATCGCGGGCGGGACGGATCGTGCCTATTGCGCGCGACTGCCTGAATCTGGTGGATCTCTTCGATCGCGGAATCCATTGCCGTAGCCATACATTCGTGCATGGTGTCCGGGTCATTGCCTTCCACGAACCGCGGCGCCCAGCCGCAGCCACGCAGGAACTGCTCCAATTCCTCACTCTCAATGCGCGCGAGGACAGTCGGATTGCTGATCTTGTAACCATTCAGGTGCAGGATCGGCAACACCGCGCCATCGGTGACCGGGTCCAGGAACTTGTTGGATTGCCACGAAGTGGCGAGCGGGCCGGTTTCAGCCTCCCCGTCGCCGATCACGCAGGCGACGATCAGGCCGGGATTGTCGAAGGCGGCGCCGAATGCGTGGCTCAGCGAGTACCCCAATTCCCCGCCTTCATGAATCGATCCCGGCGTCGTCGGTGCGACGTGGCTGGATATGCCGCCCGGAAAGGAGAATTGCTTGAACAGCTTCTTAAGCCCGTCCTCGTCCTGGGTGACATTGGGATAGACCTCACTCCACGTGCCTTCCAGGTACACATTGCCCACGATGGCGGGGCCCCCGTGGCCGGGACCGGCCACGTAGAACATGTCCAGATCGTACTTGTTGATCGCACGATTCAGGTGCACATAGATGAAATTCTGGCCGGGCGTCGTACCCCAATGACTGACGACGAGGGGCTTGACGTCGGACAGCTGCAAGGGTCGCTTAAGCAGAGGGTTGTCATAAAGATAGATCTGTCCGACCGATACGTAATTGGCCGCTCGCCAGTAGGCATTGATCTTGCGGAGGTGTTCGGGTGTCAGAGTCTCGATATTCATGTTCAGGGATTTCCGGTTTCAAGCGCGTGAACCTTAGCCAAGCGACGCTCGTGGCGAGCGGCTCCGCTAAAGTGAGCATGTAGAAAGGTTTCGATCAGTTCCAAGGCAAGCCCGGATCCGATGACCTTTCCGCCTAGACAAATAACATTCATGTCATCGTCCTCGACGCCCTGATGGGCAGAGAACACATCGTGGATCAGCCCGGCCCGCACACCAGGAACTTTGTTGGCGGCGACGGAGGCGCCCACGCCGCTACCACACAGCGCCACGGCGCGTTGTACCTGTGCGGCGGCAACCGCCCTCGCCAGGGGAATGATGAAATCCGGATAATCATCTGCACCATCGAGTCGGTAGGCGCCGAAGTCTTCAACCTCATACCCTGCGTTGCGCAGCGACTCGGACAGTTCCGCCTTCAATTGAAAACCGCCATGGTCCGCGGCGATCCCGACGCGCTTCACACGCGCCATGCCCACCGAACCATCGTGATTAAGCATGGGGCGGCGCAGCCCTGACAATGGCTTCAAAGTCAGCCGGCTTGAGGCTCGCGCCGCCGACCAGCGCACCGCTGACCTCCGGCACGGCAAGGACCGCGCGGGCGTTCGCCGGGTCCACGGACCCCCCGTAGAGAATGCGAATCCCCCTGCCCTGCGCGCCAAAGCGCGCGACCAGACACTCCCTAATATGAGAATGCGCCTTGGCGATCTCCTCGAGCGCCGGAATATGGCCGGATCCGATGGCCCAAAGTGGTTCATACCCAATGGCATTGCCGATCTCGGCCATGCCTTCGGGCACGCTCCGCCTAATTTGATCGGCGCAGACCCTCATTGCATTGCCGGCACGCCGCTGTGCGCCAGTCTCCCCAATACAGATGATGGCTAGAAGCCCGGCGCGCCACGCGGCTTGCGTCTTGGCTGCTACCATCGAATCAGTCTCGCCATGGTGTTGGCGTCGTTCTGAGTGTCCAAGGATGACCCAGGCCGCACCCGCGTCCTTGAGCATCTCCGCGCTCAGATCGCCCGTGAATGCACCGGAGATTTCACTCGCGCAGTTCTGTCCACCGATGGCGATCTGTCCCGCCGCGGCCACCACTGCACGCGCAATCAGTGTCGCGGGCGGGCAAATCAGGATGTCGACGGCCGGGTGGGTCTTACCGACTATGGCGGCCACGCCGGCAATATCGCTCAATTGCGGTGCCGTTCCATGCATCTTCCAGTTCCCGGCGATCAAGGGCTGCATTTTCTATGTACCTTAAGAAGACGCAGGACGCGCCGCGCTAGTTTCGAACACACGCTAACTGTTCCATACTGTTAGGTCCGTTCGGCACCGCACCCAAACCCCGTTGGCGCCATCACTGCTTGAGTGTGGCTAGCGAACGCATCAATAGCCACGAGACGCTCACATACCGCAGGCCCACCTGCCACTGGAGACCTCCGGTAAGCCAGCGTCATCATGCGATTGGTTGGATGGATATGTGGAACCCCGGATGTACCGCTATTGAGCAACCTCCCAGTCACTCAGCCGATTCCACCGGTTTTACCGTCCGTGAGAGGAACTGCAATTCAACGGACCGTTAGCGATTCAGATTCCATGTCGCCCGCGGCTCCCCCACCTCGACCGGGACCGCCCGCGTGACCATACACGATCGAATGGCGCTGCACGGGCCGCAAGACCAAGTAAACGTCGCGGTCCGGGAGAGCGGCGCCGTCTGGCGCCCTCTGTCTGACACAGCACCCCCAAATCTCGACGCTTCCGCGGCCGAGTGAACCATTGGTCGCCGAGTGCCTCGCCACCAGCAGCAGCTTGGGCACCACCGTGGATGTTCAACAAACCGCACCGTCTCCCGATCGGCTGATCGAGGCCCTCCACCCCGACCTGCCACCGACGATCGCGGTCCTCGTAGCGTGCACCGAGGCCGCCTCGATCCCGGGTCGCGGCTGGCCGCACCACCGGCGATCGCCAAGGTTCGCGAGCTGTCCCAGACACTTGGCTGCGCGATTGCAGTCGAAGCCGAGCCCGATCGTTCACCGAAACCCGAGAACGGATGCACTCCGTCTTCAAGGTTAAAGCCATCACGAAAGTAACTGGGAAAGCCTTCAAGTCGAACGGAGGTGGCCTTGGCCACGCGAAAGGGGTTGTTGCATCAATTCAGTGCGCAAAGCATGGCTGACCCAATGGCGTGATCTTGGAGTCGAGAGAGCTCATCCAACCCGCCCCCGCGGCATCAAAGAGCTGAAGCTTCGCGTCAGCTTGAAGGTGGTAGCCGGCGGTGCACGGCGCAAGCCGTGATGGGCACTACGACAGATACACCGTGCCGGCGGCAGGCCGAAGTGAACCGGCCTCCCCCACCGCTGGAACCGGCGGCGTGGCAGCGTCCACTGTGTTGCTGTTCAGGCCAGAGCTTTCTACAGAGCATGTCCGACGGCGGCGACCGTCTGGTACTTGACAACCAAGACCCTAAAATATCGGGGCTTAGGACAGGCTGGCTGGATGGAACACGGTACCCCTTCAAATAGCGCCCGGTCGGCCTGATTTGACACAGCGCAAACGCGCGGCATTGCTTCAAACGGGTTTGTATCCTGGCAACTAGTCCAGCGGATAGTGATGTATTGGATGCTCGCGAAACGGAAGGGGCTCTCATCTTGCTGCGGCGCCGTATAGAACGCTAGCTGCAAGTTCCCCCGAGTCCGAGAACCATGTTCTCAATCGAGAACTTATAGCCGACGCCAGGATGCTGGGAATTCGCGCATGCCTAGCGCGTGAACCGCAGACGAAGCGCATTGCCTATCACAGACACCGAACTCAAACTCATCGCCGCCGCGGCAATGGTGGGACTCAAGAGAAGCCCAAAGGCGGGGTACAGCGCACCCGCCGCTATCGGAATACCTACCGCGTTATAAACGAATGCCAGCGCGAGATTCTCGCGGATGTTGCGCATCGTGGCGCGGCTCAAAGCACGCCCCCGTGCGATGCCGGCGAGATCTCCCTTAACGAGAGTGATGCTGGCGCTTTGCATCGCGACGTCGGTCCCCGTCCCCATCGCGATGCCAACATCTGACTCAGCCAGTGCCGGGGCGTCATTGACCCCATCACCGGCCATCGCGACCACTCGGCCTTCACTTTTGAGGCGCCGCACAATGGCGTTCTTCTTATCTGGCAGTACTTCCGCTTCGACCTCGGTGATCCCAAGCTTCGCGGCAACCGCTTGCGCTGTGGTCCTACTATCGCCCGTCAACATGACGATTCGCAGACCCTCTTTGCGTAGAGCGTTTAGCGCCGCAAGAGTGGTCGCCTTGATTGGATCCGCGACCGCGATGATGCCTGCCGGCTTTTCATCAACAGCCACGAAGAGAGCCGTGGCGCCGTCCTTGCGAAGTGCATCGGCGCGATCCTCGAGTTCGGCAGCAGCCACGCCAGAGTCCTTGAGTAATGCAATATTGCCCACGAGCACGCGCTTGCCTGCGATGGTCCCGGTCACGCCCTTGCCTGTGATGGAAGCAAATTCCGAAACTTCCTGCAGGGCAATCTTACGCTTTGTCGCCGCAACCATAATCGCCGCAGCGAGCGGATGCTCGCTCGATTTTTCCAGGCTCGCGCCGAATGAGAGGACGGTGGTCTCATCAAAGCCTGCTGCCGGTACAATAGCCGTAACGCGCGGTTTACCCTCGGTCAGGGTCCCGGTCTTATCAACCACGAGAGTATCGACCTTCTCAAAGCGCTCAAGGGCTTCGGCGTTCTTGATGAGCACGCCAGCACTGGCGCCTTTGCCCACGCCGACCATGATTGACATCGGAGTGGCAAGCCCAAGCGCGCACGGGCACGCAATGATGAGCACGGACACGGCGGCAACCACAGCTAAACCCAGTGCCGGTGCCGGTGCAAGGATTATCCACGCCGCGAACGCAAGTACCGCGCAGATCATCACAGCCGGTACGAACCAGGCAGCGACCGAGTCGGCCACGCGTTGGATCGGCGCGCGGCTGCGTTGCGCGTCGGACACCATCTGCACGATCCGGGAGAGCATCGTGTCTGTGCCGACTTTCTGCGCTGTCAACACCACCGCCCCGGTTCCGTTGATCGTCCCGCCGATCAGCTTTGCACCGACCCTCTTTTCAATCGGTAACGACTCGCCGGTGACCATTGATTCATCGACAGAGCTCTTGCCTTCTGTCACGACGCCATCCACAGGTACCGCTTCACCGGGGTGCACCCGCAGTCGATCGCCAACGTGAACTTGATCGAGAGACACTTCCTCGTCAGTGCCATCGGATCGAAGGCGCCGCGCCGTCTTGGGCGCCAACTTCAGTAGTGCGCGAATAGCGCTACCGGTTTTCTCCCGCGCGCGCAGTTCAAGCACTTGACCCAGCAGCACCAGGACTGTCACCACCGCTGCGGCTTCGTAATAGACCGCGACCATGCCGCCCTGCTGATGCAGGCCTGCTGGAAAGAGCCCAGGAGCCACGGTAGCAACCACACTGTACCCGTAGGACGCGCCCACTCCCAACGCGATTAATGTGAACATGTTGGGCGATCGATGCAGAATCGAAGCCCACGCTCTTTGAAAGAAGGGCCACGCGCACCACAGCACGATGGGTGTGACAAGAGCGAACTGAATCCACTTCGACGCCGCCATCGGCAAAAAGTGATCTACCTTCAGCAGTCCGAGGTGGCCACCCATTTCCAAAACAAAAACAGGCGTGGCAAGTACCGCACCAATCACGAAACGCCGGGTCATGTCCTTGAGCTCAGGATTCGCGCCTTCGGCCTGCGGAACACCCGCAGGCTCCAGCGACATGCCGCAAATCGGACAGCTTCCGGGAGCACTGCGCCGGATCTGCGGATGCATCGGGCACGTGAAAATCGTGCCCGCAGTGGGGCGACCCACTGGAGCATCCGGTGCGGCAGCAACGCTCTGTTCGGCGGTTTTCAAGAATCGAGCGGGATCTGCAAGAAACTTTGCCTTACAACCACTACAACAGAAATAGAGGGTTTGGCCATCGTGCTCCGCCTGATCCTTGGCGTTGATAGGGCCCACGACCATGCCACACACCGGGTCCCGAGTTTTGTTTGTCGCAATGGCCACCGCAGCTGCCTTTGGCGCGGCGGTAACATTGGTCGCTGGTACGCAGCAACTAGCTTTTTGGGCTGTCGGCGGCATGGGCACTCCTGGGTCGTTGATTTGTCGCATGGCTGTGGTCCCGGCGCAGACCTCCCTCGGCGGGTCGATGCGGGATTCAGGACTGTGCCGTACGATCAGCGATGTAGTCTGTTGCCTAGCCCACCGAGCACCAGCGTCGCGCCTGCAGTTCTCACGCGCCGCTGCCTCGCAGTAGCCGGCCAAGCCCGCCCGGAACGGTCCGACTCCGGTCAGCGCGTCAGATCTCGGTCTGTACCACGCATTGAGCATCGCGTGGGTAGGCCCATGCCGCTACTAAGGAGGCTCAGGGGGCATCTTACATTTACCGCCCCGGGCGCTGAATTTCCTCACCTGTGTTGCGATGCTGAGTACGCTACCGTACGGAGGGCACCGAATGATCGATACCGCCCAGCTTGCCACCCAATCAACCGAAACTACGATACCCGCTATGCCCAATCGTCTCCAAGAGCCGCTGAAGAACCGTCTTTTGGCGGCTCTTCCAATCCTAGAACAGGGTCGACTCCTCCCGAAGTTGGAGCCCGTGGAAATGCCACTGGGCAAAGTTCTGTACGAATCCGGGCGTGTGTTGCGCCACGTATACTTTCCGATCGACTGCATCGTATCGCTGTTGTACGTTCTTGCGGACGGTGATTCGGCGGAGATTTCCGTAGTCGGGAATGACGGCTTGATAGGAATAGCTCTGTTTATGGGCGGAGAGACCACTCCAAGCCGGGCTATCGTTCAAAGTGCAGGCTTCGCCTATCGACTCGCGGGACAGGAACTCAAGGACTCTTTTCACCACAACAATGATGTGCAACTGTTGCTGCTTCGGTATACACAGGCTCTGATCACACAGATGGCTCAAACGGCGGTTTGCAACCGACACCATTCAGTGGATCAGCAGCTGTGCCGCTGGCTGTTGCTGTCTCTTGACCGCTTGACGACCAATGAGTTGGTCATGACCCAAGAACTCATTGCGAATATGCTCGGTGTGCGTCGTGAAGGCGTCACTGAGGCGGCCGGCAAACTCGTAAAGCAGGGAGTCATTCGCTATGCCCGAGGACGCATTACGGTCTTGGATCGACCTAAGCTCGAGCGGCTGTGCTGTGAGTGCTATGCAGTCGTCAAGAAGGAGAGTGATCGACTGCTAGCAGACGCCGTCCCGCGAACCCGATGGACCGCGGATACCTGCACGTAAATGACGCGTCGTCCTAAAACTCGGCACAGCGCGCGTTTCGACACCAGCAGGCAAAGGCCCAAGTTTTGAGAGAACCTAAAGGAAGCACCACCGGGGAGATCATTAAGCCGTCTGTCCTGACGGAAATGCTCTCGCAAAGCGCGCATATACTGAATCTCCTTCAACAATCCGCCGCCGCGGTAGCCTCGGCGCGCACCGGGATGCAGCACACGTCCGCAAACAGCGAGGCGCCTTCGGGAGTGAGTCAGATTCTCGACCACCATTCGACCGCCACCCGGCACCTGCACGATGCCGTTGAAAGACTCACTGCGATCAATCAGGTGCTGCAGGCGGAAATCAGGGAGCGCACTCTCATGGATCATCAACTGGCTGCGGCGTTCGAGCAAGAAGAAGGCTCGCGCATGGCCGCATTGCATGATCAGCTAACGGGGCTTTCGAACCGAGTGCTCTTCTATGATCGGTTAGAACACGGGATCGCGCAGGCGACTCGGCATGGTTGGATGGTTGCCGTCATGTTCGTGGACCTGAATGAGTTGAAAAGCATTAACGATACCCACGAGCATCAGGCGGGCGATGCTGTGCTCAAGGCAGTTGCACTTCAGCTCACGCACACGACCCGCCACGAAGACACGGTCAGCCGCCATGGCGGGGATGAGTTCTTATGCCTGATCACGCCACTGCACGAGCAAAAGCACATCGCGATGATTGCCGCCAAGATCTTGGCGGCAATCCAGGCGCCCTGCGCGGTGAGCGGGCCGGACGGGCTCATTAATCTGCAGGTGGGTGGCAGTATCGGCATCTCGGTATTTCCGAAAGACGGTGCGAGTGCGGCCGATCTGATCCAACGCGCGGATGATGCAATGTACGTGGCAAAGCAGAGCAAGTCCGGCTTTGCATTCGCGCAATAGAACCCTGCTCCGATGTGCGGTGGCGAACAGACCGCGCAACCTACCTGGGCCACATTGTGACAATGTTCCATGAGTTCGTGACCGAAAATCGTCAGCTGTTGATAGCCCGCTGTAGAGAGAAAGTGGCCAAGCGATTTGAGCCCACCGAGGCTCCTTCATCGGCCGAGAACGGCGTCCCGCTATTTCTTGCACAGTTGGCAGAAACCCTTGCGGTCGAGCAAACCACTAGCGCTCGCAGTGGCGATCCAGAGCCCACACCCGCGCCGACAGCTATCGGCCGCGCAGCCGCGCTCCATGGAGCTGAGCTGTTGCGACGCGGTTTTACCGTCGATCAAGTCGTGCACGACTATGGGGATGTGTGCTAATGCGTGACTGCGCTGGCGGTCGAACAGGCGACCCCTATCTCTACTGATGAGTCTCGTACGCTCAACCGCTGTCTCGACAACGAGATCGCGGACGCAGTTGCCGCCTTCGGGGCGGCCAGTAAAGTATCGGCCGACGCCAGAGCGCAAACTATGCAACAACGCCTCGCGGACTATATCGTCGACCACCGACGGCTCAGCGCGATCGCCCGTCAGTCATTTATGGCAATCAAGACGGGCAATATCGGCCCAGGGGGAGCCACCGGCGATCTGCTAATGCTCACCTTGAAGGAACTCGACGAGCTGACCGACCGGCTCCCCCTTCCCCACTGAAGTTGGGTCGACGCAACCGCGGCGGTTGGCGCAGGTCCGCGGCGACGGGACGAGGTCGCGAAGCAGAAACCCCAAAAATCACAATATGACCTGACACATCTAGTGATGGACGGACTTCTCCCAGACCCACGGTTCGTCGGTGGAATTTCTCGAAGGAGTGCGAAGAATGTTGCGCAGATTGAACGACCTGGAGGGCTATCCGATAGAGGCGACCAATGGCGCGATTGGCCAGGTGATGGATTTTCTATTCGATGACGAATCGTGGGTGGTGCGGTATCTCGTGGTCCAGACCGGGGAATGGTTGTCGAATCGATCAGTCCTCATTTCGCCGATTGCGATCGGGCAGCCGGCCTGGAGCTACCGCACGTTACGCGTCCCGATGACAACGGACCAGGTCAGGAACAGCCCCGATGTTGACACCGACAAGCCGGTGTCGCGGCAGTACGAGTTGGGCTATTTCGGCTATTATGGCTACTACCCTTACTATTGGGGTGGCTCCGGCCTATGGGGCGCAGGCGATGATCCGCGCGCGTTGCATGCGAGCGACGGCAATGTAGGTGCCGACGGCGAACGCCGCACGGTGGCAGAGCATCGCGCTCGCCTTGAGCACGAAGTCGAACAGCACCGAAATGACGATCCACACCTGCGGAGTGCCAATGCGGTGCGGCACTATCACATCGAGGCGAGTAATGGCGCCATCGGTCACGTACAAGGCCTGCTACTTGATGAGGACACCTGGGCCATTCGGTACCTGATCGTGGACACGAGCAACTGGTGGCTCGGGCACAAAGTTCTGATCGCGCCGCAGTGGATCCAGAGCGTGAGCTGGTCTGAGCGCACTGTGTCGATCAGTCTGACACGGGAAGCAATCAAGGACTCCCCACCCTACCATTCAGAAGGCTCGTTGCAGCGGCATGAGGAAGCCAGTCTCTATAATCACTATCAACGTGCGGGCTATTGGGCAGATCATGTGAGGCTGCAGAATCCAGAGTTTCGTGCCGTGGATGCCGAACCTCAAGATGTATACCGCGACGTTTGAGCGAGTACCGTCGTCGCAAGCATTCGGCGACGCCTAAAAGCGCACGAGGGCTGCCACCTGGCCAGTGTGGGTGTCCACCGGCGACACCAGATGCGCAGATGCGCATAGATATCGGCGCCTCCTCGGCTACGGCCGGATATTTCGAGGCCTGCCAACATGACGACGAAACCGATCACTTCGTGGCGGACGCCGATGGTGCCTGCGAAGAAGTGGAACTTGATGGGGGCGCTGTTTGGGAGTCGACGTGGGCGGGCACAAGGCGTGTCCAGATGCACTGGCTCGCCACCATGACGATTAGGTAGACAGCCAGGAAGACTACGTTCGCATGCGGGCGTGGTCGAGGTGTCCCGGCGGAGGCGGCGGACAACACACGTAGCGGCGAGGAGAGGCAAGGGGCCCGGCGCGGCAACATCGCCACAAGGCGCGTAGCGTTCATGAGGATATCCGGCGCATTTGGAGAACCGGTCGGCAAAGCGCCAAGTATCGAGGCTATCTCCTGCACAGCGGATTCCGGGGACAGGGCAGCAAGGTGGGCCGCTTCCTGCCATGGGTCTAGATCCAGCCGCGCGAGCACGGAGAGGACGCTGAGCGGAATCTCGCCGTCATTCGCGCCGACCGATGCGAACAGGAACGCGTCGAACTCGGGTTTGAAACGTAAAGTGCCGGCGGGGGAATTCATTCGGAAGGCCCGGTTCCAGTACGCGGGTCGCGCGGACGGTCCCGCGATCATCGACGCAGTCTCGCTGTGACTCCAATGACGTAATAATCACGCGACGGACGGCGATATTGGCCTACGTTCACGGAATGCTCGTCATCCGGGGCCCGGGCCATTCGCTTACTGATCATAATATCAGCAGTTGGCGGCTGGGACGCGAAGTGCTGGGGGCGTCGAAATGTATCACGGATGTGAGCTGGGTGAACTCGCGCTGATCATCGATCTTGAAGCGTCAGGCCATCAAAAGAGCGTTGTGAACACAGAAGGGTTCCAGCGCCATCACCGGCCGTCAGCCATGTCGAAACGACGTTGGCTGCGCGAGCATGCGTCAGTGCGGTACCAGACAGACGCCAAACGCCTTTGCGTCGAACATAGTGCCATCGGGATTGATAGACGGAAGTAGAACCATGTTGAGAAGTATGAAGGCGATGGGAAGCTACGCAATCGCAGCGACAGATGGCGTCATCGGTCACGTGAAGGATTTCTATTTCGATGATGCGGCATGGGTCGTGCGTTATCTGGTGGTAGAAACCGGGGATTGGTTGGCTCATCGAAAAGTGTTGATTTCACCGATTTCTGTTGGAGAACCCAACTGGACTGACAAGACCTTCCCGGTATCAATTAGTCAGGCGCAAGTCAAAGCCAGTCCGAACATCGATACCGACAAGCCCGTCTCGCGACAACACGAAGAAGGCTATCTTCGCTACTTCGACTATCCGTACTACTGGGGCGGCACGAGTCTCTGGGGTGGCGGCCTCTACGCGGGCTCGCTTGTCTATGAGACTCCTAATTACGGTTCGGCCGCCTATGACGCGGAGGCGGCCCACGTGCAAAGGCATGACCACGACAATCCGCATCTCATCTAAGGAGTGGTAACACGGTGATGCACTATAACGTGCACGCCACGGATGGCGACGTTGGCCGTGTCAAAGGACTCCTAGTAGATGAAAAGACTTGGGCCATTCGATACTTGGTCGTGAGTACGGGTAACTGGTGGGAAGGGCACGACGTACTGATTGCGCCCGACTGGATCGATGACATCAATTGGTCCGAGGGCAGACTTGTAGTGGATCTTAGTCGCCAAGCCATCAAGGACTCCCCTGCCTATGACGCGGAAACGCCGCTAACGCGCGCCCTGGAAAGCGGTACCTTTAAACATTATGGCCGAGACGGCTACTGGCCCCGCGAGGCCGGACATGTCCCGCCGCGTCCATCAGCTAGCTTGGGCGTTTCATCATGAACTGACACTGGCGCCCATTCGGTGCCTGGTCGTGGACACGAGCAACTGGTGGCGGGGGCACAAAGTTGTCATCGCGCGGCAGGGGATCCAGAGAGTGTGAGCTGGTCTCAGCGCACATTCTCGATTAACCTGACGCGGGAGGCGATCAGGGACTGCCGACCCCGAGATTCTGAAGGCTTGTAGCGGCATGAGGAGGCCAAGTCTCTATAACCACTATCGGCGGGCGGCCATCGGCACGAAGGCAATTCCTCTAAAGCCGCTTGCCGATGGCACGTAATTCCCGGCGTCTTTTTGGTGTGCTCTTCGGATAGCTCATCTTAAGGGCCTCCAACGCATCCATGAGAATCTGCGAGACGATCAGTCGAGCATTCTCCTTGTTATCGGCGGGCACTGCGTACCAGGGGGCGTGATCGGTGCTGGTAGCCGCCAGACAGTGTTCATATTCCTTCATATAGCGCCGCCAATAAGCTCGCTCGTGAATGTCCGCGGCGCTGAATTTCCAATTCTTGTCGGGCTCCTTGATGCGCGCCAGAAATCTTTTGGCTTGCTCCGCCTTTGATAAATGGAGAAAGACTTTGATGATCCGAGTACCGTTGCGGTACAGATGCGCCTCCATTTCAGTGATAGAGCGATATCGATTGCGCCAAAAGTGCTTCTCCTGGCGCGCGGATTTCGGGAGATTCCGAGCATCCATTATCTCGGGATGCACCCGGGTGATAAGCACTTCTTCATAATAGGATCGGTTGAAGATACCGATTCGGCCGCGCTCTGGGAGCCGACATGTCGTGCGCCAGAGAAAGTCGTGTTTCAGTTCCTCAGCGCTCGGCTGTTTAAAGCTGTAGACCTCGCACCCTTCGGGGTTAACTCCAGACATCACGTGCCGGATAGCACCATCCTTACCTGCGGAATCGATGCCCTGAAAGATTAGGAGAACGGCATAGCGGCCGGACGCATAGTGAAGTTGTTGCAGCGCGCTTAAGCTCTCCACATGTGCGTCGAGGAGCGTCCTATATTCCTCCTTGGATTTGAAAAACGGTTCCACAACAGTCGGCCACTCCGCGAGGTCGACCTTTTCATCGGGTGGTACTCGGAACTCCGTCGAGGTAATTTTCAATTCAGCCCTATTTCCTAAAAGGTGACCGGCGCCGTCACCGTGACGGTTTCACCGCTTGCGGTCGTTGCCGTGTAACGTATGTCAACGCGCATTCCTTTTAGGAAAAAGGGGATTCCGGTGACTCGCCCTTGTCCGGTAAAGATGCGGTTAGATACCATCCGTAGAGTTCCGCCGTGACCTAATTCATGATTCCTCACCTTCAGGACGTCGCTGCTCGTGAGCACCTTCATGAGAATCTCATCGTGGGAGGAGAAGTGGCGCTTTTTGAGAGCAACGAGCCGAATGACGGGACTGCCGGGCGACGCCGAGGCATTAGGTCTCGGGGTGACCATGTAATGATACAGGGTGCTCGCCGTCGCAACTCGCACGCCGAGTGTAAGTGCGGCTATGGACGCGTATGTTACGAAAGCGCATTTGCCAAAGGTTGATCTGCGAAATCGCGTCTCAAAACCCCGACACTGTACTTTCCTACTGCCACGGAGACCCCATTCGCAGGCAGCATCGATTCATGACTGCATTCTTGCAGCGTGACCCACGCGGCGATATTCTCAACCTTTCTATGCCATTCGCCGGGAGCAAGGTCCCATGCAACTTCTTGAGTGTCGATTCCGGCCATCAGTGCCACTTTTCCGTTTTCCGCTGGGGTTTATTCATAAGTCGTCCGTTTATTCGCCTTCACATACACCCAGGCGTCGGATGAATTGACCTAGCGGTGCCCATCTGAAGGCGGCGCCCAAGCGGCGCCGCTCACGCATCGACGCGATCGACTACATTTACAAGTGTGCTTTCAGCTTCTGCCAGAAAGAGGACTTCGGCTCGCTCCTACACTCCTCAATCACTACGGGGACCAACGTGTTGATTCTGTCTAAGTCCACCACCGCGTCCTTCGCTTTCCCCTTGCCCTGCAAGCCCTCCGACAGGAAGACTATCTGCGGCTGCGTGACTTCATCGTAAGAAAGAAACTCCTCGCAAGTCATCTCCGCAGGCTTCACGGCTTTGGTGGTTTTGGCAGGCATTGTCATGCCGGGTGTCTTCGCGGTCATTGCGGTCGGCTCAGACTTGGCGGGCGCATCCGCCAGTACCTGGCCTGACGTGACAGCGCCAATTGCTACTACGGCCAACAGTGATAGCTTTTTCATAGTGTTTCCGAATCTTGAATTACTTGTCTATAACGACATTACGGGATCCGAATGGTACGACCCATTGCTAATCACGTCGGTACGTTGCCGCACTGAGGCCGAGGGTACAGCCACTCCAATACAGTTCCTCATCCCTTTGCAATTGCAGCCTGCGGCGGACGTGGCTCGAGAACACCGTTGCCCTGCGCCGCGGGCACGCCCTTGCTCATCAGCCCACCGATGTTCATTGGGGCAGTATTATTTGCAAGCGCGCCGTTGCCAGCAAGCGCAAACGCCAGGGTCGCCGCGGAAGGATTCAGGCTATCGACCATTGAACTCGGCATCAGGATTGTCGCCCCGCGCTCCTTCGTGGTTTCATAAATGATATTCATCGCCCGAAGCTGCAAGGCCCAGGGGTGGCCAGCGTAAATTGCCGCGGCCTCAACGAACTGCCCGGCGATCGCGGCTTCCGCTGAGCCGAGAATCACGCGCGCCTGCTTTTCACGCTCGGCCTGAGCCTGGCGCGACATGGCGTCCTGCAAAGCTTCCGGAATGGCGACGTCGCGAATCTCCACCGAGGAAACCGAAATACCCCATGGGGCCGTCTTCTGTCCAATCTCGATCTTCAACTGCTCGTCGGCATCCTTGCGATCCGATAACAATGCCGCCAACATTGAGGAGCCAATCATCTCGCGTAATGACGTTTGCGCAACCCGATCGATGGCCTCGCGATAGTTAGTAATGGCCAGTGCCGCCTTCTCAGCGTCCTGCACGTGCCAAAAAATGATCGCGTCTACGTTGACCGGAACCGTATCCTTGGTCAGCGCCTGCTCCGCGTTAAAGGCTGTGGTCTGGATGCGTTGGTCGATCACCGCGACCACCGTGTCGAGCACGGGGATGATGGCAAACA
>Ga0302310_10000375_pt1 | contig 42289 bp, 37 predicted proteins | sample III_Palsa_N1_2_FD_200451 | JGI IMG/M metagenome (GOLD analysis project Ga0302310, IMG submission 200451) | Peat permafrost microbial communities from Stordalen Mire near Abisko, Sweden - III_Palsa_N1_2 | ecosystem: Environmental > Terrestrial > Soil > Palsa > Peat permafrost | place: Sweden...
CCTGGGCGGCAGTGCCTCGGCTTCGGTAAAGCTGCGCCACGACGACGGTCGCGAAACAGGCGAGGCAGCCATCGGCGATGGTCCGGTCGATGCCGTGCTGCGTGCGATCGAACGCGCCACCGGCAACACCCTGCAGCTGACCGATTTCAAGGTGCGTGCGGTCAGCGAAGGCGGCGATGCGCAGGGCCATGCCCAGCTCACCGCACGTCACGCCACACGCGAATGGCGTGGCAACGGCGTCAGCACCGACATCGTCGAGGCGACTGCGCAAGCCGCGTTGGCCATCGTCAACCGCATCGAGCGACAGACGCCGGCGGCAGCGCCGGTTGCCGTCGCGAATCTCTAATCACCTTCGGCCATCGCGAGAATCATTCATGAGCACGCCCTTCCTCTGGCACAACGGTCGCATCAAGCCCTGGGCCGAGGCCACGGTTCATGTCAGCACGCATGCGCTGCACTACGGCTCCTCGGTGTTCGAGGGCGAGCGTGTTTACGCCACACCGAAGGGTCCGATGTATTTCCGCTTGGCGGAACACACCCACCGGCTGTTCGAGTCAGCCGCGATCTACGAGATCGACATCGGCTACAGCGAGGACGAGATCAATGCAGCCTGCATCGAATTGATCCGCGCGAACGCGATGCAGTCGGCCTATGTGAGACCCATTGTGTTTCGCGGCGCTGGCGCGCTTGGTGTCCTGGCGAAGAAAGACGCGCCGGTCGACGTGGCGATCATGGCGCTGGACTGGGGCGCCTATCTTGGCGAAGCGGTGGAAAAAGGCGCGGATGTCTGCGTTTCTTCCTGGCATCGGCCCGCACCGAACACGTTACCGAGTTGGGCCAAGGCAGGTGGCAATTATCTCAGCAGCCAGCTGATCGGACTGGAAGCACGTCGTGGCGGCTACGACGAAGGTATCGCGCTGGGCCACAACGGTCTGCTCAGCGAGGGTGCCGGCGAGAATCTGTTTCTGGTCAAGCGCGGAAAGCTGCTCACACCGCCATCGAGCGCCGGCATTCTGGCCGGCATTACCCGCGACAGCGTGATCACGCTGGCCGGGCAACTGGGCCTCACGATCGAAGAACGCGACCTTCCGCGCGAGGCGCTGTACACCGCGGACGAAGTGTTCATGACCGGCACCGCTGTGGAAATCACACCCGTGCGTTCGGTCGACCGCAAGAACGTCGGCAATCGCGAACCCGGCCCGATGACCCGCGCGCTGCAGCAGGCTTTCTTCGGTCTGTTCGACGGCCGCACCGAAGACCGCTGGGGTTGGCTGAGCCCGGTCAATGCAGTCGTCCCAGAACGCGAAAGCCAAAGCCCGGCGATCCGTAGCCGCACTTCCCAACAACCCGTTTCTATGGAGGCATCAGCGTGAGTGCAAAGACGCTGTTCGAAAAACTGTGGGACGCACACGTCGTCGTCCCCGAAACCGCCGACACGCCGGCGATTCTTTACGTCGACCTGCATCTGGTACACGAGGTGACCTCACCGCAAGCGTTCAGCGAACTGCGCGAACGTGGCCTTCAACTGCGTCGTCCCGATCGCATGCTGGCCACGCTCGACCATTCGACCCCCACGCTGCCGGCCGATGTCGATGGCGAACGTCCCTACGCGAATGCCGAGGCGAAGGCGCAGGTGACCCAGCTGGAAACCAACTGTCGTCAGTTCGGGGTCGAGCTGCATGGCTGGGACAGCCGTGATCGCGGCATCGTGCATGTGATTGGCCCGGAGCTGGGCGCCACTCAGCCGGGCATGACGATCGTCTGCGGCGACAGCCACACCTCCACGCACGGCGCATTCGGTGCGCTGGCGTTCGGCATCGGCACCACGGAAGTCGGTCACGTGATGGCGACACAGTGCCTGCTGCAGCGCAAAGCGAAAACCCTGGCGATACATGTGGACGGCCAATTGCCAACGGGTATAAGCGCGAAAGACCTGATCCTGCACATCATCGGCACGATCGGAGTCGATGGCGGTACCGGTTACGTACTCGAGTACCGCGGTGCGGCGATCGAGGCGCTGTCGATGGACGAGCGCATGACAGTCTGCAACATGTCGATCGAAGCTGGCGCACGCGCAGGACTGATTGCGCCGGACGAGACCACGTTCGCCTGGCTGCGTGGACGTCCCCATGTGCCGCAAGGCGCCGCGTGGGATAGCGCGGTGCAACGCTGGCGTGCCCTGCGTAGTGACGACGGCGCCATGTATGACCGCGAAGTGCGCATCGATGCCAGCGCGGTGAAACCGACGGTGACCTACGGTACGCATCCTGGCATGGCGATTGCGATGGACGCACCGGTCCCGGCTGCCGGCAATGCGCAGGAACGCCGCGCGATGGATTACATGCAGAGTCGACCGGGACAGCCGATGCAAGGCACGCCCGTCGATGTGGTGTTCGTCGGCAGCTGCACGAACTCGCGCCTGTCCGATCTGCGTGATGCCGCCAACGTATTGCGCGGTCGTCGCATTGCCGAAGGCGTGCGCATGCTGGTGGTACCCGGTTCCGAAGCGGTGCGTCGCGATGCCGAGCGCGAGGGACTGCATCAGGTATTCACCGCTGCGGGAGCCGAATGGCGGGTGCCGGGTTGCTCGATGTGTATCGCCATGAACGGCGATCTGGCGCAACCAGGCCAGCTCGTTGTGAGCACATCCAATCGTAATTTCGAGGGTCGCCAGGGCAAGGGCGCACGCACGGTGCTGGCCAGTCCGGCGACAGCTGCCGCTTCCGCGCTGGCGGGGCGCATTGCTGATCCGCGCGAATACGCGACGCAGGTAGCGGCATGAGCAACAGCGCCGCTTTGGCTTTGGCTTTGGCTTTGGCTTTGTCTTCGCCCCCTCCCCTGCGTGCAGGGGAGGGTCGGGGTCGGGTGCTCTTCGCCTCGGACTCCAGCGCTCTACCCCCTCCCAACCTCCCCCTGCGAGCAGGGAAAGAAGCCAAAGCGAGCGCACTGCCCCCTCTCCCCTTCGGGGAGAGGGCTGGGGTGAGGGGCCAATCTTGCGGGACCTCCGCTTCGAAGCGCGCTTCGATCAACCGCACGGCGAGCACCCGCCCCTCACCTCAATCCTCTCCCCGACGGGGAGAGGAGGCCAACGCAAAAAGCGAGGCATCCCACTAATGCGCCCCATCACCCGCATCCACTCGCGCACCGCTGTACTGGCGGACGAGAACATCGACACCGACCGCATCATCCCGGCGCGCTTCCTCACCACGACCGAACGCAGCGGACTCGGCAAGCTATGTTTCCACGACTGGCGTTACCAGGCTAACGGCAGCGACAACCCCGCGTTTCCGCTGAACCAGCCGCAAGCGCAGCATTGCTCGATCATCGTCGCCGGCCGCAACTTCGGTTGTGGTTCTTCGCGCGAGCACGCGCCGTGGGCGCTGCTCGACTATGGCGTGCAGGCGGTGCTTTGCAGCGAGATCGCGGACATCTTCCGCAACAACGCGCTGAAGAACGGCCTGCTGGCGATCGTGATCGACGAGCTTGAGCATCGCTGGCTGCTCAAACATCCCGGCATCGAACTGGTGATCGACGTGCGCGAGCAGTTCATAGCGCTGCCCGATGGCGGCCACATCCGCTTCCAGCTGGAACCGTTTGCGCGGCATTGCCTGCTCAATGGCGTCGACCAGCTTGGCCATCTGTTGCAACACGCCGACGCGATTGGCGCCTATGAAAAACGCACCCAGGAGGCTGCATGAAAGCTCACATCGTCACCCTACCCGGCGATGGCGTCGGTCCCGAAGTCACCGCCGCAGCGGTCGCCGTGCTGGAAGCCGTGGCCGACCACTATGGCCATACCTTCACATTCGATGAGCAACTGGTCGGTGGCTGCGCAATCGACGCCACCGGCGCACCGTTGCCTCCCGCCGCGTTGGCCGCCTGCCAGTCTGCCGATGCCGTACTGCTGGGCGCCGTCGGTGGTCCGAAGTGGTCCGATCCCAACGCGCCGGTTCGTCCCGAACAAGGACTGCTGGCCTTGCGTGCTGCACTTGGTGTTTACGCAAACCTGCGGCCGTTGCAGGTTCACCCGGCGCTGGCGAACCTGTCGCCGCTGAAGAATGAAAAATTGAAGAACGTCGACGTGTTGTTCGTGCGCGAACTCACCGGTGGCGCCTACTTCGGTGCAAAAACCCGTAGCGCCGACGCCGCGACCGACGAATGCAAATACACCGTTGCTGAAATCGAACGCGTGGTGCGTCGGGCATTCGATCTGGCGCGGGGACGTCGTCACCACGTCACTTCGGTGGACAAGGCAAACGTGCTGGAAACCTCGCGACTGTGGCGCAGCACAGTGCAACGTATCGCCACGAGCTATCCCGATGTGAAGCTTGAGCACCAGCTGGTCGACTCGATGGCGATGTTGCTGCTGACCCAGCCGAATCGCTATGACGTGGTAGTCACCGAAAATCTGTTCGGCGACATCCTCACCGACGAGGCAGCCGCACTGGCCGGATCGCTAGGTCTGTTGCCGTCGGCTTCGCTAGGCGACGGCCGCCGTGGCCTGTACGAACCCATCCACGGTTCCGCGCCGGACATCGCCGGCAAGGGTGTGGCCAATCCGGTGGGGGCGATACTTTCCGCGGCGTTGCTGTTGCGTCATTCGCTGGGTCTGGAAACAGAAGCGTCGGCGATCGAAGCCGCCATCGAGCAGGTGCTTCAGCACGGTCCGCGCAGCCAGGACATCGGCGGTGACGCGAGCACCGCCAGCGTGCGCGATGCAGTGCTCGCCGCCATTGAACACCACGTCGACACCGCCGAAGCGTTCTTCAGCGGAGTGCGCGCATGCGGCTGAGCCCACAGGCTTTGCTCCTCCCCCGCTTGCAGGGAGAGGTGGGGAAGGGGTTGTCCGAGCTTGGGCGAAGGTCAAAAGCACCCATCCCCAGCCCTCCCCTGCGAGCAGGGGAGGGAGCCGAGCCCGCCCCTACCTCGCAAGTCAATGCAGCTTAAATCTATTTAGCCATCCAAACCGGAATCGACATGCGCAGTGATCAGATCAAGACTGGACCCGACCGCGCCCCCGCACGCGCCATGTTGCGCGCGACCGGCCTGGACGATGCCGACATCGCCAAGCCGCTAGTTGCGGTCGTGCATACCTGGTCGAACGTGAGCCCGTGCAATCTCAACCTGCGCGAACTGGCGGAACACACCGCCGCTGGCATCCGTGCCGCCGGTGGCACGCCAATCGAATTCAACACGATTGCAGTAACCGACGGCATCGCGATGGGCACGCCCGGCATGCGCGCATCGCTGATCAGCCGCGAGGTGATCACCGACTCGATCGAACTGGCGGTGGATGGCCACTGCCTGGACGCGATGGTGGTGCTGTGCGGCTGCGACAAAACGATCCCTGCCGCAGCGATGGCGCTGGCGCGGTTGAATATTCCAGGCGTAGCCCTGTACGGCGGCAGCATTGCGCACGGCACCCACGACAACCACCCAATCACCATCCAGCAGGTGTTCGAAGCGGTCGGTGCGCATGGCGCGGGCAAGATCGACGACGCGGAACTCGCGTCGGTCGAACGCGAGGCCTGCCCAGGTGCTGGCGCCTGCGGTGGGCAGTTCACCGCCAACACGATGGCGATGGTACTGACCACGCTGGGGCTGTCACCCATGGGCTTCAACGACATCCCCGCTACGCATCCGGCCAAGAGTGCCGCCGCGTTTCGTTGCGGCGAGTTGGTGATGGAATGCCTGAACAACGAGCGCAAACCGCTGGACCTGCTCAATCGTACGGCGTTTCGCAATGCCGCACGAATGGTTGCCGCAACTGCCGGCTCGACCAATGCGGTGCTGCATCTGCTGGCCATCGCGCGCGAAGCTGGCATCGAGTGGAACCTGGAAGATTTTGAGCCCGCATCGGTACACACGCCGGTGATCGCGGATCTATTGCCGGCGGGCCGCTACACCGCCGTGGAATTGTTCGGCGCCGGCGGCAGCGCACGCGTGGCACAGGAACTGATCGCCGCGAACATGTTGGAAGATGCCCCCACCGTCACCGGTCGCAGCCTGTTCGCCGAAGCCGCCGCCGCGCCGCGCGCCGACCAGCAAGATGTAGTGCATCCCGTGAGCCAACCACTGAAGCCCCGCGGCGGTTATTCCATCCTGTACGGCAACCTGGCACCGGATGGGTGCATCCTCAAGCTTGCCGGCAAGGAGAGTGGTCACTTCGAGGGCACCGCACGTGTGTTCGAAAGCGAGGAGGAGGCGTTCGCCGCGGTGCAAGGCGATCGCATCCGCGCTAGCGACGTCATCGTGATCCGCAATGAGGGGCCGGCTGGTGGACCGGGCATGCGCGAGATGCTCGGGGTGACCGCCGCGCTGGTCGGCCGCGGCCTTGGTAACGATGTGGCGTTGATCACCGACGGCCGTTTCTCAGGTGCCACCCACGGTTTCATGGTGGGTCACATCGCGCCGGAAGCGGCACGCGGCGGCCCAATCGCGCTACTGCGTGACGGCGACCGTGTGGTGATCGATGCCGAACATCGCGAACTGCGCACCAGCGTCGACCTGGAAAGCCGTCGCGCGAGCTGGCAACCGCGTCAACCGAAAGTTACCCACGGCGCGCTCGCGAAATATGCGCTGCTGGTCGGCTCCGCGTCCGACGGCGCCACGACAAATCAAACCAGGGACGTCCAGACGTCCATTTACAACGCCGCAGAGACTATCCATTCCGCTACCTCCACCACTGAACCTGCAGGAGCCACCGCATGAGCAGCACCTCCACCAACACTCTTAAAACCGCCCGTATCGCCGTACTTGGTTACGGCAGCCAGGGCCGCGCACACGCATTGAACCTGCGCGACTCCGGCCTCGATGTCGTTGTGGGTCTGCGCAAGGGTGGCCCGTCGTGGCTACGCGCCCATGCCGAGGGATTCGCCGTTGCTGAACCGGCAGATGCCGTGCGCAATGCCGATCTGATCGCTGTGCTCACACCCGACATGGTGCAGCCGGCGCTGTACAAGGAAGCGATCGAGCCGAACATCCGACCTGGTGCTGCGCTGCTGTTCGCGCACGGCTTCAACGTGCACTTCAAGCAGATCGACCCGCGCAAGGATATCGACGTGATCCTGGTCGCACCCAAGGGCCCGGGCGCCCTGGTCCGCAGCGAATACGAGCGTGGCCGTGGCGTGCCCTGCATCTGGGCCGTGCACCAGGACGCCAGTGGCCAGGCCGAGGCCCGGACCAGGGGCTATGCCGACGGTATCGGCGGCGGCCGCGCGATGATCATCGAAACCGACTTCAAGGAAGAAACCGAGACCGATCTGTTCGGCGAGCAGGCGGTGCTGTGCGGCGGCGCCAGCGAGTTGGTGATTAAGGGTTTCGAAACCCTGGTCGAGGCCGGCTACCAGCCCGAGATCGCCTACTACGAAGTCATGCACGAGCTGAAGTTGATCGTCGACCTGTTCTACGAGGGCGGCCTTACGAAGATGCTCGAGTTCGTCTCCGAGACCGCCCAATACGGCGACTATGTCAGCGGTCCGCGTGTGGTCGACGCCGGCACCAAGCAGCGCATGAAGGAGGTCCTGACCGATATCCAGGACGGCACGTTTGCGCGCAACTGGACGGCTGAATACCAGGCGGGGTTGCCGAACTACAAGCGACTCAAGCAGGCCGACCTCGATCATCCGATCGAGCAGGTGGGCGCGAAACTGCGCGCGCGGATGCCGTGGTTGCAGAGCGTGCCGGCACCTGTAGCGGCAGCGGTTGCCGCGCCGCTGAAGAAGGTGAGCTGACGCTCTTGACGCCTCCTGTTCGCAGGGGAGCCCGTTTCGCTCCTCCCCCTGCTCGCAGGGGGGGGTTGGGAGGGGGTGAGGCTTTTGACTTTCGATCAAGAGCGACCCCACCCCAACCCTCCCCTGCAAGCAGGGGAGGGAGCAGATCACGCCATGCCAGGGAATTCCGTTTGTGAATGCGCAACCACTGAAAAGCGAACTCGAAACGCATCGCCATGCGCTCGCCGGTCAACCGATGAGCGGGGCCGATGTGATCGTGCAGGTGTTCGCCGACGAGGGTGTCGACGTTCTGTTCGGCTATTCCGGTGGTGCAATCCTCCCAGTGTACGACGCCGTATTCCGCTACAACGCCATGCACCTGAAAGACAACGGCGACGAATCGATGCCGCTGATCGTACCGGCGAACGAACAAGGTGCGGGCTTCATGGCGGCCGGTTATGCGCGCGCCTCCGGCAAGGTCGGCGTAGCGGTGGTCACGTCAGGTCCCGGCGCCACGAACATGGTCACGCCGGTGCGCGACTCGATGGCTGATTCGATTCCACTGGTGGTGATCTGTGGCCAGGTCGCCAGCAGTTCAATCGGTAGCGATGCGTTTCAGGAAGCACCGATCAGCAACATCATGGGTGCCTGCGCAAAACACGTGTTTTTGGTCACCGATGCGAGTCAGCTGGAGGCAACGTTGCGCACCGCGTTCACGCTCGCCCGCAGCGGTCGCCCGGGACCGGTGGTGGTGGACGTGCCGAAGGATGTGCAGAACGCTGCGCTCAGCTTTGACGGCAAGGGCGAGCTGGCGCTCGCTGGCTATCGCGCACGGCTGCACGCGGTGGAGCAGGCCGTACTGAGCGACGCGGAGTGCGACGCATTCTTCAGCGCGCTCATGCGCGCGAAACGCCCACTCATCTATGCCGGCGGCGGCGTGGTCGCCGCAAGTGCGGCGCCGGCCTTGCGCGCATTTGTCGATACATTCGGATTACCCGTGACCACGACTCTGATGGGTCTGGGCGGGTTCGACACCACCGATCCTCTTGCCTTGCATATGCTCGGCATGCACGGCACGGCGTATGCGAACTACGCGGTCGAGGATTGCGACTTCGTGCTCGCGCTGGGTGCGCGCTTCGACGACCGCGTTGCCGGAGTACCACATCTATTCGCACCGGGCGCGAAGTTTATCGCTCAGCTCGACATCGACCCTGCCGAGATTGGCAAGGTGAAGCCCGTGCAATGGCATCACGTCGGCCCGCTGGCACGCGCGCTGGAACGTTTGACATCCTACGGCCACGCGCATGATCTACACCCGTCGCTCGACGCATGGCACGCGCAGGTGGCGAAGCTAAAAAATGTGCACGCGATGAACTATGACCGCGACAGTGCATTGATCCAGCCCTACGCCGTGCTCCAGGCCATCAATCGACACACCGGTGGCCGCGCGATCATCAGCACTGGCGTGGGTCAGCACCAGATGTGGGCGGCACAGTATTTCGACTTTCGGGCACCACGACATTGGCTCACCTCCGGCTCTATGGGCACGATGGGGTTTGGCCTGCCAGCGGCGATCGGTGCGCAGTTCGCCCACCCGGACAAACTCGTCATCGACATCGATGGCGATGCCAGCATCCGCATGAACATCGGTGAGCTGGAGACTGTCACCACTTATGCACTGCCGGTCAAAGTCGTCGTGCTCAACAACGTCGGCGATGGCATGGTCCGGCAGTGGCAGAAGTTGTTTTTCAAGGGCCGCTTCGCCGCCTCCGACAAGAGCCTGCACAAGAAGGATTTCGTGCTCGCCGCACAAGCCGACGGTTTCGCCTGGGCGCAACGGCTGGAATGCAAGGAGTCGCTTGAGGCAACTATCGCCGAGTTCCTCGCATTCGAAGGACCTGCCTTTCTTGAAGTGATGATCGATCCGGACGCCGGGGTGTATCCGATGGTCGGTCCCGGCGCCAGCTACGCGCAGATGATCACCGGTGACTTCATCGCTTCGCGTAACGCGCCGATCCCACAGGAGACCCCCGCCAGTGGAATGTTCTGATGCGCGTCGTTCTGGAGCTCGTCGCCATAGAGCTCGTCAACCGCGGGATCCAGCGACTTTACTGCCGAATGATGCTCCTGGGTTCCTGCCTTCGCAGGAATGACAAAAAGAAAGACAAGCAAGAGCAACGAAGCCACCACATGAGGTCCACCATGAACCACACCCTTTCCATCCTGTTGCAGAACGAAGCCGGAGCGCTGGTGCGTGTGGCTGGACTGTTCGCCGCCCGCGGCTACAACATCGATACGCTGACCGTGGCGGCAACACATGACCCGGCGGTCTCGCGTCTGACCCTGAGCCTGCAATGCGACGATATCGCGCTCACCCAGATCCTGCAGCAGACGCGCAAGCTGGTTGATGTATTGCAAGTGGCGCACCCGGCGACGGCGCTCGCGGCATGAGTCTGGTCGCCGCGCTTGCCACGGAAGGCGACGAAGCGACGGCGACTGATCTGCTTGCGCAAATTCGTGCCGCGCGCGTCTATGACGTGGCGCACGAATCTTCGCTGGAGCTGGCGCCATTGTTGACTGCGCGACTCGGTCACGAGGTGCTGTTGAAGCGCGAAGATCAGCAGCCGGTGTTCTCGTTCAAGCTTCGCGGTGCCTACAACCGCATGGTGCAACTGGATGCGGCGCAACGCGCTCGCGGAGTGATCGCCGCGTCCGCCGGCAATCATGCGCAGGGGGTCGCGCTTGCCGCGGCGAAGCTGGGCATCCACGCGATCATCGTGATGCCGGTGACTGCACCGCAGGTAAAAGTAGATGCCGTGCGTCGCCTGGGCGGTGTGATGGTGGAGGTTGTGCTGGTTGGCGATTCCTTCAGCGATGCGCAGCTTGTCGCCGCCCGGTTGCAGGCGGAGCGTGGCGCCACGTTGGTGCACCCATTCGATGACCTGGCGGTGATCGCAGGTCAGGGTACGGTGGCATTGGAAATCCTGCGTCAGCATCCGGGACCGTTGCACGCGGTATTCGTACCGGTCGGCGGTGGCGGATTGCTCGCCGGCGTGGCGGCATGCATCAAGGCGCTGCGCCCTGAAGTGCGGGTGATCGGCGTGCAGGCCGCCGATGCAGACGCCATGGCGCGTTCGCTTGAGGCCGGCGTGCGCGTGGTGCTGGATGAAGTCGGCCTGTTCGCCGATGGCACGGCGGTGAAACAGGTCGGCGCGCAAACTTTCGCGCTGTGCCAGCAACATGTGGATGCGATGCTGCGGGTCGACAACGATGCGATCTGCGCCGCGATACGTGACATCTACCAGGACACCCGTTGCGTGCCGGAACCCTCCGGTGCATTGGCGCTGGCCGGTTTGAAACAGTATGTCATCCACCATGACGACCACGGCGACGGCGCGATGGTGGCGATCGTCTCCGGCGCCAACATGAATTTTGACCGCCTGCGTTTTGTGGCCGAGCGCGCCGAGTTGGGCGAGCAGCGCGAAGCACTATTTGCCGTGACCATTCCGGAACAACGCGGCAGCTTTCTGCGTTTCTGCGCTGCACTGGGTCAGCACAACATCACCGAGTTCAACTATCGCATGGGCGATGCCAGCCAGGCACATATCTTTGTCGGCGTGCAGACCGCCGGCTGTGACGAGCGCGATGCGCTGGTGACCGCATTTCGGGCGCAGCAGTTCGACGTGATCGATCTGACCGAAGATGAGCTGGCCAAACTGCACCTGAGGCACATGATCGGCGGGCGCTGCGTACTGGCACAGGACGAGCAGCTGTATCGCTTCGAATTTCCCGAACGTCCCGGCGCACTCACCTGTTTCCTTGCCCAGTTGCACCCGGACTGGAACGTCAGCCTGTTTCACTATCGCAATCACGGCGCCGACTACGGTCGCATCCTGGTCGGCATCCAGGTACCCGATGCGGAGCTGCCGCTGTTTCAGCACTTCGTTGCGATGCTCGGCTATCCGTACGCGGATGAAAGCGCGCACCCGGCCTATCGTTTGTTGCTGCGTCATTGAGTGTTGCGTACGCCGCTTTCAGCTAGCTCGTTACGCCGCCGCCTTCGGCATCGAGCTCGAACACATGGTTGTCGAAATCGGTGAAGTACAATGCCGTACCACCGCGCGCGAACTGACACTCCAGACCAAGCGACTTGACCTTGGCGGCGCAGACCATCTGCTCGGCCTTGCTTACCGTGAGCGCGATATGGTCCCCATTGCATTTCAGCGGCGGTTCGCCCTGCGACAGTACGAAGCAGGTGCCGCCGAGTTGTACCAGGCTGGCGTGAGCGGCCTGCTCGCGGCCGGGAACGATGACGGCGTCCGCAAATAGCTGCGCATACAACGCCGCGGTCCGGGCCGGATCGCGCACCATCAGCGCGATATGGTCGATAGCATGTGGCATAGGGGGCTCCGCGATATCACCAGGGAGGGAGCTGCCGATCTTCGCATTCTCCATGTGTGCGATCCATGACACCGTTTCGGGGGCTCCATCACGCGACCGCGGGCCACAGCTCACGCTAAACTGGTCCGATGGCTTCCTCCCGCAAACGCCAGCAACGCAAACCGACGCCGACCCCGGCGACGCGCCAGCACCCCGGTGTGGCCAGATCCGTTGTCAAAAAGCCGGTGCGCCCGGCGGATAGCTCCACCCGCGCTACGCGTGTATTGGGTTGGCTGCTGCAGAAACTGCCTGCGCACCATCGCGAGAAAGCGCTGGATTACCTGGTGCTTACCCGCATGGATCGCCCCATCGGGGCGCTACTGCTGCTGTGGCCCACCTGGTGGGCACTGTGGTTGGCGGCGAGCGATTTTCCGCCGTGGAAACCGCTGATCATCTTTACGCTGGGCGTGTTCGCGATGCGTGCAGCCGGCTGCGCGATCAACGACTATGCCGACCGCAAGCTCGATCCGCAGGTGGCGCGCACCGCCGGTCGACCGATTGCCAGCGGACGGGTGACCCCGCGCGAGGCATTGATCGTGTTCGCCACGCTGCTCGTATTCGCCTTCGTGCTGGTGCTGTTCACCAACAAGCTGACGATCGAGTTGTCGTTTGCCGGTGCGGCGTTGGCCGCGCTGTACCCGTTCAGCAAGCGCTACACCTATATGCCGCAAGTGGTGCTGGGAGCCGCGTTCGGCTGGTCGATTCCGATGGCGTTTGCCGCGGTGACCAACAACGTGCCGCCGCTGGGCTGGCTGCTGTTTATCGGCAACATCCTGTGGTCGGTGATCTATGACACCGAGTACGCCATGGTCGATCGCGAAGATGACCTGAAAGCCGGCGCGCGCTCCACCGCGATTCTGTTCGGTGATGCCGACCTGCCGATCCTCGGCGTGCTGATAGCCACATTCCTGTTGACCATGCTGTTCGTCGGCGAGCGCGCCGCATTGGGCTGGCCCTACTGGCTTGGTCTGCTTATGGCTGCCGGCTTGTTCGGCTACCAGATGTGGCTGATCCGCGATCGCAAGCGCGATGCCTGCCTCGCCGCTTTCCGTCACAACAACTGGTTGGGGCTGACCGTGTGGATCGGGATTGTGCTGGCGCTGGCGGTGCGCTGACATTGGTTGATTGCGTGCTGAGGAAGTGAGCCGCTCACCCTCAGCCGCGTGGTGACGGCGCTCGTGCCAACGCCCACACATCCACCCGTTGCACACCTGCTCGCGTGAGCACGCGAGCGCATTCGGCCAGGGTGGCACCGGTAGTCATCACATCGTCGAGAACGGCCACATGCTCGGGCAAAGCGATGCCTGCCCGCAGCGCAAAGGCGCCGCGTACGTTGCGGCGGCGGCTGACCCCATCGAGTTCGGTTTGTGCCTCGGTGCTGCGCGTGCGCTGAAGCACGTCCTGGCGCAGCGACACATCCAACGCGCGCGCCAGCGGCTTGGCAAGTTCCAACGGCTTTTTAAGTGTAACCGTAGTACTATGTGACGGCCCGTTTTACGGCGTTATTGCGCTACATAGCACTATTTTCGCTGTGCGAAAGATGTTGTCGGCAACACGTCACTGGCCAGAGCAAGGCTTCGAGCCCGGCGAAGCCCCTCGCCCTTCGCAATTTCGACCCTAGCGGCACCAGCAGCGCGTGATGGAATCGGCACTCCTCATTGCTCAACAGAGGTAGAAACACTGCGCAACCGAGGCGCTTAAGGCTGCGCACTTTTCTCGGGAGGCAACGAAAGCAGACAGCTTCGTCGAAAGAAGCCTGGATACTGTGCAATCACCGGTGTTCTCTGCAGACAAACCTCAGCCACCTGTCTAAAAACGCCAAATCGCCCCCGCCGCGACCAAGAACCCGCCTCAAAGCGAGCGACAATCTACCCCCGATTTGCGGTATCTAGCTCTGCGCCACGGACCTCAACTGCAACACGAATTGCACAGTATCGGGATTCGCTTGATCGCTCGACACATGAATGCCGCCATGAAACCTACGCCGAATCGACCGACAACTTGAGCCTCACCCACCTGGCCATTTCGCTCGGAAGCGTGATGCTGAATTGTTGATTAGAGCGCATGCTGGAATTCTCAGCGAGCTGAGTAACATTTGATCCTAAAGCATGATTCGGAAACCAGGTAGCCGTTGCTGCAAAACGCCAGCCAGCTGCCCACCTTCGCCACAGCAATTGACCAGCTCCGCCAGCGAAATTGACCACGGCCGGCAGCCAAACTAACCATCGTCGCCAGCCACCAGCCTACTTCCGGCAACCGACTGACCACCCCGATGTTCTACCCGGCGCATGGATCTACCCTCCAGATTCAGCTTCATGCTGCAGTGGCTCGCCGCCAGCGAACGCGCAGAGACGTGAAGCTGGTGGCGGCCGTTGTCGGCAGACCACGCATGATGCTAGTTAAAGGGAATTTAAAATAACTCGACCACTATTAAAGGAAGCTTTAATTAGATCGTCAGGAGGCAGGGAAGCCGATCGAGGATTCGGTCGGCGTTTGTAATTAATGGCCACGGGTCAAATCATGTTAACCGCCTGCAGCAACGAAGATGTCCTGATCTAACGGCAAGCAACTGACCACCACAAGCAAACGACTGCCCGCTGGGCAGGTAGCTGGCGACGCTGGTCAGCTCATCTGCCGGAAATAGTCAGTTGTAATGGCAATGCTTGGTCAGTTCGGTGTCCATACGCAGTTGCTGACTTCCGCAGCTAGGTTTGACCACGAACGGCAGATGGACCGCACCAGTCCTGTATCTAGCTCTGCGCCACAGACCTCAACTGCACCAAGAATTCCACCAGTATCGCGCATTGAAATCCAACCTTAGCTGGACGCATCGCGAGCCTTCCTTTTCCTGGCCATCGGCTTGATCTTCGTGTTCGCCGTCAGGCCATCCAATTTCGTGCGTAACGTTGCTTCTCGTTGGCTAGCCACCTGCAGAGCGTGCTGTGCCGCAAGCAGTGCCGCGGGAAGACCGTCCATCCGGGCCAGTTGTTGCTCCAAGGTTTTCGCGCGAGCCCCGTGTTCGGCGGCCAATTGCTCTGTCGTACGGATCGATGCCACGGCCGTTTCAAGCCGCGTGGCGACAGTTGATGCCTCCCGCCCCTGTCGCTGTAGTGTTGTTTGGAGGGTCTTGGTTTCTTCTCGGGCCCGATCGATTTCTGCGTGCGCCCGATCCTCCACCGCCCGAACATGCGCCGCTTGGGCTTCACGTTCGGCCGTCAGGGCGCTTTTGTGGGTGTCGAAGTCCCCGGCCAGCTGCTCCGCCCGTTGCTGAAACCCATCGCGTTGACGCACAAGTTCAGCAAGTTGGCCGGCCTGTTGCTCCACGAGACGTTGGACGTCCGTCAGCCGGGTTTCGGCGACCTCGCGGGCCTGATCCGCGCTCTGTGCCTGCATCTGGGCTTCGGCGATCGAGATTTCCCAGATCTTGCGTTCTTGTGTGAGTGACGATTGAGCAGCAAGCAGGGCGTTCTGCTCTTGCGCGAGTGCGGCCTGTGCGATGGTCGCAGCGTGGGCCAAGGCAAGGAGCCACACCTCGACAAACGACTGCCCCACTTCAGTGGGTACCCCGGGCAGCTTGATTATCTCCTGCAGGCGCTTCGCCAAAGTACCCCGCCACGCCTCCAGCATTCGCGTAACGGTAATCGATCGCCGTCTTTACCGCGCTAATGGCTTATCAATGCGGCATCGTCCATCACCTGCAGTCATTCCCGGATCCAGCTTCTTTCCGAGTATCAGCAGCGACAATCGGAATTTCGCCGCTGGTGCTTTGTATCAGCGCCGTGCATGCTGAAGAAGGCTCAAATAAATCAGCGGTTTAGCTGTTAAAAAAACTGTCAAATTAGTTACTAGACCTCCGCCCCTGCGGATGGCTTGGTGTTGCCGGAAAAGTTGGCCCAGCAAGCGGCCGACGCCGCGCGCGAACTGTTGGCCGAAGCCGCCGCGGCCAACACCACGCGCAGCTACGCCGCCGCCCTGCGCTACTGGGCCGGCTGGCATCAGGCCGGGGTTGGCATGGAGCTGACGCTGCCGATGAGTGAGGCCGTGGTGATCCAGTTTCTGGTCGATCACATCCAGCGCAAGAACAAAACCGGTCTGGTCAGCGAACTGCCGCCGGCGGTCGACCAGGTATTGGTCACGACTGGCCTCAAGGCGAAACTCGGGCCACTCAAGCTTTCAACGGTGACCCAACGCATTGCCGTGCTGTCGACGGCGCACAAACTCAAACGGCTCGCCAATCCGTGCGAGTCGGCCAGCGTTCGCACCTTGCTGAGTCGCGCGCGGCGTGCCTCGGTCAAACGCGGCGAACGGCCCACCAAGAAAACCGCGATCACGCGTCCGGAGCTCAAAACGATGCTAGCGACCTGCGATGACTCCCTAGAAGGCCTGCGCGATCGCGCCCTGCTCTGCTTCGGTTTCGCCAGTGGTGGACGCCGGCGCAGTGAGATCGCGGCCGCCGATATGCGCGATCTGCGCAAGACGGGCGACGAGGGCTACATCTATAGGCTTGGGTATTCAAAAACGCAGCAGGCGGGGGTGACGTTGGATTCGACACCGGACAAGCCGATCCTCGGGATTAGCGCCCGGGCGCTTTCGGCGTGGCTGGAGGCGGCCAGGATTGGCGAGGGGGCGATCTTTCGGCGGATCTGGAAGGATCGGGTTGGTCCCGCCCTCCTGCCTGGCTCGGTGGCAACGATCGTCAAGCGACGGGCCGCGATCGCCGGGCTGGAGGGAAATTTTGGGGCGCACAGCTTGCGGTCGGGGTTTGTGACCGAAGCGGGTAAGCAAGGGATACCATTGCCTGCGGTCATGGCGATGACGGAACATAGGTCGGTGGCCAGCGTGATTGGGTATTTCCAAGCGGGCTCAGCAGAGGATAATCCGGCGGCTCGACTTCTAAAATGACGGATCGGATGGTAGGGCGGCACCGCGCATTACAGACAGGACGTAGAACATGGATCTGAGGATGATCAACGGCGGACAGGACTGCTGGATCTTTACACGAGAAAAAGCCAGGACGGCATTTCCATTTGTCGGCATTGTCCACCTCCTGCCGGGCTGGTCGCCCGAGAAGATGGGGCATCACGGCGACTTAAGTCAGCCAGCGGCGAAGCCCTCAGGTAAGAGGATGCGCACGTGGAGCAACGCGTAGTCAGCGCTGTATGCGTCTCGATCTCAACAGCATGCCTGAATTTTTGTCACCGCTCGAATGGGGCCTAGCGCCAACGATCCGTAGGCACAACGAGTCAGCTGTCGACAAGCACAAGCGCCCGTTGTGCAAAGCGCTGCAAGGCCGCTGACGCTCATCAACGCCTCTCATGGCAACTGTATCGGCGGGAAGGTTTTCGATGGCTTGACTAGTTGCTGGACGCGGCGAAAGGGACACTCTCTCTGGAAATGATTGTCTATGAAGCTACTTTGCCAATGCGCTTCGCGACTTGTCGCCATCGTTTTATTGCTGGCACTGTCGACATCCTGCAACGCTTTCGCGCTCTCCTTTCCTTGGTCCCTAAACCGTTACCAGCACACCTCATTTACGAAGAGGGATGGTGCGCCACGAGCCGCGACAAGCCTTGCCCAGACCAGCGACGGCTATTTGTGGTCGAATGGCGAGACGGGGCTATACCGATTTGATGGACAGCACTTCCAACATTTTTCCCCGCGCCAGGGCGAGAAATTGCTTGGAAAGCAAGTCTGGGAGGTGTTTGCGCCCAAGACCGGCGGCCTCTGGATTTCGTATAACGTGCCCGGCATCAGCTTCATCAATCATGGGCATATAACCAACTACGAGACCAACGCAGGATGGCCTGGTACGTCGGGTCAATTCTTGCAGGACAGGCAAGGCAATATCATGGCCTTTGCGGCGGGACACGGCTTGATGAAACTCATCGATGGCGCATGGAAGCAAGTCGGAGAAGTACCTCCTTCGCTCGATAGCGCTAACGTTTTTCAGGACGCCTCTTTCAACATTTGGGCAATTGGCCGCGATGGCGACATGTTCGTCCTACGTGAGGGTGAACCTCGCTTCAGAGACCTCGAGCTAAAGATCAAGGGTGGCTTCAAACTTGGGACAGGTGGTGGCCACGCGGTATTTATCATGACGCGCGATCATGAGATACGTCGCTTTATCGACAATGGCGGGCATCTTTCCGAAGTGGGTGTGCCGATACCACTGTATGGTTCACGCCCCTTAGTGGACCAACGCGGGAATGTTTGGATCGGCACAGAAAACGATGGGGTGCATTTCCTGGGTGCCTTGTCGAGCCTACCGTTGGGAGATCAGCCACTTCCCCCCGATGAGAAAATTAATCATTCGCAGGGACTAACCGGAAATTATTCGAGCCTTTTTGAGGACCACGCCGGAGATATATGGGTTACCACGGAGGGCGGCGTCGACCGGTTCACCCCGTCGGCGTTCTCACAACTGACGTTTCCGACGGGCACGTCCATGATTTCCATTGCACCTGGCAAGCAGGGTGACGTATGGATCGGGAGTGAAAACCTCAAAGTGATTCATTACGCCCAAGAGACAGCCATACAGACGGATGTTCCTTGGATGGCCATCTCAACTTACAGCGATCCTTCGGATGGTGCCATCTTTGCGGCTACTGTAGACGACCTTTGGCAATTGGCACCGGGTACACCAACCAAAATCGCTGAGCTACCCGTTCACGGGGGAGGCGTCGTCAGCGCGATCACGCGTGACCTTAACGACAAGTTGTGGCTTTCCTTTCGTAGCGACAAAGTTCAACTTGCCACGTTTAAGCACGGCATCTGGGAGGAACCCGTCAGTATAGGCAAACCAACGTCATTGACCACGGATCCCTCAGGAACAGTTTGGGCAGGCTTTCCAAAAAATCGCCTAGTATCAATCCACGAAGGCGCGGTCAAGCAGTATTTGGAAAGCGATGGTCTCTCCGTCGGTGTCGTTAAGGTGATCGATAGCCATGGCGGACGGCTCTGGCTGGGTGGAGACGCGGGCCTGCAAGTCTTTAGTGCGGGTTCCTTCAGGGCGTTGCATTTGGTGAACAATCATGCGCTGACTGACATCAGTGGCTTGCTGTTCGACAACGATGACAACCTCTGGGTCCACACCATTCAAGGATTGTTCCGGATCCCGAATGACGCGGTACGCCACGCGCTATCCGATCCAGCGATTGCCATGCCCTATCGACTGTTTGATTCTGACAGTGGTGCCCCCGGGATTCCCGCCCAAACCTTCTCACTTCCCACTTTAAGGCTAGGGAGTGACGGACGCCTGTGGATCACAGGGCAAACGGCAGCAGCTTGGCTGGATCCACACGAGCTACCACGTGAAGCCACCTTGGCGCAGCCTGTAATCGAACGGATATCCGATAGTCAGCGTGATTACGACCTAGCCGATAGCAGATTAAAGCTACCCAAGGAAGCACGTGACCTTCAGATCGACTATACGACGCCTGAGCTGGCATTCCCCTCGCGGGTCCGTTTCCAATACCGTCTGAACGGATTTGATGACAAGTGGCAGGAAGCTGGCAGTCGAAGGCAGGCGTTCTATTCCCACTTGCCTGCCGGCAATTTCACCTTCGAGGTTCGCTCTAAGATCGATGGTCGAGCGTGGACCGATAGGCCAACTTTCATCTCGTTTAACGTCGCTCCAAAATACTTTGAGACTTGGTGGTTCCGTTTTGCCATCGTGCTTGTTTTTGTCGCCGCGCTTTGGGGTCTAATTCGCCTACAAATTCGATCCGCGACTTCCCGTGTTCGATACCGCATTCAGATTCGCTCTGACGAACGAGAGGCTATTGCGCGCGACCTGCACGACACGTTTCTACAAAGTACGCAGGCCCTGATTCTTCAGCTTGACACGCTATCTCTTGATGTCGCCGATCCTGAACTCAAGAAGCGAATAGCCTTGCTTGCGCAGATGTCCAGTGATGTGTTGGTCGAGGGTAGGGATAAGGTTCGCTTCTTGAGATCCCTGCGACAAACCGCTGACGACGAAGTGGCGAAACTTGTTCGCCTTGGCGTAGGAATGAGTAGCCAATATGGCAATAACTTCACGACGAAAATCTACGGCTCGCCACATACCTTGAATCAGCTGGCGAGTGACGAACTGTTCCCTCTGGTGAGTGAGCTGCTTATCAATGCTTTCCGGCATGCCAGGGCCACGTCGATCATGCTGAGCTTGTCGTTTGGATTCTGGAAATTTGTGGTTACCGTATCGGACAACGGAATCGGTATCGACCCAGCCGTTGTGTCGGAACGCGCTAAGGAAGGTCACTGGGGTATCAAAGGGGCCGAAGAACGAGCAGCCCGACTTGGGGGAAGTGTGAAGTTTCATCACCTGAATACACGGGGCACGAAAGCTGTAGTCACCGTGCCATCGCGACGAATTTATTCGGGAAAGAACAAACCGGGCGTGGGCCCACAAGAAACGATGCCTCACGCGCCACCTTAAGCGACCGCTAACGCAACAGACATCCATGTAGCAATGCCGAAATGTGTGCTCTCACTTCATTGATGTTTGAGTCGGGGAAGAAGCCAGCGCGTCGCGAGAGTTTTTCATGGAAGAGACAAGTAGGTTCGCGCTATGCCGGGCACTGCTGGCGCCGGCCAATCCGACTTCGGCGCGAGCTATACCGGCGCCAATCTCAAAGATGTTACGCATTCAGTGGATACACTATTGGCACGCTCTGAGCGACTCGGCGGTGAAAGGTGGCTCCCTTCTGGTGGCTGTCTACTTGCATTCTCATTGAGGTGAAGGCATTACTCTGGATGCGTCTCGGTACAGGGGAAATGCAGCCAAATATTATTCGGCACACCAAGGTACCAGCTTGTTAAGCAATTCTTTACACTTCAGTCCATGCAGACAGGTTTGATTCCCCCTTTTGGGTATTGAACAGCTTGCTCGATGTGCGGATAGTCTGGTGCAGCGACATCTGGTCAATCGGCAGAGCTCGTTACGGCACTTTTTTGGCACGGGGGGACCTGCTTTGAGCAGCCATAGCACCATCATTCGCGTGTTGGTCTCGGATGACCATCCGCTGATGAGAGACGGACTAAAGGCCGCCATCGACCGCGAACTTGATATGAAGGTGGTTGGCGAAGCCTCCGATGGTGCCGAGGCGATCGAAAAATTTCGATCACTGCTTCCCGATGTGGCCTTGATCGACTTGCAGATGCCCAACGTTGATGGATTGCAAGCCATCGAAGCCATCCGTGCAGAACACTCCCAGGCGAAAATCATCGTCCTGACTACGTATCCTGGTGACGCAAGAGTCATAAAGGCGATGACTCTGGGTGCGACTTCGTACCTGCTGAAGTCGGCGGGCGGTCGTGAGATTTTGAAAGCGATCCGAGGAGCGGTTTCTGGAGAACACACACTCGCGCCAGAAATGGCCCTTGACCTAGCTTGCCACATAGGCTCGGAATCGCTGACTGAGCGCGAGATAGCCGTTCTGAAATTGGTCGCGGCCGGAAAAGGTAATCGCGCTATCGCCGAGCATCTGCATCTATCGGAAGAAACCATCAAGTCGCGCATGAAAAGCATCCTGCTTAAACTTGGCGCAACCGATCGCACGCACGCAGTGACGACCGCGGTTAAACGCGGTTTTATGGATTGAAGACGGTACGAGACCTGATGAAGTTTTTCGGCGTAACGATCCAGCCCCGATTCTCGTAAAGATCGCCAAGTACACTCGACAACTTGATATGCGACTGCGCCAAATGCAACGCGTGGGACGCCGGTATCAAAACGTACGCCCAATCTGCTGACCACTGCGCGCGGACCGTGCACGTGATATATGCGCGTAATTTTGCTCTCGCGAATTTCAAGAGAATATAGTGTCGACATCTAGCTCATTTTCTACTCGCGCTGAGGGCGTGAGGTAGACCAGAACGGTTGGCACGTTCGGCCGACGCATGCTGTGCCCCGTATAACCAATATGAGGGAGAAAGACCCACTCTGACGGGTGCTTCTTTTTGGTCACTCCAGGCACAGACTCTGTATCGACTCGACCTTCCAGATAATCCACTACTGAAGCGTTGGTCACCGGCTGAAAATTGCGCGCATCCTGCAGGTATTCGGCGGCAAATCGGCGTACCACCTGCTTGCTGGGAGCAACGCCGATGCATTATGGAACCAGGCCGGTTGGATCAGAGATGTCGTTTGGCACTGGGTCGAAACAGGCTAGTCGCTGCTCTTGTTCGCGCATGGAAGGCCCTCGTGGCCAGCAGGGGCAAGTCTTCAACCGACGCTTAGGGAGAGAAGTACGGATGAACAACAGGACGCCACTAGAACTGATAACGACACTTTTGGATGCGCGCGGCCGCGGGGATGTGGAGGCCGCCGTTGCCTGCTTTGAGGCGGATGCCACCATGGTCATCGAACCGGATCACATCGAGCGCGGAGATGCCGCCATCAGGCGCTTCACCAAGTCGACGTTCGCGCTACCCGTAACGATGCTTGCGCGACGCATCGTGGATGGCCGTGATGTCGCCCTACATGTTGGTAAGTGGCGGCTCGACATGGCCTCTCACGGCAGCGAAGCACAGCAGATCGTCGGCTGCACGACAGACATCCTTCGAAAGCAGATCGATGGCTCCTGGCTTGTCGCGATACATAACCCATGGGGCAGCGCGATAGGCATCTGAAGCGCGACCGGCGCCGCCGCCGTGCTGCTTGCGCTGCTGTTCAAAACCACCGCGGACATGTCATCTGTTTACCTATAGAGCCAACTTCTTTAACGGTGCGAAATACGCAAGGTGCAAAGAGCTTAGTTCCTGCGCATTGCCACTTAGCACTTTCGAAATCTCGAAAACTCTTTCGGAGAACGATCATGAGTCGCAATGCAGCTGATTACCTTGCCGGCACGCTCGAAGCGGCAGGCGTCAAGCGCATCTATGGCGTGGTGGGTGACTCGCTCAACGCATTCACCGATGCGCTGCGCCGTCGCAAGAGCATCGACTGGATCCATATGCGCCACGAGGAAGCCGCCGCGTTTGCCGCTGGCGCTGAGGCGCATCTGACGGGGAAACTTGCGGTGTGCGCAGGCAGCTGCGGACCGGGAAACCTACACCTGATCAACGGCCTATTCGACTGCCAGCGCAGCGGCGTCCCGGTACTGGCTATTGCAGCGCATATTCCGAGCACAGAAATCGGTATCGACTATTTTCAGGCGACCCACCCGGAATCCTTATTCAAGGAGTGCAGCCATTACGTCGAACTGGTCTCCCACCCTGGCCAGCTTTCCCAGATTCTCGGCCGCGCCATGCGCGCTGCCGTCGCCCGAAAAGGCGTCGCGGTGGTCGTCATTCCGGGTGACATCGCAATGGGCGCGCTAGACCTCAATGTACCGCACTTCACAACGCCGGCTCTGCCGGCGACTCGTCCCGAGCCCGCCGCGCTGAAGCAATTGGCCGATCTACTCAATGCAGGCAAGCGCGTCACCATGATGTGCGGAGCCGGGTGCGCGAATGCCCATGATGAAGTAGTAAAGCTGGCCGATGCGCTGAAATCGCCGGTCGTGCACACACTGCGGGGTAAGGAATATATAGAACACGAAAACCCCTTCGATGTCGGCATGACCGGCTTCGTGGGCTTCGCCAGCGGCTACAACGCGATGAAGAATTGCGATGTGCTTCTGCTGGTGGGCGCCGATTTCCCCTATCGGCAGTTTTACCCGGCGCACGCGAAGGTGGCGCAGATCGACTTGCGTCCGGAGGCGCTGGGTAATCGCTGTGCGCTTGATGTCGGCGTACTGGGCGACATCGGTGAGACGTTGCGCGCATTGCTGCCTTTAATCGAGCCCACCTCGGATCGTGCACATCTCGATGACGCACTGGACGACTACGCAAAGGCCCGCAAGTCACTCGACAAGCTGGCGCAATTCGACGACAGCAGCAAGCATATCCATCCACAAGTGGTCACCCGCTTGGTCAGCGAGCTCGCTTCCGACGATGCAGTCTTCACATGCGACGTCGGCACGCCGATCATTTGGACCGCGCGTTATCTGAAGCTCAACGGTCGTCGCCGACTGGTCGGGTCGTTCAATCACGGTTCGATGGCCAATGCGATGCTGCACGCGATCGGTGCACAGGTCAGTTTCCCCAAGCGCCAGGTCATTTCGCTGTCCGGCGATGGCGGCTTCAGCATGATGATGGGCGACTTTCTCACGCTCGTGCAGCACAAGTTACCGGTAAAAATTGTGCTGTTGAACAACGGCACGCTGGGCTTCGTTCAGATGGAAATGGTCGCCAACGGGTTCGTCGATGTTGGCTGCGACCTCACCAATCCGAATTTCGCGGACATGGCGAACGCCATCGGCGTCAAAGGCATTCGCGTGGAGCATCCTCAGCAGCTCGAGGCCGCGCTACGTGAAGCATTTGCCCATGACGGTCCAGCGCTGGTGGATGTCGTTACCGTTCGCCAAGAGATCTCCATGCCACCGAAAACCACCTTGGATGAAGCCGGTCACTTCAGCATGTTCATGCTGAGGGCTGTACTGAGCGGACGTGCAAGCGAGGTGATTGATCTGGCCCGGGACAACTTCGTTCGCTAACGGCACCACGGCATTGGAGGAATAGACCATGGGCATGACTGCACTGATGCTGTCGCGGCTGCAGTTCGCGTTCACGGTGTCGTTCCACATTATTTTTCCGTCTTTCACCATCGGCGTCGCCGCGTGGCTCATGCTTTTGGAAACGCTGCATGTCATCACGAAGCACCATGTATACCGGCGCCTGTTCGACTTCTGGTTGAAGATCTTCGGTATTGCATTTGGACTGGGTGTGGTTTCGGGCATCGTGATGGCCTTCGAGTTCGGTACGAACTGGAGTCGCCTTTCCGAGGTGTCGGGTCCGATCCAGGGGCCGCTGCTGTCGTATGAAAGCTTTACCGCGTTTGCGCTCGAGGCCGCCTTTTTTGGTGTGCTGATGTTTGGCCGGACACGGGTTAAACCGGTATCGTACCTCGCCTCGGTTTTCATGGTGGCCTTGGGTACGACGCTCAGTTCCTTCTGGATCATGGTCAACAACAGCTGGATGCAGGCCCCCGTCGGGTTCGTCGTCGAAAATGGCAAATTCATACCGACGAGCTGGACCCACATCATCTTCAACCCGGTGGTCTGGGTCCGTTTTCCACACATGGTTCTAGCGGCCTACCTCACGGGCGCTTTTTGCGTTGCCGCTACAGGCGCTTGGTACCGTCTGCAAACCCGTTACGCCGCCGAATCGCGTGTGATGCTGCGGATGGGACTGTTTCTCGCCGCTATATTGGTCCCACTGCAAATTTTGTTTGGGCATCTCAACGGTGACTACGTTCATCAGTTGCAGCCGGCCAAGTTCGCCGCGATCGAGGCGCGCTGGCATGACGAACAACCAGCGGCAGAGGTGCTGTTCGCATGGCCGGACGATAGGCGGGAGACCAATCATGACGAGATCAAGATCCCCTATCTGGGAAGCTTAGTGGCAAGCACGCGGTTCAACTCTCGGGAAGTCGGCTTGACTGATTTCTCGCGTGCCGACCGGCCACCGGTGGCAATTCCATTTTTCGCATTTCGCGCCATGGTCGCTTTTGGGCTTGTCATGCTTGCCCTGGCATGGCTCGGGACGTGGTGCGCGCTGAGAGAAACCTTGGACGGAAGCCGACGATTGCTGCGGGCGATTTTTTTCAGCTACCCCCTACCCTTTCTAGCCACGCTCGCTGGCTGGTTTACCGCGGAAGTTGGGCGTCAACCATGGACAGTTTATGGGCTGTTGCGCACAGCAGATTCGGTATCGCCCAATCTGACTGTCAGTGCCACCTTGACCACGCTGATTGTCTATGGCGTTACCTATATGGCTATTTTTAGCTTTGGGACGCTTTGTATCTATAGGGTGATGCGCCGTGGTCCGGATGCCGTATCGCCAACGGCCGTTGAAACGCCGCTGCGCCCAATGACGCTAGGCAACCGCGGCAAGGATGCCTCGAACGAAGGGGTGGCGCCATGAACACGCTTTGGGCCTGCGCCGTCGCCCTTTCGACCTGCCTGTATGTGCTTCTGGACGGATTCGACTTGGGCGTGGGCATGCTGTCGGCGTTCGCGGCCACGGACGAGGTTCGACGCGACATGATGGCGGCAATCTCGCCTGTATGGGATGGCAACGAAACCTGGTTGGTAGTGACCGGCACGATTCTCTTCGGCGCGTTTCCGTTAGTGTATTCAACCCTACTGTCGGCGTTCTACCTGCCCATCATCGGCATGATCATCGCCCTCATCTTTCGCGGGGTGGCGTTTGAATTCCGCGAGAAGTCCACCTGGTCACGGCCGTTCTGGGACCGCGGATTTTCTTTCGGGTCACTACTCGCCACTTTTTCCCAGGGTGTCGTCATCGGCGCCGTGATACGCGGTGTGCCAATGACCGCTGGCCACTTCAGTGGATCGATGTTTTTCTGGTGGTCCGGATTTTCCGTACTTTGTGGCTTCGGACTTTGCATCGGCTACACCTTGTTGGGCGCTTGCTGGCTCGCAGGCAAGGTCAGCGTCAAGGTCGACGTCACAGCTTTTCGTTGCATTCCCTGGCTCATGCTGGCGGTGAGCGGGTTCATTGCCACTGCCTTCGCAATCTCGGTGTATACCCACCTCCAGGTGATGGATCGCTGGAGTACGCGACCTTACCTGGCGGTCTTTCCTTTGATCGCCCTGATCGGCCTCGCCTGCCTGCTGCATGGCGTACACAAACGCGTTTCACGCCTGTTGTTTCGAGCCGCTTCGCTGGTGTTTGTTGCCGCCTTCGCCACGCTTGCCGCCTCGTTCTGGCCATACATGATTCCCTTCGCCGTGACGATCGATGCGGCGGCGGCGCCGCCCTCCAGTCTCAGGTTCCTGTTTTGGGGCATCGGCGTGTTCGTCTTTCCACTGACGCTTGTCTACACCGGCGTGGTCTACCGGATCTTCAGAGGCCCCGTGCAAGGAGGCTATAGAGATCATTGAGAGATAAAGAGTTGCGCAGCCGCGTGCGTCAGGTCATCGAACATCAGGCAGTCCGAAGGCACACCCAAGGGATCTTCGCCAAGCGGGTTATCGAGCACTTCAAGCGGAACGCATTTCGCCGAAGGTGTTCGCGGTGATCCTCACGTTCGAAGCGATCGCCGTCTATTCGCCGGCATTTCTAAAGAGGAGGTACATGTTATGGCTATCAACGGCCCAAATGACACATCCCGTAGGCGTTTCATTGTGCAAAGCGCAGGCGTAGCGGGTGCCCTAGCGCTCGCCCCCTCCTTGATATCGGGTCAACTGTTTGCCTCGACACCGCGAGTCACCCCCCACTCTTCCACTGGCAAAGGAGTTTCGAGTATGAGCACTATTACCACGAAAGACGGCACCACTATCTTCTACAAGGACTGGGGCAAGGGCCAGCCCGTCGTTTTCAGCCACGGTTGGCCGCTGACTGCCGACGATTGGGATGCACAGCTGCTGTTTTTCCTGAGCCACGGTTACCGCGTCATCGCGCATGATCGTCGCGGCCACGGGCGTTCAAGTCAGACAGCCGATGGCAACGATATGGATCATTACGCCTCGGACCTCGCGCAGCTGACCGAAGCTCTGGATCTGCGCGACGCGATCCACGTCGGTCATTCGACGGGTGGCGGTGAAGTGGCGCGCTATGTCGCCAAGTATGGCCAGGGTCGGGTGGCAAAAGCCGTGTTGATCAGTTCGGTACCGCCCATCATGCTGAAGACAGCGCAGAATCCGGGCGGCTTGCCGATCGAAGTGTTCGATGGTCTTCGCTCTGCCCTGGCCGCCAATCGCGCCCAGTTCTACCTCGACGTTCCCTCTGGCCCCTTTTACGGATTCAATCGCCCCGGTGCGAAAGTGTCCGAGGGCATCATTCGCAATTGGTGGCGCCAGGGCATGATGGGCGGTTCGAAAGCCCAATACGACTGCATCAAGGCTTTCTCCGAGACCGACTTCACCGAAGACCTCAAGCATATCAATCAGCCGACGCTGGTCCTACACGGGGATGACGATCAAATCGTTCCGTACAAAGACGCCGGCGTGCTCTCGGCAAAGTTGCTGAAGCACTCGACATTGAAGATCTATCCGGGTTACCCGCACGGAATGCTTACCACGCAAGCCGACGCCATCAACGCGGAGCTGCTCGCTTTCTTCAAGAGCTAGCCTTTCATGGCAGGTCGCTGTCATGCGTTGCACTCGCCGATAGCATGACAGCGGTCCGATCCTCGCACGGCGTTACCAGGTGAGACGTGTACATCGTCAGCAGGAGCATATTTCGTGAGCAAGAAAATCGCACAAGTCATCGTCGAAACATTGGAAGCGGCCGGGGTAAAACATTGCTACGGCATTGTCGGCGACACCATGAACCTGCTTGCCGAGAACATCGAAAAGAGCAGTATCGAATGGGTGCAGATGAGGCACGAGGAGGCCGGGGCTTTCGCGGCTGGTGCCGAAGCGATGATCACCGGGCAGTTGGCGGCCTGCGGCGGGAGCTGTGGACCGGGCAGCCTGCATTTCATCAACGGGCTTTACGAAGCTAATCGCAATCGCTCCCCTGTCGTACTGATTGCAAGCCAGATCCAGCGAAGCGACCTGGGCTTTAGTTCGATCCAGGAGGTCGACTTTTTGTCGCTCTTCAAGGAATGCTCGATCTACTGCGAGATGATCCTTACCCCCGATCAGGCGCGAAAAAAGACCGTGCTCGCATGCCAGGCCGCGCTGTCAAAACGCGGTGTCGCCGTACTGATCGTTCCGGTCGACATTTCAAACTCGGATGTGGGCGACGACGTGCCTTACAGCTTGCACATCAGCCATCCGGTGATCCGACCCAACGATCGTGAATTGAGCACGATCGCCGGGATCCTCAATGCGGGAAAGAAGATCGCCATCTACGGCGGCTCCGGCTGTGAGGGCGCGTTGGAGGAGATCCTCGCCGTCGCGGACCGGCTCAAGGCGCCCATCGCGCATACGTCTCGCGCGAAGGATTTTCTGGAGCACGACAACCCGTGGAACATCGGCATGACCGGCATCCTGGGTAACGATGCGGGCTACCACGCCGTGCTTGATTGCGACACCTTGCTGCTGTTGGGCGCCGATTTCGCCTGGCGCCAGTTCTATCCGGAACATGCCCGGATTGTGCAGATCGATATCGATTCCATGCATCTTGGTCGGCGCCACCCGGTTGAACTGGGCGTGGTCGGTGACATCAAGTCCAGCCTCGCTGCCCTGCTGCCCCACCTGGAGGAACGGCAGGATGCCAGTTTCCGCGATGAGTATGTAAATCGCTACGCCAAGGCAATAACGAAGATGCGGGACCATGCCAAGCCCGGTCACGACGATTCGATTTCCGGCTCCTACCTGACGTCTGTGCTGGACCGTCTGGCTGACGACGACGCATTGATCTCGGCCGATGACGGCACCCCCGTGGTCTGGGCGATGCGTTATCTGCATGCGAACGGCAGGCGGCGCACTTACGGCAGCCTCCTACACGGCACCATGGCCACGGCCCTTCCCGCTGCGCTGGGCATGCAGAAGTCACATCCGGGACGCCAGGTCATCTCTATGTCGGGCGATGGCGGCATCGCGATGCTGTTCGGCGAGCTGATGACAACTCTGCAGGAGAACCTTCCGGTCAAGATCCTCGTCTTCGACAACAGTAAGCTGGGTTTTGTCGAGATCGAACAGAAGGCCGAAGGCATTCTGGATACCTTCACCCATCTAAAGAATCCGAATTTCGGCGAAGTCGCCAAGACAATGGGCTTGTGGGGCCGCACGGTGAACAAGGCCTCTGATCTCGAGACGGCCATGCGGGACTGGTTGTCGCAGCCGGGTCCAGCATTGCTCAACGTGATCGTCAACCCGATGGAATTGGTCAAACCACCCTTCACTGAACTCAAGCCAGTGATTGGCATGGGGCTGTACTCGACGCGGGCGATTCTGCACGGCCGGGGTGGCGACGTATGGGAAATGGTGAAGGAGAATTTTCTCTGATCGAGCGTTGGTTTTGTTGTAGACAGGAACTGGGTGAGTCGTGCTCGTCACGCTTTACCCAGTTCCACCGTTTCTGAACGGGGCAGCTTTTGATGTCTGTTCTACGAACCGGGTTCGTCATGGTCGATCGCGCTTGCGCACGAGCCAGGTGACATCAGTCTGTCCTCGTGTCGATGGCGTTCGAAGAGCCAAGCGCGACACCCAGGGGGAATATGCCATGAACACTAAAACATCGACCAGAGATCGGAGGCATCGGGCCAGGACGTTCGTCACGCCTGTGCTGATGACCGCTTTCTGTACGGGCTGTACGCACTCGCCAACCATTTCGGTGTTCGGCTCATTTTTCCCCACCTGGCTGTTGCTCGCGCTACTGGGCGTGTTGTTTGCCTTCCTGGTGCGGGCCATTTGCGTGGCGCGCCACTGGGATGCAGCGTTGCCTGCGCCGGTGATCTTTTATCTCGCCTGCGCGATCGCATTCACGTTTGGCAGCTACCTGGTGTGGCTCGCATGAGCGCCGTACCGAACCGCGCGGGGATGGCGGCGACCTTGGCGGTGATTGCGCTGGCCCTGCTCCTGTTTGCTCTCGTCCTGCTCCGTGTCGACGCCAATCCCCGCACGCATGTCGCGTCGCTGTACGCTGATACCACCGCACTGGCACCCGACGTCAGCGGGCGCATCGTGGCCATTCACGTGCGCGACAACCAGGCGGTTCGTGCGGGTGAGCTGCTGGTAGAAATCGATCCCGAACCGTACGCACTGCGGGTGCGTCAGGCACGCTCGCAGTTGGCGGCACTCGAAGCGCAGATAAGCCTGGCCGGGCGCCAGGTAGCCTCGCAAGGTTCCGGTGCACAAGCCGCGCAGACGAACGTGGCGCGTGCGAGGACGCAGCTGAGGTTGGCGGATGAAACCTTGGCGAGGCTCAAACCCATGGCCGATCCGGGCTACGTCACTCAGCAAAAGCTCGACGAAGCAGTGGCTGACCAGCATTCCGCGGCAGCGGCGCTGGATGCTGCCATGAGCCAGGCAGATGAGGCCCGCCAGGGAATCAGCGACACGCACACCCTGGAGGCGCAGCTCGAGGGTGCACGCGCCAGCTTGCTGCTGGCCGAACGCGACCTGCGCATGACCCGACTCGTGGCGCCGTTCGATGGACTCGTCTCCGGTTTGGAGATCGCCAACGGGACCTACGCTGCGGCCGGCCGGCCGTTGTTCACACTGGTCGATACCGCCCACTGGTACGCGGTAGCGGCTTTTCGCGAAACCGACCTGCAAGGCATCCACGTTGGCGATTGGGCGACTATCTGGTTGCTTGGCGATACGGCCCGCAGTGTATCGGGTCATGTCGAAAGCCTGAGCCCAGGGGTACAGGGTGACGTGGGTGGTGGCCCGGGGCTGCCCAACGTGGAACGGTCACTGAAATGGGTAGTTATCGCACAGCGCTTTCCGGTGCGAATCCTGCTCGACCGTCCACCCGCATCCATGATGCGCGTCGGTGCGACAGTAACGGTCGTTCTGCGGGGGACACCATGACGGCTGACGCGCTCACGGGCTGGACGGGTTTCCTCCGCGCCGAACTGAAAGTCGACCGCGCGCGCTGGATCCGCATGGCAAGCATGACCTTGTGCGCGACCTTGCTGGCGACCGGATTCTTGATCTTCCGGGTACCTCTTGCCGCCTATGGTACCTACGTGGCCGTCATGGCCTACCAGCGCGATCGCGCGACATCAATCACCATGTCGATCGGAGCACTTGCCTCCGCCGTCGCAGCCATCGCGTTCTGCATCCTGCTGTACTTGGGCGATGTCGATGAGCCCGCGTTGCGCGTTCCGGCCATGGCGCTGATCATGTTTGGAGCTATGTATTTTTCCAGGGCAGCGCGTGTGGGTCCCGTGCTGTTCTTGACCGGTTACATCCTCGTCGTCACGCAGACGCTGGTCGATCAGATCCCGGATAGCGAGGCACTGACCCATTTGCTGCTGTGGCTGGCGCTGATCGTCTTCTGCGCCTGCACGCTGGTTCCACTGGTGCAATCGATCACAGGACGCAAGCCGTCCGCGCTCCTCGCCGACGGCCTGAAGGAGCGCATGCCACGCGCTGCCGCAACCGCTTCGAGCATGACACGCTCCGTGCCAACGATTTCGATTCGGGAGCTCGCCACGCAGGCCGCGCGCCTCGGGCCGCAGGCTGTGCGCAGTCTTGCAGCGGTGCTGCAGCTCGAGCAGATAGCCGCGATCAGAATGGACGGGGAGAAGATCCTGCTTGGTTGGGCCGAAATCGATGTCACTCGTCAACTCGACCATCCCGAGCAGGATGACGTCGGCACAGCATTGCCACCCCTAGTCAACAAGCCGGCGCAGATCCAGTCCATGCGCTTCGCGTTCAAGGCGACGCTCGCCGCGATGTTCTGCTACATCCTTTACTCCGCACTCGATTGGAACGGCATTCGAACTTCCATCATCACCTGCTTTTTCGTGGCGCTGAGCAGTACCGGCGAGACGGTGCACAAACTCAGCCTTCGTTTGAGCGGCGCCTTGATCGGCGGTGCGCTGGCGGGGCTTTCGATCGTGTTCGTCTTTCCGGTGATCGACGATATCGGCGGATTCATCGTCTTGTTTGCCTCGGTAACCCTGCTCTGCGTATGGGTCGCCACGGCCAGTCCGCTAATTGCATATGCGGGCCTGCAGATGACATTCGCCTTCTACCTTGGGGTGCTGCAGGATGCCGGGCCGACGGATGACCTGACCGTTCTGCGCGACCGCCTGGTCGGTATCGTCCTGGGCAATGTCGCGATGTCGCTGATCTTCTCGACCCTGTGGCCGGTCAGCACGCTCGCATCGGCCAAGGCGGTGATGGCGCGCGTCGCTCAGCGACAGGCACGTCTGCTGCAGGTGGGCCGGCCTGTGGCCGCCGTCGACATCGTCGCGACGGCGACGGACCTGGAGGAAGCCTCGCGACTCGCGGCACTGGCCTCGTTCGATCTCGGACTCACGCCGGACCGGCGCGCCAACCGGCCTGCGCTGGTCATGCCGCTGTCGCGTGTAGTGGCGTGGTCGAACGTCTGGCTTCGCCATGCAGACAGGACCGTGCCCGCTCCGCACGCTGTCAGCCGTCTGCAAGCGATGGCGCAACAACTGGAAGGCCAGGCGGATGCAACGCGGCAACTGACGGCGATTGATCCCAGCACTCCGGAGCCGTTGAAATCGGCCATCGATGCGCTCGAACAGGAGATGGCGCATGCGCATTGACAGCCGCCTTGCGTGGCTCGTGCTGACATTTGCCCCGACCAACGCGTGGTCGGCGCCACCCGTACTCGAGGCACCGGCTTCGTCGAGCGAACCGTGGGCGCTGCCGCACATCGAGATACCGGATGAAACGCCGGCAGCACACGCGGCGGCCGGCCAGCGTTACGATCTCGCCGCGTTGATCGACCTTGCTGAGCAGACCAGCCCGGAGACCCGCGAGGCGTGGAACGAGGCGCGTGCTGACGCGGCCGCCGCCGGCGTCGCCCGCAGCGCTTATCTTCCGCAACTGGCGATCGACGCGCTCGGTGGAGTCCAGCGAACGCCACTCGCCGCACCGTCTAACCTTGTACCCAAAGGTTATTTCGTTTCCGACACGCGCGAAGTGATTCCTACCATCACGGTAAAGTGGCTGCTGTTCGACTTTGGCCGCCGCGACGCCAGTCTCGAGCATGCCAACGCGATGACCTTCGTGGCGAATGTGGTCTTCACCGGCGCGCACCAAAAACTCGTTTACACCATAAGTCAGGATTACTATTCGCTGGGTGCTTCGACCGGCAAATTGCTGGCCGCCCGCAAAGGTCTTGAAACCGCACAGATAGACAACGATGCGGTGAGCGAGCGACGTCGGCACGGCGTCGCTACCTCGGTCGAACAGGCACGCGCCGACCGCCAGCTCGCGCAGGCGCGCTTCGCCACGGTACGAGCCCAAGGCGCGGTAGACCTTTCGCGCGCCACCCTCAGCGCGGATATCGGGCTGTCGCCCGGGACGGCGTTGGAAGTCATCGGCAGTGAAGATGAAATGCTGCCATTTCCGCCGGCCGACACGGTCGCCCAGTATGTCGACGAGGCGTTGTCCAACCGCCCCGACGTCATTGCTGCCAAAGGCAAGATCGATGCTGCCGATGCGGCGACACGCGAGGCCAACGCCGAGTTCCGCCCGACAATCTCGGCGATGGGACAGACGTTCTTCAATGAAGGTCAACTGCGCTCGGATAGTGGGCCGTGGTCCTCGGTGCACGAGCCGGGCGCCGCCGTCTTCCTGCAATTCTCGTGGAATGTGTTCGATGGCGGCGCCAGGCGTTCCAAGCTTGCGGTGGCGAACGCCGAACGCGACGCCGCGGTTGGCGAGTATCAGCACACGCGCGATATCGCCGGCCGGCAGGTAGCCGAGGCCTTCAGCGCGTTGCAGACAGCGCTAGCCTCCACGACGGCAGCCAGCGAAGTCACGCGGACTGCCGTGATCGCCCACGATGCCGCACTAGCCGCATTTCGAAATGGTCTGGCCACGTTTGACGATTTGGCCGGCGAAGCGAATGCATTGACGACGGCCCAGTCCGATGAAGAAGATGCGCGTGCCAGCGCCTTCACCGCCGCGGCCGCGCTGGCGCTGGCAACGGGACAATCGACTGGCAAGTCAGCGAACTCGCACTGACCCTGAGCGAAGGATCTGGCGGAGTCTAGGCCGTCTTCACCACAAACGATACGCTGGTGCCATGCGGCGCCAGGCGTTCGAATATGACCCGAGTACCGAGCGCGTTGGCACGTTCTTGGATTCCCACCGTGCCCCAGTGTCCCCTATTGCCGTTGTTGCGCATGAAGCACTCTTCGATACCGCAACCATCGTGGGCTATTGTCACGTGCATGGATTTTCGTCCGTAGTAGACAAGCACGTCCACCTTGGTCGCATTTGCGTGCCGAAGTGAATTGCGCACGCTTTCATTGATGATCGCAATGACGTCTTCGTAGAGCTCTATCCGCAGGCGACGCGCAACCCCGCACCGACAGCGAGAGGCACGAAGACGGATCCCCCTCGTGATGCTTGACGAGCAATTGCAACGCCATCTCGAAGCATCGCGTCGCGAGCAGCCGACCGCATCACCCAGACCGACGGCGGTTTCGATGATTTCACCGCGCAGTAGGAAGAGCTGAGGTCTACCAAACGTGCAGAGATCATGCAGTGCGCGTTTCGAGAAGCCGTTCCATCTGCTCCCAGACGCGGTCCTCATCGCCCTCGGCGAGGATTTGATAGGCGCACTTGCCATCGAACGCACGTTGATGCGAAGACATCCATCGCGCGGCCTTATGCGAACCACCCATGTTTGCCGTCAACGCGGTCGCAAGATCCGGCTTGTGCGCCGCCAGCGCATTAAACGCCGAGGCTATGGCCACGTCTCGCATGGCAGTAGCGCGCTCAATGGCGACACACGCTTCGCTGAGACCCGCATTTGCATTTTTCACGATATCCTCCGATAGCTGACGCGACTCCAGGTACCCGACCCGCTCAAAACAGTTCCCGCTCACCATCGCGAACGGAACGAAGAAAATTCACCACTTCCTGCGTGCGCTGCATCCGCACCAGCACTTCTGCCGTGAGATCGCCCAACTCCCGGATTCGCACTTCCTTGTACCAGGACATGACTTCCGCGGGCGAAGATTCGATTTCCGCCGCAGCACGAAGCACAGCTACGACGTCGGGGACAATGCCGAACAACGTCGTGTAGCATCCATTGCTTATCGGACTCAACAGCCTGTCGCTTGGGTGGGTCATCAGAGCTTCATTGAGATAATGTCGAAGACCGTTCATAGATGAGCACTCATGGTACGAAACGTCGAAACCGTATCTCGTCGGCCTCACTGTGCCCCAGTATGCTGTGCATGTCGCCCCTCAAGATAGGGTACCGAAGCCACTCTTTTTGGTTAGTCATACGGGCGACATAACTACCAATGTCCGTGCTTTGAGCCGGTGTCGACTCCCCGTAAACTTGATCCAGGCATAAACAGAGGTCTCCGGGCAAAATAGCCCCAAGGAGACCAACGATGCGCAAGAGCAAGTTCACCGAGAGCCAGATCGTCACGACACTGAAGCAAGTCGAGGGTGGTCGACAGGTCAAAGATGTGTGCCGCGAGCTGGGCATTTCCGACGCCACGTACTACGTGTGGAAGTCCAAGTACGGCGGGATGGAGGCGGCTGATGTGCAGCGGCTTCGCGACCTGGAAGCGGAGCACAACAAGCTAAAGCGGATGTACGCCGAGCTGGCGATGGAAAATCATGCCTTGAAGGATGTCATCGCAAAAAAGCTGTAGACCCGGCGCACAAGCGCCCACTCATCGAGTGGTGATGGATAGCCACGGTTGGAGCGAGCGCCGGGCCTGTACGGCGATCGGTCTGTCGCGCTCGACCGTCCGTTATCGGCGGCGCCCGGATCGCGATGAGCAAGTAGTCGCGTTGCTGGGCGAACTGGCCGAGCGTTTTCCCGAGCCTGGCTTCGACAAGCTGTTCCAGTTGATCCGGCGTCGCGGGCTCGTCTGGAACCACAAGAGGGTGTGGCGTGTGTATTGCCTGATGCAGCTCAACCGCCGCCGGCGCGGCAAGAAGCGGGTGCCAAACCGGCATCCGATGCCGCTGGTGGCTGGCGAACAGATCAACGGCAGCTGGTCGATCGATTTCATGTCCGATGCGTTGTGGGATGGACGGCGCTTTCGCACATTCAACGTCATCGACGACTTCAGCCGCGAAGCGTTGGCGGTCGAGATCGATCTGAACCTGCCGGCCACGCGCGTCATTCGTACGCTGGAACGCATTGCCGCCTGGCGTGGTTATCCCGCCAAACTGCGTCTGGACAACGGACCGGAATTCATCGCGCTGGCACTGGCCGAGTGGGCCGAACGCAAAGGCATCACGCTGGACTTCATCGAGCCGGGTCGACCCATGCAGAACGGCTTCATCGAACGCTTCAACGGTAGCTTCCGGCGTGGCGTGCTGGACATGCACGTCTTTCGCAACCTTAGCGAAGTGCGTGAACACGCGGAGCTGTGGCTGGCCGATTACAACCGGGAGATTCCACATGACAGCCTCGGCGGACTGACGCCCGCCGAGTTCCGGATGCAAAACGATCCGGCGATCTCCAATTTAGCGTGGCACTGATTTACGGGGAGTCGACAAGCCCGCCTCGCGGAGATTGGTTTTTTACGATATTAATTCCTGAGTCACGAGATGAGCAGCTCAATTTAGCGACCGTCTCCATAGCATGGGCACATACCTTATAGATCGAGGTGTCGGCGAGGAAAACCGCAGACCGGCATCCACACACTTTTTGGCGCACTGCGCAGACACTCATCAATGATTCGATCATCTTCTGTCCATATCTTCTTTCGTACCCCAATACGGAAGGCAATGAGCTCACTCGTTTGGGAGACGGGAATTTGGTGACACAACAAAATGAACCCACACCGACCGGACCTTTGTGGCAACGAGGACTATCCGGAACGCGATTCAACGGGTGCATCTGGTATCCGCCTTGCCAACGACCTCAATGGATGACGCTACCACCCAGTTGAAGCTGGATATCGCCGTCAAGCTCCAGGGTGTTGGATTGATCAGCTTGCGGTCACCAACAGCTATATCCGCCGTCTTTCGTCGGCTGTGGCGGGTTTGGCAATGGAACGTGGATCGGGCGCGCACTTTTATTCAATATCTTTGGCATGAATTGCCTCATCGTTGCGGCCTTCCTAGAACATTTGGCTTACTATGAAGACGCGAATGCCGCGACGTAGCGACAAAGGTTTTTCCCGTCCGTCAAGAGGTTTCTAGTCATGGTCCTGAAGGCGCCGTGCCGCCTCGCTCGCCACGCCAACGAGCCTTGGAACAGCCGCGACGTAGCGACAAAGGTTTTTCCCGTCCGTCAAGAGGTTTCTAGTCATGGTCCTGAAGGCGCCGTGCCGCCTCGCTCGCCACGCCAACGAGCCTTGGAACAGATGCGCGACGCGATATCTCCGGCGAACTTAACGCGTTGCTCGCGGATTTTTTTGCGTTATACCTGAAGACTAAGAACTTTCACTGGCACATGTCGGGATCCAACTTTCGCGACCATCACTTGCTGCTGGATAAGCAGTCTGATGAGATTTACGCTACCTTTGATCAATTGCCGAGCGTGTCCGCAAGTTGGGCGGCAAAACGCTTCGTTCCAGCGGACAGATTACCCGGCTGCAGCGGCTAACGGATAATGATGCCGAGTTCGTCACGCCCGGCGATATGCTTGCCGAGCTTCGCGACGACAACTCCCGCGTGGTTGACTTCATGCGCGAAACGCATGGCCTCTGCGGTGATTATGCGACGCCGCCACGGCCAGCGTCATAGAAAACTGGATCGACGAGGCCGAACGCCGAATATAGTTTCTGTTTGAATCGGGACCCGCCGCCGACAACCTCCGGTTATTTGCTAAATATCCCGTGTAGCCGCCGCATGCCGGCGAGCAAGCGGTGGAATACGCCGCCGGCCTGAACTATAGGTATCGGCAGGTCTCGCAGAACCGCTTCCCCCTTCAGCTGAAACGCGATAAGGGAATCCAACATTGCCTTGGCCAATTCCGGATGTTGACGAAGCAATGGCGTGATGGCGTCCTTGCCAAGTCTGACTGTGCTCACCTTGCTGATCGCACGTAGCTTGATGCTCTGGCTTACCCCGGTCAGCACTCCAGCGCGTCCCACTGCATCGCCCGGCGACAGCCTGCGAATCTCGACATCGTGTCCTTCATAAGGCGTAAATAGCGCAGCAACGCCAGTCGCAACGATATACAAGGCGCGGCGCTCATCGGGGCACTCAGGCCCCACCTGGTAGACGATTTCCCCCGGCAGAAACTCCTCGCGCGCCAGCGCCTTGCTTAGCTCGGCGAACTGCGCGTCGTTAAGGGAACGAAACATCTCGATACCCCGCAGGAGTTCTTCCGACTGGCTCCATTGCGAATCCTCAGAGGGTGGGTAGCCGAGGTCCACACCATGCGCACTGAGGTGTCGATGGGTCTGGTCCAGGATTTCGTTCTGGGTAGCTGAACGGCTCGCGGAAGCTGCGACATAGGCGAGAATCTTGTATTCGATAAACTTGGGATGTATCAGATTTGCACTAATCGCAGCCTTCGGTATCGTCAGCACGCTGAGGACACTGTCGACAGCGTCGGTTAGCGCGGAGATGACTTTGACAGGTCGAACACGAGGTGATACACGAACCGTGACTGTTACACCGTGCATGTGCGGGGGACGGCTTTCGTTGACGATGTTTGCCTTGGATGTCACGCTGTTCGGCACAACGACAAAATTTCCCTGACCATTTAGCAATGTTGTCGCGCGCCAGTTTCTTTCGATGACCTCGCCCTGGATATCTCCGATCGTCACCATGTCGCCCAGGTGAAACGGCTGCGTGGCGTTGAGCACTACACCCGAGAACACGTCACTCAAAGTACTCTGGACAGCCAAGCCCAAAACGATAGCCAACGCTCCTGAGGTTGCCAGCAGTCCACCGATCGGGAGATGGAGGACATAGGCCACCGCGGCCACCGCTGCGATGACGAAGACTACCGCATGCAAGATGTCCTGAAAGAGGCGCTCTCGACGCAGCTCTCGCGAGAGAACCACCTGCGCCAGAATGAATGAACTCACCTGCGCGAGCTGCAGCCACCATAGAAGTTCCAGGCCTTGGGCAAATAAGTGTCTCACCGGATCGCCCATCCATGGCGCGACATGCAGCGGGTTTAAGTTGTACTTCCAAAGCACGTAGCCAAGCGCAAAAAAAAGGACCGCGCGAACGACAAATCGCGTGACTTCATTCTTGAACCGAAGAAATCGCCACGCCACGAAATCCATCAGAGCGACGGCAAAGCCCAGCAGCATCCCACTATCGATGAAGCTCATGAGACCTCGATGTTATTTCCAGTCGCCGTGCCGCGAACGGCGCTAGATCACTCTACTCGCGCTTGCGGAAGCGATACCCCTCTACGCGTCGCCAGCGGGCGGTCAGCCAAAGGACGCGGCTTTCACGGAGCGTCTACGGCCCGGGCCAGACTCTTTCAGGGCGAGCGTCACGACGAATGCCAATGCCACGATCCCCAGCCAGAACAATCCAGCGTGCTGGTAATGCGTGAAGGGAACGCTTCCCGTACTACCGAGTGTTTTGCCGTAGAGGCCGGCAAATACCGGCCCGAGAAAGGCCGTGACGCTAAATGTGAGGAAGTTGATGACGCCTGTCGCTGTGCCCTTGACGTACACCGGATTCAGCTCCTGGATGATCGTGTAGGGAATCATGGCTGCGCCTGAGGCTACGCCAAGAATAAACAAGGAGAGCCATGCGGGCGCGACCACCGGAAAATAGGTCAGCTGCAAAAGGCAAACGGCCATAACAACGATACCGACAAACAGGGCTGGCTTTCGCTGCCCTAGTTTGTCTGAAACCCAGCCCAGCATGGGGCAGCCAAATACCCAACCGAATGGCACCATGGACGCTGCAAACACAGCCATGGGATACGCAAACATTCGGTCTTCCTGAAAAAAGCGAACAGCCCAGACCATGTCGCCAACAGTCGTAGGCACAAACAGTAAGCCGGCTGCTGCTCCGCAGAGGTAGGACTGGGGGTTCGTGAATACGACTTTGTAAGTGCTGAGTAGCCCTTGCTTAGCACCGGGATGAACATCGTGGCCTGTAGGCGTAAGGATTACCAGCACAACTCCAACGACCAGAACCGCCAGACCCAATATGGTCCAAAATTCAGGCACCGTCATCGGTCCGTGTATTAGGCGACCCACGACGACCTGCCCAAACGTACCGCCGATCATGCCGAGACACTGTGTGACCCCAATGGCAGTGGCAAGACGGCCCGCGGAAAACCCGCGCGAGGCAAGATAAACCGCTCCAGTAAAGGCGAATGCAGAACCGGCTCCCTGCAGAAGTCTTCCGAACTCGCCCATCTGAGGCTGCGGAATCGCAAATAACACGCAGCCAAGCCCCAGTACGGCCATCCCTCCGGGCACGACATACTTGGGCCCTACCTTGTCCAGTAGCACGCCCGCAATCAGACTCGTAATTGAATATGTGTAGTAGTAAGCACCCAGAATGGAGCTTACGACGATCGGGCCGACGCCAAATGCCTTGCTCAATTCGGGCATCATTACCGCTGGTGCCGACCGCCCCACGTACTCGAAGAAGTAAAATGCGAGCGCGCAACTCCAGGCAATGATGAAGCTTCTGGCAATGGCGTCCGACTTCTGAAGATTTTTCATGAAAAACTCCCAGTTCGTCGGAAGCGGCGCGGTGCCGCCGCATGTGCGTCGGCGACTTTGCGATGATGAAGGCCACATGCGAGAGCATGACTAACGCAAAGCTGGGTGATTTATACGTTTGCGTACTCTAATCGCGCCATCGACCTTCGGCATCACGCAATTTGGTGACTCTCCCTCACTCGAATGGGTAGCATGCGACGCGAAGCAACCGATACCTTCAGTGCTTTGAGCTGTATGGGTTCTACCCCGATAACAGCGGCTGATCACCCTGGCTTAGGTGACCTCATCGGGATGTCTGCTTTGGTGGCGGTCTCAAACGGTCGATGCAACACACTGAAGACTGCGTAGGCAGCAGGAGTGTTGCATATGAGGCGTCGGACGAGAATCCAATATACGGACAGTCAGAAATCCCAGATGTGGGATCGCTGGCAGCGGGGCGAATCCCTTCATCAGATTGCACAGCTGTTCGACCGACACCACTCATCGGTCCGAGGCATTTTGGCGACCTCGGGCGGGATTCGCCCGAGGCCGCGATGTCGTGCGCCACGGACACTTACATTGGCTGAGCGCGAAGAGATCTCACGTGGCTTGGTGGCGTGGCAATCGATTCGGTCCATCGCCACTTCGCTCGGGCGATCAGCCTCCAACATCAGCCGCGAAGTTCGGCGCAACGAAGGGCCGGAAGGTTACCGTGCAACCCAAGCCGACCAGGCCGCGCGGGATAGAGCCCGACGGCCCAAGACGTGTAAGCTGATACGGCATCGAACGCTGGCGCGACATGTGGCTGGCAAGCTCCAACGGCGATGGTCTCCGGAACAAATTGCCGGCTGGCTCAAGCGCTGTTCTCCTGACGAGGCGAGCGATCAGGTGTCACACGAAACGA
>Ga0302310_10000378_pt1 | contig 42090 bp, 40 predicted proteins | sample III_Palsa_N1_2_FD_200451 | JGI IMG/M metagenome (GOLD analysis project Ga0302310, IMG submission 200451) | Peat permafrost microbial communities from Stordalen Mire near Abisko, Sweden - III_Palsa_N1_2 | ecosystem: Environmental > Terrestrial > Soil > Palsa > Peat permafrost | place: Sweden...
TGAGCGCCAGGAGGCCGATCGTCTTGGCGTCAAGCCTGGCCAGCAGATAAGCTTCGCCGCACAGGATGCACAGTTCACCGCAACCATCGCCGCCGTCTATGAGCCCGACAGCCGACACGCGTTTTCGCGCGCTGAGTTCGTTCTTCCTGCACCTGTTCTCGCCGGGCTTCCCGTCGTCTGGTACGGCGGAGTTCATTGCGATTCCGACGCGACCTCACGCCTGCAGCGCGCGCTCTATCAAAGCTTCCCGACGATTACTGTCATCAATGTTGCCGCCACGCTCGAAACCGTGCGTCAAGTCATCCTGCAGATCACTTATGTGATCCAGTTCCTCGCGGCGTTCAGTATCTTCGCCGGCATTGTTATTCTTGCGAGCTCTATCGCAGGCACACGCTACCGCCGCATACGTGAAGTGGTTGTACTCAAAACCCTCGGCGCCACGCGTCCGCGCATCGCCACGATCTTTTCTATCGAGTTTGCTGTCCTCGGCCTTGTCGCGGGCTTCGTGGGGTTGATCTTCGCCAACATACTTGCGCGCCTTCTTCTGCTGCACTCCCTGCACTTCGATTACCGCTTTCAACCCTGGATGAATTTAGGCGCATGGTTTGCGACGGCGGGGCTTACGATAGCCGCAGGCTGGCTCGCAAGCCATCGCATCCTGGGCCAAAAACCGCTGGAGGTTTTGCGCGAAGAGTAGGCAACGCGACAGAGCGGTGGTTGACCCACAACTCTGTAAACCGTACACTCACAGAGGCGGCTGATTGTGGCTCCCGCCGAGCCTGCAGCTGCCGTAAAACTTGTCTGTATTGCCCTCTCGTTCAATGGTAGGACTAGCGACTCTGACTCGCTCGATCGGGGTTCGAATCCCTGGGGGGCAACCAAAAACCTAAACACGCGCCTCCGGGGCGCGTTTTTCTTGCCCTTTTCACACCTCTTCGGACTTTCGCGCACAACATAAACATCACAAAATGAGCTAGTTGCATGGAATTCGTATTTCCGGCTGACGAAAATCGTGGTGCGAAGGGGTACGGCGACGTGCGAGGACAGCCGGCCAAAAAGTGGGGTACGGATGGGGGTACAATTCCGTTGAGAGTGGGGTACGACCATTTTCCGAAGGAGTAGTCGAAAATGGCGCTGACCGATACAGCTAGCTGCTTCGCAGATCGCTCGAACCTGGCTAAGGTCTATACGCGAGACGATCTGGCAACGAATCAAATAACGGCTATACGCATCGGTTATCGTAAACGGATCGCATCGCTTGCCGTCGCCCGTCACGAAGTAGCCTTTGAAATCCATACACCACAGCTGATTGGGGCCCGTGACCATTGAGAACGGCTCTGAGCAAGGCGTGATGCGTTTTCTTTTCTTCTGTGGGCTCGTCAAGCCCGCGCGGCTCAGGATGTTTCCAAACGTGCTCGCTGCGGGCCACACCAGTTCTGGCTGTAACATCTCCAGCCTTGCCTTGAGTTTGCGTGCGCCCCAAGACGGATGCTTGGCTCGGAGCACGAGAATAGCGTTCTCCATCGGCTCAAGGGTTGCGTGCGAGCAGGTATGCGGCCGGCGACTGCGATCCACGAGTCCTTCTGGTCCGGTCTCGTTGTAACGGTTGATCCAGCGGTAGGCCGTTGGACGTGAGATTCCATACGCGCGACACAGGTCCGCCACTGACATCTCTTCCTTCTGATAACTCGATAAAAACTGCAAACGTTGATCCAAGATACAGCTCTCTTTCCAGGGCATACACCATCGTCGTGTGTCACCCAAACGGCGCGTATCCGTTACCGTCGCGCTTCGCTGTAAACCATGTCTCCGGTCTATTTCGTAACCTTCTCAGCGAAGAGTTTGAAGACATCACCACAACCCACATCACCCCCGTTCTCGATTGGCACGACGCGAAACACCATCCGCGCCCTGCATAAGCCACCGTTCCACAACCCCAAGGAGAAAAGACCCATGAACACCCACAGCAGCGTTACCCCCATCAGCGAAAACCCCAAACAGCCGCAGCAACGGCAAACCGCGAAGGAAATGATTGCCGCCAATGTGAAATGCCTGATTGAACAGCCATTGAGGCGACCGACGAATCCGGCCCGTGCGGGCTTCCCGCAATCTCTGTCTGTCACTACGGCGAACAGCACGGCGATGCCATGCGCGACCCGGAGATGTGTTTCGAGTTTGGCCTAGCGGGAGGGGCGCACCTCAACCCCTTCTATTTTCGCAACGACTATGCGGGCGTGGAGCAGTGGTCCCGGTTCATCACAGACGGCCACTATGCCTATCACTCTGAACTACACCGACAACACGAGGAGTTTGCGAAGGTGTGGGACAAGAACCTGCGTTCTCAACTCTTCGCCGAAGTGTTTACGGACAAGTGCATTCGTGGCTAGTCCGCACCCACGGAGCGGACACAGAGCATCGCGACCGCTCCACTCACCATGCACCGCAACCGCTCGAAAGGAGCACATCACCATGAATACCGAAATTGCCAACAACATACCCCGTGAGCTTCCCATCGCCATGTTGACCGAATCGCCAACGAATCCGCGTCGGAACTTCGATGAAGGATTCCTGAAAGGACTTGCCAGTAGCATCCAGTCGCAGGGTGTTCTCGCTTCCTTGCTTGTCCGACCCAAAGACCAACGCTACGAGATTGTTTTCGGAGCGCAGCGTTTTCGCGCCGCGCAGATTGCCGGGAAAGAAATCGTTCCCGTCGAAATCCGTGACATGACCGACGCGCAGGTAATGGAGGCGCAGCTTGTCGAAAACCTCCAGCGCCGCGACGTGCATCCGCTGGAGGAGGCGCGGAGCTTCAAAGGACTTCTCGACCTGGAGGAGCCTACGTACAGCATCGAGCAGATTGCGGCCAAGATCGGCAAACCACCTGCCTACGTCGCCACCCGCTTGAAGTTGACGGAACTTGCCGAGGTTGTTGTGTCTCAGCATCGACCTTGGCGTTGATATCGAATGCCCGCGAGCCCATCCAACTGGGGCCACCCTCGATCTGACCCTTGACGATGCGGCTTACGCCGTAGGCGTTGGCGACCATCCCACTCAGGGTCACGCCATCCCACTTTAGGCCGTCGGGCTGCCGCCAGTACATCGCTTCGTGTTCTTTCGTAGGGTCGCTTAGCTTCACGGTAACAATATCGAAGCGCAGTGTGGCCGTCGAAGAGGCCGGCACGCTCGCCTGCGACACCTGCGCATGCACCGCACTAAAAGCCGCAGGCGTGGCCACAGCCAAGGCGATCAGCGTCGCCAGCATCACCCACTTCGCCACCCCAGGACGCCGCTTCCATAACTTCAAGAGCGCGGCGTAAGCGCCGAGTGCCGCGAAAGCCACAACGGCTATGACCGCAGCACGCGTCGTCGGCTTCATATCGAGCGCCGCAAGATAAAGCGTCGCACCCACAAAGTAGCTGCGTGCAACCAACTGTAAGATGCCGTTGTAATGCAGTGTGTGCCAATGGAAGACAGGCAACTCATTCAGTGCGAGACCAAGCAAAAAGAGCAGGATGCTGCGCCGCAGAATCCCCCATGCGAGCTTGCCCCGCGATGCTCCGCGTTGACTGCGTGAATTGAGTGAGAAGGGAATAGCGATGCCGACCATAAAAAGGAAGGCCGGAGCGATCATATCGGTGAGGGTCGGGTTCGTCCAAAGTGCGTGTCCGAGTTGTTGGTACCTGTACTTGGAGCTACCGTTGTCTTGACTAGGATCATGGCTGCAATGACAAGGCCGCGAAATACATCAAGCGATATAATGCGAGCTGGTATCAACTTCTCGGAGACAACACGGGATGTGACGACATGTCCGCGTAAAACTATAGACTCCTGCTGTGCCCGGTGCAAATCTTGCGAGCGGAAAAACAAGCGGGTCCCGTGTATGACTCAATAAGCTTTGCTCCAAAACGTCCATCGAGGATAGTGAGGGGCGTGAGGCGACCTATAGCGGTCTCGCTAAACGCTTTTCCTCGAACAGCGGGAAGGCATCGTGGCGCAGAGGCTTTTAAATTTTCATCGGACTGCGCTTGCGGCAGAGACACCCTCATCGGATGAATTGCGTAACCCGACTTCGGCCTTTTGGATCTCGGAGTTCATCTCGCCGCCGATCAGCAGTGCCCCGTTGCTGGCATAAAGCCACAGCAGGAGCATGACCACACCGTTCAAGGGGCCATAGCTGCGGGCGTAGTCGTTGATGTGATCGAAGTAGATGTGCGCGGCGAAGGTGGAGGCCAGCCATAAAATGAGCGCGCATAGCGCGCCGGGCGTGCACCAGCGTAGAGCGTGACGGCGGAGGTTGGGAGCAAAGCGATAAAGGAGAACGAAGCAGATGGCGAGGCAGACGATCACAGTCAGCCACTCCAGGATCCGAAGGAAGGTGGCGCCGCCATGGAGATGGGCCTGCAGATAGGTGCTGCAGAAGATGAACAGGATTGCCAAAGAGGCAGTGACTGCCATGCAGACGGTCAGAGCGACAATGGTGACGGTCAGATTCCACCAGGAGCGCTGCTCTTGAACCTCGTAAGCTCGGTTGAGCCCGTAGATCATGGCCCATGTGCCATTGTGAGCGGCCCAGACCGCTGCAGCGCATACGGAAAGAAGTCGAAGCCCGAAGCGAGGACGCTCGCTGAAGTTGGTGAGCATCGTTTGAAAGAGCTGCGAAACCTGAACGGGGAATAACTGAGCGGAAACGTCACTGAATGAGCCCCGGAGATGGTGGCTGAGATGAGGAATGTGCCTGGCGATGGTGAAACCGATGAGGAGGGAAGGAAAGATGGCCAGGAACTGGTAGAAGGCCATACGTCCACCCTGACCGAATACGTCATCGCGCCAAGCTTCGCATAGTGTTCGGCGAAGCAGGTCCGAGATCGAAAGATCGCCGAGCGTCCAGAGGTTCGGCACAGGATTGGGCATAATAACAGTCTAGTCGTGCGGGAGGAGACATTGCTAGCGAATGTGGGGGCAGACGCTTACCTACGCAAGATGCGCGAGTTGCGGTGCTGCGGATCAAGCGCGATCGAGCACCGATTGGAGCATGGCCTGGTGCCCTCGACTCCAGAGCGCCGAAGAACGTCATTGTCGTTGCCATGGCCAACAAGCTGGCACGTATCGCTTGGGCTTACTTACCAGCGGCAACGACTATAGACCCGTCGCCGCATAACGGCACGGAAAAGGAGCCTGCGGCTTGGAAGCGCTACGCGCTCCCACTTTCCCGCACCACGACGACGGCTCGAAGTTTACCCACCGAAGTCTGCACAGGAGCAGCAAGGACGAAGAACAGTCGCAACGGCGTGTTTGCAGCCTGGTAATACTGACAAGGGGCCTGTGTTTCGGGTGCAACTCCCGCAGGATGGCTCACAAACCATCGACGAACAGCATGAGGGAAGCATTGTCGCGGCCACCCGCGACAATGGGGAGATGGCCTCGATCATATCGATCTCCTGCCTCGGTTCATGAAGTGATCTCTAAATTACCAGCTCGGTAATGCCAGCCGAATCATTAGCGGCTAGGATCGCATAGCTTGGCCGCTTCGCTGTGAAACACATCCGGCTGCCGCCTTCTAGAGGCGTCCGCGATCCCTGCCAAATAGGAGGTAGAGAATCACCAACAGGATGATGAGATCAATGCCACCGCCGCCATAGTAGCCGACGCCCGGACCCATGTAGTATCCACCGCCGCCAAATGCTAACAACAGAACAATCAAAATGATTATGAGCATGCGCGAAAGTCTAGCACACTGTAGATCCCGCAATCCTATTGGATTGGTTCAGAGGTCTCTCGCCAGTTCTGTATATGGAAAGTATGGACCTTTATAAGAGCTAAGGCTCGAAGGGCGCAGCTCTCAGCTCTCAGCACAATGGAATACATACCGGCATTCGGTCACTTTGGTCCGCAAGAAGGCGACATCGCCGCCTGAGTATTCCAAGGTGCAACCAACGAGAACGCAGTCCTTGAATGTTTTGTTATCGATTTCAAGATGTTGGTTTTCAAGTTTCTGACCTGTGATCATTTCCAAGGTGCGATCTCCGAAGAGAATTGGCTTTCAGCGGTCCGCTTCCGGGCGACTGGTATGAAGGTACAGCTGGCCCGTGCGGGCCGACATTCCACATTGGCGCTATGAAAAACTTTGCACATAATCCCGACCAAAGGCATACGTTCAGTGATTCCCCAATATCGATTACGCAAACGAACAACGCATGAGAGCCGATATTCATCAGACCTATTGACGGTTCGCATTGCGAGGCTGGGCCCGGCGGCCCAAGAGTTTTCTCTATCGTGAGGTCCCGATGACAACTTACCTTCGCGCTATGCATCGCACTATGTTTGCTTTGGCACTTTTCTGCGCACCGTTGATCTTTTCCAGCACTAGGGGCGCCGCACAAAACCCCACTGCCCAACCCGATGACTCTGCTCAGAACAAGAATTCCGGTCAAACGGCCGACAAACAGCCGAATGCAAAATCGGACCGACTCACTACGGCAAATGTTCGCAAAGCCATCATTGCGGATAAGGCCCTCTCCGTGTACGCCCATAATATAAAGATCATTACGCGTTCCGGCGTCGTAACACTTAAAGGTCCCGTGAAATCGGATCAGGAGAAGCAGCAAGTTACTAGCGATGCTGCAAGCGCCGTCTCGCCGGATAAGATCGTCGATCAGCTCACCGTCAAACCGTAGCGTCCTGCATTTTTTAGAACGCGGGCTTGCCCGAAAAGTTATAAAGGAGACTTACGATGTCCACGAAGCACACTGCTGTATTCGGTATATACAAGACGGCTGCCACTGCGGAGAGCGCCGTCGACCATCTTCTTTCCGTTGGTTTTTCGAATTCGGACATTTCCGTCCTCCTTCCCGACGATGAAAGCACTCGTGCTTTCGCCCACGAGAAACACACCAAGGCCCCCGAGGGTACCGCTGTTGGCGTGACCACGGGAGGGGTAATTGGTGGCACCCTCGGTTTGCTTGCGGGCATCGGCGCATTCGCTATCCCTGGTGTGGGTCCGTTGATCGCTGCCGGCCCGATCATGGGAGCTCTCGCAGGCCTCGGAATCGGAGGCACGGTAGGCGGGATCGTCGGCGCTCTCGTGGGTATGGGAATTCCTGAGTACGAAGCCAAGCGTTTCGAAGGTGCAGTTAAGGACGGCGGGACACTCCTCTCCGTTCATTGCGATACTTCGGATGAGATCTCACGCGCTAAAGAGGCACTTAAGAATACCGGTGCCCATGACATCGCCGCTTCCGGCGAAAAAGGCACTGAAACCTCCGGGAGCCGCGCCAATTCCGATAACCTCACTGAAACGACGACACGATACTGATGGCTGCACTTGGCTTAGATCCCAAAGTGGAGCAATTCGATATGTAGCGACCCATCCTGCTTCTATGCGCATCTGCCCTTGTCCCAAACGTAAGTAGTGTCCCTTAGATACGGCTCGGACGGCGAAAGCTGCGAGGGGCGCCAAGGGCAGCAGGAGGCAAACCACATGGCAAACGTGTTCAACCGAGTTGAACGGAAGGGCGCACCTGGAAGCGGCATGTACACCGTACTTCATGCGTTAATGACGAGGAACTTGGCTGGGTCACTACCGCAACGACCCCAACCGGGATAGTCAACGACCCCAACCGGGATAGTGCCGAGCACAACATATCAGGCGCGACAGACAACACAGTGTTGGGACTGGCAAACGTATTGAAGCAACGCATCGTGAAAGATATGTGGCCGGAATGTGCGCGTTCTTGTCGTCGAGTGGTAGCTGGGGAGTCGACGATGGTCCCTGTAGGAAATTCGGTGGCACTTGTGGTGCACTTCGCACACGAAAAAGGTGCCACCTTCTGTCCGTGCAGAAGGTCTGTTCGACCGCAGGAATCCCGAACTTGATTCTGTGTATCAAAGTGTGACGTGGATATGTCTACTGGAAAAATCTACAACGTTGAAAAGCGCGAAGAGGGTTATGCCGTCGTTGCCGATGGCGGCAAGAAAGCTTCTGCACTTACTGATACCCAGGCAGAGGGAATTAAAGAGGCGCGCCGATTGAATTCCAACGCCAAGCCGAACGTTGCGAGGTCAAGGACATGCCTGGCGGGTCCTGATAAATATCGCAAGAACAAGGACTAGATTCGCCGCCGTGCAGGGAACGGAACCATCCATATTGCGGACGGGGGAGGTTTTTTGCTCATTGAAGGCGATCAGAAGTCGTACGGTCGTATCGTGGAAGCTGATCCTAGGAATCCTTTCCACAGGAAAGGTCGACGACGCCGGGAAGGGGTCGTCCTTCTATTGCGAGGCACCTGGAAGCTTGATTTCGATGTCTAGACTGCGCCCGGTGTCATAGCGCTCGCCAATAGAGGCAAGGACGGCCTTCAGCGTACGGGAAGTGCGCTCGTTTCTTCCGACGACCTCTTCCAGATCCTGGGGCGCTACTCGCAGACGAAGCACGACACCTTCCGGTTCCTCGATGCTCTCAACTTCGACGGCTTCAGGATCGTCAACGACGGCTTTCGCCAACTCGTATAGCAATAGCCGAACATTCATGTTGGAGTAGAGGTCCCGGCTCTAGCAAACGAAGGCGCCACGCAATTGGGTCTCGCGACAAAGTTCCTCGCTGCTCACGGAGACGTCAAGGAAGGCAGACGACAGCACAGAGTATGCTAACAGACGCATAGTCTGTCACATGCATCACATTACCAGAGCCTTTGAAGGGGCGGGATGACTCTAAAGTGGCAGAGGGGCTGCCTCTCTTAATCATATCGCCGCAGGTTTCAGAATCACCACGTTCGCTGCTTAAGGTCGCCGCCTGTCTCCTTCTACCTTGTGAGCACCTCAAAAAATGAAATGCCGAGTCCAAATCGGAAAGGTTGAAAGGTAGGCAAGTGCTTCTAAATCAGCGTGAGCTTATCCAGCCACAGTTCCAGAGCCTCCACTTGCGCTGGATCGCACTTGTGCTTGCTTTCGTCCCTAGTGAGTTGTGAACCGTACTTTCCGACTGCCACAGTGAGAAGACATCGAAGGCAGATTGAGTCAATACCGCCGCGCTTGTTCGGAAGATGCCGAAACATGGCAGAATTCATATCCGGCACCTCTGGCCCAATTACTTCGATGCCATCCGCGCAGGAACCTTGCGAAATACCCGGTTGTTCCGGCGCCATTAACCATGGCTGTTTGTCCGCTCAGATCAAACATGGGATTTCTCCTCTTTCCAATGGAGCGCAGTAGCGATCTCTAAAAGCCGTCGGCGAAGAAGGATAGTGTCTGACAGGCTATCCGACATATGCTCTTTAGGACCTCAGCACTCCTCGAGGAGCGCAGGCAGGCCGAGTTGTTCTCGTCGATGTTCAACAGCGCGCCGGCATTCATTGCCGTTCTGGAGGGAAACGAGCATGTCTTCCAGTTTGCGAATCCGCCCTACATGCAGCTTGTCGGTAACCGCGATCTGTTGGGAAAATCGGTCGCAGATGCTCTTCCGGAGGTGCGTGATCAAGGATTTGTGGATTTGCTTGACGGAGTCTTCAGGTCTGGAACACCGTATCGCGGTGACTCGATAAAAGTTGATTTGCGACGGGCTGAAGGAGAAGCACTTGAAAGCAGATTTGTCACCTTCGTTTATCAGCCGACTAAAGATGCGAATGGGCACATCAACGGCATCTTCGTACTCGGCATGGACGTGTCGGAAACTGTTGTAGCTCAGGAGGCATTGCGAAGGTCAGAAAAGCTCAGTGCAGCGGGGAGGCTTGCTGCAACAATTGCACACGAGGTCAATAACCCGCTTGAAGCCATGACCAATCTCTTATACCTCGCAAGAGATGGCGTCAGCTCTGAGAGCGCAATGTATCTCACAATGGCCGAGGACGAACTCAGCCGCATCGCACACATCACCAAACAGACACTGGCTTTCTACCGAGAGTCCTCGGCTCCCATCCAGCTCGATCTAAGCGACACAGTCGAATCGATTGCGGTCTTCTATCGTGAGCAAGCGCAGCGCGCCAATGTGGAGTTGCGCACCCAACTGAACGGAACATGCCGGACGGGCCACGATCCCCGGACCAGTGTATTCGATCCGAACTGTAAGACGCACGACCTGGACAATCTGTATTTCGTGGACGCGTCCTGCTTCGTCTCAGCGAGCGCAGTCAACCCATCGCTAACGATCATCGCGAATGCCATTCGGATTTCAGACCATCTACTGGCGGAACGACCTAGGTAAATACGCAGTGGAGATGCGGAGCAGAAATGAATAGGGCCACGGCGGAGTACAACTTTTCATTCATCCTCCGACGGCGACTGCGCTTATCCTTGTGGTTCAGCTAGATCGCTTAGCGAGCGTGCGTGCTATCTACTTGGCGATGTCGCCCCTGTCCCTTTAGGCACCGAGTTCACAGGTATGCGCATGAAGTAAGATTTGGAGTCGCGACAAATTTCCGTCCAGTCTTAGCCCAATGGCGCTAATCCCGTGCGGATGTCGATGACTGTTGTTGTCCAGTCAAACTCAGTGGGTGGCTTAACGTTCCGTCGTCAGGTGGCGGCCATATTCATCCCAAAAGTTCAAAAGCATATGTTTGGCGACACACGTGCTAATCCATGGGTAGGCTCGCCGACTTCAGCGACCACGAGAGACAAATGGGTCCGAAATCTCTGTTCAATCCGAAAATGGCTGTCTTCTGCGGCAAAGGACACCTCGTGCCTGAACCTGCAGCCATCCTTTCTTCGGGTGTGGCCCCTGCGTTTCCGCTTACTCAGCGGGTTGCCGATCGCGCAGTCTGGAGAACGCTTTCAGTAGCGATGCGAGTAGAGATTGAGGTGAAAGGGAAAATCTTTACCCATAAGGTGCAAATATTTTCCGTCCATCGCCGATTCGATCCTCAAGCTGTGATGACCACCAATACCCTTCGCACTGGATCCGGAACTTCCGAGGTTATCAAAACTGCCACGATCTTCGACACGAACTTTGGTTCACGGTCATGATGAGAAATTTCATGCACCCCACAGAATCACACAATTGCTCCTCGCCGCGCCGCTTCCTGATGACCCTTGTCCTCGGTATCGTCGCCTTTTCGGCAGGATGTGCGAAGCCAGCCGCTGGCGATGGAGGAACTTCTACGACGTCTCCGGTTTCTGATCCCAACTATAAATTCGCAACGGGGAACTGGGTATTTTCGGCGACAGCACCAGGGGGAACTTTCGCAACACTTTCTGGCTTTGTGGATGAGCAGGGAGGCGATCCAGGAACCAACGACTTCACGACAGCGGCAATGCAAGCTCAGTCCTCAAGCTGCTATAGCAGTTCTCCCATCCTGTCCTTCGAGGGAACAGTAACGAATACCACGGTAAGCCTGACGTCGTTCACGGAGGAAGGTCAGGTGATGACTATTTCTGCCACGAAGAACGCAGCGGCAAATGCAGTAACCGGGACGTATAGCGTCAGCGGCGGATGTGCGAATGGAGCGTCGGGGGCTTTCAGTGGAGTGTTATACCAACCGCTGAACGGAACTTATTCGAGCGCCGTCTCTAGTGCCAGCCCAACACCTAGTGTCCAGTTGACCCTAGCTCAAGCGACGCAAGGTGATGGTAGCGGCATCTCTTTCTTATCCGGGAGCGCTTCTTTCCAGAACATTTCTTGTTTTACGGGTGGGACTGTTTCCTCGCCAGGCAGCTATGTACTTGGCAACAGGGTAAGCCTTTCTGTCAGGGCCAATGATTCGGCCGGATCTCAGATTCTGGCCGCCGGGATCTTCGACGCCGCAGGAGACACCATCACATTTCCTTCGATCGCGATTGTGAGTGGAAGCTGCGTCGGCTCGTTTGGGCCAGCGACTCTAACGCTTCAATAAGCAGCAATCGTTGATCGCCGAAAAGGTTTTTATGAAGGAATTTACGAAATCCCGGTTTGTAGCAGGAGGAGCTCTTAGCGGGGTTTCAAAGATCCTGGCGTTAGGACTTGTCTTCGCGGCAACCGGTTGTTCGACCGTTTTTACCTCCGTCACGAGCGGCGTGACATCGCCGTCTTACCAGAGCCTGACAGGGAATTGGCAATTTCAATTGATTCCTACAGCCGGGCCCGTGATTTCCCCGATTGTTGCGGGATATCTCGATCAAGAACCCGAAAATGCGACATCGAATTCGCTTTCGGCCGAACTCCAGGTCGTCAATCCGTCCAGTTGTTACGAGAGAGCTAATCTTGTTCCTCTCTATGGCTACGTAAGAGGAGATGAGGTCGGTATCTACTCCTTTACGGTGAATGGCCAATTCCTCAACACCAACTTCACAGAGAACCCAACGCAAACTACCCTTACGGGAACCTACCAGGTACTTGGTGGTTGCGCGGGGGGCCAGGGCGCTGCGGGAACCATGATCGGAATCCGGTATGCTCCGCTTACAGGTACCTTCAACGGTTCGCTTACCGGAACGGCAACGTCGTTGCCGGTTACTTTGACTCTCGCGCAGACGCCTCTTGGGAATGGGGACGGTACTTTCTTTGTCGCGGGAACTGCTTCTATCCAGAACTCTTCCTGCTTCAACCAGGGCGCGATCGCAGCAACCGCTGGTTATGTTCTAGGCTCGGCGATGAATCTTACCTTCACTGCAGCTGATGGTTCTCAGCTAAGCCTCGAAGGTAGCTTTGATCCGACTGCCGATACGATCACTATTACTGCGGCGAGTTTTGTCAACGGCTCTTGTCCAGGATCGCTCGGGACAGGGAGGCTTCTGTTACAGCAACAAATTAGTTCAATTTCATAGGATTCACCGACGAAGGAATGACCCATACCTTGACATAATTTCTAACTGAAGTTGAACACAATTGAATGTAAGTTCGTCGCTAATACGAGCCCATGTTTCTCCCGCAGTGTGTGCCAATGTCGTTTCAAGATGTGGCTACCATCGTCTTCGAAGAGATCAGGTGAGCCAGTCATTGAACGTATACCAAGAATCGATTCCATGCCACGCATGGTGACAACGGATACCTCGTCGATCTACTGCAACACCCAGTGAGGACAGCAAACGGCTAAAGGAAACTGACGAAAGCCAGCCGTGATTCATAACAGTTTCTTAGTACCCGGAGGTAAGTTTCAGGTGAATAGTACCCAAATTTCCGATACCGATGTTTCAGTCACTCGTCTGATTGCCGAGCGATGGCCGATCATGCTTATCGTCTCCATCGCGTTTATCGTCGTTGCCGGAGTTCTAACGAGCTTCATGCCGAAGAAGTATGAGTCGTCGATGAAATTCCTGGTTAGCGACGAGCGCGCCGATCTAGTGCTGACTCCAGAGAGAAGTCAGCAGGAGCCTCCTCAACCTGTGTTGACCGAGGCCGAAGTAAATTCGGAAATCGAACTGATGAACAGCGAAGACATTTTGCTAGACGTAGTTCTCAAGAACAAACTCTATCTTCCCAGCAAGGATGGTGATGATGCGTCCGGATCGCCGCGCGGCGTACAACGCGCCATTGCCAAGTTGAAGAAGAATCTCACGATCAGCGTGATTCACCGCGCCAACATCATTGAGGTGCAATACAAGGCCAATTCACCCGAGAATGCGAGGACGGTACTGCAGACATTGGGTGACGACTACCTTGCAGCCCACTTGAAAGCACATAGCGCGCCGGGCAGCTCCGAGTTCTACGCAGGCAAGGTGAATGAGTATTCGACCGCGCTGCAGGACGCCCGCGACAAGCTTGCAACATTTCACAATGAGACTCATCTGTTCTCTCTTCCGCAGCAGCAGACCGCCGCGATCGATGGGCTTCAGTCCACGGACGTGCAATTGAAGGATGTCGGAGTGAAGATGGCTGAGCTGCAAGGACGGCTGAGTGCTGACCAGACACAGATCTCCAATACTCCCGGGCGTATGACGACACAGGAGCGGAGCCTTCCTTATCAGCAGGCGACGGAGCAATTGGAATCAATGCTGGCGAATATGCGGAATCGCAGGATCGCGATGGCAACGAAGTTCAAGCCCAGTGATCGCCTGATCAAAGAACTGGACCAGCAGATCGCGGGCACCGAAGCACAGCTCGCGAAGCTGAGGGGAGATCCGGCGAGCGAACAGACCACTGATGTTAATCCTATCCGCGAGGCTGCGGAGTCGGAGATGTCTACCAGTCAAATTGAGCTTCGCGCTCTGAAGGCACGAAGTGAAGCACTTTCCGATGTGCGCGCTCAATATTTACAACAGCTGAGCATGCTGGACGAGAATTCACTCACTTTGGAGAAACTGCTGCAGGCTGAGAAGGATGCGCAAGATAACTACGACATCTATACGAAGAATCTGAATGAGGCGCGCCTGGCGGGATCGATGGATCAGCAGAAGTTCTCGAACGTCCACATGGTGGAGACGCCTTATTCCTCTCCGCTACCCGTCTCACCGAAGTTGAGCGTGAACCTCGCGGCTGGCGCCGTGCTTGGCTTCATCGTGTCATTCGGATTTGCTTTTTACCAGGAGGCGAAGCAGAAGCATGAGGTCGTTCAAATGGCGTCTATTAGCGCTTATTGAAACGACTCATGCAGATATGTACTTCACTTAAAGCAGTTTGGAGGCTTCGATGAGTATCAGAAGTAAATTGTTTTTTTCAGCAATGCTTGCGCTTGCTGTAGGATCCTTTGCACAGACTGTGGCGTCCCCTCAGAACAATCGCTACATTCTACGTCCGAGCGATACGCTTAGCCTGATCTACCGGTATACGCCGGAGTACAACGCAACCGTAACGATCCAACCGGACGGCTATGCGGATTTTCCTCTCCTGGGCGAATTGAATCTTGCAGGGTTGCCTCTCGACAAGGCACGGGCGCTCATCATGAAAGACGCGAACGTGCGGCTAAACGATCCTGAGATTTCGATTAGCTTGAAAGAATTTGAGAAGCCTTACTACGTTGTGGGCGGCGAGGTAAACAGTCCCGGCCGATACGAGTTCCGCGGACCGCTGACAGTGCTGCGGGCGCTGGAGATTGCGGGCGGAATTCGAACGAGCGGAAAGGAGACGCAGATCCTTCTTATTCGTCCGGTCAGCGAAACTCTCGGACAGACGCAAATCTTGAATCTGAAGCAGGCTTTCAACCATGGCGACGTTTCGAATGATCAGCTCATAGAGCCAGGAGACATCCTTCTTGTTCCGAAGACGAAGCTGGCCAAGGTGAAGCCGTATATTGAGTTGGCCAATCCTGCTTCTTACGGACTTTACGTCAGCCCGACCCAATTTTAGAACCACAGAGCTGGTTGAAGACGTGCGAGGGATCAGTGTCTATCTCGGGAGCTTAGCTGCATGAAAGTCTGTTACTACAACCATGTCGGAAAAGTGAGTGGCGCGGAGCATGTTCTGTTCGCATTGTTACGTTGCCTGCCGTCTGAAATTGAGAAGACGGTGATCTCGCCTGCCTCTCCGGAGATTGAAGGCTTCTGTTCGCAGCAAGGAATATCGCACTTCAGGGTGGGGGAATTGCGGGCGAGATTCACGCTGAATCCACTGCAACTTTTGCGGTACAGCCTGTCGGCAATCCGCAGCGTTTTTCAGGTGCGGCGAACGATCGATGGGATTGCTCCCGATATTCTCCACGCAAACAGCACGAGAGCGGGAATGATCGCCACCCTAGCGTGCGCCGGCCGGCCAACACAAGTTATATGGCATGCCCATGATCAATTTCGGCCTCATCCGATTACTCGCGTTGTGTGTCTGCTACTCAGAAGCTCAAAAAGGAATTCTGTGATTGCTGTATCGCACTCCACAGCTGACAGCCTGAGGCGGCTCTTCAATGAGAAAGATGTTCAACGTATTCCTATCCAGGTTATCCATAATGGGGTGAATGCCGATGCTTATGGCTCCATGCCGCGTAAGGTTCAAGCGCTTCGCGAAGAGCTGGGCTTGCAGCAGGACGGATTTACGGCTGCCGTTGTTGGACAGATAACGCGTCGAAAGGGACAGTCTGAAATCGTCGAAACTTTTGCAAAGCTCTGCCAGTCGCGCGGTTACGATAGCGCGTTCCGTTTGTTGATTGTAGGGTCAGCTGTTTTCGAGCATGATCGGGACTACCTCGCGGCATTGAAGATGCGGGTGAAGAAACTCGGCGTCGAGCAAAACATCCTCTTCCTCGGGCAGAGAAAAGATGTTCCGGTCATATTGCAGAGTGTACGGGCCCTGATTTCGAATTCGTCGTCTGAGCCGTTCGGGATGGTCTTGCTCGAGGCTTGCGCGAGTAGGACGCCAGTGATCGCTGCATCTGTGGACGGAGTTCCCGAATTGATCGACGATGGAGTATCAGGGTTGTTATATCAATACGGCGACACGGCACGGATGTATAAGCTCCTGGAAGTTCTGGCGGCTGACCAGGCCTACGGGAAGCGTCTTGGTGAAGCAGCGCGGGAACGCACCTCGAAGGAGTTCACCCTACAAGGCTTCTCCCGGCGAGTCGAGGAATTCTACAAGTTCCTGCTTGCGGGGTCTGCGCCGAAATTGTCCACAATAAGCGATCCACAAATGGTTGGTGCTGATGCCGACTGTGAGGGAGCAGGGGCCAAAATATGAGTGCCGCACTAGCTCCTCCCGAAGCTGCGCGGCTTACGAGCCGTTTCGGTAAACGCTTCAAATCCTTGTTCAGTGGACGCACGAATTCAGGTGCTGCAGCTCAGTCGTTTCTGATAAAGATTGCAGTCCTCGGTTTGAATGCTGCTACTAGTATCGTGGTAGCCCGCGCCCTGAAGCCGGCCGGTCGGGGTGAGATGTCCGCCATGATTATGTGGCCGGGTTTTTTTGCGGCGATGCTGACGCTCGGCTTGCCCAGTTCTCTCACTTTCAACCTTCGTCGTAATCCGGAGCAGTCCTCCAGTACGATCGGAGCGGCAGCCCTGATCACGATCGTCAGCGGATTGATGACGGGCATCATCGGGTTCATCGCTGTCCCACTATGGATCACGAATTACTCTGCGCTCGACGTGAGCTATGCGCGATGGATGTTGCTAGCCTCTCCACTCCCGATTTTGCTTCTCTTTGGTCGAGCTGCCCTTGAAGCACGGGGAAACTTCTACGCGTCAAACCTCAGTTTATGGACCGCTCCGGTACTCACGCTCTTGTGGCTCTTTATTCTGATCGCCACGGGTCGCGCGACGCCTCTTTCTTGTGGAATCGCATATGTAGCATCAAGCGTACCTCCAGCAGTGCTGCTCATGTGGCAGGTGTTCAAGGCTTATCGACCGAGTCTCGTTTCACTTTCGAAGGCTTTCCGCAATCTCCTGCACTTCGGACTGAGAGCCTGGGGTATTGATCTACTGAATGCTCTAGCTGTTTCCGAGCAGGTTCTCGTCATCCACTTTCTGCCTCCGGCGGCAATGGGCGTCTACGTGGTCGCTGCAAGCCTCGCGCGCATGCTGAGTGTGTTTCAAACGTCAGCCATCATTGTTCTTTTTCCTCGTATCGCTGCGAGGGAACCGCGAGAGGTTCTCGAATTGACCGGTACTGTCTTTCGCCTGACGACATACGGGGCCGGTGCGGCCGCACTTATCTTTGCCGTATTGGGTCCGATTCTGCTCCGCATTATGTACGGACACACGTACGCTCAGGAAGGATTATGGAGCTTCAGGATACTCGTGGCTGAGGTGATCGTCTCAGGAGCGACGCAGGTTCTGGCACAAGCGTTTCTAGCACTCGAACGACCTGGATCCGTCACGATCATTCAATCTCTAGGAGTGCTGAGTGGACTGCTGATGATGCCATACATGATCGGAACCTACGGTGCGAAGGGAGCTCCGCTTGCCCTTCTCATATCCAGCCTGATCCGCTTCACGATTACCCTGACCGCATTTCCCCGGTTGCTGCGACTCGGTATTCCTCGAGTGCTACCTAACCGCGAAGACATTCAGTTCCTAAGCGCGCGTATCCCCTGGCAAAGGGGTGCGGCGGACGTGATTCAATCGTGAACAAGTTATCTGCAAGCGGAGAGAGTGCGACCGTAAAGGCAAGTGATAGAGCATGGGGAGTCAGATGAATCGAGGCTTGCAACTTACTGCAGAAGACGCAATGATGATCCCCGTATCTGAGTTGAGCACGCCAAGGGATCGTACCTGGGTTCCTATTGCAGGCTTCTGCTTTATGACACTGGTGTTACTCGCGGTGCCTGGAGTACTGCGGCTGGCGTACCCTCTTCTGGCCTTTGCCTTAGGACTGTATTTCTACTTTCGAGCGCCTTCAAAATATCTGTCGTTCACGTTGTGGCTGTATTTTCTATCGCCCTTCGTGAGAAGGCTCGCGGACTATCGAATTGGCGAGTTTATCGACGGAAATACGATTCTGCTAGCGCCGGCACTGGTGACACTAATCGCCTTGCTCAGTCTTAGACATCTGCCCGCTCGCATCACGGATGGTTGGCTTACACTTATCCTTCTTCTTGGTACTGTTTCGTTTGGCGGAGCTGTTGGCTTTCTCTTCCTTTCAGATCGACAGGCGGTCGTTAAATCGCTTATCGGTTGGATTTGTCCCCTTGCCTTCGCGGCTCATATCTATCTCAATTGGCGGGACTACCCGGAGGTCAGGCGAACGCTGGAAAGGACAGCCGTTGGGGGGCTGCTAGTCGTTGGCATTTATGGGGTGATCCAGTTCTGTTTTGCGCCTCCATGGGACGTGCTCTGGATGAACGCGATGGAATACGACGCGGCCAGCGGCCCTGGAGTTTACGGGGAGCCGCTTCCGTTCGCAATCCGAACCTTCAGTACGATGAACTCTCATCAACCTATGGCTATCGTCCTCATTATCCTGGGCGTTTTCGCCCTTACTAAACGGAAGAGACTTTACTCTGTCGCGGTTGGCATCGGAATGCTTCCGGTACTGTTTTCTCTCGCACGAACTGCCTGGTTGCAGGCGTTTGTTTCTTTTATCATGCTGGTTGTTCTGACACGGGAGACGAAGTACCTCAAGGTATTCGGAGTCGGCCTGCTGGCGCTCCTCGTGCTGGGTATAGGTCTTTCATTTACGCCGTTCGGAGATACGCTACAGGCCCGCATATCGAGCTTTTCAGACAAGAGCGACGACATCAGTGTGGGGGCACGACAGGCCGGCTACAGCAAAGGCATTCGTCTGGCGGAGGAGCATCCGTTCGGCATGGGCGCAGGCGGTATGGAGGTGGCCTATACGCCCGTGATCTATGAAGACTTTGGGCCCAATGACAGCGCACTTGTTGAACTGCTTGTGCAGTTTGGAGTGGCCGGGGCGGCCGCAATGTTCCTGGCAATCTTTATCGGCCTGCGAATGATGTATGTCGAGTTTCGCAAAACCAAAGACGTCATTCTCGCTGCCGTGATGGCCATCTGGGCCGGCCTTCTGATCCAGTCACCATTAAACTCTTGCTTCGATGGCGCGCATGGAGTTTTCGTTTGGACAGCCTTCGGGCTTGGTATAGCCTCTGTCAACTACTCCCGGAGTAAACGCGAATGCGAAGCATCGCCCGTATCGTTACCGGCTTAGCGCTTACTCTTTCGGCGAGCGCTCAGACCCTGATTCATACGTCTCAGTCGAACCCAGCTCAACCACCATCGGGTTTGACTGTGGTGCAGGCTGCGCGCGCGTCGGAGTTTCTGGATAGCATTGGCGTCGCTACGCACTTGGACTATCTTGATGGCCCATACCGCGACATGCTCAAGGTGGAGGCGTTGCTTCTGCAATCCGGGATTCGAAATATCCGTGACGGCGGAACGAACGCAGCCGCGGTAAGCCGTTTGAGGGAGATGGCTGACCATGGTGTCGCGCTTACATGGGTGATGGATCCATCGGATGGGGTTGCGCCCAACGCGGGTTATTGGACGGCTCCACCTCACTACATGCTCGCTCCCTTCCTGAAGACAGTTTTGGGTACAAAGAATGTAAGAGCAATTGAAGTCAGCAATGAAATCGACATCTTCTATCGCAATAAGCGGTGGTATCCAGGGGATAGCGAGCAACTCAATAAATACAGCCGGTCGGGGCGATACTGGGGAAAATATATCCCTAACCTCACGCGCGATACATGGCAGGTCATGCGGTCGGATCCGGCGTTTGCCTCGATCCAGGTGCTTGGAACGAGCTTCGGCGGCGCATCCGCGGGTGTTCCGGCGGGAACCTTCTCGCACGACACCGATGCGGGCACGTTTCATCCTTATATGTACCGGGGAAACAGTGCCGTCCTAAATGCTCAACCCTACGATTCTGTGCCGAAGTATTTCGTCGATTCGACTCAGCCTAGCGTCTACATCGATGAAAATCCGACAGCGTTTGAACGGTTTGACACCCCATATAAAGACGGGGGGAGTGCAAAACCGATGATTGCTACGGAAACGGGATACTACACGGGGTCTGATCAGTACAGCATCAGCGAGTCGGCGCATGCTCGCTACATTCCTCGGATCTTCGCAGAGAACTTCCGGCATGGTATCCCAAGAAGCTTCGTCTATGAGTTTCTGGACGAGGGCGATGACGGGAAGATGGAACACAGTTTTGGTTTGGTTCGAGCCGATCTAACGCCGAAGCCTGCCTATTATGCGCTTCAGAGTCTCATCCAGCTGCTAAGCGATAGAGAAGCCGTAAAAGCACCCACTGCAAAACTTACTTACTCTGTGGCCGTGACCTCTAACGACAGAGCGGCACATCTGCAGTATGCGCATGATCTGCTGCTGCAGAAAGCTGACGGGGACTTATACCTGCTTGTTTGGCACGAGATCTCCGACGCGAACAGAACAGATCTTGCCGGTGTTGCGGTCAAGGGAACAGACATAGATGTGGCTTCCCCGGATCTAAACGTGAAGATTACCCTGCCAAAGGAAATCACGAAAGTTACCGTTTACCGCTACGATGCCCATTGGACGCTAATTCCAACACCTCTTACGCTCGAAGGTGGCAGTGTAAGCACATACGCCAGCGACAAGATAGCTGTCCTCAAGTTGGAAAGCACGAGTCGCAAATCCAGTAGCGACAGTACGCGTCGACCGACGACGCGTGGCTCCAAGTAACGCAGATAACTTTTGGCTTTGTAAGGAGGTATTTCTATCCGTATTCTTCATCTGACAAATACACTTGTTGATCGTGGCAACGGCATCATCAACGTCGCCGTGGATCTCGCAATTGCACAGAAAGCTGCAGGACATGATGTGGCATTCGTCGCGGCGGATGGGGGGTATCGTCCACTCCTCGAACGCTACTCCATCCCGGTCTATTCGCTGGAAGGAATGGGCGGATTCAAGAGTTTTGCCCGCCTGGTCTGGAAACATCGCGAAGCATGCGATTCGTTCCGGCCCGATGTCATCCACGCGCACATGCGGGCAGGTCTGCTTGCCGTCTTGCCCACGGCTAGATTGCGGTCCATTTGCGTCATCGGACACGTTCACAATGTGCAGGAATGGCAGTCACGGTTTTTCGCGTTGGCAGACGGCGTGATATCAGTCAGTGCATCGGTCTCGGAAAGTATGCGGCGAGTGGGAATAAAGCCGAAAAAGCTTTACGTGGTTACGAACGGTCCGCTGGATAGTGCGCGACTGGGAAGCGAGGTTGAGTTGACCCCGAAGCTCATCCATCCTTCCGTTGTGACGGTAGCGGGAATGAATGAAAGAAAGGGAATATCGGAACTCATCGAAGCGTTTGGTCTCGTGCGGAAGGAACGTCCAGACGCTAACCTCTACCTAGTAGGTGATGGTCCGGACCGTGACCTTTTTGTAGCAAAAGCGGGAGAGTCCGAAGATGCGGAGAATATCCATTTTGAAGGTTTCTGCAAAGACCCACGAGGCTATATGCGCGAGGCCGACGTGTTTGTGCTGGCATCCAGACGGGATTCGGGACCACTTGTCTTGTTCGAAGCACGCGCCGCGGGATGCGCGATCGTAGCCTCCGATGTGGACGGTATTCCTGAGGCTCTGGATGGCGGCCGCGCCGGTGTCCTCGTCCCTCCGGGAAACGTGGAGGTGCTTGCGGCAAAGATCGTTGACCTGCTGCGCGATGAGCGACTGCGGAAGGAAATGGCGGATGCCGCACTTCTCGGGCTTGAGGCTTATTCCGTCGCACGAGTTGCGCGAGAGGTCGAGAGCGTCTATCGGAGTGTCCTTTTGGAGTGTTCCAAGTAAAGCTCGTTCGAAGCGGTACGCTTGAGTCGCTAGCGTACGACGAGTTCCACAGTTGTGCTCTGCTGTATTGAGCCGGACGTTGCTGTTACGGTCAGTGGATGGATCGCCTCTGAAATCGTGCCTGCTCCACATCCGAGGAGACCAGTGCTCACGAATAGACCTCCGAGCATGATCACCATCGTGAGTGCAGATACACCCAGGTTTTTTCGAACACGCTTGTGGGCCAACAGCGATAAGAGGAGTAGTGAGCCGAGCGGCAAGAGGGATACTGCCATCGGATTGGTCGGATTGGGCAAGGTTCGGACTGTGAGGGTTACGGTGTTCGGCCCCGCGTTAGGAGATAGAGAAGAGGGCGAAAACGTTGCTGTCGCCCCGGTGGGCAAGCCATCGATCGCGAGGTTCACTTGTCCTGGATAGGGAGAGTTGGCTAAGGGAGCGAGTGCGAACACGTAGCCGGCTGAGCTTCCGGCGGAAACAATCTGCTCACTCGCGCCAGCGTTGGTGAAGGTGAAGGCGGTCGGCAGCACCACTACCGAGATCGTATTGCTCGGCGAATTCTGGAAGTCGACGTCGCCGCTATAGGCGGCAGTGATCATATGCGTGATTCCTGGTGAAAGTGAGACTTTATCGATGCTGGCGCCGTTGAGGAGAGTGAAGGAACCGAGGGAGGTCCCGTTATCGAGCAAAGTGACCTGCCCAGTAGGCTGCGTTAGGGCGGGGGATACGACGGTTGACCTGATTGTGACATTCTGCCCCGGATTCAACGACGTGGAGCTGGGTGCCAGCGTAAGGATGGTGGGAGCCTTTGATATGGCTAAAACGCCAGTGGCGGAGCCTGTGTAGCTGGTGTCGTTCACCGTTGCGAGCACGCTATAGGTCCCTGCCACCGTTGGCTCACTGCTTGAACCATCGAAGGTCAAGCTTGTGGTAAGTCCCACAGGACTTGTGACCACGGTAGCTGCGTGAGGCTCTCCGTCATAGATGGCGTTCAGATTTTCCAAGGTCACGGCCGCCGTCGCCTTTGAGATGACGAGAGTGCCTGATGCCGCACCGATATAGTTAGGATCGTTCACCGTTGCCACCACAGCGTAGCTGCCGACTGAGATGGGCGCGTTTGGCAAGCCGTTGTAGGTAAGCACGAAGGCCAGACCGCTCGGGTTTGTACTGGCGGTCGCGGCGTGACTGGTCCCGTCATAGGTGGCGGCCAAACCGCTGAGTATCAGCGTCGTGGCTGCTTTGCCGATCACGAGTGTGCCGGTTGCGGTGCCAGAGTAGCTTGCATCGTTGATCGTTCCCACTACGGCGTAGCTACCTGGTGCTGTTGGTGGCGTCGGAGCGCTGTTATAGGTGAAGGTGACGTTGAGCCCGGCAGGGTTGGTGAGCGCGGTAGCTGTTTGCGGCCTGCCGTTGTAGGTTTCGCTTAAGTCGCCGAGAGTGATGGTCGCCGTGTTGTTACTGATGGTCAGGGTGCCGGTTGCGGTGCCTCCATAGTTTGGGTCGTCTATGCGGGCAAGGATGGCGTAACTGCCGACTGCAGACGGTGCCGTTGCTAATCCGTTGTAGGTGAAGTTCACTGCCAGGCCTGAGGGCATCGTGGTCACGGTTACCGCGTGTGGGGCTGCGTTGTACTTTGCCGTCAGGCCTCCAAGCGTCAACGACGCCGGCTCTTTGCTGATCACGAGGATGCCGGTTGAAGTGCCGCTATAGTTTTGGTCGCTGCTGGTCCCCACCACCGTGTAGCTACCTGCAGTGGTCGGCGGGGTGGCGGAGCCGCTATATGTGAGGTTGACGTTGAGCCCAGCCGGGTTCGTAGTCACGGTCGCTGGGTGCGGACTTCCGTTGTATGTTGCGCTCAGGTTACTAAGCGTGATGGTCACTACGTTGTTACTAATCGTCAGGACGCCCGCAGCGCTGCCTGTGTAATTCGGATCGTTGACGGTGGCAGCGACGGCATACGAGCTAGTCGCACTGGGGATGGTGGGAGACCCGTCGTAGGTGAGTGTAACGTTGAGGCCGGATGGAACGGTGATTGCGGTCGCGGAGTGGGGACTGCCATCGTAGGTCGCAGTAAGACCGCTGAGCGTGACCCTCGCTGCAGCTTTCTGGATGCTAAGCTGCACGTTGATTGGTGCCGAGGCACTGTAATTTTCATCACCGCTGTAGCTGACCGTGACAGTGGCATTTCCTGATGCGATCGAGGATGGCAACGGGATTGTTCCACTTCCACTGGATATGAACGCACTTCCGGTTACTCCGCCGATCTTATAGAGAACGCTCCCGGTGGGCTGTATAACGCCGGTTTCACTGGAGAGTCGGGTGACGGTGACCGAGAAGCTCTTAGGCTGGCCGTATGTCGCCACGACCGGCTGAAGCGTTGGGCCGGCCAGAATTGCTGCAGCCTTGGTGACCGAGAGAGTTCCCTGTCCCGTTGCCTGAGAGTAGTTGCTGTCGCCGGCCAAGGCTACGGAAATGGTGTGCACTCCAGGACTCAGCAATGCAGTTACGTAGATAGTGCTGCATGACTCCTGCGAGGGTTGAACCTTGCAGACTCCGGGTAATGCGATCAGATTGTCAACCTGGAATGTGACGATGCCGGTCGGAGCCGCATTCCCTGAGTAGGCCACCGCCGCCGAAAGAGTTGCAATAGCCGTGGCATAACTCAATGTCGAACCGGAAACGGCGATCACGGGTGTTGTATCGGTGACCGTGAGCGTTCCTGTCGCAGAGGCCTCGACGTAGTTGGTATCACCAGTTTCCGTGACAGTAATGGTGTGGGTGCCACTTTGCAGCAATGGGGTGGGGTATGTAACCGTACAGGCAAGAGGAGATGTAGACCCGACACAGGAAGCTGCTAACGTGATGCTTGAATCAATGGAAAACGTGACGGTACCGGAAGGTGCAGATGCTCCGGAGTAGGAAGCCGCCGCATGAAGAGTTGTCGTTGCAGCGCCGCGATCGACGCTTGCTGGTGTGACCGATAGCACCGGGGTGGCGCGGTTCACCACGAGCGTTCCGATCGCCTGATCGCTCGCGTCTTCACCTGATTTGGCAAGTTGTGCGACGACGGGATAGGTGCCTGCGGCAAGGTTTGATAGAGCATAGCCTGCGGTGCAAAGCTCAGGTGAACTCGAACCGTTGCAACTCGCGCTAACCGCTGTCCCTGAATTGACGGTGAAACTGACAGCACCGGTCGGTGCAGGTCCAGCATAGGCAATATTGGCCCCGAGGGAGACTGTTGCCTGACCGTACGTGGCACTCGTTGTTTGAACGGTGATGGTTGGTTGCAGAGCAGCAGAAGAGAGAACCAGAACGCTGATCTCGTCGGTTGCGCTGACGCTGAGCTGGTGGCTGTTGATCTGCAACTTCGCCGCGTCGAGGTTCCATTGCGAGTCATAAGTGTAAAGGGTCGCTGCTGTGATCGAATCCGGCAGGGTGATGGTGACCGGAAGTGCCGGGGGACTGACATCGATATCTGTGCCGGTGACTGCGTTTCCGGAAGAATCTGTCCGATTTGCATCAGAGATCTCGTGCCAGAACAGAAGATAGTAATCTCCGTTGGCTTTCTGAAGCAGAAGATCATGAGCATACTGGGAACGGGTGAAGTTCCCCGAGACGGCCGGTTGGAAGCTATAGGACAACGGCTGCGGCGGCGTAGCGGCTGAGCCATTCGTATCGGTCAAAAGGCCAATCAGACTCTTCAGCGCTGTGTATGCCGGTTTTGGAGTGAGGTCCGCCCTGACAAGACCGAAGCTGTTCTCCATCCCGCCATCCGTGCCCTCGTCGACGAACTCATAAATGAAGGTTTTTTCTACACCGTGGCGGTAGAACTCCGCGAAAACTCTTGGGATGTACTTCGCATGCGAAAGTTCGCTAATGCTGTACTGGTCCTTTCCTGTGTAATAGCCGCTTTCGGTTGCCTGCATTGGTTCAGTAGAGCCGCTGAGTTGATAGGGGGGCTGATACGACGTGAACTCGGTAGGATATTCGTCGATCAGTACGGAAGGTTGGGTGCTGTCGACCATGTATTGCGGAACGCCGTCGTAAGGGATGACATTTGTTACTGCTGAATTGCCCCGGAACATATAAGGATGAAATGTGCCCACGTCGGTATAAGGGGCAAATGCGCCCTGCGGCACGCCCGTCCAGGGCAGTCCGAAGCTTGTTCCGAGCAGCGGGGTTGAAGAAAGCGTGGAATCGGATGCGATCGCCTGTCGGGTATCTCGGACTAGGTCTTCAATATAAGGCTCCCAGTATCTGGACGAGCTCGGAATATTTGTCAGCCAAGTCGAGTCTGACGGATACCACATCTTGTTCCCGAAAAAGATGTCGATCTCATTACTGATCTCGATTTGGCTTACGACACCCTGGCCCATCACATCTTTGAGAAAAGTTGAGAGCGTGTAATGCGGAGACGCCGTCCAGTAACTTGAGTTTGGGGCGACACCATCAGAGGTATCCATTACCCATGTGATCTTGACTCCGGCTTTGCTGAGTGCCTGGAAAGACAGAACCCCGACGCTTCCGGTGCCACCGTCGCGAATATTGGCTACCCCTAGTCCGAGCAGGAGATCCTGGACTGCGGTCGTATTCGCGTAGGGCGACCACGAGTAGTTGAGGTGCGTTGCAACACCAATGCTGTTGAGGAAGTCGGTCGTGGTGGCAGCTTGAACGGTGACCATGGCTGACGGAGGTATAGCCGGTGATTGCTGTGCCGTATGAATCAGGGTTTGAGCGTTCCCTGCGGTGAACGCCAGAAGGGAACCAATGAGGCACAGAATGGGACGCAAGGTAACCCCCAGCGGATTGTTAAGGCTTAGGTTACTTTTCGCCAGAGAAGTCCCGATATCCCACAGATGTGTCATTCCAAGCCACAAATTGGCGAGGCGCCGGCAGGCGCCGGACACATCACGTGTTTTAGGTGACGAAACTCCGGAGCGGCCTCGCTCAGCCATGCCATAAGCCTTAGCTCATGTGTGCATTATGTTGCACAAAAAACGTAGGAGGTTCCTTATCTTATTGATTTCAGAGCGAGCTTGTTTGGAATAGGAAATGCTACATCAGCAGGTGTACAGCCGCAAAGAGTTGCTCGGCGATCACGACGCAGTGCACATGGTTTATCAGAGCACATGTGTGCGGTGAATAAGTTTGTCAACCACACGGCTTTACAAGCTGAGGCGAGATTTTTCCGAGGACACAATGAAAACTGGCACTTTCGAAAGCAATAGTAATGTCGCTGCCATCGACGGCGTAATTGCTTTAGCTATCATGGCGGTTTGCGTTCTTCCTAAACAGCACTTGATCTCTGAAATGAGAAATTGGCACGACGACTACTTTCATGCCTCCGACGTGGTTTTTGGTATTGCATTCATTCTTTGCTGGAGGTTTTGTTTTAGCAGGCTGCGGCTATACAGTAGATTTGCAACTGTGCCGAGCCGTATGACCGCCATCGCTAAAGGGCTCGCAATCATGGGCGCGCCGGTCGTGATATATCTGGCAAAGTTTCATCGGGAGCTGCTGACCTTTGAGCATATCGTCACGATGGCGATGGCACTGTTCGCCTTCGAGGTTGACCGAATCTTCGTTACTGATTATCTCTTGAATTTGTTGGCGGCGAAGGATCCGCGGAGAGTACTCATCATCGGCAGCGGCCGTAGAGCAGGCAAGGCGTGGCGTGAGATCAGAACGCGCTACCATTCGTCGATTCGAGTGCTCGGCTTCATCGACGATCGAAATCCGGAAGAGATGGCCCCAGAGGTAGCGCAGCTGTACCTCGGTCGCTTGGACGACCTCGGCGACACAATCTTAAAAAATGTGGTGGATGTCATCCTCATCGCGATGCCGATCAGATCCTGTTATCCGCAAATGCAGCGAGCGATAACGATTGCTGAGAGCGTCGGGATCAAGGTGATTTACATGGGAGACCTTTATCACTCCTCAACCACACAGGGGCGGGGTTTTAGCGAATCGATGTTCACCGATCTGGCTCCCGACCAGAGCAGCTACGTCATGCAGCACGTTGCGAAACGCATCGCGGACATTACCTGCGCGACATTAGGACTGATTCTAGTCTCGCCCGTCATGTTGCTGATCGCGATCGGCATCAAGCTGACCGACCCGGGCCCGGTCTTTTTCTGTCAAGAGCGTTACGGCTACCGCAGGCGCTTGTTCAAGATTTGTAAATTCCGAACGATGGTCGTGAACGCCGAAAAGTTGCTACCGAGCCTGGAGCATGCGAACGAAGCGGCAGGACCGATCTTCAAAATCAAGGACGATCCGCGAGTTACGCGGTTCGGCAAATTTCTTCGCACGACATCGCTTGATGAACTGCCGCAGCTCTGGAATGTGCTTATAGGCGAGATGTCTATGGTCGGTCCGCGGCCTATGAGCGTTCGCGATGTCGCACTCTTCAATGACGCGACATTGTTGAAGAGATTCAGTGTTAAGGCGGGAATTACAGGTCTTTGGCAGGTGAGCGGGCGCAGCAGCGTAGGCTTTGACGAATGGGTCGCGATGGATTTCCGATACATAGAAAGCTGGTCGCTGCTCATGGACGTTAGAATCATGTTCCGTACCATCCAAGCGGTAGTCAAACGGTCAGGTGCCATGTAATGGCTTCGAAGCCGGAGGTACTTGGATGAAAATCGCTGTTGTTCACGACTACTTTACCCAACAAGGTGGAGCAGAAAAGGTTGCTGAAGTGATCTATAACATGCTTCCGGGCGCGGACCTGTTTGCTACGGTTGCATTCAAAGATAAGCTGCCGGAAAGCCTCCAGAACGTCAAGGTGCACACCTCGTGGATGCAACGCCTTCCTTTTATTCGCAGATACTACCGCTTTTATTTTCCCCTGTATCCGTTAGCGGTTGAATCGCTCGACTTGCGAAACTACGATCTCGTCATCTCCAGCTCGTCAAGTTATGTTAAAGGCGTGCGGGCCCATCCAAATGCGATTCACGTTTGTTATTGTCATACGCCCATGCGGTGGGTCTGGAGCTATGAAACATACTCCGCGCGGGAATCGTTTGGGGGCCCAGTCAGAGCCATTTTGCCGACGGTTATCCGCGCTTTGCGCTCCTGGGATAGCGGAGCTGCAAGACAGCCTGACCACTTCATTGCAAACTCAAACGTCGTGGCGCAGCGCATCAAGCGTGCTTATCATCGACATGCTGAAGTCATCCAGCCGCCTATCGAGATTGAAAGATTCGAAGTTTCTCACGAAAGAGGTGATTATTACATCATCCTTTCACGCCTCGTTTCCTACAAGCGTATAGACCTTGCAGTGGAAGCTTTCACACGAATGGGTAAGAAGCTCGTGGTCATGGGAGATGGGCCCGCACTTGCAGGTCTCAGATCACACGCTGGGCCCACAATCCAGTTCCTGGGAAGAGTTTCAGATAAAGAGGTCGAGAAGCAAGTTAGTCGTTGCATGGCACTCATCTTTCCAGGAGAGGAAGACTTCGGGATGGCTCCGCTCGAAGTTGCCGCATCTGGGAGGCCTACGATTGGATATCGGGCCGGAGGCGCAGTAGAAAGTATTGCTGAAAACGAAACAGGAGTGTTCTTTGATCGACAGACGGTCGAAGATTTGATCGATGCGGTGGAACGGTTCGAGAAGCTAGAGTGGTCCCCAACCGTCATTCGTCGTCACGCTGAGAAATTTAGTGTCCAGGTGTTCCAGGACCGTCTTGCCAAATTTCTACAGCGTGTAGGGATACCCATCGAGACCGAAGATATAGTGCGGCTCGAAAACCGAGTTGAACTACGCACCGCAATAAAGCTGAAAAGCGAGCGGCTGAAGGAGATTGACGACTTGCAGCCATCCCGCTAGCAAGCGAATTCAGATAGCCACAACCTATGGATGCGGGCCGGGGAAGTATTCTTGCGAATGATGGACTGGAGCCGCCGGGACTAGGAATGGCCGCTTTATTTTGGAGGGCTTGCTAGCCTGATTCAATGTCGAGACTGTGCTTCGCGTCATAGCGCTCGCTCACAGAGGCGAGAATGGCCTTCAGAGCGACCGATTGTGCTCGTCATTCGCGATGACGTTATTGACTCCGATCGCTAAACACTCGATGCGATAAGGGTCGGGTAACCACTCCGCTACTGCTGCCAATTGAACATTCCGACCATTGCGCTACTGCAGTCCCATGAATACAGACCGGACGAAGGGCTGCTCGACATCCAATTGTCCCACATTAATTCAGAGGAGTTGCGAATGCTCCAAGCCTGGTTGATGTTGGCGCGCGACCACGCCTCTGCGGTGGAGCTTATGTAGCCATGAACGGAGGCCACATACAGCCAGCGCATCAGGATTCCATTGAATCCGCCACCGTCTGCGCCGTCCTCGCTGGCATCGTAATCCAGCAGAATCTTGTATCCGCCTACCGTTCCTTGATAGGCAGCCAGATCATTCATTGCGTAATTAGCAATGTTGGTGATCATGGCCGCTTCACTGCCATGCTCCATCGCTGCGCCGATCGCAGTTCCATAGTTATAGGAATAGTCCGCCGTCTGAACGCCCGCGGCTTTATAGCCGTCGTAAACTTCACCGGTAGAGGAGTTATACAAAGCGCTGGAAGCCCAATTGAAGACCGAGTCGGCCTCCGTCTTGTAGTTGCCCGTGCCCCCGTTGTTGTTGTAGATCAAATGACCGGCGATCACGAACGTCCAGTTCGCCGGTGAGTTTTCATACCAGCTCGAGCAGCTGGCTTCGCACTGAGAGTTCCAATAGATGCCGCCATTGCTAGCGTGCCCTCGGCTGTACACCATATTGAAGGCATCTTCCGCTTCGGTCAGCCATGCAGATGTGTGAACTACCTGATACGCTCTCGTGAACGCGATGGTCGCCCACATGATGTCGTCGTCCCACTGGTTGGATGAACCGGTCCACCAGTTGGGGAAGTCATCGTTGAACCCGTTAACCAGCGAGGTGATTTCGCTGGAGTACGTCGAGAGATTGCTGGAATCATACGTCTGCGCCCACGAGTATGCATCCACAGCAAGCTCGATTTCCTCTGCACTTTCCCACGTGCTCGTGGGGGTGGAGGTGCTGCCTTCCTTGACGCGGAACTGGTCATGTCCGCTGCTGTTCGTGAAAAGAAACGTATTGTTATAGCCCGACCATGCGTGACTCGTGTTGCTCGCTGTCCATTGTGCGGATGCGGCCATATTCCATCCGAATAGTGTCAGGACCACCGTAACTGCCGCTATTTTCCTGTTGCAAGATGCAGAGATTACTGTGTTCATTTCTGATGTTCCTCTCATTGAGCTTCTTCACACCAACTTGCCTTGCTTATGGCAGCCGGTCGGATTGACGGCCCAAATGCTACCCGGAGAAAACGAAACGAGCAATCGCTAAAACTCCACGGCTTGTGATTTGCGCCTTCCGCAATATTCCAAATTCTTCCGCTAAGCGCGTAATGTCTCAATGAAACTAGATCGCTATGGCTTGCTAAGGTGAATCGACTGTGTCGAGTACACGCCGAAGAGCATCGCGTGGGCTACAACATCCCAGCGGATTGCAGCGGACCAGGCCCTGCTATGGGGCGGCGACTGGGAGACACGGCTTGAAACCGTGATTTTGACATGCGAGCGATCCTGCGCAGAATATGCGAGCACAGCCGGATGTTGTGTATGGTTGCGTTTTGCGCAAGCCATATCGAGCGGGCCTATTCATCTTTACTACTCACAGATCCCTGATCTAGCTTTCTCCTCACAACAGATCAAGGACGTTTGCCATCTCTGTGGCTTTGCGTGCCCCAACTGGTGCAGGCTCCGCCCCTCCCATACGATCCGCACGCCTGGATGGCATTCTTCAAACCGTTGCGTTGCGGCGACAAGCGGAAGGGAGACTCTGCTGCAGTTTCAGGTTATTTCTCATAGAAGTCGCTTCTCATATGGCGCCGAAGCGTCTGGAGGGAACGCAGACGTTACTTCCAGTCTTGGCGGATCGACAAGCACACTCGACCACCTCCATCGCATTCTGACCGAGCGTGGCGGGGGCAAGATTGCGCGTCGGATCGAGGATAGAGTCAATCAAATTCCAGGCGGGCGCCTTTTCTGGATAGATTTCGTTTGGGGACAGGCCGGCGTAGCGGACCGGTTCGCCCGACATCGGGACGAACTCCATATGGCCGGCCCACAGATCGAGAAACAGCATTCCGTCGGTATCATAGAGGCGGATCTCATAATCTCTACGGATAGTGCTAGTGGCACCGGTGCTTGCGATCGACACGACTGAGCTATCCGACATCTTGAGGTTGATGACATCATAGATGTCAACTGCCTCACCATCATTGTGGAAGCGTGCGAAAACCTCCGATGGAGTTGCTCCGGTAATGAAACCCAGATAGGCGGCGACGTGACAGACCTGAGCATAGATCTGACCTCCGCCCGCGATGTCTGGGTCACTGTATGTGCCATTACGAGGCTGCATGTATGGCCTGCCGTGAATTCGGTCGCGAATTGGGCACATAAATAGCTTTTCCATCAGTATCGATGTCGCGAACCTTCCAGCGGCGGCCGCCAAAGATGATCCGTTGCCCGGGAGTCAGAGGACATTCAGTGGGAAGGAAACCGAGAACTCGACCCTTGGCGATAATGCGAAATTCTTCAGACGTAGCAAAGGCACTATAAAAGTCATATCGATTGACCAATCGCAGCGATGACTGGCGGCTGCAAGCCATACAGCGTTTCGTAAGATGGCCTTCGGGCTGGATTACTGCTCAAGCGATACGTCGACGACACCGGCGGCAACGGCTCCAAGGTCGGACGAATAAGAAGCACTCGTGTTGAATCGCGCATCGCTAGCGCATTGCGAGAAATCCATCGAAACCTCAAATGTCTTGAAGGACTGAGCAGGAATGTCGCCGACAGCGATCGGGAATGCAGTCAAAAGTGAAGGCTGGCAAGACCCTTGGCCGCTCGCCTGCACGAACGAAAGCGAATTGAGCTGCGCCGCTTTCAAGTCTTCTTTCCCGAGATTGGCAAGCTCCAGCGTCCAGGTGCGGTCGTTCGATGAGCCTCTGCGCGAGACGAGACCCATGGCGAGATTATTGGCAGGTGCCGGAGGTCCGATGACGATCTTGTCGACTCCGGGAGCATCCTCTTTTCCGCCACCCAGGGTGATGCTGTTCTTGCCGTCCTTTAGCGATACGGGGACGACCGCGCTTGTGGGTAGTGAGTCACTATCTCCTGAGAGGTTGAGCTGAAATGGCTTCTCGTGATTCACCCTGACCCAAAGAGTCCGATTCCCCTTCGCCACAAAATCAATCTCCATCATGTACATGCCGGGGCTCGGGGCCACAACATTGTCGAAAAGAACATCGTTCTCCGGATCTCCGCCAAGTGTGATGACCTGCGTGTTTCCTGAACAATACATGCATGGAGTATGCGTCGCGTTCCCTTCAAGGACGCCGACTTCGGCATCGTAGACCGCTATCTGGGAGTCGGTGAGAGCTCCGTTTCCAATGATCGTGACAAGGTCGAGGTAGGGAGCGATGCCAGTAGGATTTGTGAACCGGATGATGTTTTCCCCGGCTTTCAAGGACACTGGCACAATCGTGCTTGCGGGTATGCTGAAGCTGCTGGAGCCGATCTTGACGGCGGTTTGGAGACCGCCATTGACCTGATAAAAAAGGTCGCTCGGCCCATTCGTTGCGGCGTCGATTTTCATGCGGTAGATTCCGGACTTCTCTACATGCACGCCTTCGATATCGACGTAGTTTTCTTTTTCCAGCCCCAGCTTGACCACTTCGTGCCCGGAAGCGCAGGCAGGGCAACGAATGAAGGCTGTCTTTCCGTGCGTTTTTCCGAGGAACGCCACATATCCCTGGGACTTCTGTTGGTCCGCGGAACCGGATTTCGTCACACGCAGGAGCCTGGCGCCGTGCCCGAGAATGACGCTTGAGAACTCCTGTTTGAATTCACCGAGGTCTCTGCGATTCCAAACGTCGCGAACATCCGATGCGTCGAGAAAACCAAGATCTTTCCACCTCACCGCGACCTCCACTGGAAAGGCGTTGAGGTTGAACAGCGCGACGTAAAAGACTCCATTGCCCAGATCGCTGGCCCATACCGGCATGAGCCCACCGGCAAGCTGCGTGGCAGGCTCTCCCGCTTGGTCCACGCCCAGCACCTCATCGTTTGTGAGGAGGCTCGTCCCTTTGGCATCGATGGCACTCATGTCGCCGCCAAGATAGAGAGGCGCATTGGCCATCGCCCACAGAGTGATCGCCGACTGCTGCTCCACGCTCGATAAGCCGGTAGACGCTGGGGTTCCGATTTCGAGCGGTCCCAGGTCATTCCACCCCGTTTGAAAGCTGGTGAGCGTTTGCCAACCTATGAGATCAAACCACCGTTCCGAAGTGAGGGCCCAATCGGTGAGGGTGTTGCATGCGCCGAGGCATTCGATCGGCGCTCCGATGCGACGAGCATTGGTATAGGTTCCCCATGTCTTGAAGTCACTCAGCTCAACACCCGTCGATACGGTGAGCCAAATGGGGCGTTGTGCTTTGCTGATTGCTTGAGCCCAAGCTTGAACCTCTTGCTGGTTGTCCACGGTCAACACGCCTGATCCGGGCGCGACGCCGTCGAGCCTGATGTAGTCCACACCCCACGACGCGAACAGGTTCACGATCGACTCAACATAAAGTTGTGCGGCCGAGTTGCTGAAATCAATCTTGTAGTTGGAGAGAGCCGATGTCGCATCGGACGCTGCAAAAGTATTTCCCGGAGCGTTCGGCACAGCGAGGATGTTTTTGACGTATTGCGTGCTGCCCGAAATGAGAGGGTAGGATTGAAGGACCTCCCGGGCGATGCCGGGCCGCCAGTAGATGCCGGCTTTCTGTCCGTTCTGATGAATATGCGAGATCAGACCCGCGATATCTGTGAAGAGTGCGGGGTTGGGTGTGGGTCGGCCGCTCGAATCGTAGCCCTTCTGCCATCCGTCGTCGATATTGATGTAGGTGAAGCCGTGTTCTTCGAGGACCGAGGAATCCAAAGCGTCCGATTGCGCTTCTATATCGGCCTGTGTCAGGAAGCCACTCGATTGGGTCTGTGAACTGAAACTGCTCCAGCCCAGATACGGATGCGCGGCGACGCTGGTGGACTGTCCAAACCCCTGGAAGAAGTTCGTTGTAGCCAATAGGGTTACCCAACAAAACAGCCTGACCGCTGGCTGGCTCACAACGCGTACTGGTCTCCCTGATAGAAAGCTAACTTTTGACATCCTGCCACCCAAAAGAACCTCAGCCGTGCAAGAGTGATGCATTCTTGGTTTTCGGTACGAGGGATGGACGAGACATCTGTACAAAGGTCATCCCATACCAATCGTTAAAGATCATAGGAGCAAGACCGAAAGTCGAGAAGATGCCGATATTAGTTTGCCCATTTCTGCGGCGGTGTTGGTTGCCTGAGGATTACTACTGAGAAACGCCCTTCCCGTCAATTGGGGATCACTTCCGACATGCCGACTTCCCATTACTAATGCTGGGGAAAGAGACCAGGAGCGGAATCGTTAGGTGAAGCTGATATCGGCGTTCAGGGCGATACCTTTCCCGGTAAACGGATCTGTGTCGAGATACAGGTACGGATAGGTCCGCGTCTTGAAGAGCCATTTCCCATCGACCTTCTCGAGTTCATCGATGAAGAAGCCGAAATTGTTGTAGTAGCTCTTTCCGGGACCGCTTTTTGGGGGACCCAGACCTACCTCTCGTACGAGCCAGCGCGCTGACGCCGTGTTGCCGTCGAGCTGGACCAGCCCACTGTGGACAAACTGGACGAAGAAGTCTTTGCCATCGCGCAGCTTGTGAATGAGTGCGCCAATTTCATCGAGTCCTCTAGAGGTGACCGCGAAAGGTTCGCCGATTGTAAAGATCCCGTCAGGCATAAAAAGAGACCTGATGGTCACGTGATCTCCGCGTGTCGCAGCATCGGCAAATCGCGCAGCGAGGTCCCTGATTGCAGCTTCATCTTCGAGGTGTTGCAGGCGTTGTTCAATGGTGAGCATTGAAGCTCCTTTTTTTACGAACTGGTTGAGAGTCCTGGCTCTATGAACTAGCTGTCATTTTCCGCAGAGCCGACGATGGCGACGTCAGACTGACGCCGCCTGAGATAGAGAGGGCTTTTCGCGCAGGAGCATGAGAGTGTCTTGTACACATTCTCAGATCACGAAGCCCTGTTCACATGCTGCCGCATGTTTCCCACGATGCCTATCACCTCGGATCTCTGCGCGCGTTTCAGTCGGGTGTGGATAGCTATGCTTCTTTCAAAAGTTCGGTGTGGTATTTGGGCGCAAGTGCCTTAGCCTTCTCAAGAAACATGGCCATCTGTTTGTCGTCGAGTTTGGGCGGAGCTGTGGTGCGAGTCGCCACGGGGACGCCGACTTCCAGGAAGAATTTCTCCTGCCCAGCGGGGGAACAGATGCAGATCAGACGGGCGGGGTTTGCGGACGCGTTGTGGAACTGATGCGGAGCATTGGCGGGAATGTTGATTGTTTCGCCCGCGCCGACGACGGATTTCTTTCCGCGAAATGTTGCTTCGATCTCTCCATCCAGCACGATGAATGTTTCTTCAAAGTCATGGCGATGTGGCCCAGGGCCACCGCCGGGAGGGATGTGCATATCGACCACGCAGAACCGGCCTTTTGTGTCGTCTCCATCGACGGTGATGGTGTAGGTATCTCCGACGAGACCGATGTGGGGCAGCTTTCCTTCATGATCGGGATTCGCGGAAGTCAAAGTGCGATTGAGATCGTCGGGCGGAAGAGGAGGGTATTGTGTTTGTGGGTCTGGCATGTCGCTTCTCCTTGAGGTTTTGTCCGTGTCGACTTGCGCACCGAAGATTGAAAACATAAATGCCCGGGCCGATTGCGATGACGATAAGACACCGGCGGCTATTGCGAATTCCGTAATCTGACGGCGGTTGAGTTTCGGATTCATTTCATGGCTTCCGCTGAATGTTGAGTCGCTCAAGCTCCTCCAAAACAGCTTCGGGACGCTCTTCTGGAACAAAGTGGCCGCAGTCTGGCAGAACAATGCTCTTGAGGTTGGCCGCCACCATCGCGACAGACTGGCCAACTCCCGCTCCCAATCCTTTTTCTCCGCCTATAGCGACGACGGGCAGTTGAACCTTGTTCTGTGTGAGCGGCAACGTCTGCGCCATGGTGGCAAAGGCAGTGCGGTAGACGCCGAGCGAACCCAAGACGCCTTCAACACCAGCGAAAGTGCGCAGGTATTCGTCGACTGTTTCAGGCGGGATCGTTTCATGCCGGACGACGGCATCTCCGAGATAGAACCAGTTAAGGAACTCTCTCTCCTTGCCCACGAGGAGAGCTTCAGGAACACCTGGTGCGAGAGGAAGGACCCACCACCACATGCTGCCCTTTACCATTGCCTCAGGCGTGAAGGTGATGATCTTTTCAAGGATCGACTGCAGCATCACCGGCGCTTCGATGTAGAGAAGCGCCGCGATCTCGTCTGGGTACTTTGCGGCCCAGAGGAGCGCGGGTGGTGCTCCCATATCGTGCGCAACAAGTATCAGCGAACGCCCCGCACCAAACCCTATTTGCCCTAGGAGCGACCGGAACTCTTCTGCGAGAGCCGCACCGTCGTAACCGGCATCTCCAGCGGGCTTATCTGAGTCTCCGTAGCCGCGCATGTCAGGGACGAGAATTGAGTAGCCTGCATCCGCGAGCAGCGGCATTAACTTGTGCCACGAATAAGCAGTTCCAAGAAACCCATGCCAGAGCAGCACAGGGGTACCGTTCGGATCGCCGCCGATCCAGTAGTGAAGGCTCACGCCATTCACTCTGGCCGATTGACTGCGAAAACCCGCAATTTGTTGTCTCGTATTCGTCATGCAGCTTTCAGACCTACGTCGAGGGTCGCCTGTGCCTTCCAGAGTTTGGTGGTCTCTGCGGCAAAATCCTCATAGCTGCGAGGCGTATGGCCAAGTAGTTTCGTCAGACGCGCAACTTCCGTCTCTGTCGAGGCGAACCCTCGGTCAAAGTAGCCTTGAAGCATCATGCGAAGATCGAAGGCGCTCCAGTTCGGCATCCGGGCGCGCATACCTTTTTCCCATTGGTCGAAATCGTGCCCTGTGTACTTAATCTCTTTGCCGAGCAGTTTGCTCCACAGTGCTGCGTTTCCCGGACCACTGATGAGTGAGGAACCCACAATGTCGTAGGTCTGCTCCTCATGGCCCTCTTCCGTCAGGGAGATCGCAGCCGCTTCCGCGATGTCTCTCATGTCTGCTGCGGCAATTCCGACGGCGCCTAGAGGCGTTGGGTAGAGGCCAGGTCCAGTCAGAGCCTCCTTTAAGCCAAGATCGTTCTGGACGTAGTAACCCGGACGCAGAATGGTGTACGGCACACCGAACTCTCGCAAGGCGCCTTCGACGGCCAGCTTCGACGCGAAATGAGGAACGTCGCGAAACTCCTGCACCTTGAAGACGGATAGATAGGTCACATGCTTCAACCCGATCCGTTTCGCGATTCCATAGGCGATCAGCGCCTGGGTTAACTCATCCGCAACAACTGCATTCAACAGGAAGAGCTTGTCGACTCCTTCCATCGCCTCTTCTATCGACACGGGATCAAGCAAATCGCCGATGGCCACCTCAACGCTCGCTGGCAGCTTATGATCGGCGTCGGGTTTGCGAATTAACGCACGGACTTCTGCGCCACGTTTCAAGAGTTCCTTGACCACTACAGAACCCACATTCCCCGTTGCTCCGGTAACCAAAACTTTCATATCTTCTCGCTCTCTCCGAACGGCCTACTTGGTTGATTCAAGTTTTCCGCGCGGGTGGCTCGCTTGAGATCAGGTGAAAGCATCTCGTCCTATGTCGTCTATGGAACAGATGCGCTAACCTAGAGTCACCGGAGCCTCGGTACACGCAAAGCTGCTTTGCGCTAACGCAAGGAATGAATAGCTTCTGTTTTGCGGGCCATGAATGGTCGGAACCGTCCACTAAAGAACAACCGTTGGCCCCTGACTTTTCGGAACACATCATGCCGCACTACGTTGATCTAAACGATGTCCGAACTTTTGTGCTCGCCGCGCAGGCGGGGACAATGAGCGCTGCCGCGAAGACGCTACATCAACCGGCGTCGACGGTGAGCAGATCCCTCACTCGTCTCGAAAAGCACTTGGGCGTTCTTCTTGCCCAAAGGGGTCCAAAAGGCTTGATTTTGACAGATGCGGGCAAGGAGTACCTTCTCGCCTGCAGAAGAGCGCTGCGTACGCTCACAGATGGAGAGGAGTTCTTGGAAGCCCGCCGCTCTGACCCAAGTGGCACTATTAAGATCGCGTGCCCGCTGACTATGGCCCGCGAGATACTCGCGCCGCTATTGAAGGACTTCGTCGCTCGCTTTCCATCTCTAAGAATGGAAATTGAGCCGTACTCTTTTGGCTGGGATCAGGAACCCCGTGAAGATGTGGACGTGTTCTTCAAACTCAAGGCGCCAAAGGACTCAGTGCGGCGGGTACGGTCCTATCCTGGGACTGCACGGGGACTCTTCGCGAGTCCGGCATACGTGAACGCATTCGGCAGTCCGGCTAATCCCGAAGAACTCGCCGCCCATCGGTGTGCGGGCTCCGGAGTTTGGAAGCTGTCCCGCGGATCGAAAGAAGTCAGCCCAAACATTGCATTTCACGTCGTGACGAGTGATCCCGGCATCAATCTGCCGTTTGCTCTGGATGGTCTTGGCATCACCGTCCTGCCTCTGTGGATGGCAAAGCATCCAGACAACAGGAATCGGCTTGTTCCGATTCTTCCGCTGTGGAAGCCGGAACCGATCACATTGTGTGCACTTTTTTCCGGTTCGTCTCGACTCACGCCAAAAGTAGAAGGGCTTCTTAATTTTCTTGCCGAATACATTGGAACGGACCGCGACCCACGAGTAAAACATGGTCGCGCAAAGGAATACTTCACAGACTTGACTCTTTCTCCAACGTCCGGGCCTTGACCAATTGGGCCCAAGCTGACAGGAAACGGTTGAAAGATCGATTCCTTCTGATCTCGTCTTGTAGGGGAAGGTGAGCGAGGTTGTCGCGAAACCTCCCGGCCGGGATCGCGCCAACTTAAGCTACTCGCGGTAAGGCGACTTGTCGGGAGAGCGATGATGGACGTGTTCACACTTTACAAGGTAATACGTTCGGACGTATTCTTTGTGCATGGGACGTCCGTCACTTCGCAACCAGATCATCGCCTCAGGAATGCAGACCGTGCATCATCGCGGTTTTAGCACCGTGGGACTGCGAGAGATCACCGCTGAGGCTGGTGTCGCCCAAGGTTCTTTTACCAATCATTTCGCGTCGAAGGAGGAGTTCGGCGTCGCGGTGCTGGATCACTACTTCGATCAGCTTCGCGCTGTGATGGCGCAGACGCTAGAAGACGAAAGCCGTAAGCCAACGGAGCGTCTGGGCGCGTATTTTGAACACATTACTGATCTCTTCGCCTCAGGCGGGTGGCGTTACGGCTGTTTGGCGGGCAACATGGGGCTGGAAGCTCCGGAACATAGCGAACTCCTCCGCCAGCGCCTCAGTGAAATCTTCGCTGAATGGTCAGGGCACTTCGCAGAGGTTATCCGGAAGGCTCAGAAAGCTGACGAGGTGCGAGCAGATCTCGACCCTGAAGAGGCTGGTGCCGCGCTGTTGGAAGCGTGGCAGGGGGCGATGCTCCGCATGAAAATCGAGCGTAGCCCGGCGCCTCTCGACCGCTTCAAGCGAGTTATTTTTCCGGCTGTGCTTTCGAATCCGTAAGGCATATCGGTCCATGTTTGCGAGCCAGCCGAGAAGTCTTCCGCGCACCTCACGATTAACGAACAGACTTGTTGGAGCCGCTAAATAGGAGCAGCATGACGATCCCCTTCGATATTAGGTTGCCTCATGTGGATGTTTTGGGTTCAACCATGGCCTACCGTGAAGCGGGCAATCCACAAGCACCAGTGGCTCTTTTCCTGCACGGGAATCCAACGTCATCTTATATATGGCGGAATATTATTCCACTGGTTGCACCGGTCGCGCATTGCATCGCGCCTGACCTTATCGGGTTCGGCCAATCGGGAAAACCCGACATCGAGTATCGCTTCGAAGATCATGTGCGGTACCTCGATGCTTTCCTCGACCAAGCCGGCATCTCTTCAGCATTCGTGATCGCGCAGGACTGGGGCACGGGACTTGCGTTTCATTTGGCTGCCCGCAGGCCAGAATTCATCCGCGGCCTTGCTTTCATGGAATTCATTCGCCCCATTCCTAGCTGGGACGATCTTCCAGCAAAAGGAGCCGAGATCTTCAAGAAATTCAGAACGCCCGGGGTGGGCGAAGAGATGATCCTCGAGAAGAATATGTTCGTTGAGCAGATGCTGCCTGCGGCGACGGTCCGCAAGCTGACGGATGAGGAGATGTCAGTGTACCGAGCGCCGTTTCCTACTCCCGAATCGCGACGGCCGACATTGCTCTTCCCGCGTGAACTGCCCGTTGCCGGGGAACCGCCAGATGTATATTCCACGATGGAGGAAGCACACCGTGCGTTAGCCGAATCGACCTATCCAAAGCTGCTCTTCGTGGGAGATCCGGGCTCTTTCGTCTCTCCAGCATTCGGTGAGAACTTTGCGAAGGGTCTTACGAACTGCAAAGCTGTCCAACTTTCCTCCGGCATTCATTATCTGCAGGAGGATCATCCCGACGTCATCGGCTCCCAGGTCAAGGAATGGCTAGTTGAATTGGGTGTCGGTTGAGAGGGGACCAGTCAACCTCGAAAGAGGTAGGTAATGCGAAACGCGCTTCACGTCAGTGAGGGGAAGGTGCAGGAGGAGGAACGAGGCTGTTACGAAACTCACCGTTGGACATTCTGACAGGCTGGATTGCTGCCGATAAGCCGATATCCCATTACCCATCCTCAGAACGGTGTTCGACTATCCATCTCAAGCCATCCGACACAGCAAGCAGGTATAAGCTGATGTCCTACAGCATGCCGTTATTGTTCTTCCATTGCTCTTTAGGAGGAACCATCTCGGGAAAGCCCCAGTGCTCCACA
>Ga0302310_10000379_pt1 | contig 42081 bp, 29 predicted proteins | sample III_Palsa_N1_2_FD_200451 | JGI IMG/M metagenome (GOLD analysis project Ga0302310, IMG submission 200451) | Peat permafrost microbial communities from Stordalen Mire near Abisko, Sweden - III_Palsa_N1_2 | ecosystem: Environmental > Terrestrial > Soil > Palsa > Peat permafrost | place: Sweden...
CTGCCGCGGCGACGAGGTCCGCTTCCTCCAGCGGCACGTTGGCGGCATCGAGTCGCGTGATGCCCAGATCCCGAACGACGCCGGGGACTGGGGCCGGCGGCCGCCACTTGAGCCGTTCGCCACGACCGATGTAGGGCAGTCGCGTCTCGGCGGCGCCGGGTTCCAGCACAACCACGGGCGGTAATGGACGGCACACGGCCAGGCGCCGCTGTCCGTCCGCAGCGCACTGCCAGCGGGCGGCGTGTCTGGCATCAAGCTCCACCACGCCGGTGGCGATGCCGGCGCCCTGTCGTACTGCCAGCCGCCGACCGAGATCACCGGTGGCACCTTCGGGAAGAAGCACGTGCAGGGGTCTGAACCGTTCCACGAGGACCCAGACCTGGGCCAGTTCATGCTCCGGCGCGAAGGCATCGGCATCCTGATCGAGCGCCAGCACCACATCGGCCCCGCAGGCGGCGAGGTCCTCCTGTGTGCCGCCCAAGACGGCCACCACTACGGCGGCATCGGTCGGCGCGATGAGCGACGCCGCGGCGATGCACCGGCGCGCCGGTGCATCGAGCGCGCCGCGTACACTGCGCACCACTACCAGCAGATGCTGCGCCGGCGCTTGTGTGGTGCGCAGCGGCGGGCCTGGAGGCGCCGCAGTCCCAGGCATGACTGCCCCGGCGTCAACATCTGCGGTGAGGACGCGCCGGATGCCGGCTGCCGTCAGCACGAAGGGGCGCCGCGGATCGCGGCGGGCAATCGTGTTCATGGCGCAGTTCCAACGGCGCTCGCAAGGATTTCGGCTACGTCCAACACTTCGGGCCGTGAGCCGATCACACCCTCAAGCATGGCCGTGCAGCCCGGACAGGCGACAGCCACCACGGCTGCGCCGGTCTCGCGCGCATCGTCCATGCGCATGTCAGGGATCCGCCGCCGGCCCGGAACGTCCGTGAGCGGCGCGCCGCCGCCACCGCCGCAGCAGCGTGCGCGGGTCTGCGAGCGCCGCATTTCGCGCAGGCCGATGCCCAACTGCAGCAGCAACTCGCGCGGCGCCTGGGTTTCGCCGTTGTACCGGCCGAGGTAGCACGGGTCGTGGTAGGTCACGGCCTGCGGCGCCGTGCCCGTGCCCGGTAGCAGTCGGCCGGCGCGCACCAGCTGTGCCAACAGCGCCGTGTGATGCACGACCTCGTAGCTGCCGCCCATACTTGGATATTCGTTGCGCAGGCAATGCAGCACATGCGGGTCGGCCGTGAGGATGTGCCGGAAGTTGAACTGTCGCAACACCTCGATGTTGGCGCGGGCGCGGGTCTGAAAAGTGTCTTCGTCGCCCAGTCGCCTCGCCAGATCGCCGCAATCGCCTTCGGCGGCCCCCAGGATGGCGAAGTCCACCTGCGCCCGCTGCAGCAGCCGCATCAGTGCCCGCAAGGTGCGCTGATAGCGCGCATCGTAGGCGCCTTCACCGCAGATCAGCAGGTACTCGGCGCTCTGCCCCGGGTGCAGCACTCGCACGCCGAGGTCGACGGCCCACTCGTAGCGCGCCTTGGCCGCGAAGCCGCCCTGGGTGCCGGTCAGGCGCAGGTTCTGCAGCCCCTGGGCCGCGGTCTGCGGCAACTCGCCCAGCTCCAGGGTCTGGAAGCGACGCAGATCGACCACGGCATCCACGTGCTCGATGAGCATGGGGCACTCCTCGACGCAGGCGCGACAAGTGGTGCACGCCCACAACGTGCCCGGCTCGATGAGGTCCGGCAGCACCGGCCTGTCGGGCGCTCCACGATGGTTGCCCACGGGCAGCCCCGGAGAGGCGCTGCCGGCATAGGCTGCGTCGCTGCCGCGGGTCATGCCGACGACCAGGTCCTGGATCAGCTTCTTGGGGTTCAGGGGCTGCCCGGCGGCGAAGGCAGGGCAGGCAGCCTCACACTTACCGCACTCGACGCAGGCATCAAACGAGAGCAGCTGGTTCCAACGAAAGTCAGCCGGCCGCTGCACGCCCAAGCGTGCCGTGCCGCGGGCATCGGGCGCGGGCTTGAGGTCGAGCAGCTTGAGCGCGGTGTGGCCCTTGCCGCCGAAGCGCTCCGGGCGCGGGTGAAAGGCCAGATGCAGCAGGCCCGCAGTGGCGTGTTTCATCGGCCCCCCGGCTGCCGGCGCCCAGGCGAACTCGAGCGAGCCCACCAGGATCAACAGCAGGGCGACCATCGAGATCCCCGGGCCGGCCGCGGCCAGCGCTGCGCGCTCGGCGCCGAAGATGAACAGCGCAAGCCCTGCGGCAAACGCGAGCAGTGTCCACGGCAGGCGCATCCAGGGGCCGCGCGACAGCCGCGAGGGTGGCGAGCGGCGGCGAACCGCCACCGCGACCGCGCCGGCCAACATCACCAGCGCCGCCACTGCAATCAGTGCATCCAGCGGCGACTGATATAACGCCAGTCCGTAGTTGAGTCCGACAAGGCACAACAGCACGACGGCGCCGCCCGCCGTGGCGATATGCGCACGGGCGATGAATCGATCGCGGGCCACGACCCGGTGCAGGTCGATGAAATAGCGTTTCGGCACGGCGGCCAGCGCGACCCAGTGCAGCGGCGCCGCCCGGCCGACCGCCCACAGCCGGGCGCGGCGGCCTACGCCTGCGGCAAAGACGAGCGCCTGCACCCAGAACAGCATCGTCAGCAGATGCGCGGCAGTCATCGCCTCAGAAGTCCTTGCACAGCCGCAGCGCATCGTAGATGGCGCCGTGGATGTTGTGCGGCGAGATGCAGTCGCCGACGCGGAACAGGGCAAAGTGTCCCGCGCCCAGCTCTTGCGACAGCACCGGCTGCGCTCGGGCGTCGAACAGCGCGTCGATATCGGTCGCGCCGCCGTTGATCGATTGGGCCTGCAGCTGCCAGTAGAGTGTGTCCTCCGGCGTGCTACCGTTCTCGATTACCACCTGGTCCACCACACGCTCCTCCAGCTGCTCGGTGTACTCGTTGCGCAGCACGGCGATCTTGCGCTCACCTTCGGCATACACGCGATCCAGCCACCAGTTGGGGGTCAGCACGATGTCGAGCGCGTAGAGGCGGCGGTAGAAAATGGGGAAGGTGGTGCCGCCGACATCGTCGGCGACCTTCACATCCGGGGTGACGATCTCGACGCTGCTGCCGCGGCTGGCGATGAAGTCGGCGACGCCCGCGCCGGCGTGGGCGCTCACGGCATCGTAGACCAGCACATGACGCAGCGGGGCCACGCGGCCGTCGAGGATGTCCCAGGAACTCACGGCCAGCCCCGCGGCGACGCCCCAGGCGGGGACCTGACCGGTGTGCGCGCGGCCACCGGTCGCGAGTACGATGATGTCCGGATGCTCCGCCAGGATGGCATCGCGGGTCGCCTCGGTCGCGAGGCGGCAATCGACCCCCAGGCGCCGCAGCTCAAGTTCGAACCAGCGCACGATGCCGGCCATCTGTTCGCGCTGCGGCGCTCTGGCGGCCAGGCGGATCTGGCCGCCCGGCGCTGAGTCGCGTTCGAATAGCACCACCTCGTGGCCGCGTTCGCGCGCCACCCGCGCCGCCTCGAGCCCGGCCGGACCTGCACCGACCACGACCACCCGGCGCCGCGGCCCACCGCTCGGGGTGATCACGTGCGGCATGGTGCGCTCGCGGGAGGTCGCGGCATTCTGGATGCACAGCACGTCCTGGCCCAGGTACTGGCGGTCGATGCAGTAGTTGGCCCCGACGCACTGGCGGATACGGTCCTCCTGGCCCGCGCGGATCTTGGACACCAGCCAGGGGTCGGCGATCATGGCGCGCGTCATTCCCACCAGGTCCATAACGCCTTGGGCCAGCAGCCGCTCGGCCTGGCCGGGGTCGCGGATGCTCTGCGCGTGCATGACCGGCACGGCGCTGCGGGCCTTGATGCCTGCCGCCAGGTGCGCGAAGGGCTCGGGCGGCAGCGCCATCGGCGGCATGCAGTTGGCCAGTGTGTTGTGCGTGTCGGCGCCGGAGCCGATGACGCTCAGGTAGTCGATGAGACCGGTGCGCGACATCGCATCGGCGATTTCGCACAGCATCTGGTGGTCGAGGCCGTCCTCGTGGAATTCGTCGCCGCACAGGCGCAGGCCGACGCAGAAATCGCGGCCCACGCCCTCGCGCACCGCGGTCAGCACCTCGATGCCGAAGCGCATGCGGTTCTCGAGGCTGCCGCCGTACTCGTCGCTGCGGTGGTTGGTGCGCGGGCTCCAGAACTGATCGATGAGGTGCTGATGTGCAGCAGAGATCTCGATCCCGTCCATGCCCGCGCGCTGCACGCGCACCGCGGCTGCGGCGTAGTCGCCCACGATACGGCGGATCTCGTGCTTCTCAATCGTCTTGGCGGCGCCGCGATGGACCGGCTCGCGCACGCCGCTGGGGGAGACCAGGTGCGGCCAGTTCTCGCCGAACCAGCTGGAGCGCCGGCCCATGTGCGTGGCCTGGATCAGGATCTTCGCGCCGTGACGGTGCATAGCCTCGGCCAGCCGTCCCAGCGGCTCGATCACCCGGTCGGTTGTGAGGTCGACCGAGCGCCACCAGCCCTGCGGGCTGTCGCGCGAGACGGGGCTGGAACCGCCGCATATCGCCAGCGCCACCCCACCCCTGGCCTTTTCCTCGTAGTAGCGGATGTAGCGCTCGCCCGGCAGGCCCCCTTCCTCGGCGTAAACTTCCGCATGCGCCGTGCTGACGATGCGGTTGCGCAGCGTCAACTGATTGAGCTGGAACGGGGACAGCAGGTGCGGATAGCGCATGGCGGCCGCTCAGGCGCAAGGCTCGAGCGGATGCACGCTGAAAATGCAGTGCGCATGGCCCTCAGCCGCGCAGCTGGATTCGTGCGCACGGGTGCGCAGTGCAGCGGGCGCCTGTTCCAGCACCCAGTCCATGGCGCCGGCGAACCAGCCAGCGAACAGGTAGCACAGCCGGCCCGGTACACCCGGACGCGCCAGCACGAAGGCGGAGTGATCCAGGCGAATCTGCGCGGTGCCGCGCGCAGCATCGACGGCCATGAAGTTGAAGCGCCCCCAGCCGCGTTGTGACAGCCGCTTGAGGTAATGCTCGTAGGTGGCCAGGGGCGCAAGGCCGTGGGTCTGCGATTCGCTGGCGCACCAGAAATGCGCGGAAGCGTACCCCGCCTCGTACACCAGTGGGGCGTACTTCTCCACACCGAGGGCGGCTTCGATGGCGGTGTGATTGTTGACGAAAAAATGGCGCGGGACATACAGCATCGGCAGGCCGTCGGTGCGCCACACACCGGTGGCCTCATCCACTTCGATGGGCAACTGCGGCTTCATCTTAAGGCTCCCAGACATCGCCGAATACACGCAGCCAATTGCGACCGATGATCTTCTCGATGCGGCTTGGCTTCCATCCCGCCTTCTCCATCGCGGCCGTGAGGTTCGGCGTCTCGCCGATGGTCCGGATGCCCGCAGGGTTGAGCACGGTGCCGAAGTCGGTGAGGCGGCGGTGGCGACCCTTGTCGTGCGTGATCAGATCGAAGAACTCCTGGCCATAGCCCTGCGTAAAGTCGGTGCCGTACCCCACACAGTCCTCGCCCGCAAGATTGATGACATAGTCGATGGCCTCGACGTAGTCATCGACCGTGGCTTCGATGCCGCGCTTCAGGAAGGGTGGGAACATGGTCACGCCGATGAAACCGCCGTGGTCGGCAATGAACTTGAGCTGCTCGTCACTCTTGTTGCGCGGGTGCGCCTTGAGGCCGGCGGGCAGGCAATGGGAGTAGCACACGGCCTTCTTCGAGGCCAGGATGGCGTCGGTCGAGGTCTGCGGGCCAACGTGCGACAGATCCACCATGATACCGACGCGGTTCATTTCCGCGATCACCTCTTGACCGTAGCCGGACAGGCCGCCGTCGCGCTCGTAGCAGCCGGTGCCGATGAGGTTCTGAGTGTTGTAGCAGATCTGCACCACACGCACCCCCATGTCGGCGAACGCCTCGATGGTACCGAGATTGTCCTCGAAGGCCTGTGCATTCTGGAACCCCAGGATGATGCCGGTCCTGCCTTCCCGCTTTGCCGCCTCGATATCCGCGGTGGTGCGCACCAGGCGCAGCAGATCGGCGTTGTCACGGATCATCCGCTTCATGGACGCGATGTTGGCCACCGTGTCCTTGAAGCCCTCCCACACCGACACGGTGCAGTTAGCGGCGGACAGGCCGCCCTTGCGCATGTCCTCGAACACGGTGCGATCCCAGCGCGAGATGATCAGGCCGTCAATGACGAGACTATCGGTATGAAGCGACATGGGATCAGACCTCGCCGGCCGCCAGGGCCAACAGTTGCGTGACATAGGAGGCGAAGGAACGCCAGACCTCGACATGAAAGCGATCGGCCGCGGTTCGCCACAGAATGATGCCGGCCTTGCCGAATACCGTGCGCGTGCACTGTCCCTCAGGGAACGCCTCGAGATCCAGATCCAGATCCAGCGGGCAGCCGGTATTGAGCGCGGCAGCGGCATGCTCGCCTGCAACCTCGAATGCTGCGTGGCGCTGGCTGACATCGACGCAGGCGTGCGGCAGGCCGGCGAGCGCGGCCTGCAGTGCGGGCCACGGGTTTGCTGCCTCCGGTGCCAGCAGCAGATATTCGTCAGGCCCCAGCCACAGCGCGGTACAGCCGTTGGCAGCCGCTGCGCGTCCCCTCTGCGGCAGGTCGACGCCCATGGCTGTGCCCGCGGCGTCCAATGCCGCGGCCCGACCGCGCAGGATGCGGCGTTGCAGGGGCGGCAGCAGCCTGAGCAGGTCCGATGGCGCGAACGCGGGCGCGCGGGCGGTGAGCTCAGCCATTGAGCCGCTCCCCTTTGGCGTCGTAGAAGACCGGCGCGGTGACCTGCACCGGTACCTCTCCTTGGGGTGTCGGCACGAAGAGCGTCGTGCCCAGGCGAGCCCGTCCGCCGGCCACGAGTCCCAGGGCGATCGAGCGCCCCAGGGTGGCACTGTGGTAGGCGGAACTGACGAAACCGAGCGGACGCGTGGGCGGTGGCAGTCCCGCCGTTGCCATGATCTGGGCGCCCTCTGGCAGCACGACGCGGGGATCGAGGGTCGCGAGACCCACCAGCTGCCTGCGTCCAGGCTCGCGCAACGCCGGGCGCTGGAGTGCGCTTTTTCCCAGGAAGTCAGACTTGGCCTTACCGATGGCCCAGGAGAGGCCGGCGTCATCCGCCGTCACGGTACCGTCGGTATCCTGGCCAACGATGATATAGCCCTTCTCGGCACGCAGTACGTGCATGGTCTCGGTGCCATACGCGGTGATGCCGTGGATGGCTCCCGCGGCGGCGATCAGTTCCCACACCGCCTGGCCGAAGTCCGCGGGGACGTTGAGTTCGAAGCCCAGCTCGCCCGTGAAGCTGACGCGCATGAGCATCAGTGGTACCCCGCCGATACGGCCGGTGGCTACGGCCATGTGCGGTAGTGCGGTGGCTTTAAGATCGATGTCCTCGACGACGCCTTCGAGGACGCGGCGGGCGTAGGGCCCCTGCACCGCGATGACGGCCCACTGCTCGGTCGTGGAAGTGAGCCAGACATCCAGCTGCGGCCACTCGGTTTGAAGGTAGTCCTCCATCAGTGCCAGAACCCGCGCTGCACCGCCGGTGGTGGTCGTCACGTGGAAGCGATCGGGCGCCAGCCGGGCCACCACGCCGTCGTCAAAAATGAAGCCATCATCGCGCAGCAGGATGCCGTAGCGGCAGCGGCCGACGGCAAGGTTGCTCCAGGCATTCACATACATTCGTTCCAGGAAGGTTGCGGCATCCGGGCCGCTGACGTCGATCTTGCCGAGCGTGGACGCATCGAACAGGCCACAGCCGTTGCGCACCGCCTTGCATTCGCGCGCGACTGCAGCGTGCATGTCCTCGGCCAATCGTGGGAAGTAGCGCGCGCGCTTCCACTGGCCGACATCCTCGAACACTGCGTCGTGTTCGCGGGCCCAGCCGTGGATCGGAGTCGTGCGCACCGGGTCGAGCAGCTCGCCGCGCGCGCGGCCCGCAAGGGTACCGAAGGTCACCGGTGTGTAGGGTGGCCGGAAAGTGGTCAGTCCCACCTGCGCCAGCGGCTCACCGAGCACTGCGGCCACCACCCCCAGGGCGTTGAGATTTGAAGTCTTGCCCTGATCGGTGGCCATGCCGGTGGTGGTGTAGCGCTTGACGTGTTCCACCGAGCGGAAGCCCTCGCGGGTGGCCAGCGCCAGATCAAAGGTGGTGACATCATTCTGCCAGTCGACGAAGGCCTTGCCGCGGGCCGCTGGCGGCCGCGCCAGGGCACCCGGCTGGCCGGCCATGGCAGCGTCGGTTGCGGCCGCCGCGACCTCCCGCATCGCGCCGTCGTGGGGCAGTTGCGCCTCCCGGGCGGCCTCATCGCCGGCGGCGCTGCCGTCGGCCACCGCGGCGGCCAGGGTGAACAATCCGCGGCACGCGCCCGCCGGCCGCAGTCGCTCGAGGGTCGCGCCCGGGACGAAGGCATTGATGGTCTCGTCCCATTTGAGCTTGCCGCGCGCCTGGGAAAAAAGACTGACATTGGGCGTGAAGCCCCCGGACATCAGGACCAGGTCGCAGTCGAAGCGCTCGGTCGCCGCGCCGGGCGCGCCGCCGCCTGCGTCCAGCGGCGTGAGTGTGATTGCCGATACCCGCAGCCGGCCCGCAGTCCCCACCACTGTGACGCCGGTGCGCACGGGCAGTCCGGCTGCGCGCGCGAGCCGGGGCAGCGCGCCTTCACTGTGGGAACGGATGTCGGCGATGACGCTCACTTTCACTCCGGCAGCCGCCAGTTCCAGCGCTGCGCGGTAGGCATCGTCGCAGGCCGTGACGACCGCGACTTTGCGGCCCGGCAGCACTGCGTGGCGATTGAGATAGGTGCGCGCCGCTGCGGCCAGCATGATCCCCGGGCGATCATTGCCCGGGAAGACCAGCGGTCGTTCGATGGCGCCGGTGGCCAGTACGACTTCCTTCGCCCGCACCTGCCACAGCCGCTCGCGTGGCTGACCCGGCTGTGGCATTCCGAGGTGGTCCGTGAGGCGTTCGCACAGGCCGAGGAGGTTGTGCGGGTACCAGCCAAAGGCGGTCGTCCGAGTCAGCACCCGCACCCGTGGCAGCGCGGCGAGTACTGCCAGCTGGCGCTCCAGCCAGGCGCCCGCCGGCGCTCCGTCGATGCGTTCGCCGTGCGCGGCGTCGGCCTCGGTGAGCAGGAAGCCTCCGGCAGCGGCCTGTTCATCACACAGAATGACACGCGCGCCCGCGCGGGCTGCAGCCACCGCGGCTGCAATGCCCGCGGCACCGGCGCCGACGACGAGTACCTCGCAGTGTGCGAAGCGCTGGGCGTAGCTGTCCGGGTCGGGCAACTGCGGCGCGCGTCCCAGGCCCGCCGCGGCGCGGATGTACGGTTCGTAGAGCGCCTTCCAGGCGCCACGGGGCCATTTGAAGGTCTTGTAGTAGAACCCGGCCGGAATGAATGGCCCGACCAGCGCCGCCACCGCACCGGTGTCGAAGGTGAGGCTGGGCCAGCGGTTCTGGCTGTGGGCCTGAAGTCCGTCGTATAACTCGACGGTGGTCGCGCAGAGGTTGGGCGTGTGGTGCGCGGCATCGCGACGCACCGTGACCAGGGCGCTGGGCTCCTCCGAACCGGCGCTGAGGATGCCGCGCGGTCGGTGATATTTGAAGGAGCGCGCGACGAGGTGCACATCATTGGCGAGCAGCGCGGATGCCAGGGTGTCTCCCTCGATGCCGAACAACACCCGGCCGTCGAAGGTGAAGCGGATCGGGCGGCCGCGCGCGACGCGGCTGCCTTGGGTGCGGGCAGGAGCCCTCATGCACTCACCTTTGGTCGCGGCTCGCCGACGCGATAAGTAGCCAGGAAGCGATCCGTGGTGGTGTCGCGTACGGCATTGAAGAAGCGCCCGCAGCCGTGGAAATGGCGCCAGCGCTCCGCGTGTGCACCACGGTCATTGTCGCGTTCGTAGAGGAACCGGCTCCACTGCGCATCGGTCGCCTCGGTGCCGGGACGCGCAACATGCGCCTGGCCGCCATAGACGAATTCGGGCTCGGGGCGCTCGCCGCAGTAGGGGCAGTTGATCAGCAGCATCAGTGGGCCACCGCGGCCGCGGCGGCCTCGTCGATCAGGCGACCTTCACTGAAGCGCTCGATCGTGAAGGGCGCGTTGATGGGATGGGGTGCATCGTGCGCCATGGTCCAGGCGAACAGATGAGCCGAGCCAGGGGTGGCCTTGAAGCCGCCCGTGCCCCAGCCGCAGTTGACGTACAGGCCGGGCACCGGCGTTCTGGCGATGATGGGTGAGCGGTCGGGCGTCACATCGACGATGCCGCCCCAGCTGCGCAGCATGCGCATGCGCCGGAACATCGGAAACAGTTCACAGATGGCCTCGAGGGCGTGGCTGCTGATGTGCAGGCCACCGCGCTGTGTGTACGAGGTGTAGGCGTCGGTGCCGGCACCGATCACCAGTTCACCCTTGTCTGACTGGCTGATGTAGGCATGGATGGTGTTCGACATGACGACGCAGGGGAATACCGGCTTCACCGGTTCGGACACCAGGGCCTGCAGCGGATAGCTTTCCAGTGGCAGCGCGACGCCCGCCATGCGCATCACGGTGCTGGTGTTGCCCGCCGCGACCACACCGAGCCGCGGCGTGCGGATCGACCCGCGGCTGGTTTCCACCGCCGCCACCGCTCCTGCATTGTCCAGCCGAACACCTGTCAGCTCGCAGTTTTCGATGATGTCGACGCCGAGCGCATCGGCGGCCCGGGCATAGCCCCACGCCACGGCATCGTGGCGGGCCGTGCCACCCCGGCGCTGCAGGGCGCCGCCGAGCACCGGATAACGCATGTCGCCTACGTTCAGCGGCGGGCAGAAGGCCTTGGCCCTGACCGGATCGAGCCACTCGTTGTCCACTCCGCTGGCCTTGTTGGCGAAGATGTGGCGCTGCAATACCTGGATGTCATGCACGGTATGCGCCAGCATCACTACGCCGCGCGGCGAGAACATCACGTTGTAGTTGAGAACCTGCGAGAGATTCTCCCACAGCTTCAGCGCATGGTCGTACAGCGCGGCGCTCTCATCGAACAGATAGTTGGAACGGATGATGGTGGTGTTGCGGCCGGTATTGCCACCACCGATCCAGCCTTTTTCCAGCACCGCGATTCGTTTCAAACCATGCTCGGCCGCGAGGTAATAGGCGGTGCCCAGCCCGTGGCCGCCACCACCGCAGATCACTGCGTCGTAGCCATCCTTCGGGCTGGCGCGACGCCACTGGGGTTGCCAGTCCCGGTGTGCGGACAGGCCGCGTCTCAGGAGTGAGAGGGCCGAGAAGCGTTGCATCAGGAAACCGCCCGGCCGGTGGCCGAATGAAGGGGCAGGTGGATGATGCACAGCCCGGGCGCCATGCGGCCAGCACCGGGTCGGCGGCGCGGTTGAATGGAAACGACATGGTCGTGGGTGCTCACGGCGCGAGCGCGCCCTTCATCGCCGAGTTCGGATTCACATGGCGGACAAATTCGGCAACGTAATCGTTGGCGGGCGAGGACAGGATCTGCTCCCCCGTGCCGGTCTGGATGATCCGTCCGCCCTCCATGATGCAGATCTGGTCGCCGATCTTCAGGGCTTCGTCGAGATCGTGGCTGACGAACACTATGGTCTTGCGCAACTTGCGCTGCAGGGCAAGCAGTTCGTCCTGCAGACGGCGGCGGATCAACGGGTCGAGCGCCGAGAAGGGTTCGTCCATCAACAGGATGTCGGCGTCGGTGGCGAACGCCCGCGCCAGGCCCACGCGCTGCTGCATGCCGCCCGACAGTTCCTTGCAGTACCGGTCGGCCCACTGCGTGAGGCCCACGAGCTGCAGCTGTTCGTCGACGACGCGGCGGCGCATGGCGGCCATCTCGCCGCGCACCTCCAGGCCGAATCCGACATTCTCCCGCACCGTACGCCAGGGCAGCAGCGCGAACTGCTGGAATACCATGGCGATGTGCTGGCGGCGCACGCGTCGCAGGGCGCGCGTATCGCAGGATGCAACGTCGATCGCCGCGCGGCCGTCATGCACCAGCACCTGGCCACGGGTCACCGGTGTCAGGCCATTGGCCGCACGCAGCAGCGTGGACTTGCCCGAGCCGGACAGTCCCATGAGCACGCAGATCGAGCCGCTCGCAACGGCCAGGCAGGCGTTGGCCACACCGACCACCACGCCGGTACGCTCGGCGATCTCGGTGCGAGAACCGCCGGCATCCAGCGCCTGTAACGCCTGCATCAGCAGGGCCCGCCCGCGGCGGCCCGCGCCCTGGCCGTACAGGATGTCGACGCCGCGAAACTCCACCGCCGCGATCATTTCAGGGGCCGCGATGTCATTCACGTCCGCGGCTCCGTGCTGGTGGAGGAGTGGGTCATGCGGTCGAGGATGATGGCGAGCAGCACGATGACGAAGCCGGCCTCGAAGCCCATGCCGATCTGCACCGTGTTGAGTGCCCGCACCACCGGCACGCCCAGGCCACCGGCCCCCACGAGCGCTGCGATCACGACCATCGAAAGGCTGAGCATGATGCACTGGCTGATGCCCGTGATGATGGTCGCCGCAGCGCAGGGCAGTTCGATCTTAAGGAGCATCTGCAGTGGTGTGGCGCCGAAGGCCGCGCCGGCCTCCCGCAGCGGCTCCGGCACGGCGGCGATGCCCAGTTGGGTCAGTCGGATGGGCGCGGGGAGCGCGAAGATGATGGTCGAGATGAGGCCTGGCACCACTCCTAAGCCGAACAGAACCAGGGTGGGGATCAGATACACGAAGGTCGGCAGGGTCTGCATCAGGTCGAGCACGGGATGCAGCGCCGCGGACAGCCGTGGCCGGTGTGCCGCGGCGATGCCGATCGGTACGCCGATCACCGTGCACATCGCCACTGAAACGATCACCAGCGCGAGCGTCTGCAGGGTTTCGGCCCAGTATCCTTGGTTCATGATGAACAGCAGCGCTGCGGCGACGAACAGGCAGGTGGGCCAGGAGCGGCGCAGCAGCCAGGTGAGCGCGACCAGCAGCAGGATCAGCAGCGGACCGGGCACGGCCGCCAGCAGCATCGTCAGGCCATTCACGCTGCCGCGGCCGATGGCCGAAATGGCGTCGAACAGGCTCCTGCCGTGGGCTTTGACGTACTCGATCACAGTGGCGACCCAATCGCCCACGGGGATTTTGTGGCCACTGATGAAGCCTTCGAAGTTCCCACCGGCTGCGTCACGGGCGCCGGCGATGGCGGTGCTGGCGGGACGGCCGTCGAGGGTCGTGACCCCGGTGAGCCACTGCCTCACCGTATCGCGATGAGTGCGAAGCCAGGCGCGTGCAGCGGCCTCCGGGGTTGCGTGGCGGTCGAGGATGTCGGCCATGACCTCGCTCTCCCCGCGGGTCGTGAACTGCAGATTGCGCAGGAGCCGGCCGATATTCGGACATTGCGCCGAGTAGCCGGCGCGGGTGTTGGTGTAGACCGCCGCGCCGCCGAAGTTCGGGCCGAATACCGCATCTCCGCCGGTGAGGTAACGCAGGTCGAAGCGCATGTTCATGGGATGCGGGTCCCAGGCCAGGAACACGATGGGGGCGCGCGCTTTCGTCGCGCGTTCCACCTGCGCCAGCATGCCCTGCTCACTGGACTCGACCAGGCGGAAGTCGCTGAGACCGAACTGCCCCTGCTTCAGCATGCCGAGCACCAGGCGATTGCCGTCATTGCCGGGCTCGATGCCGTAGATGGCGTGATCGAGCTGCGGCGCGAAGCGCCGGATGTCGTCGAAGTCCTTGAGTCCCTGCGCCCAGGTATACGCCGGGACCGCCAGGGTATAGCGGGCGCCGGTCAGGTTGGGGCGGATCACCTCCACGGAGCCTTCGGCCACGTAGTTGTGGCGGTCCGTTTCCATCGAGGGCATCCAATTTCCCAAGAAGACATCGATGTCCCGGTTCTTCAGGGAAGCGTAGGTCACGGGCACCGACAGGACCGTGGTCACCGGGTCGTATCCCAGATCACGAACCAGGACGCTGAACATCGCGGTCGTGGCGGTAACATCGGTCCAGCCGATGTCGGCGAGGCGCACGGTACTGCAGGCGGGGTTGTCCGCCGCAACCGCCCCGCGGGGCACGCCCAACAAAGTGAGTGCCGCGACCGCGGCCGTGCCGCCGGCAGCCAGCAGACGCAATGATTCAGACAGCATCGCTTTCATGCCTGTGGCCTTTGGGACTTGACCCCGGCGTGATCCCCACTACATCATCAGCTCAAGCTATTGAATAGCCGTTTAACGGGCGCGATGTCAAGTTCGCCAATCGGATTAATGTACTGATGTAAATGGATAATTTTTCCATTGTCTTGCACAGGCGGGGCGCGGAACGAGCCCATTTGCCACATTCTGGAGCAGGGCATTGAACAAGCAATCAAAGCCGCGGATCAAGCTTGATGAGAGCCGTCGCCTGCAGTTGATCGAAGTTACCATCGACAGTCTGGCGGAGGTGGGGTTCGTCGGCAGCACCTTGGCGGAGATCGCCCGTCGCGCCACCGTTTCCCCGGGACTGGTCGCCCACTATTTCGGGGACAAGGATGCGCTGCTGACCGAGGCCTTTCGATCACTGGCGCGCCGACCCATGGCCAGCCTGCAGGCGCGCATGCGCGCGGCCGGCACACCGGGCGGGCGCATCCAGGCCGTCATCGATACCAACCTGGCACCTGAGGAGTTCGATAAGCGCACGGGCAGCGCATGGCTGGCCTTCTGGGGCCAGGTGCTGCATGTGAAGGGCCTGTACCGGGTGCAGAACGCCTACCAGCGGCGCATGCTGTCAAACCTCCGCCATGCACTGCGTGAGCTGGTGCCGGCGGATGAGGCACGAAGCCTCGCGGCGATGGTTGCGGCGATGATCGACGGGGTGTGGCTGCGCGCCGCACTCTCGGGCTGGCGCGAGGCGGACAGTGAACGCGCCCGCTCGCTGTTGACCGAGTTCGTCGACACCCGGCTTAGGATGCACGCCGTGTCGGGCGTGCCGGCGACGCCGGCGTCGCCGGATCGACTGGTGAGCCTCAATCCTGCCACCGGCGAGCAACTGGCGGTGCTGCCCGTGGACGGATCCCGGCAGGTCGATGCTGCTGTGGCACGCGCGCTCGAGGCCCAGGCGGGATGGGCGGCGCTGACCGGTGCGCAGCGCGGACGCGTCCTGCGCCGCGCCGCGGACATCCTGCGCGATCGCAACGATGAGTTGGCTGAGCTCGAGACCCGTGACACCGGCAAGCCCATTCAGGAGACGCGGGCCGTCGACGTGCTCTCGGGCGCGGAGTGTTTCGAATACTACGGGGGACTCGCCGCCGGCCTGGCGGGTGAACATCTGGACCTGGGGCCTGCAGCCTTTGGTTACACACGGCGCGAGCCGCTGGGCGTGGTCGCCGGCATCGGCGCCTGGAATTACCCGCTGCAGATTGCCTGCTGGAAGAGCGCGCCGGCCCTGGCATGCGGCAATGCCATGATTTTCAAACCGGCCGAACTTACACCGCTCACCGCCCTGAAGCTGGCCGAGGTGCTCGATCAGGCGGGGCTGCCCCCGGGGGTGTTCCAAGTGGTGCAGGGCATGGCCGATACCGGTCGGCTGCTGACGCGGCATCCGCAGATCCGCAAGGTTTCGCTGACCGGTGAGGTCGCCACCGGCAAGGCCGTCATGGCCGACGCGGCGTCAACCCTCAAGTCTGTGACGCTCGAACTGGGTGGCAAGTCGCCGCTCATCATCTTCGAGGATGCGCAACTCGACAATGCAGTCAGCGGCGCGCTACTGGGTAACTTCTATTCGGCGGGCGAGGTATGTTCGAATGGCACGCGAGTGTTCGTGCACAAGCGCCTCAAGGCGACCTTCATCCAGCGGCTGCTGGCGCGCGCCGGGCGGCTGCGGGTGGGTGACCCGATGGATCCGCAGACTCAGGTGGGCGCGCTGATCAGCGAAGCTCACATGAACAAGGTGCTGGGCTATATCGCGCGTGGTCGGGCCGAGGGTGCGCGGCTGATCCTGGGCGGGCAGCGTGCGACCGGCAACGGCCTTGATCGCGGCTGGTTTGTGCAGCCGACGGTGTTCGATGGCTGCCGCGACGACATGTCCATCGTGCGCGAGGAGATATTCGGGCCGGTGATGTCGGTATTGGAGTTCGAGACGGAGGATGAAGTGGTCGCGCGGGCCAACGCGACGCCATTCGGCCTGAGCGCCGGAGTATTCACCGCGGATCTGACGCGGGCACACCGCGTCATCGCGCGGCTGCAGGCCGGCACCTGCTGGATCAATCACTACAACATCACGCCCATCGAACTGCCGTTCGGCGGCGTCAAGCTCTCGGGCCTGGGACGCGAGAATGGCCGCGCCGCGCTCGAGCACTACACGCAGCTCAAGAGCGTGTATGTCGCTTTGCGCGATGTCGAGTCGCCGTATTGAGGCCTCGCGATGCCGGAAATCTTTGATTACGTGATCGTCGGCGCCGGCTCATCAGGCTGCGTTCTGGCCGACCGCCTCAGTGCCAGCGGGGAACACAGTGTCCTGGTGCTGGAATACGGTGGATCGGATCGTTCGGTATGGATCCAGATGCCCGCGGCGCTGTCGATTCCCATGAACATGTCCCGCTACAGCTGGGGTTATCACACGGAGCCGGAGCCCGGCTTGGGCGGCCGCCGCGTCCATACCCCGCGTGGCAAAGTGCTCGGCGGATCCTCGTCCATCAATGGTCTGGTGTACGTCCGCGGCAACGCCCTGGATTACGAGGGCTGGGAACAGCACGGTGCGCGCGGCTGGGACTACGCGCAGGTGCTGCCGTACTTCCGCCGCGCCGAACGGCGCGCCGCGGGTCCCGATGCCTATCGTGGTGGCGATGGCCCGCTACAGACCCGGCAGGGTCTGCTGACCAACCCTTTGAACGATGCCTGGCTGCAGGCGGGACAGCAGGCGGGCTATCCGCTGTCGGCCGACATGAACGGCTTCCAGCAAGAAGGCGTGGCGCGCATGGACATGACTGTCAGCGCCGACGGCCGACGCTGCAGCGCGGCCAATGCCTATCTGCGCCCGGCCATGCGGCGGCCCTTGGTAAAAGTGCTCACCCATGCGCATGCCAGCCGCGTGGAGTTTGAAGGCTCGCGCGCGGTCGGTGTGCGCTACCGCCGTGGCGGCAGCGAGCAGCTGGCGCGGGCCGCTCGCGAGGTGATCCTGTGCGGCGGCCCGATCAACACGCCGCAGCTGCTGAAGCTTTCGGGCGTCGGCCCAGCGGCGGAGCTGCGCGAATTCGGCATCGGTGTGGTGCGCGACCTCCCGGGGGTGGGCGAGAACCTGCAGGATCACCTGGAGTTCTACTTCCAGGTGGCGAGTCGGGAGCCGGTGACGTTGTATTCGCAGATGACGCCGCTGCGCCGGGCGGCGATCGGGCTGCGCTGGCTGCTACGGCGTGATGGTCTGGGCGCCACCAACCATTTCGAAACCGGCGGCTTCATCCGCAGCCGCGCCGGCGTCAGCCATGTCGACCTGCAGTTTCATTTCCTGCCCATGGCGGTGAACTACGACGGTTCCTCGCTGGCGCAGGAGCACGGTTTCCAGGCGCACGTGGGGCCGATGCGCTCGAGGAGCCGCGGCTGGGTGCGGCTGGCCTCGAAGGAGCCCGTCACACCGCCGCGCATTCTCTTCAACTACATGTCCCACCCGGAGGACTGGACCGAGATGCGCGCCTGCGTACGCCTGACGCGGGAGCTCTTCAGCCAGCAGGCATTCGATCGTTTTCGCGCACGGGAGATCCAGCCCGGCGCCGAGGTCACGTCCGATGCGCAGATCGACGATTTCATCCGCCGCAAGGTGGAGAGCGCCTACCACCCGTCGTGTTCGTGCCGCATGGGCGATCCGACCGACCCTCTGACCGTGGTTGATCCGCAGCTGCGGGTGGTGGGACTCGAGCGGCTGCGGGTGGTGGACTCTTCGGTCATGCCCACGATCACCACCGGCAACCTGAATGCTCCCACGATCATGATCGCGGAAAAGGCGGCCGATCACATCCTTGGCCTGCCGCTTCTGGCGAAGTCGGAAGCGCCGTTCTACATAGCCGCCAACCGCGCCTCGGCGCAGCGCTGAGGCGCATCGTCGGATCTACTCCCGGTAACGCTCGAGCGCGTCGCCCAGGGCTTCGCGCAGGGGGCCGAGCCAAGTTTCGTACTGCCGCCACTGGTCCAGACCTTCGCGATAGAGCGGCCGGCGCACCTGCTCGGAACTTGCGGTGCGAACACTGCGCTGCGTGCGGTGGAATTCGAGGCAGGCCGGAGCAAACGGCAGGCCGCAGTGATCAAGAATGCGGCGGACCTGGCCTTCCAGGTCGTCGACCACGTCCTCGTGGTGTACCCGCAGCACGCGTCCGGGCAACACCATATCCCAGTGCCGCATGAGGTCGAGGTAGTTGCGGTAATAACGCGCAATGTCGTCCAGGCTGTAGGTGAATTCCTGACCCTGGGCGAACAGCTGCTTGAAGTTGCCGAAGCAGCAGGCCATGGGCTCGCGGCGCGCATCGATGATGGTGGCGTTGGGCAGGATGCGATGGATCAGTCCGACGTGCCGAAAGTTGTTCGGCATCTTGTCGATGAAGCGCGGCGATCCTAGGCGGTAGGCGCGGGTGTCCTCGATGTACGAAGCCCCGAGACGGACGCTGGTCGCGGCATCCAGCCGCGCCAACGCCAGCGGGTAAGGCAGGTTCTCGTCCTGCAAGGCGGCGGCCGTGCGCGGGATGTTCGCCAGTTCCTGGGTGCCTTCGACCAGCGGGTGCGAGGCCAGGATCTGCTCGATCAGCGTCGAGCCCGAGCGCGGCAGGCCGATGATGAAGATGGGGTCGTCGGCCAGATGGCCACCGCCGCGGTGGCGGGCGAAATACGCGGCCGTGCACTCGAGCATCAAGAGGCGCGATTCCAGCTCGACGGTTTCCGGGCGGTAGTGCCCGTCGGTTTGCTTGAGCGCATTGCCGCGCGCGTAGTAGTGGAAGGAGCCGGTGTACTCACCGCGGTCCTCCAGCGCCTTGCCCAGCGCGAAACACAGGTGCCAGCGGTCGATGGCGCAAGTCGTATCGGCGGCTTCGGCCGCCGCCATGCGCTCGACCTCGGATTCCGCGAAGCGATAGGTCTTGAGGTTGGCCAGGCTCCACCAGGCATCACCGTAGTCATCGCGCAAAGCGGCGGCCCTGCGGTATTCGATGATGGCCTCGGCCTGCCTCCCCAGGGTCTTGTGCGAGTGGGCGATGGACAGGTGCAGTTCCCCAGGGTGTGTCGCGCCCACCAGTAGCTCGTTATACAGTCCGATCGCCTCCTCGTGCTGGCCCAGGCCCACCAGGGCCGCCGCCTGGAGCGTGCGCCAGGCACGGTTGTCCGATTCGGCGTGCAGCAGCAGCCGGGTCTGTTCCAGGGCGGGCGCATGCAGATGGCGCTTGATCAGCAGCTGGGCGTAGTCGTATCGGGCCGCGTGATACTGCGGTTCCAGGTCCAGCACTGCCTCGAACAGCAGCTGGGCGTCATGATAGGCGTCGCGTTCGACGCCGATGCGCGCCAGCAGCCGCATGGCCTCGATGTGATGGCCATGGCGCGCGAGGAAGCTGCGGATGAGGGTTTCCGCCTCGGTGAGATCGCGATCCTCGAACAGGGCGTTGGCGGTGACCACATCCGGTGGTTGCTTGGCAAGCATGGCGATGTGGGTCTCGGCATTGCGCTGTTCCTTTTCCTGCCGGGTCATGCGGAACAGGCCGGCCAGCATGTTCCAGCTCACCGGCAGCGCGGGATTGAGATTCACCGCGCGCGCCAGCGCCTCGATGGCCTCGGGCGCCTGCTTCAGCTGCACGTGGCACAACCCCCGTTCCTGGAACAGGCGACTGAAGCTGGGGTGCAGCCGCTCCAGTTCCTCGAGGGTCAGGAGCGCGGCCGGAGCATCGCCCCGCATGCGCAGCTCCAAGGCGCGCCGGTACAGAAGGTCACGCTGCCTCCGAAGGTCGGGTTCCACCCCGCCGACGCTACTGGAACTTGTAGTCGATGTCGATCCCGATAACCCTGGGCCGCAGCGGCGTCTGCTGCACGATGAACTGGTCGGTACTGACGAACGTGCTGGCGTTCGAGTCGGCGAGGTTCTCGCCATAGATCGTCACTGTCCAGAGATCCTTGCTGAATCCCGCCGAGGCTTGGACCGTGGAATACGCCGGGTTCTCGAAGCGCAGGCGGCCGGTGGTGATGAGGCCGGTGGTGTCGAGGTCGGGGTTGGCGCCCGCCTGGGTGAAGGAGTGACCCTGATGCGTGACGCCCGCCTGGATGAAGGGCGAGAAGTTGCCGATGGTCCACTCATAGCGCGCCCGGATGCTGAACTGCAGCGGCGGGGAGTCGGCGCTGGGCGAACCCTGTGTGCCGTACGGGTTGATCGCCCCCGGAATGGGCTTGCCGTAATTGTCGCTGTAGGGGTTGTTGTCGATCAACTGCGGGGAATTGGTCTGCTCGCTCTGGTTCCAGGAGGCCGAGTACTGCAAGGTCAGGCCGCGCATCGGCCGCGCCACCAGCGAGGTCTCGACGCCCCTGATCCGGAAGTTCTGGCCATTGATGTTGAAGAAGACATTGCCCAGATCGGCGGCCGGGCTGAAGAAGGCGGTCTGGACGTTGTCCCAGTTCTCCTGGTACACGGCGCCGTTCCATTGCAGGCGGTGGTCGAAGAACTCGGTCTTCCAGCCGACCTCGTTGTTGGTCAGCTTGTCCGATGAGTACGACCTGGGGACGATGTACTGCGGCAGGCCATCATCACCGGGCAGGTGACCGACGCCGGCGACCTGGTTGAAGCCGCCGGGGCGGAAGCCCTGCGAGTAGGTGTAGTACACCATGGCGTCCGGTGTGACATGCCAGGTCAGGTTGCCGCGGCTCTTGAAGCCGGACTCCGTGTCCCGCAGGCGCTCGGAGTCGAGGTTGTAATTATTGACGAGGGTGCCGGCGTACGTCGCGGCATCGCTGTAATAGGCGGTGCTGGGCACGAAGGTGTCCAGGCAGCTCGGGCCTGCCGCGTGGCAGAAGAAGCTGGAGGAGACGTTGCCGACGTAGGAATTCTTGAACTGGTACCAGCGCGTGCCGGCGGTGAAGGTCAGGACCTTCGGGATGAGATCGAAGTCGAACGATGCGAACACCGCCGCCTGCTTCGTGTCGCGCAGAGTGTCCTGGTAGAACGATGTGGACGGCACTATGAGGCTGGTGCTCTGCACGGTGGTGCCGGGCGCGATGCCGAGGGGCGTGAAACAGTAGGCGGTGACGGTGTCGGAGCAGTTCTGCTCGGTCTTGTAGTTCCAGGCCGTCTGGTCGTACAGCTTGTTGTCTTCCCAGTACAACCCACCGATGGCGCGCAGCCGCCAGTCATCCGGAGTGCTGAGGCGAAACTCATTCTGCAGGTGGTGGTTCTCCTCCTTCGAGTGCCAGGTGGCGCTGGGGGAGGCGCAGGTGCCCTGCGCATTGGCTGCGTAGCACTGGTAGTAGTCGGCGTAGATCCCGCGGGCGTAATTGGTGTAGTCGCCGACCTGCTCGACATTGCGGATCAGATAGCCGCCGGTGTAGACCGCCTTGAGGGCGCCGAACTTGCCGTTGATGGTCCAGGCGGTGCTTTCGAATTTGTCATCGTCGTAGGAAGGATTGAACGTGGTGACCTGCAGCCGACCGAGCGGGGCGCCGTCCGAGGCGTTGGGCTGCTGGTAGAACACACCATCGGCGTCCATCTTCTGGAAGGACTGGCTGATGAGCAGATCCCAGTCGTCGTTGAACTTGTAGAGCGCCTCGGCGCGGACGCCCTCGTAGGTGACGGGGTTGATGTCCTTGCCGGTGGTGGCGGGCAGCGGGCAGCCGCTGGGACCGCCGTAGTTGTTGATCGAACAGCTGCCCGGCGGCACGCCGCCAGTGGCGTAGTAGGCGTAGTGGATGCCGAAGTCGGTGTCCTTGCGGGTGAATGTGGCCGGCACGTTGTCGATGTAGCCGCCGCGCCGATCGTAGTAGCCCACCGCGCGTACGGCGAACTCGTCGGCCAGCAGCGGGATGTTGATCACGCCCGTCACCTTGCCGTTGATCCCGCCATGGGCGGTGCTGCCGGTGCCGCCGGTGACCTCGGCCTCCGTGGTGTCGAGCTTGGGCTGGTTAGTGATGTAGCGGACCGCGCCGGCCTCGGCGCCGGAACCGAACAGCGTGCCCTGCGGACCCTCCAGCACCTCGATGCGATCGAGGTCGACGGCGTAGACATCGAGGTTGCGGTTGGGCAGTTGGCCGGACTGGTTGTCGAGGTACAGCGCCACGTTGGGCCACAGGCCGGTGGAACCGCTGCCCTGGCTCGGCTGGGTGCCGGCGGACAGGCCGCGCATGTAGATCTCGCTCTGTCCCGGGCCGTTGCTTGCCGTGGTGACGTTGGGCAGGTACTTGATGTAGTCATCAAGAGTGGAAATGTTGAGCTGCCGCAGCCCTTCAGCCGTCAGCGCCTGCATTGAGATCGGCACGTCCTGCATGTTCTCGGAACGGCGCTGCGCCGTGACGGTGACCTCCTGCAGGGTGTCGCCGGTATCGACGCTGGTGTTGGCACTGACACTGGCGGTGGCTGGGGGCCCCTGCTCATCAGCGTGGGCCGCCAGGGCTGCGCCCGCCAGGATCGCGGCAACGGCGTAAGGGATCTTCGGATTCTTCATTGTTGGTAATCCTTTATTCCGCAATCGGCAGGCTGACCGAGAATATCGGCGCACCCGTCGGTGTGATTGAATGGATCCGTCATGCGGCTGTGACCGTTGCGCCCGCGCCGAACACGCGGGCGCGCGCCGCATCCTCAGCCGCGCGCACAGGCTGCAACCGCCGCGAGGAGGGCGGCGATCCGTATGCGTCCTTGAACTGGCGGGAGAAGTGCGCGCAGTCAGCAAAACCTGTCTCGAGCGCAATTTCCGTGACCGAACGGTCCGTGTTCTGGATCAGCCAGTGCGCGTAGTGCAGGCGTAGCTGACGGTACTGAGAGCCCGGGGTCATGCCCAACTGCTCGCGACACAGCCGCTCGAACTGGCGCACCGACATTCCCAGCTGTGCGGCGATCGTAGTCACCGGGATCGGGTGGCTCAAATTCTGTTCCATCAGTAGGAGCGCGCGGCGCAGGCGCGGGTCCGCGGCGGTGGCAGCCAGCGGCGGGTGGGGCTGCGCTTCGCTGCCCAAGCGCTGGCGGTCGAACAACAGCACCTGGCTGGCCTTCTGCGCCACCGCACTCCCCAGGTGTCGCTCGATGAGATGGGTGGCCAGCGCGCCGGCACCCGCGCCGCCGGCGCAGGTGATCCGCGGGCCGTCCGTGTCGAACAGGCGATCCGCCACCACGTCGTGGTCGGGAAAGGTGTCGCGGAAATCCTGGTAGTGGTACCAGCTGACGCAGGAGCGACGCGCCTGCATCAGTCCCGCGCGGGCCAGTATGAAACTGCCAGTGCAGATGCCGATAAGGGTAGTGCCGGCAGCAGCGGTGTTGCGCAGGTAGCGCAGCACCGTGTCATTGATCTGCGGGCCGGCGTGCAGCAGGCCGCCGACCACGACGAGGTAGTCGAGTTCTTCGGCCGGCAGCAGTCCGTCCGTGGGCCCCACCAGCACGCCGCAACTGGAGCGGATCGGATCACTGCGGTGGGACATGATCGACCAGCGGATATGCAGCGGCCGGCTGCGGTCGCCCTCGTCGGCGGCCAGCCGCAGGTGGTCGATGAAGACGGCAAACGCGGACAAAGTGAAATGCTCGGCCAATAGAATGCCGATCCGCAGGACCGGGCGCACCGGCCGCTGCAGCCGCGGTTCGCCCGAATGGGGTGTTGAATGACCAGTCAACGATCGCTCCCCTGCCGGGTCTATGCCCTTTCGAAATGCTGTGCACGTGCCGTGCCGACCAGCGTTTTCGGATTTGCTTAACTATCTCAATAACTTATTATTTGATCGACGTCCAGCCTTGTGCACTCAATAGGTGCGACCGATTGAACGGCTGTTCAATGGCGGTGCCAGGCTCAAGAGATGCGGCGTAGATTCCCTGACGCCTTCGTCGTGAGTGTTGCCCCTTCCTTGTTCGCTACGTGAGGTGTAGCTACAATTGGGACTACAACGAGGGGAGAGAGCATGACCAGTGCCGCCAAGATCGCCGTTGTACGCGCCAGAATTGACCCCGCACTGAAGGAGAAGGCTGCACGGGTGCTGGAGGCAATGGGCATCACGGTCTCCGATGTACTGCGTGAGGTCATGGTCCGGGTAGCCAACGACAAGGCACTGCCGTTTCAGGTCCGAAATTCCCTGGGTGGGATGCGTGAGGTGGGGATCGGGACGATCACCGAGGAACAGCTCTGGGCACGCAAGCACGTCCTGCAGCACACCGACCAGGCAAAAGAAGCAAGCGGGAGCCTTCAACCCGAGGAAACGTCAACGTCGGACTGAGCAGCAAGGATTGGATTCGAGCAGATTACGCCAGGCGCGGTGGGCCCCGGCACAGTGCAACTCACTCTCCGGACCGAGAATGGTCTAAGCGGCCGCCCGCGGCGCCCGCGAGAACTTTTCTACCTTGCTCGCGAGCTTCTGGCCGACACGAGCCCGAAAAAGGTGCCAAGAAACGTAAGGTTTAGTGGAGCACCCTTTGGTATGCACTCGAAAAGTAAGCGCGAGACCGGAACACAATCCTCTCGTCGGACATTTCATCGCCGTCGGATCGGCTTTTGGCGCAATGGCGCTGCTAGGCGCGAATGCTCAATTTCTGGCAGCTTCTGCGGAGTCAAAGGAGGAGCACGGCATGGTGAGTTCTATTTTAACCGCGCGTATCGTGCGCACCCGGCGCCACACGACCCATTACTGGGAGAGCGGTCCCAGTAAGGGGCCGTTGATGATCTTTCTCCATGGCTGGCCTGGCATCGGGCTTATGTGGCGCGCTCAGATGGACGCCTTCGCCGCAGAGGGATGGCATTGCGTTGCACCCGATATGCGCGGCTATGGAGGTTCATCGGCGCCATCGGCCCCGGAGTCCTACGCCATAGAACAGATCATTGATGACATGGTGGAACTCCACGAGCATCTCGGCACAAGTCCGGCCGTTTGGGTTGGACATGACCTGGGAAGCCCGGTCGCAGGGGCGCTGGCCGCGCACCATCCGAAACGAGTTAGCGGCGTCGTTCTCTGCTCAGTGCCGTACTTTCCAGACGCCTTCGCATTCGCAAGCGTGCTGCCGCTCGTCGACCGTAGTCTTTATCCCGTGGAGAAGTATCCGGACGGGCAGTGGAGTTACTACCGGTTCTACCAAACTCACTTCAACCAGACGGTAGCGGACTTCGATGCCGATATTCCGGCATCCTTAGCGGCAATCTACCGCCAAGGAGACCCGGACTCCGTAGGCAAGGTCTACCGATCCGCCTTGGTCGCGCCACGTGGAGGCTGGTTCGGCACCGCCCATCGAGCGCCCTCGGTGACACCTGATACGGCGCTTTGGCCGACGGATGATTTTGCCGTTCTGGTTGACGCGTTTCGCCAAACGGGGTTTCGCCCGGCCAACGCCTGGTACCTAAACGATCCTGCCAACATCGCACACGCGCACGCAGCGCCCGATGGTGGCCGCTTGCGTCAGCCGGTGCTGTTCATCAATGGCGACCTCGACGGCCTTTGCGACATCACCCGCAGCCGCCTAGGCGACCCCATGAAATCCGCCTGCTCAAACCTCGACCTTACCGGCCTGAAAACTGGGCACTGGTTGCCGCTGGAGCGAAAGAGTGAGCTCGTCCAATCCATCAAATCGTGGATTTCCACCAAACGGGTGTAGTCGCGGAACCTTCGTAGCGCTCACTCTCTAAGGATACTGAAATGACCTCTACCACAACGAGACCCAAGACGAAGGACAGTCCGTTCACCGCCTGGAGGGTCGATCACTCGGCGATCCGAGTGCCGGATTTTGAGGCGGCAATTGCCTGGTACACCAATAAGCTTGATTTTCGTCTGCTCAAGCACCTGACCTTCGCAGGTCTTACGTTCGCCTTTCTCGAGCCTGCCGGGGGCGGCTTCGTCTTCGAGCTCCTTGCAGGTCCCGGGGCAGAAGCCCGGCCCAAATACGAGGACCTCCACGATAGCTATCGGCTCGCAGGATGGCATCACGTGTGCTTCAGGGTCAGCAATGTTGATGAAGCCATTGAGCAGTTAAGGAAGCGTTCGGTCAAGATCGTATCCGAGCCCCATGACGTGGCGCCGATGGGACTTCGCGTCGCCTTCTTCAGCGATCCCTGGGGCAATCTCTTTGAGTTTACCCAGCTTCTAAGCGGTACGACGGAGAGCGCGTCGTGAAAGACGATACACTCAGATCGAACTTAGACAATGGTTGGACAGGGAATGATGAGCTGACGATAGCCGCCCACGCCTACTCGCGGCGCGCCGCGCTTGCCGCCGCAACAGCCTTCAGCGCAAGTTTATTGCTTGGTCGATTGGCGAAAGCCGCAGGCCCAGAGAAGCCAACGTGAATGCACCTTTGAAAGAATATGACGTCGCGACAAATGGGATCTCCCTACACGTCACTGAGCAAGGCGAGGGGCCCGCTGTCCTGTTTGTCCACGGGTTTCCCGACACGTCTTATACATGGCGCCGACAGATGAGAGCGGTCGCGGCAGCAGGCTTCAGAGCCATGGCGCCGGATATGCGGGGCTATGGAAAAAGCTCGGCGCCTGCCGATGCAGGCGTGTATACGCCGCTGCACACAGCTGGAGACCTGGTGGGTTTGCTCGACAGCCTCAAAGTCTCAAGCGCCGTCCTTGTGGGTCACGATTGGGGCGCCACGCACGCCTGGAACGCAGCCCTCATGCGACCGGATCGGTTTACCGCGGTGTTCTGTCTGAGCGTGCCCTATGTTCCACGTGGAGACGTGAGCGTCTTCGACCGGATGCGGAAGGCGGGAAATCAGGAAAAGTTCTATATGTTCGAACAGATCGCGCCGAGTGCCGATCAGATCTGGGCGAATGCAGAAGTGACGATACCGGGGATCCTCTATTGGGCCTCAGGATCCGCGCCCGCCGAGACGCGCTGGAGCCCAATGGATCCCAATCGCAGCCTGCATCGGGCCGCGCCGAGAGGCCTACCTGAATGGGCTGAACCGGATTACGTCACCTACAACATTGCCGAGTTCCAACGCACCGGATTTCACGGCGGGCTCAACTACTACCGCGCTGCCGAACCGTACTTCGTTCTTTCCGCACCTTGGAAGGGTGCAAAGCTGACTCAGCCTGCCTTTTTTATGACGGGCAAGGTTGATGGACTCAAGGAACTCTATCCCTTGACCATAGACCAGATGCGCGCAGGCATTCCCGGCCTTGTGGGCGGGGAGGAATTGGACAACGTAGGCCACTGGATCCAGCACGAGGCCGCAAGCCATGTGAGTGACCAGTTGGTTAAGTTTCTCCGCGGTTTAAAACCAGTCTGAGAAGGGGCAGCGCGGCCGGTCGTCATCCAGGTCGTACGCGTGTAGGCGAATGATGCGACCACGCTCTAACAACTACCTCGTTCGACTACGATCATACCGTGAGCCTTCTTCGATCAGATGGCCTGCCTCGACTAGGTCGTATATTTGATGTTCCGAAGGCTCGATGTGCGCATGCTTGCCGCCTTCGATAACGAAGACGTTGATGCCGTCGCCTTCTTTCATCACGTAGAGACCGTGGTGATTCTCGATAGATCGGCCGGTTCTTGAGCGAAACAGGTCAAGAACGCCGGTCGTGTGAAGGTGCGTTGGTCAAGTCTCCTAGTTGCGCGCCGCCGCTCATGACGCACAGGACCACAACCTGAGCTGCACACACGCCAGCTGCATCTCTGCCGAGTCGATTCCTCTCAGTTGGGGCCGATCAGTGGCCATCAATTAGAGGGGTTCCTGGATGCTGCGGCTAAGAGCTGCATGCCTATTTCATCCACATTTCTTGGAGCGCAAAAGTGGAACCAATTCTGCAACCCATTGCAGCAAAAAAGTGGAACCCGAGAGGCTCAGCAGGGAGAAAACTTCAATGAAATCATTGGTCGGGATGACAGGATTTTGAACCTGCGACACCTACGTCCCGAATACCTCCAAAGCCGGCACGAGGCTTGTTGATCGAAGTCCACTGACAGTACCAATCGCGTGATGGCCTGATTCTTTCTAGTTAGACCGAATTGATAAATTATAGCCAATATGGCAAAATTCGCCTTATCTAGACCAATTTGAGGGTGCGATGCTGACGAACTTGCGCAGTCTTGAAGAATTGCCCCAGCAGAACGCCTCCCAAGTGAAGAACAAGTGGGGGGAGGTCGTACGTCAGGTGCATCAGTCTGGCAGTGTGGCCATCACCAATCATTCGACGGTGGAGATGGTGTTGCTGAACGCCGCGACCTATCGACAACTCGTCGCAGAGATCTCCGCGCTCAATGCACGGGAGCAAACCGTGCTGGATGAGCTGGCGGGCCGCTTTAATGCTCGCTTGGCCGTTCTTCAGCAGCCGGAAGTGGGCAGGAGGATAGAAGCCGTGTTTGCAGCGCGGGGCAAGCTTGCGCGGCGACCCAAGGCGGGCACGTCGTTCTGATGCTGCCGTCGGCGAATGAAACACAGCCCTTCATTTTCGTGCTGGCTGGCGTCAACGGCGCGGGCAAGAGTTCGGTGGGCGGAGCGCTCCTGGAACAGCACGGCCTGACCTGGTTCAACCCTGATTCCTATGCGCGCGAGCTGACCGCCCAACTGGGCGTAAGCCTCGAGGACGCCAACGCATTGGCTTGGCAACACGGTCGCCTTCAGCTCGAGGCAGCCCTGAAGCAGGGCACAAATTACGCCTTCGAAACGACTTTGGGTGCCAAGACCATTCCCGACCTGCTGGCAAGAGCCGTCGAAACGCACAAGGTATTCATGATCTTTTGTGGCCTGTCCTCTGCGGGACAGCACATCGAACGAGTGCGACTCCGTGTCGCCAACGGTGGCCATGATATTCCGGAGAGCAAGATCCGTGAGCGCTGGGTTGGATCTCGCGCAAATCTAATCAGGCTGATGCCACGTCTGGCGCACCTGCAGGTATTCGACAACAGCGCACAGGCCGCGCCGGGGGAACCGATCCCGGATCTAGTGCTCGTGCTAGAAACGATTGAGGGCAGCATGGTGTTCCCCGATCCGAGGGATGCCCACGCTTTGGCTGGGACGCCCGAATGGGCGCGGCCGATATTGCAGGCAGCGATTGAATCTGAATCCGAGAAGTAGACTGAGAGGTTGCGGGCCTTTCGGTGGCACGACGGCATCAATTGCCGGTCCTCGATTCGACAGGTCGTTAGGGGTTGTCTTCGAGAATCATGTCGGCACCCTTCTCGGCGATCATCGCCGTGGGGGTGTTTGTGTTGCCGGAAGTAATCCTCGGCATGATGGAGGCATCAACTACCCGCAACCGATCAATTCCGTGCACACGCAGACGCGCATCGACGACCGCGTCGATGTCCGTCTCAAGCCCCATCTTCGCCGTCCCCACAGGGTGGAAGATGGTCGTTCCGATTTCGCCCGCTGCCTTGATGAGGGACAGCATGTCGTCTCCAAACTTGGGTCCTGGCACATACTCAACCGGCGCATACCTTTTGAGCGCGGGCTGCGCCATCAGACGCCGGGTGGCGCAAATCGCATCAGCCGCCACCGTGCGATCCTGCAGCGATTGCAGATAGTTCGGAGCGATCCGAGGCGGTGATTGCGGATCAGGGGAGCGCGGCTGCACCGTCCCGCGCGAAGTGGGCTGCAGATTGCATCCGCTCACCGTAATTGCCGGAAAGCGGTGCAGTGGGTCGCCAAACTTGTCCAAGGACAGCGGCTGCACGTGAAACTGCAGATTCGCCCGGACCTGTGTGGGGTCTGAGCGCATGAAAATGCCAAGTTGTGACGGTGCCATAGTCATTGGGCCGCGTCGCCGCAAGGCGTAGTGAGCTCCGATCCATGCCCGACCCAGCGGGGAATGGTAGGTCTCGTTGAGCGTCTTGACGTGATGCAGCTTATATATGGCACGCTGCTGCAGATGGTCCTGCAAATTCGATCCCACCCCGGTGCGGTTGAGTACGGTTGGGATGCCCAGCGGAGCGAGCCATTCGTGTCGGCCAATCCCGGACAGACTCAGGATTTGTGGGGAGCCGATAGCCCCGGCGGAAAGGATGAGCTCGCCTTTCGTACGCGCTTCAATCAATTGTCCGTCGCGCCGGAAAACTACCCCGCATGCACGGCCCGCTTCGAGTATAAGGCGCTCGACATGGCCATAAAGCTCAAGCCGCAGATTACTGCGGGCGAGAGCAGGCTTCAGAAATCCGCGCGCCGCGGACCAACGCCGCCCGCGCTTCTGATTCACGTGGAAATAGGAAACGCCCTCATTGTCGCCGCAATTGAAATCGTCAATGGCAGGGACGCCGAGTTGGATCGCAGCGTCGCGCACGGAGTCGAGGACTTGCCACGAGACGCGCGGGGCTTCGACCCGCCAACCGCCTCCCGTGCCGTGGTGCTGACTATCACCTAGGAAGTGGTCTTCAAGACGCCGGAACACAGGAAGAACGTCGTCCCAGCCCCATCCTTCGAGACCAAGCGCACGCCAACCGTCATAGTCGGCCGCCTGACCACGCATGCAGATCATCGCGTTGATCGCCGATGAGCCCCCGATCACCTTGCCGCGTGGGTAGGCGAGTGAGCGTCCATGGAGGCCGGACTCACTCTCTGTTCGGAACATCCAGTCTGCGCGCGGATTGCCTATGGCATACAGGTAGCCGACCGGCACGTGCAACCACATCCAATTATCGCGCCCGCCTGCTTCCAGAAGAAGCACGCGGCAGTGGGGGTTGCACGACAGCCGGTTAGCAAGAACGCAACCCGCCGTGCCGGCTCCGACGATGATGTAGTCGTATTCTCCGTCCAGTCGCGTCATGGTGCCCAAAAAGTGGAACCAATTCTGGAACCCATTGATCCCAAAGATAGTGGAACGCAATAGGACCTGGAGAATAGCTTCACATAGTGCAGGTCCGGCTGAAAGGGCCTGAAACGAGTTGAGAGAGGCACCCTCATTCGGCTATTACTGGCTGCTTCAGGACGCCAAGGCCCGCTTCAGCGAACTAATCCGCAAAAGTGCGCAGCGAAGGACCGCAGCACGTTACGGTGCATGGGCGCGAGGTCGTCGTCATCGAGTCACTGAACCTGATCCGATGCTTCATTTGGCAGTCGCTGCGACGAAATTCTCGATGAAGCGATGAGCGTCGATCACCTGGATGATATGGACGTGCTGTTCGCCCGCATGCGGAGCGTATCCGTCGTTCCAGATCCGCGCCCGCCCGTAATGCAGGCCTGGCAACGTATCGACGTCCATCAACGCAACGAGGTCCTTCGTGACCAAGCTTCGATCAACTGCGACCGAAGCGGTTATCTCATCCCAGAACGGCATGTCAAGTCGAGCATACTTGCTGAAGTATTTCGCCACTGGTGTCCCGGAGGCACCGATTCGGTCCCTCAGTTGCGACGTGAGCCTGATGTTTGTTGTGACATCCCCGACGATCGTGATCCGGCGCCACGGCGAGGTCAGAACTATATGGGCGGCTTCGGGATCGAATAGGAAATTGAAGTCGGTCGAGTAGTCCGTATTGTCGGTCACCTGCGAAAGTTCATCATCGAACTTGCCACCCTCGCAAACAATTTCCTTGGCCAGGACCGGTAAATCGGGCGCGATCCGGATGGCCAGCGCGATATTGGTTAAGGGACCGGCCGTGACGATTGTTACCTTCCCTGGGTTTGCCCGCACCGTTCGAATCAAAAAGGAGACGGCATCCTCGCCAGAGGCCTTAATTGAAGGCTCTCCCTCCGGCATCGGCGGGATGAGCCCCGGCTGGTCCGGGTGATAGGTTCGACCTTCCTTCGGATCATTCCAGGCGCCTTTCCAGGGCAGCTTTCCGTAGAGACCTTCCCAGCTGCGCATCTCCGTGCGTGTGCGCAGGAGCGGCATCTCGGCGCCAAGGAAGACGGGTATTTCGGGGTGTTTGGCAATTTCGAGGAAGCGCAGGAGGTGGGCTGCCTCTTCCTTTAGCCAGCCATCGCCCGTGACCACGCCGATGCCGACAATCTGTATGTCTTCGTGCGTGACCAGCGGGATGAGTGCCTGGATGTTGGTCTCGCCGGGACCGGAAAAATCGTTGTCAAAATAAACGAGGCTCTTCTCAGAGACGGGGCTAGCACTCGCAAGAGCGCTGAGGAAGACGGGAAGGAGCGCGCCGAGCACCTTGCAGACATTCATTTTCGTGGTTTCACTTCGTTAAGGAGTTCGTCTCACACGGGGACGGGGTTCGAACGGTACGTACCCATATTAGCAGCCCGCCGCAACTCACGAGTGGCAACTGGACTGCAATCCCGTACGCTTTTCCCTGTTCCGTTGCCACGATGCGAGCCCTCCTCGTGGTGGCGGTCAATTCTCCAAAGATTGGGTGGCGTCGACCAGCAGCCACAGCGCTGCGGCGATGCCGAGCATCGCCACCATGGACCAGAGCGCAGCGTCGTAGCCATGGTGCTCGATTAGGTATCCGTACAGCAGCGAGGAGGCGAGGCCACCCAAGCCTGCCGCCATGTTGATGCAACCGGCCACGGCACCTGCGCTGCGTTTGCCGATGTCGGTGCAGGTCGCGAAGACGGTGGGTTGTTGAAACGTGATGCCGCCATAGCAGAGCGCAAGCAAAGCAACGGATGCGTATCGGCTGGAGCTCAACACTGCCGCGGCCCCGGATGCCGCGGCAGTGAGCAGTCCCGCAATGCTAATGGCTCTCGAGCCTAACTTGGTACCGAAGCGCCGCATGGCGCTGTCGCGTGCGGTGCCGCCAATGAGATTCGCGAGTGCCCCCAGAATGAAGGGCAGTGCCGAAAGCTCGCTCTGGCTTTCCGTAAAGCCGCGTGCGCGCACGAGGTAGGTGGGAAGCCAGAACAAAAAGAAATAATATGCATAGAGATAGGCGAAAGCTGACCCCATCAGAGCCCAGATACTCCGATTGGCGGCGATGGCGCGCCAGGGAATGCCGCGACAGGTTGCATCTTCAGCCTGCGGCGGCCCTAGCTCCGTGAGCTCCTGGGCGCTGACGCCGGAGGCTTCCTCGGGATGATTGCGATGGGAACGCCACCAGGCGACGGCCCAAACAACACCGAAGACGCCGAAGACGAAGAAGGAGCTGCGCCAGCCGAAATGCGCTTGCAGGGGAACGACAAGCAGCGGCGCGAGCACGCCGCCAAGTTGGCCGGACAGCAGCACGACGGCCCACGCGCGGCCCCGCTCCACGGCGGGAAACCAACGAAAGACGATGCTGGAGGCGCTGGGATAGGCGGCAGCTTCTCCAATGCCGAATAAAAATCGAACCACAACCAGTGCGCCAAGCGAGGTAACGACACCGGTCAGCGTCGTAAATGCCGACCACCAGAGCACCATCGCTGAGAGGACGGCGCGCGCTCCCCAGCGGTCGGCGAGGTCGCCACCCGGAATTTCGAACAGCGCGTAGGAGAGGGCAAAGGCACCAGTGACCCAGCCCCATTGTTGTGGCGAGAGGCCAAACTCGGTTTGGATGCGCGGCCCGGCGACCGAGATGCAGACTCGGTCGAGATAGGTGAGCACGGACAGTACCGCAAGAAACGAGAGCGCTCGATGCCGGTATTTCAATTTTGTATCAAGGTGGTATCAGGCACGCCCGCGGAAGAGCGCAGCAACGAACTCACTGCATCCGCGAATACCTGGCACCCCAACGTGATGTCCTCGTCGGAGGTGTTCTCGCGAAAGGAGTGACTGATGCCACCAATACTGGGGATGAACAGCATGCCGGTCGGCAGCCGGGAACTGAAGATCTGTGCGTCATGGCCCGCCCCGCTCGGCAGCGACATCCAGGTCGAGGGGGCGAGGCCTTGGGCGGACTTTCTCAAGGAAGCTTGCAAGGTCTCATCCATGCGGGCAGGTGCGGTGGGCGGTGAGCTTTCCGCGAGCTGCACCAGCACGGTGGCGGGATCGCTCCGGGCGGCAACGCATTGCACGAGCGCGTGCTGCATGCGTTGCAAGATACCGTCATCGACATCGCGGATTTGAAGCAGCAGCTCCGCGCGGCCGGGAATGATGGACTCGGCGCCGGGATGGAGCTGTATCTCACCGATGGTCCACACCGAGGCTTCGCCGGCGACGGACTTGAACAGGAGGTCAAGCTCGGCGGCGAATTGCACAAGCGCCTTGCCGGCATCGCGGCGCAGGTGCATAGGTGTCGTGCCTGCATGATTTTGCTCGCCAGTGAACGTCACACGAAAGGTACGAATCCCGACGATACCCGTGACGATACCGATGCGTTTCGCATGTGCTTCCAATACCGCGCCTTGTTCGATATGTGCCTCTAAATAGGCCCTATGCCGCTCGGGCTCGAGCGTGGCGAGCGGGCGCATTGCCAATCCTGCGTCGCGGCGAGCGTCGGACAATGACAGGCCCTCGCGATCATGCAGGACCGCAAGATCAGATTCGCGCAACTCGCCGCAAAACGCGCGGCTGCCCAGGAGGCGTGCGAAGCGCGCTTCCTCGTCAACCCAGGAGGCAACATCCAGCCCGATTTCGGTGAACAGGTGCGACTCCAGGCCGGCGCGCGCAATCTCAAGGCCGTATATGACACCCAGAGACCCATCCAACCAGCCTCCTTCGCGTTGGGTGTCCGTGTGCGAACCGACGAGCAATGCTTTCGACACGCCGGGGGTGCGGCCGATCACATTCCCGATTCCGTCGATGGAAGCGATGAGCCCAGCCTCGGTCATGCGTTGCGCGAGCCAATGACGGGAGAGGACATCGACGCTGGACAAAGCCGGCCGGACTACGCCGCTTCCGACGGCACCGAATTCTTGCAGGCGCCGTAGATCCATGAGGAGTCGAGCCGGATCGATCCGGAGTGCGGTGGCGGACATGCCGAGGACTGTACGAGGTGCGGAGGTCGCCCACCAACACATTGTAGGTAGGACTAGAGACCAAACCAGAAGGTGTGTTGCACTTGGTCTGGGAACAAAGCGGGCTTTCAATTTCCAGCGTTATCGGGTTCCAAATGGGCTAAGAAATTCGCAAGGTGGAGCCCAATTAGACCCCGGAGCCACCGCAGACCTGGACCCCAGAGTGCACGGAGAAAGAAAATATTGAGGAAAATCATTGGTCGGGATGACAGGATTTGAACCTGCGACACCTACGTCCCGAAAAGACCCGGCCGCTATTTTGTAAGTGCCGGCCGTACCTCGGAAATGGCGATAACTCATTGAAACAGCGCAAAAACTGACTAGGCTTGTTCGCGACTGACTACGACCGATTTCGCCCCACTTTGAGCTGTCTTGAGGCACTGGTGAGGCACCGGCTATATCAAGGCTGAGGCACCAGACAGGTGCCAGGAGTGAGGAGCGAATACAAAAAGTACCAAATAATTATAAATGGTGCTAATAATATCCAGCATGCCCCAAACCCGCGACCATCAATCCGTGCTCGAAACCTTCCGTCAGCATGGCGGTGTGCTCAGGACGGGTCAGGCGCTGATGCGGGGGATTCACCCCGCGGCGCTCTATGACCTCGTCGAGGCAGGTCAGCTAACCCGCCTCGCGCGGGGGCTTTACCGCCTCGCCGATGCCCAGGAATTCAGCAACCCGGATCTTGCGGTCGTTGCCACAAAGGCACCGGACGCGGTCGTTTGTCTGATCTCGGCGCTGTCGTTCCATGGAATCACGACGCAGGTGCCGCGAGCGGTCTACCTCGCTGTGCCTCGAGGACGATATGCCGGGCTGCGCCTGCGCACGCCGCCCGTGAAGATCTATCGCTTCGATGCGGCGAGCTTTGATGAGGGCATTGAAGCCCACCAGATCGATGGCATCACCGTTCGCATCTATAGTGTCGCCCGCACGCTCGTTGACTGCTTCAAGTATCGGAACAAGCTCGGGCTGGATATCGCCATCGAGGCGCTGCGTTTCGCACGGGCGCGAAAGCGAATCAGCAACCGCGAAATCCTCCATTTCGCGCGCCTGCTGCGCCAAGTCCGGGTCATCGGTCCATACCTCGAGAGTGTCACATGACGGCATCCCGAAATGTGGTGGCTTCGGTGCTCGCGCGACTACGCAACGTGGCTGCAGATTCAGAGCTGAGCTTCAACGATATTCTGCAGGCGTATGTGATCGAGCGATTTCTGGCCCGACTTGCGCGATCGCAGCAGGCAGACACGGTCTTGCTCAAGGGTGCGCTCATGCTTCGGGTATGGGGCGTGCCACATGCAAGACCCACTATGGATATCGACCTGTTGCGCCTCGGTATCTCTGATCAGGCGGTCCTCGTGCGATTCGTGGAGCAATGCGCTGCGATTGAGGACCCCTCTGATGGCGTGATCTTTGAGCCATCGACAATTTCCGTCGAATCGATTCGCGATGCGACGGATTACGTTGGGACTCGTATTCGGCTGCAAGCGCGGCTCGCCAATGTTCGACAGACCGTGCAGATCGACTTTGGCGTCGGCGACGCGGTACATCCTCAACCCCAGGTGATCGAGTATCCGGTGCTGTTGCCGAATTCGCCCATCAGACTCCACGCTTACCCCGTGGAAGCTGCGATCGCGGAAAAGTTTCATGCCATGGTGGATCTCGATCTGCAGAACAGCCGGATGAAGGACTTCTACGACATCTGGATCCTGTCACGGACCCTGGCTTTTTCTGGTCATGGCTTGAGTCAGGCAATCCGCGACACATTCCAGCGTCGTCAGACCAGTGTACCGACCGTACCGCCGGCCGCGTTGACGGCGGCGTTCTACGGCGACCCTATTCACATGCGTCAATGGGGTGCGTTTGTCCGGCGTATCGGGGAATCGGCTCTGGCAGATGAGTTCAAGCCCGTGGCAGCCGATCTGGTTCAGTTTCTGATGCCGGTTGCCGCGGCGGCGGCGGGGACCTCGGTCGAACCTCCAGTGCGCTGGGAGCCTCCAGGCCCGTGGCAGTAGCGATGCCAAGATGACCCCCGTTGGCAGTCCGGTGCTCACGCCACAGGGCCACCTGATTCTCGCGCCTACGGCGGATGCGGCGACGTTGCCGCCCGATCGGTCGGGTCGGCTCGGGGATGCGTTTGCACGCGGGGCTGGACACGGGTTGCTCGAGCTTGGGCTTCGAGAAGTCGGCACAGCGCTACCTGCGGACTTCGCCTACTGGCGCGATTTCGCTGCCCGATACGTCACGGCCCTGTGCGCATCCGCGCACGGACTGCCTAAGAATTCTGCCACGGACTCGAGCGAGGTTCCGCCCCCGCCGGCAGACGCCCTGGCCGTGCTCGCGAACACCGCGCCGCCGATGCCGGGCGGCGAGTACCTGAATACCGAAGTTCTTGCCGGCCTGTGGTCACAGCTCGATGCGGCTTTCCGGACCGAGCGCGCGAAGTCGAAGACTACGCTGCAGGAATTTCTGCGGGCGGGCAATCCCGCCTGGCACCTTGTTGGTCGCGTGCATTTCAATCTCGCTGAGAACCGGTCCGACGAAGAGGCGCCGTTCGCGTTCATCGCGACGTACACGACACAACTGTCGGCGCAGGGCCGCCCGCAGCACTTGGCGCTCGGTGAGGCGTTGCGCGAGTACGCGGGTACGCACCACAAGGCGCGGCTGCTCGCGCTGTTGAAGCCCGTGCAGGAAGGTGCGGCGCACTGTCCGTGGCTGCGCGCCATGGTCGAGGCCGGCGAGATCTATCACCCGCTGCGCTGGACTGCAGCTGAGGCATTTCAGTTCCTGACCGACACTCCGAAGCTCGTGGCGGCCGGGATCGTGGTGCGAACTCCGAGTGCGTGGAAGACGGGTCGGCCTGCGCGACCGAAGATCAGCGCGAGCGTCGGCGGTCGGGTGCCGTCGGGCCTCGGCAAGGATGCGTTGCTCGACTTTCAGGTTGAATTGACGCTCGGTGAGGAGCGACTCACGGCCGCCGAGATTCGCGCGCTACTGAAGGGGTCAGTTGGCTTGCAGTTCCTCCGCGGCCAATGGGTTGAAGTGGACGGGGCGAAGCTCTCGCAACTCCTCGAGCGATTCCGCGCCGTCGAGGCCGCTGCAGTGGCCGGAGGCCTGCCATTTTCCACCGCAATGCGGTTGGTGTCCGGTGTGTCGGTGGATGACGAGGAGTGGCTGGGCGCGGCGCCGGATCCCGACTGGTCGGAGATTGCGGCAGGTCCGTGGCTTGCGGAGACGCTGCGAGGCCTGCGAAGTCCGGCGGGCCTCGCCCGTGTCGATCCCGGATCGGCGCTCCGAGCGGCGTTGAGGCCCTACCAGCAGGCCGGCGTTCACTGGTTGTATCTCTTGCACCGCCTCGGGCTTGGAGCCTGTCTCGCTGATGACATGGGAATGGGCAAGACGATCCAAGTCCTGGCGCTGCTCCTGGTTCTGAAGCAGGAATCCAGCCTCAACCGAACCGAATCAGGGAGCCCGGCGGGAAGCATTCTGGTCGCACCCGCATCGCTGCTCGCCAACTGGGCTTCGGAAGTCGAGCGTTTCGCGCCCACGCTCAAAGTGCTCATCGCCCATCCGTCCGCCCTCAGCGCAGCGGATCTCGAGGCGATTAGCGTGGGGGCTCTCGCGGACGCTGACCTCGTGATCACCAGTTACGGCGCGTTGCTGCGCTATGACTGGCTGACGGGTACGCGCTGGCAGGTCGCCGTGATCGACGAGGCCCAGGCGATCAAGAACCCGGGCGCCAAACAGACTCGTGCAGTCAAGAAACTCATTGCCCAGACCCGCGTAGCGCTCACCGGAACCCCGGTCGAGAACCGTCTCTCGGACCTGTGGTCGATCTTCGATTTCACTCACCCGGGACTGCTGGGTTCCGGCCACGCATTTGGCAAGTACGTGCGGCGACTCGCCGAGGCCAACAGCTACGGGCCGCTGCGGGAACTCGTCCGTCCGTACATCCTACGGCGTCTGAAAACCGATAAGTCCGTGATCGCCGATCTGCCCGACAAGACGGAGATGAAGGCGTTCTGCCATCTGAGCCCGAACCAGGCGGCCTTATACAGCCAGGCGGTCGAGGAACTTTCCGCGGCGCTCGACACCGCGGACGGTATAAAGCGTAAGGGAGTCGTACTGGCTTTTCTCATGCGCTTCAAGCAGATCTGTAACCACCCGTCCCAGTGGCTGGGCAACGGCACATGGACAGAAGCGGACAGTGGCAAGTTCGCGCGCTTACGGGAACTCGCCGAGGTCATCGCCGCGAAACAGGAAAAGGTGCTCGTGTTCACGCAGTTCCGCGAAGCGACGCAGCCGATTGCCGCTTTCCTGGGTAGCGTCTTCGGTCGCGAAGGGCTGGTCTTGCACGGGGGAACGCCGGTCGGGAAGCGCAAGGAACTGGTTCGCCGGTTTCAGGACGAAGAGCTGACGCCCTTCTTCGTGCTTTCGCTCAAGGCGGGGGGCGCCGGGCTCAATCTGACGGCTGCCTCGCATGTCATCCACTTTGATCGGTGGTGGAACCCGGCGGTGGAGAACCAGGCGACCGATCGGGCATTCCGGATTGGCCAATCACGCAACGTGCTGGTACATAAGTTCGTTTGTCGCGGCACCGTCGAAGACAAGATCGACCGCCTGATCGAGTCGAAGCAGATGCTCGTCAAAGACGTGCTCGAGGGTGGTGCGGAACTCGAATTGACGGAACTCGGGGACCAGGAGCTGTTGAAACTCGTCGCGCTCGACATTCATTCGGCTCAAGCGGAGACCTGATCGGTCTTAGAACAATGGGGAGACACTGATGTACTTTGGCTGGAAGCCGCATGTTCCGGTTGCTGCACGTCGTCAGAAAGCAGCGAACACGGCGGCGAAGCTCGCGAAGAAGGGGCAGGCGCTGTCCCCCGTGACCGCGAGCCGCGGTGCGATCGCGAAATCGTTCTGGGGCAAGTCCTGGTGCGAGAACCTCGAGCGCTATAGCGACTATGCCAATCGACTGCCGCGCGGCAGGACCTACCTGCGGAACGGCTCGGTGATCGATCTGAAGATCGGTGCCGGTGAAGCGACCGCTCAGATCATGGGCTCGAGTCTCTACCGGATCAAGGTCCAGATCTCGGCGGTGGCGGGCACTCATTGGCAGAGCATCGCCCGCGACTGCGCCCGATCCATCGACACGCTCGTGGAACTGCTGCAGGGGCAGTTGTCGGCGTCCGTGATGGAGCGCATCACGCGTCCGGGCACGGGGCTATTCCCTTCGCCGAAGGAGATCAGCTTCAGTTGCAGCTGCCCGGATTCAGCCGCCATGTGCAAGCACATCGCCGCGACTCTCTATGGCATCGGCGCTCGACTCGACGCGGAGCCGCAGCTCCTGTTCGGATTGCGCAAGGTGGACGCGAACGAACTCATCGCGCGGGCTGGAGAGAGCAATGCCCTGCCACAGAAAACCCCGCGGGCAGGACGCATATTGGATTCCTCGAAACTGGCCGACGTCTTCGGCATCGACCTGCCAGACGTTGATTTGACGGCTGCGGCAGGACCCGCTGCCAAAACGGCCAGCAAGCGCAAAATACCGTCGAGCCCCCGCAAGGGCAAATCGGTGACCGGTCGCCATGCACGGTTGGGGCGCAAGCAATCGGGCAAGGCTCGATGAAAGCTGACGAACGATTGGTTCAGCTTACCCAGCGCGAGGTCGAGTTATTGTTGCGCTACGCCTATCCCTTTGAGGCGGAGGCCGCAGAGCTACGCGCCTGCAAACCCCGGGAAGGGTTGGTATGAGGTTCGGATTGGGGTTTACTGGCTGTCTCACTGGACCGGCGATCTCAGTCATTCGCTCAGGAAGGTGCGTAGCGCCGCACTTCGGGATGAACTCGATGCCCTTTGTTGCGTCCTTGAGAATGCCGAGCGCGGCGGCGCGGGCAATCGCCGCGTGGAGTGGGAGTGATGATCGGGTTTCGCGCTGCGACGAAGAGCGGGTGATGAGGCACCGAAGGAAGGAATTGAACCTTCAAACGGCGCGTATCTCGCTGATTTTCTTGGTCGGGATGACAGGATTTGAACCTGCGACACCTACGTCCCGAAAAGACTCAGCCGATATTTTGCAAGTCCCCGCCGTGCCTCAAAATTGCCGATAAGTCGTTGAAACGCCAGAAAAAGTGATTACGCTGGTTCGCGACTGACTACGCCCGGATTTGCCCCACTTGGAGGTGTCTTGAGGCACTGGTGAGGCACCGGCAGTATCCGAGGCTGAGGCACCGGCGAGGCACCAGGGAAATCGTGAAGACAAAAATCACCCAAAGCATCGTAGCGAATATGCAGGCCGCGGCCCAGGACATTGTCGTCGTCGACGATAGCCTACCGGGGTTCGTCCTGAGAATCCGGCCGACCGGCACCAAGATCTGGTACTTCCGCTACCGGACTGCCGGCGGGCCTCAGCGCAGGCTGGTGCTGGGGCGATATCCGGGTGTTGGCGCCGCCGCGGCGCGCCAGTTGGCTCTCCAGGCGGCCGGTGATGTGGCTCGGGGCGTCGACGTTCTGGTCCGCAAGCGCGAGGTGCGCGCCGAGGGCGAGCGGGCTCGCCACAGCACGCTCAGAACGTTCGTCGCGCAACGCTATGAGCCGTGGGCGCTGACGTACCTGAAATCCGGGGAGTTCCAAGTAGCGCATCCAGGCAGATTTCGCCGACTGGATGGCCAAACCACTCGTGGACATCAATTCCTGGCTCATCGAGGGCTGGCGCAAGCGCCAGCTCGCCGCTGGATTGGCACCCACAACCATTAATCGGAACCTGCAGCGACTGCGAGGCCTGTTGTCGAAGGCAGTGCAATGGAAAGTCATCGACCAGCACCCCTTCGCCGACATCAAACCTTTGAAATGCGACCGGACGGGGAGGGCGCGGTACTTAAGCGACTTGGAGGAGAGGCAACTGCGCACGGCGCTTTTTGCTCGCGAGCAAAAACTGCGTCGATGCCGAGTGAGCTTCAATAAATGGCGCGAAGCGCGTGGCTTTCCGCTGTGTCCGCTCCGAACTTCAGAATTCATCGATCATCTGCGACCGATCGTGCTCTTGGCGCTAAATACCGGCCTCCGGCGCGGAGAACTTTTCAACCTGAAGTGGAAGGACGTCGATACCTACGCCAAATGGCTCACGGTCCA
>Ga0302310_10000384_pt1 | contig 41957 bp, 31 predicted proteins | sample III_Palsa_N1_2_FD_200451 | JGI IMG/M metagenome (GOLD analysis project Ga0302310, IMG submission 200451) | Peat permafrost microbial communities from Stordalen Mire near Abisko, Sweden - III_Palsa_N1_2 | ecosystem: Environmental > Terrestrial > Soil > Palsa > Peat permafrost | place: Sweden...
TGATCGGCATGACTTGTGGTTGACGACCAACAAGGATCTAGCGTCGGTGAGCCGAGACGCCATAGACGCCTATCTCGCAGATCCCCAAAGACACCCCGCCGTTCAGATGTACGGATCGTCGGATGGGCTGCGTGCCGCGGAATTTTGCGGCGGAAATACCTCTCCCGGTGTGCGCACGCCCGATGGACTACTCTGGTTTCCGAGCATCAAAGGGCTGGTCAGGATAGATCCCGCGCATATCGCCAGCAATAGCATTCCGCCGCCGGTGTTAATCGAACAAATCTTGGTCGACAACAAGAAGTTGACGCTGAGCGACGGCATGCGGGTCGCGGCAGGTGGCCAACAGTGGGAATTTCATTACACGGCGCTCAGTCTCCTGGTGCCGCAACGCCTGCGCTTTCAATATCAACTGCAGGGTGTGGATCGCGACTGGGTCGACGCAGGAAATCGCAGGACGGCCTATTACACCCGGCTTCCTCCGGGCTCCTACACCTTTCGTGTCAAGGCCGCCAACAACGACGGTGTTTGGAACGATGCCGGTGCCAGTATCCGCTTCACACTGGATCCGCTCTACTATCAGACCTGGTGGTTCTTTCTGATTTGTCTTCTGTCCTTACTGGGCTGCATCGCGTTCTTGTACCGGCTGCGAGTGGGACATTTGGGACGCCTGGCGACAACCTTGAGCGGAGAGGTCGCTCGCAGAACGGCCGATCTGGAATTGGCGAATCTCGAACTGTCACAGGCCAAAGACCGGGCAGAATCGGCCGCCCAAGCGAAGTCGCAGTTCCTGGCCAATATGAGCCACGAGATCCGAACGCCGATGAATGGCGTCATCGGCATGACGGAATTGCTGCTAGATACGCAGCTGGATCGCACCCAGCGCGACTACACCGAGACCATCCGTAATAGTGCAGGGGGCTTGCTCAACATTATCAATGACATTCTCGATTTTTCGAAAATCGAAGCAGGTAAGCTCGATTTGGAGAAGGTCGATATGGATTTGCGCAGTACGGTCTACGACGTCGCGCATTTACTTGCCGTCCACGCGCATTCGAAAGGTATCGAGTTGATTATCAACGTTGACCCGACCATCCCCGTTCGCGTGATGGGAGATCCGGGGCGTGTGCGGCAGATTCTCCTCAATCTGGGAACGAATGCCGTCAAATTCACCGAGATGGGCGAGGTGTCCATTGACGTGCGTCAGATCTCCTCGACCGAGGAGGGGACGACCATTCGTTGCGAGGTGCGCGACACCGGAATCGGAATTCCGGCCGACCGCATCGACTCGCTGTTCAGCCCCTTTTCACAGGTCGATGCGTCGACGACCCGCCACTATGGTGGAACCGGTCTCGGGTTATCCATCGTAAGGCGGCTGGCTGAACTCATGCGGGGTGAGGTGGGTCTGCAGAGCGAGCAAGGCGTCGGCTCCCTGTTTTGGTTCACGGCGCGTTTTGCCGCGTCAGCCGTTCGAGCCGAGGTCCTTAGGCCGAGCCCCGTCGAACTGCAGAACCGACGGGTTTTGATCGTCGATGACAACGCGACCAACCGTAAAGTGTTGACCTTGCAGCTGACGCAAGTCGGCATGCGTAGTCACTGTGTTGCCGGCGCGCAGGATGCGCTTGCGGCGCTGTCCGACAGCGTGGAAATCGACGATCCCTTCGACGTTGCAGTGCTCGACTACATGATGCCGGGCTGCGACGGGTTCGAACTCGGAAGACTGATTGTCGAAGAACGTCGATTTGCCGCGACACGGTTGATATTGCTGACCTCGGCTCAAGGAATGCGAGGCGCTCAAGACTTCGCGACGCTAGGGTTCGCCGCCTATCTTTTCAAGCCGGTATCTCACCAGGACCTGCACGAATGCCTGGGCGAGGTGTTGTCGAAGAATGCCTCGAATCGACGCGAGCAGGCACGGACCATGGTGACCGCACCGAGTCCACGCGGCCGATTTGAAGACGAATTGATCCTGCTGGCCGAGGATAACCTGGTCAATCAACGAGTGGCACGCGGCGCACTGAAGGCAATCGGCTACGCCGCGGATGTCGTGGGGAACGGCGCGGATGCGCTTGCGGCATGGGAAACCGGACGCTATGCGCTCATTCTCATGGACTGTCAGATGCCCGTCATGGATGGATACGAAGCCGCACGGCAAATTCGATTGCGCGAGGGAGCCCAACGGCACATTCCCATCATCGCGCTCACGGCGGACGCCATGAAAGGTACCGAGCAGGCCTGCCGGGACTCAGGGATGGACAGCTATCTGACGAAACCCTTGGATCGAGTAGCCCTGGAAGCCACGTTGCATCGTTACCTTCCCCGCAGCGTGCCGTTGCCGGAGCGCTGCGCCGATGCTGCGGAAACGGCCAGGCAATCCGGCACCGCTGAACAGAGGCTCGACGAACCCGTCGATTGGCAAAATCTCTTGGCGAGCGCGGACGGTGACCGAGAATTCACCGACGACCTTGCGCAGATTTTCATCGAGTCCGGTGACTCTACTTTGCGAGAAATCCGTGATGCCCTGACCCGCGGCGATTTGGTCGCCGTCGGTAAGGCAGCGCATGCGCTCAAGGGGTCGAGTGCGAATATGCGCGCCGCGGCGACCAGCGAAGCGGCGTCTCGTTTGGAGGCGGCCGCGCGGCACGGCGAAGCCGAGAAACTGAAGGATCTCGAGGGACAGCTGCGGCAGGAGCTGGTGCGGGCGATAGACTATCTACAGGCCCGCCGGGCATGATTTAATGCGCCATCGCAAGAGGGCGCAATGACCACGGTACATCGACAATGTTTGATTGCAGGCCTCGCCCTCTGTTGCGTCGGCTTGATAGGGAGAGCGCATGGCGCCGAACGCTGGTTCGAGGAAGTCAAAGCCACCGCCACACCCAGCCAGTTATATACATTCCTGTACGCCATGCCCAAGGGCGGCGATTTGCACAATCACCTCACGGGTGCGGTTCGCTCGGAGTGGTATTGGGACGCCGCACTCGCGCAAGAGGCACGCGGTTATATCTACTACACCCGGGTGCGCATCCAGAATTGCGCGCCCTATGGCAACAACGAGTTCGGCTCCCCCAAGGAACTGCTGCTATTCAAGAACCTTCAGGGAAGTAACTACGAGAAACTCGATGCCTGCGGGAAATCCGAGTTTAAGCGCCTACAGGACCTCGATGCGCGCGAAAAGCACGGGTGGCTCGAGAGCATGCGTCTTGATCAGCCCTATGAAGGGCGCAATGAGTTCTTTGAGGCTATCTGGGATCGCATCGACGATTTGCTGCACAACCCGTACTTAATCTGCGACATTTTGCTGCGCAATATGCAGGCCTTTGGGCAGGAGGGGCTCGCGTACTTGGAGACTCAAGAAGGTGCGCAGGGGGCGAGAAAAGCGGACGGCTCGCCGTACAGCGTTGATGAGGTGGTGGCCATCTACCGGCAATTCTTAGGCACGCCGCAGGCGAAGGCGACCGGCGTCGAGGTTCGCTTCCAGAACTCCTTGCTGCGGTTCTCGCCCGATGCCGAGCAGCGGCTACGGGACTTGTATGCCATCACGGACCGTTACCGCGACCTCTATGTCGGAGTGAATATGGTCGGCCGCGAGGACAATGACAAGGGCTACCCACTGCGTTTTCTACCGGTGCTGCGTGAGCTTCGCCACAAGTATCCGGACATCAATCTATCCATTCACGCCGGGGAAGTGGATGAACCCAATTTCCACGTCCGCGACACGCTGCTGCTCGGCGCGCAGCGCATCGGGCATGGCGTGAACCTCATCACCGATCCTGAGACCATGGTGCTGCTGCGCAATGGCCCTTACCTCGTAGAGATCAATCTCATCAGCAATCTGCTCTTGGAGTACGTGAGCGATTACTCACAGCACCCTTTTCCGGAATATCTGCGGGTGGGTATTCCGGTGGCGCTGTCGACCGATGATCGGGGCATGTGGGATTCGAATATGAGCGACGAGTTTTACGTCGCCGTCAAAGAGTTCAATCTGTCCTGGGAAGAGATCGTCAAGCTGAGCCGCAATTCTCTGCAGTATTCCTTTGTCGATCAGGCCACCAAACAACGGCTGTTGGCCGCCTACGACAAACGCATTGCCGCCTTCGAGACGCAATATCAAAAAAAGGGTTGGGCAGCGTTAGCCGATACCAAGCCGGTGAGCTATGGCTTCCTGTGCCGCCACTACCAGATTTGCCTCTTGCCGGCTTCGGCTCAGGTGCCGGGTGTCGTATCCCGATAGCGACTCCAGCCCGACAGAAGCTCCTGTACCACGCGGTTACCCACCTGGTAGGCCGCCTCGAGAGCCGGCACGCCTGACTCCGGATATTCCGCGGTGGTACTCCACGCAGCGCTCTTTCCGGGGGGCGGCATGGTGTAGTTGCTGGCCGTCCGGAGCACCATCACGCGATGCAAATCCACGCGGTCGGTGCGGGATAGACGGCGTAGGGCAGTAAGGGTGCCGCTATCCTCCATGTTGGTCATCATGAAATTGGCGTCGGGGCCGGCCTGCAGCTTCACCCAGTCGTTAGCCCATTGATTCATACGCTCTCCGTGCCAGTACTTGCTGGAGGATAGGGAGTCGCCGATGGTGACGAAGGGCGGTCGAACGGCGTTGGGATAGCCGGCGAATTGACGCCGAAATTGGGCGATGCCGGGGCTGTCCGCGACGGGATGATCCTTGGTGAGGGCGTAGGCCCAATCGGCCAGCGCGGGGTTGAGGGCGTAGTGAATGGTATCCACGGTCCAGCCGTTTGCCATGTCGTTGGGTTTCTTGGCGCCTAAAGGCAGCATGCCGTAGGGCCAATCGGCGGGAATCTCGCGCGCATCGATCTCGTACAACAGATCGCCGTCGACCACATGCTTGGCCCAGGCTGCGGTGCCCAGCGAGACGTCCAAGGGGTCGCCGCCGCCGATGCCGGCGACCAGCCAATAGGCGTGGCTCAGGTCGAAGCGCGGATCCAATCCCAGCGCCATGATGGAGGAGGTTGCGTTGGTAATGCCGCCCCCGGTGCAAATCAGCAGAAGGCCCGCGTCGTTCATGCGTAGTTCGTACTCGCCCAGGGGAAACTGCATGACATGGTCGAGCTTTTGGCGCTCAACCCAGAATTGGGCTTCGCCGGGCTTGTCGCCGGTCATCTTGCCGTTTTCGAACATGGTGACGATCACCACTTTGACGGGGATGGGGGCAGTGGCTTCCGGCTGCTTTGCCCCGGCAGCCCGCGCATCAATACCCACCAATATACACAGCGTCAAAGCGCAGGCGGCAAGTCGGCGCAGGGGCTCCCGGCTAGTGTTGCGTATATCGACGTAGCTCATGGCGACTATCCCGGTTACATCCAATTATCGAACCAGGATGCCTTACGCCGGGTTAGGTCCACAAGGTGTGGCGGTACCACGCATGACGAGGTAGGGTGTGTCACCCCGGGGTTAGGATCCGCGCAATTGCAGCATTCCTTCGATTACATCATCGTCGGCGCCGGCACGGCCGGCTGCTTGTTGGCGAATCGTCTGAGCCGGGATCCCACCAAGCGGGTGTTGCTGATCGAGGCCGGGAAGCGAGATAACTACCCGTGGATACATATTCCTGTCGGATACCTCTATTGCATCGGCAATCCCCGCACCGACTGGCTGTACCAGACGCAGCCGGAGGCCGGATTGAATGGGCGCTCACTGCGCTACCCGCGGGGCAAAGGACTGGGCGGCTGTTCGTCCATCAACGGCATGATTTACATGCGGGGTCAGGCGCGGGATTACGACGGCTGGGCGGCGCGTACCGGCGAGGAATCCTGGTCCTGGAATAACTCACTGCCGGACTTCAAGGCCCATGAGGATCATTATCGGCTGGATGACGGTGCCGATCCGGCGAGCGGCGAGCGAGGGCGCTTCTCTGATTTTCATGGTCGCGGCGGCGAATGGCGTATCGAGAAGCAGCGCCTACGCTGGGACATTCTGGAGGCCTTTGCCACCGCCGCGAATGAGGCCGGGTTCGTCAGTACCGACGATTGCAACACCGGCGACAACACGGGAGTGGGCTATTTCGAGGTCAACCAGAAGTCCGGCTGGCGTTGGAATGCATCACGGGCTTTTCTGCGCCCCATAAAGCAGCGAAAAAATCTGACGGTGTGGACAGAATCCCTGATTGAGCGGCTGACCTTCGAGACCACGGCGGGGCGACCCCGTTGTATGGGGGCGCTGGTACGGCGCCATGGCGAAACATTGACGGTAAAGGCGAGCGGCGAGGTGATCCTGTCGGCCGGCGCCGTGGGTTCCCCTCAGATACTTCAGTTGTCCGGCATTGGAGCCGCTGCGCTTCTGCGCTCCTACGATATTCCCGTGATCTTGGACGCCCCCGGCGTCGGGGCCAATCTGCAGGATCATTTGCAGATTCGCACGGTATTCAAGGTGGACGGCGTCAAGACCCTCAATATGCTGGCCGGTACTTTGGTCGGCAGGGCCATGATCGGCTTGGAATATGCGTTGAAGCGAACCGGCCCGATGAGTATGTCGCCGAGTCAATTGGGCGCATTTACCCGATCGGATGCCGCTCGCGAGCATGCCAATCTCGAGTACCACGTTCAGCCGCTCAGCCTCGACGCCTTTGGCGAGCCGCTGCATTCCTTTCCCGCGTTCACGGTCAGCGTGTGCAACTTGAATCCAACCAGCCGGGGTGAAATAAAGATCCAATCGAACCGCGTGGACGAAGCTCCTGTCATCGCTCCCCATTATTTGGCGACCGAAGAGGATCGACAGGTTGCGGTGCAGAGTCTGCGCCAGGTGCGTGACATCATGGCCCAGCCTGCGTTGGCTAGATACCTGCCCCACGAATGGAAGCCGGGAAGCCGGTATCAAACCGACGATGAGCTCAGAAGCGCGGCGGGCGATATTGCCAGTACGATTTTCCACCCGGTCGGCACCGTAAAAATGGGAAGCGACGATGATCCGCTGGCGGTCTTGGATCCTCACTTACGGGTGCGCGGAGTCGAGGGCTTGCGTGTGGTCGATGCGAGCATCATGCCGACCATCACCAGCGGCAATACCAACGCGCCCACGTTGATGATCGCGGAGAAGGCGGCGCGCTGGATCGCCGCTGAAAATCGTGGCAATTAAACCAACGAGCAACCAATCAATGCCCAATTCAATTTCAATTCGTGCCGCTGCGCGAACCGACTTCGATCGATGGCTGACTCTGTGGGAGGGCTACAATGCCTTTTACGGCCGCTCCGGTCCTACCGCGTTGTCACGGGACATCACCCACATGACCTGGAGCCGCTTTTTCGACGCCTACGAGCCCATGCACGCGCTGGTGGCCGAGAGCGACGGCCGTTTGCTGGGCCTGACCCACTACCTCTTTCACCGCAGTACCATCGCCATTGAACCCAATTGTTATTTACAGGACTTGTTCACCAACGAGCAGGCGAGGGGAATGGGCGTGGGCACTGCCCTCATCAATGAGGTTTATGCGCGAGCTAAACTGGCTGGAGCAACGCGGGTCTATTGGCAAACCCATGAGACCAACGAGACTGCGATGCGCTTGTACAACAAAGTCGCAGACCGGTCGGGCTTTCTCGTCTATCGTAAAACGCTCTGACGGGTTTACCGAGAGTGGGCCACCCATGGCGAGACGGCGCCGGTCGGTGCCATGTTCTGCAGCATCATCATGCCCTGTAGCTTGCCGTCATAGATGCGGTATAGCTCGGCTACGGTGAGCGCGGCCGGCATGGGCCGCACTGCCGGATTTTTGAACTTGCCGGACTCCTGCTGTTTCTTCAGCATGTCGGTATAGGGACTCAGCATGGCGAAGGGGACAAACGCCGATGCCGTGGGATTTGTCGCGAGGTAGGGTTCGACCATGCCTGACACCACGGCAAAACTCACGACGATTCCTTGTTCCTCGTCAACGAGATCGGTGCGTGCCTTGTGGTCCGTGGGTCGGCCGGGGGGCACGCCGCAGGGGATCTGCACACTTCCGTCTGCATTGCGTGACATCTTGGAAATGTCCGTGGGTGTGGCCATGATGGACTTCAGTACTTCAGGGTCTTCACCGACGATTTTCCCGTTTTCCATCAACACACAGCCCGGCCCAGGGACGGGTCCGTCAAGGGTGTTGTCGAATATGCTGCGTCCGAACTTGAGCAACTCCGCCCGCGATACTCTCTGCTTGGGCTCGAGTTTCACGGTCCACGCGGTGGGAAAATTAGCCGAGCCCGCGGCATCGAATTGAAATCCGCCGTTGGCGCGCGAACGATCCGTGTATAGCTCGAGCTCCGAGATCTTGGTTCCCATAACCTTGAGCCGCCCGAAAAGCAGGGCGTCGTTGGGTCCCTCGCTCAAAGTCGCAATGATGAATATCTGCGAAGACCCTGGGTCAACGACATAGTACTTGTTCTTGACGCCCGTTACGGTGCGCCACAGAGTCATCATGGGCAGTCCGGCGGGCTGCCCGTCTGCCGTGGCGGCATATTCTGCGGTGAGGGACAAATTTGCGATGGAATGTGACGTGAGGGAATTGAGCAGTGCATCGGCCTGCGAATTCAAACAGGCCCTATCGCAGGAGGCCTGTGCTTGGACAATGGAGCATAGGGCCGCCAGGCCAAGGATCGCGAACGGGGGCCGCAGAATGTCAATCAACCTCATTTCTCTATCTCCTCTGGCTAAAAATGCAAATTCACGTTGAGACCGTAGGTCCGAGGTGTGTTGATGACCACTCGGCTCAGCGGATAATCCCCGTACTGCAGTTGGGCCTTGTTTTCAATATTCTTCACCCAGGCCGAGACGCTATAGAGTGTTGCCGCTCTATAGGTCATTGATGCGTCGCTGCGGGTGTATGCCTTCTGGGTGCCATAGTCGTTGGTCCCGCGGCTCCCCACGCTGGTGAAGTATTGGCCGGAGATCTTGGAGTTGGCCTGCAGCGACAGTTTGCCATCCCCCAAAGCCCAATCGTGATCGTAGCCAAGCACACCGGAGTTCTCCGGAGTGGCGGCCACTCGCTCGCCATTCAGACCGGTAAGCTCTGGCTGTGTGAAGTTTCCATAGTGGGCGTTTACATACGCGGCGGAAAGGTCGAGTTCGTCATTCGGTGTGAAGCGATAACGCAGCTCGAACTCGGCGCCCTTGTTCGTGGCGGAGCCTCCGTTGGCCACGTACTGTTGAAAATAGGAATAGACCGTATCAGCCGGAATGTAGGCAGCTGGTATGGGCAGAGCCGACACCGCCGAATTGGAGAACTGCACCTGCATATCGGTGTAGCGATACTCGTAGATATCGCCGTTGATCTGCAATTTTCCGTCCAGGAAGCGATTTTTGCTGCCGATTTCGAAGGCCGTCACATGCTCGGGTTGATAGCTGGTCGGCGGTGTGGCGGTGGTATCGAAGCCGCCGGCCTTATATCCCGTGGATACCTGGGCATAAAGCATGGACTGCGGGGCGGCGTCGAGCTCGACGCCTGCCTTGTACGTGGTGGCGCTGCTATTCAGATGGGCGGTCTGAACCCCCGAGTTATAGCCGGGAACGGCGACGCTCACGACATTGTCGCTCTCGGCCTTCGAGTCCTGCGTGAAGCGAAGGCCGCCGGTGACCCGAAACGTGTCCGTGACGGGATACGTGATCTGTCCGAACGGAGCCTTGGAAGTCGTGGCGGGAGCGTCCAAGCTGGTGACATTGAACAGGGGCTCGGTGACGCCGGCGACCGAGCCGCTATACGCAGTGGTGCCGCTGAAGGTGCCTCCATTGTTCGTCCAAAGATAATAGTAGCCGGCCACCCACTTGATGCGCGAAGCGGCGGGCGAAGTAAGGCGGACCTCGCCGGTCTTCTGATCTTCCGCATCTACGGTGGACATGAGCGATCCACCGAAGAAAGCGTCGTCGCCGACGACCAGGTTCGTGATGTCGGAGCGTCGGTCATAGGAATAGGTAGGAATGACGGTCAACGTGCCCCAGGGCATGGAGTAATCGACTTGGAATGCGAAGGTGGCGAACTTGTAGTCGATGGAGTCGGCGGGGTGGCAAGGATCGACATACCAGGGATTATTGGGTTCAGCGTCGAGCCACCCGCCATTGGCGCCGGCGCAGGAGTCCGTGCTGCTATTGAATACGAAGGCAGGGGGGCCGGCAAAAGGACCGGTGGCGGCCACGGTGGTCGCCAAGTGACCGGTTTGGTGCGAGTAGTCGGCTAGGAATTGCACCGACACATCGTCGGTGGGTAGATACAGTGCCTTGAAGCGCACCGCGCCCACGTGGGAGGCGAAGCCGTCATTGGTAAAGTATCCATGGCGATCCTCTCGCTCCGCGGCGATGCGCAACGCCAATTGGTCGTTGATGGGAATGTTCTGTGCCGCATCCACATGGACGAGATCGTAGTTGCCGGCTTGCAAGTTGATTCGGGTCTCGCTACTGCCGATGATAGGGCTATTGCTGATGACGTTGACCGCCCCGGCGTCGGCGTCTCGTCCGTAGATAGTGCCCTGGGGGCCGCGCAGCACTTCAATGTGATCAATGTCATACAGGCCCGTCCCCAACCGTTCCGATCGGCCGGAATAGACACCGTCGAAGCTGAGCGCCACGGACGGATCAATGAAGTTCGAGTCCCCGTTCGCGCCAACACCGCGAATGTAAATCTCACCGCCCTGCGGCGTGTTTTGCACCTGTAGTGCCGGAACATCGCGCAGCGTGCTATCGAGGTGATTCTCGGCACGCTGTGCAATCTCATCCCCAGAAATGGTGGTGATGGCTATGGGAATTGTTTGCACATTCTCGGTACGCTTCTGAGCCGTTACGACGATTTCTTCGAGGCTGTCGCCGCCTGCGGTGGGGGCGGGAGTACTGATGTCGGCGACTCCCGGTGATACGTGGAGCGTGGCTGCCAGCGCCGCCACTCCGCAAGCCTTTGCAAACACTTTATTCATCTAACCCCCCGATCATCTTGATGTTATGGGCGTCGCACCGTGGGACGCGAGCCTCCGTTACGCTGGAGCCTACGAGCAGGGGAGTACGCTTGTACAAGCGTTTGTGATGATTGTGATCATCTTTATTTGCGATGGCTTCATGGATTGCACGCGTGTGCAAAAAAACCACAAAACCGGCGAGGCCGACTGCCGCCGGACTGTCCGCCGGGTCACGGCCGAGGGATTAAACCCGTGTTTTCGGGGTCCAGATCAGAGTCCCGGTGGGACTGCGCACGACGCCGGTGGTGGGTAGGCGTGCGGACGACCGCACCAAGAGTTCGCCGGGAAGCTCTTCATGGACGCCGCGGAGCGCCTTACCCGCGAGCGATTCGCGGATAAGGGAAATGGCGCGGGCCACCATGCGTTCGGTGGGCTGCGAATACGTCGTCAATTGAAAATTCGGCCACGCCGAAATCGGCGCATTGTCGAACCCCACGATGGATAGGTCCTTGCCTGGGGACAGGCCGAACTCGCAGCGCGCCACCTGAAGTGCGGCGAGCGCCATGTGATCGTTGGCGCAGAAAATGGCGTCCGGGCGTTTGGGCGATTTCAGAAGGGAGCGTGTGGCGTGGATGGCACCGTCGAAGCTGAACTGGCCCTCGGCCCGGGCCGGCAATCCCAGGCCTTGTTTCACAAGGTAGGAGGAAAAGCCCCGTTCGCGTTCGAAGCTGGAGGAGTCCGCTTTGAAGCCCGCGATATAAGCAAAGCGCCGGTGGCCGCCCGCGACCAGGAACGCCGCCACGGTTCTCGATCCCAGCCGGTTGGTTGCGGCGATGCTGGGCACATCGCTGCGCGGATTGACGTTGTTGTACATGATGACCGGCACGCCGGCCTGTCGACAGGATTCCGCCAACCCGGAAGAAACACTGCTGGATGCCAGTATCAAGGCATCCAGCCGGTACTTGAGAAGTTCATCGAGCAGTGGGTCGGGCCCGGCGCTTCCATGCGTGACGAATAGCAGCAGCCGATAGCCAACCTTGGCGAACTCTTCGGAAAAGCGTTGCACGACCTCGGGATAGAATTGATTGTCCAGGCCGCTGACCGCCAGTCCGACGATATTGGAGCGCTGCGTAATGAGCGCTCGCGCAAAGAGATTGGGCCGGTACTTCAGCGTCTTCGCCGCAGCCAGCACTTTGTTTCGGGTCACGGGCGACACGCTGGCGCCTTCCGTATAGGTTCTCGATACGGCAGACCGCGAGATGCCGGCGAGGCGCGCCACATCCAAGGCGGTGGCAGGCCGGCGTCGCGGCTTTTTTGTTTTGATACGGGTCACGAGGTACCGACTGCAGCGAATAGGTGCGTCTAGCTTACTGTGAGCTCGCTGGAAAATCAGGTTAGCGCTATATACAATCGGCGCCCATGCACCACTCGATATCCAGAACTCGCATCCTCGCGTTGCTCGCAGGCACCTTTGCCAGCACTTGGGCGCCGGCGGCACCCAAATCCATCGATTTACCGAGCGCCCAGGCGTATCCCGAAAGCCTCTCTTCGACGCCGGACGGCACTTTGTATGTCGGCAATCTCGCCGAGGGCGGAATATGGCGCATTCGCCCGAATGGCAAGCCTGAATCTTGGATCAAGCCGGGCGCCTTTGGCAGCGCGTCGATATTGGGCGTTCTTGTCGATCAGGCCTCGAACAGTCTATGGGTCTGCTCCGATGACCTGTCCAGCATGGGGCTCAAGATTCCGGGGGCGGGTCCCGGAAGCGCGTTGATCGGATTCGATCTAAAGACAGGCGCGGGCAAGGTGCGTGCACAATTCGCCGGCGAGCATAACTTTTGCAACGACATTGCCATTGGGTCGGACGGCACCGCCTATGTGACGAACTCCGACACCCCACAGATCTTGAAGTTACCGCCGGGTGGTAAAAAGTTGGAAGTTTGGTTCACGGAGCCGTCACTGGCGCCCGCGACGCATGATGGCACCGGCATCGACGGTATCGCCTTCGGCGGCGACGGCAATTTGTACATCAATACCTTTGACGCCGGCGAGTTGTACCGAGTCGATGTCAAGGACGGCAAGGCCGGCAAGCTCACCAAACTGAAGCCCTCGCGGACATTGGCGGGAACCGATGGCATGCGGCCGGTGGGTCCCGCGACGTTCCTGCTCATCGAAGGCAATGCGGGCAAGTTGGACACCATGACCGTCAAGGGTGACGACGTGAGCATTACCACCCTGCATGATGGCTATGTCACGCCCACCGGAGTCACCCCCGTGGGCAATACTGCCTGGGTGAGCGAAGGCCAGCTGGACTTCCTTTTCGAGCCGAAGCTCAAGGGTCAGAAACCGAAATTGCCCTTCCGAGTCTATGCCGTCCCGCTGGTGGGCAATGGCATGGCTATGTCAGGTCCGGTCAGCGCACCGCGGTGATTTGAGGCATGCCCATCACGGGCGCGCAATGGTACCTCGGTCATCAGAAAGCTCAGGCCGGCGCGAGCAATTCGAGCAGTCGCCGGTCGGGTAACCCTGTTTGATCAATTGCTTGCACGCAAACATGGTCGGCTCCCGCCTGCCAATGTGCTTCTATTCTCGTTCGAATCGCCTTTTCGTCTCCCCAGACGATGATGCTGTCGACCAGTCGGTCGGAACCGCCTCCCGCCACATCGGTGTCAGTGAATCCTAGACGCTTCCAGTTCTCGACATAGTTCGGCAAACCCAGGTAGACGGACAGAAAACGGCGCGCCGCCGTGCGAGCTTTGGCTGGGTCTGTTTCGAGTATCGCTCCTTGCTCCACGCATAGGTACTTACCCTGCCCGAGAATCCCGCGCGCCTGTTGGGTGTGTTCGGGAGGGACGTTGTACGGATGAGCGCCATCGGCCAAGTCACGCGACAACTCGAGCATTTTGGGCCCCAACGCGGCAAGGAGGGTCTTTGGCCGCTGGGCGGGGGCCGCTGAACCATAGTTGGAGCTCGCCATAGCTTGCAGATAAGCGCGCATGGTGGCGACGGGTTTGCCGTAGTGGAGTTTCCGTATCCCCTCGACCAAAGGCACGTGTGAGACTCCGAGACCCAGCAGAAATCTTCCGCCCGATTGTTCGTTGAGGCCATGCTGAGCCGCTGCTGCCGAAAATGCATCGCGGGCATAAATATTGGCGATGCCGGTGGCAACGACCAGCTGCGTCGTATTCGCAAGCAACCAGGCCGAGGCGGAAAAGGCTTCGCGGCCGGTGGCTTCCGGAATCCACAATGTCGCGAAGCCCCAGGCCTCGATGCGCTTCGCCAACGCCGCTGCCTCGATAGCCGTGAGACGATCGGTCGCTGCCCAGACTCCTAGCTTGCCCATGGTCATTGTGTTCTCAAGGGGCGATTTATGAGGTGATTATCGTACTTCACTCTCGCCGCGCCCGGGCCGCTTTCCATCGTGCCAAATTTTTGCGGCATCCCACTGGGCGCCGAATTGACCGGAAACATGACACTATAGAGGGTACTCTCAGCCGGCCCGAGGTTGCATGTTGAAGATCGTCCACAGCGTCTTGATAATGGGCGTGTCGGGCTCGGGAAAGTCCACCGTGGCGGCCCTCCTGGCCGCGCAGCTAGGCTGCCCCCTGCTGGAAGGGGACAGTCTGCACTCGGCCCACAATATCGAGCGCATGGCGGCGGGCCACGCCTTGACCGACGCCGACCGTCAAGACTGGCTCGCGGCGATCGCGGCGCGCATTGCCGCCGCCGCAAGTGCCGGTCAATGCCTCGTGGTGTCGTGTTCGGCGTTGAAACGCAGCTATCGCGATATTCTGCGCCAGGCTGATCCGCGGCTGGTTCTTGTCTATTTGAAGGGTGACATGACGCTCATCCGCGCGAGGCTGGCGCGGCGGCAATATCACTTTATGCCGCCCGCGCTGCTGGAGAGCCAGTTTCAAACTCTCGAAGAACCCGCGTCGGATGAACATGCGATCGAATGCAGCATTGAGCTCTGTCCCGACGCCATGGTCGCATCGATTCTGCCACGGATCACCGAAGCGGCAAGCCGACCTTAGCGCCAGTGTGTTCGGCGGGGGGCGCCTCGAGGCCCCTCCCTGTGCCTAGGTTGAACTGGCGGCTCGATTGGCTTCCACGACGGTAATGGCCGTCATATTGACAATGCGCCGAACGGTGGCCGCTTCGGTCAAAATGTGTACGGGTGCGGCGCACCCCAGGAGCACAGGCCCGATGGCAACATTTTGCCCCGCGGCGGATTTCAATAGATTGTAGGCAATGTTCGCGCTGTCGAGATCGGGGCAGACGAGCAGATTCGCGCTGCCTTCCAGCGTGCTATCGGATAACACGGCGCGCCGCAGCGACTCGTCCAGCGCCGCGTCGCCGTGCATCTCACCGTCGACGACCAGGCCAGGGCGCTGTTCGCGAAGGAGGGCCAAGGTGGCGCGCATTTTCAATGCCGAGGGCGCATCGCTGCTGCCGAAGTTTGAATGCGAGAGTAACGCAATCCTCGGCTTAATACCGAATGCCAATAGCTTATCCGCGGCCAGACCGACGATTTCGGCAAGTTCGACGGCGCTCGGGTTCAGGTTCACGTGAGTGTCCACCAGGAATACCTGGCGGCCCGGCAGTATCAATCCGCTCATGGCGGCGTACACACTCGCACCCGCGGAACGGCCGAGCACCTGATCGATGTAATGCAAGTGGCGGGTGGTAGTGCTGATGGTGCCGCAGATGAGTCCATCCGCTTCGCCCTTTCGCAGCAGCATGGCAGCGATCAAAGTCGTTCTGCGCCGCATTTCCAGTTTTGCATACTGAACAGTCACGCCGCGGCGCGCCGTCAGTTCGTGATAGGCCTGCCAGTATTCGCGATATCGATCGTCGTGCTCCGGATTGACCACGGTGAGATGCTCACCGATGCGAATGCGAAGGCAATGTCGCTTGATGGCGCTTTCGATTACCGAAGGCCGCCCCACCAAAATGGGAGTCGCCAGTTTATCGTCCACCGCAATTTGCACCGCGCGCAATACGCGCTCATCCTCGCCTTCGGCAAAGACGATGCGGCTTTTCGCCGCTTTGGCCTTGCGAGCGGCTGCGAAAATCGGCTGCATGAATGCGCCGCTGTGATAAACGAATTGCTCCAAGCGCCGGTCGTAGGCCTCGAAGTCCGTGATGGGCTTGGTCGCGACCCCCGAGGCCATCGCGGCCTTGGCCACCGCCGGCGCGATCTTCACGATCAAACGCGGATCAAAGGGCTTCGGTATGAGATAGTCCGGACCGAACGACAGCGACTCGATGGTGCCGTAAGCCGCGGCAACCACGTCGCTGAGTTCCTGACGCGCGAGGTCGGCGATGGCATGCACCGCGGCGATTTCCATCGCTCGCGTGATCTTCGTTGCGCCGACATCCAATGCGCCCCGGAAAATAAAGGGGAAGCACAGGACGTTGTTGACTTGGTTGGGATAGTCGCTGCGACCGGTGGCAATAATCGCGTCGCTGCGTGCGGCGCGAGCCAGTTCAGGCAGAATCTCAGGCACCGGATTGGCGAGAGCCAGAATAATCGGCCGGGGCGCCATGGTTTTCACCATGTCTGGCTGCAGCACGCCGCCTGCCGATAAACCCAGAAACAAGTCGGCATCCATTATGATTTCGGCCAAGGTGCGTGCCTTGGTGTCCTGCGCGAAGCGGACTTTTTCCGGATCCATTAGTTCTTGTCGTCCGGTGTAGACCACGCCGGCGAGATCGCTCAGCCACACGTTGCTCCTCGTGATGCCAAGGTCCACCAGCAACTCGACGCAGGCTAGTGCCGCGGCGCCCGCTCCGCTGACGGCAATCTTGACCTTGGAGATATCCTTGCCGACCACGGCCAGCCCATTCAGCACTGCCGCGCCCACGATAATCGCGGTGCCGTGTTGGTCGTCATGGAAAACCGGAATCTTCATGCGCTTGCTGAGTTCACGCTCGACGAAGAAGCATTCGGGCGCCTTGATGTCCTCGAGATTAATCGCTCCGAAGGTGGGTTCAAGGGCGGCGATAATGTCCACCAGCTTTTCCGGATCACGCTGGTCGATTTCAATATCGAACACGTCGATACCGGCGAATTTCTTGAAGAGGACGGCCTTGCCTTCCATGACCGGCTTGGCGGCTAGGGGCCCGATACTGCCGAGACCCAGAACGGCGGTGCCATTGGTAATGACACCGACCAGATTTCCCCGTGCGGTGAATCGCAGGGCGTTCAGCGGATCATCAACAATGGCATTACAGGCAGCGGCGACTCCGGGGGAGTACGCTAGGGCCAGGTCGCTTTGATTGCTGAGTTGCTTCGTCGCAACAATCGATATCTTACCGGGGGTGGGGAACTCGTGATAGTCGAGCGCCGCCTGAGTCTGGTCTTGTTTCATGCGCGGAGGTTACCCGCCGGGAAGGGCGATTGCCACCTCGACTCGCGCGCGCGCGATGTTCTGAATCCGGCTGTAGGGAGTATGCCGATTTCCCTGACGCTGCGAGGTGGCTCGTAGCACCGCATAATAGGTACCGGGCGCGGTATAACTATGTGTGGCTGACAGATGCAGGAGAGCTTGCGGGGTGTCGAGTGGCTCGACCACTGTGAAGTTGCCTCTGCCTTCGAAATCCCATTCGGCCGCAACTATCGTTCCCGCATTGGGCGGCATTTCGATCGCCACCGAAAAAGCGATAGGTTGATTGACAGCAACGTCCGCTCGTGCGCCGCCATTCGCGAACAAATGGATGACGGGCTGAATGCCACCCCGCTCATGTGCGCGGTCCGGCACTACGACTTGCGAGTCGACCACTTCGTAACGCGTCTCGGCAGGTCTCTGGCCTGTCTCGACCCATGCGCTTACGTCACGTAATGCCTGTTGCAACGCGCCTTCGTAGCTCACGGTATGCGCGCAGGCGAGGGCGGTTCCGGGATTGTCTTGTTGGGCATGATCAATGAACCAGAGCGCAAAATTCTCTTCGAACGCTGTTCCCAACGCCGCTTTTACCTGGGATCGGTACCAATCGGCTTGCCATGGGATGCCGTCGACGTCCAGCAGCGTGTCCAGCATGAGCATCTTGCCGTGAATGCGGCCGTTCGGCACGGAGCCCGCTGTTCCGGCGGCCGCGATCGGTCCGATCAGAATGTCCCGCTGCGGGTAGACGGGCGTCCCATCGACATTGCGATACTGGTTCCAGGCATATAGATCAGGCGTCGGGACTTGGTGACGCTGATAGGTTTGAATGGCGAGTGCCCATGAATTGTCGATTCGGACCTGGTCGCCGGCTTGAATGCTGTTAATAACGCTCTGGTCCGCGGCAAATGCAAACCCCACCGTCTTGCCATCGATAGTGGCGATGGCAGTGCTCTTGCCGGCAGCCTCGCCGCTCAACATGACCAGGTGCGAATCCGCGAAATCCCTATCGGGAACGCTCGCCAATTCTAGTTGGCGTGGGAATCCCTCGATGACTCGTGCAACGCGCGTATCGAAATGAAAGCGTGCGTCTCGGATCGAGGATGCCGGGTCGGTGCCGAGATAACCGGGCTTGGTCCAAAAATCATCCACGTACGTCGGATCCAGCAGCGGTATGAGGGGTGCGACTTGGGTCAGGTGACCGCTGGTTAGTGTGTCGTGATTCCACCAACCGCGAGGCGGGAATCCGAGTGATGTAGCCTCCTTCAGGGCGGCAGTCTCCTCGTCGTTCAAATCCGCGTAGGGGTCTCCGCTGCCGCCGGGGCTAATCGCGTCCATGATGCCGGGGAATTTATTGCGCTGCCTGAGCACCCGCAGCGCATGCGTGCGAATCGTCAACATGCTGGGAATAGCATTGGGCGATCCAATGACGAAAGGCACGAACCCGTCCCATACCCCGACCGTGTTCTCGGCGGCTCCCATGGTTTGGTAGGAACCGCCACTGCCGCCGAAGAGATAGCCGTATGGACGGTGTTCGCCGTAGAGTTCAGCTGCCACGATCCGTGAATATTTGGCCGCTGCCGCGTTGACACGATAGGCTCCTATGGCGAGATCCGCCGGCGGCATGCGGTCGCGGCCGCCCAAATTGGTCTGCACGTAATAGGCGCCGCTATCGATAGTGAAGCCGAGGTTACCGGTAGACACTTCAAACGCGATGGGAAATGGCCCAATGTCTTCGCTCACCGCCATGGGATAGGTGTTGTGGAAGAAGCGTCCTGCGTACCGCTCCTTGGGCGGGAAGTAGAAGGAGAAGCGCGCATCCGTGTTTTTGAAGCCGCCATGCACGTAGCGATGCGGAACGGGCTCGTTCCGTAGTTCATTCACATCGATATAGGGGTCTTTGAACCGCGGATCGACGGAATCCGCGGTCACCGCATCCGCCTCAACGTCCGGCGGCGGGGCCTCGGCCACGGGCGATCCGGCCGGCAGACGCTCTCCCGAGACCGGTACTTTGCCAAAGATACCGAGTTTGGCCTTGCCGCTGAGCGTGTCGCCGTCGACGGTGACTTCAAAACTCACCTTAATCGATATCGGTTTCTTGACTTGCATCGTCCATTGAAGGGCATTTGCCTTCACGAGGCCGGCGAAGTCGTCGGTGCCCATGGCGCTCACAACGCGCCCGGTGAAGTGGTCCCCTGAGATCGCATCGATATGCAATTGCATGACTTGCGGACCCATTTGGGTCGCCAGAGTAACCTTCCAGCCTCCAATGGCATTCATGGAAGCGAGCCTACATCAATCTCCCCGGTCTAAGCTATATTCCTAATCCCACGGAAATGTGAGGGGGCTTACCCATGACGGATCATGTCGAGTGTGTTGTCATCGGCGCGGGCGTTGTCGGCCTGGCCGTAGCCCGAAGTTTGGCCCTCAGGGGGCGCGAAACCATTGTGCTGGAGGCGGCGGCGGCCATTGGAACGGGCACGAGTTCCCGCAGCAGCGAAGTCATTCACGCCGGCATTTATTATCCGCAAGGTTCACTCAAGGCTCGGCTGTGCGTGAGCGGCCGGGAATTGCTATACAAATTTTGCGAGGCGCGCGGCGTTGAATTCAAACGCTGCGGCAAGCTCATTGTCGCCACCTCCGATGCCCAGCAAGCAACCCTCACCTCGATCGCCGCTGCGGCCAGATCAAATGGAGTTGAAGATCTATGTCCGCTGGAGAAACACGAGGCGCTGCGGCTCGAGCCCGAGCTGCGCTGTGTTGCCGCGCTTTGGTCGCCGTCCACCGGTATCGTGGACAGCCATGGGTTTATGAGCGCATTGGAAGGCGATGTGGCGCAGGCCGGAGGCACGGTGCTGCTCGAGTCGCCCGTGCAGCGCGCGTATTGCACCTCGAACGGCATTCGTCTCAGCGTCGGAAAGGGGAATCCCTTCGACCTTGACGCAACGGTAGTGGTGAATTGTGCCGGGCTTGACGCGCAGCGCGTCGCATGGCGGTTCGAAGGCTTGAGCGGCGACAACATTCCGAAGCTATTTTATGCCAAGGGCAATTACTATGGCGTCGAGGGGCGGGTGCCGTTTCAACGGCTGATATATCCCGTGCCCGATGAGGGCGGCTTGGGCGTGCATCTCACCCTGGATTTATCGGGACGTGCTCGTTTCGGACCGGACGTGGAATGGGTGGACCATATCGACTATCGCGTGGATCCCCAACGAGCGGAGTCGTTTTATGCCGCCATTCGCACCTATTGGCCGAGGCTGCCTCCAGGCGCCCTACGGCCCGACTACTCGGGCATTCGCCCCAAGACTCATGGTCCGGGAAGCGCCGCTCAGGATTTCATCATCCAGGGCCCCGAAGTACATGGGGTCGCGGGCCTGGTCAATCTCTACGGCATCGAGTCGCCAGGATTGACGGCCGCTCTGGCGATCGGGGAGTACGTTGCCGAGAAAATCGGCTAGAAAAGGCTCAACGCCACCGGGATGACTGCTCCGGCCAACAACAGCCACCAGCCAACCCGCTTATGGCGTAGGTGGGTCAATCCCATCCACAAGCCCAGCGACGTCGAGGCGATGAGACCCACGGCCACGACCAGGAAAAACCACTTCAGCAGGTGCGTTCCGAGAGAGGGTTCCGCGTCAGCTTCCTTGGGTTCCTCGTGATGTTCCTGCGGCTGCGCTCCGGCGGAGGGTTCCGGTTCATGCTCGTGCTCCTTCAGAGCGAACACCTGATCCTTGTGCACCGACGCCAGCTTCTCGATGACGGGCGGCGGCGTATAGCTATCGTGCGCCTCGTGAAGACTGAACAACTGCAATGCGCCGGTGAGGGCGAAAAAAAGCACGCTGGGCGCAATGAGAATGCCGATATAGGTATGCCAGGTGCGAATCGATTGCATGTAGAGTCCTATGATGAATGGCCGTAAATGGCTGATGATGCGCGCCGATCATGACCAGTTTGTTGCGATCGACTCCCCTAGAGGCTAACCTCGATTGCCGGCGCCGTAAATACACCTGAGACCCAAGCCAAAACAAAGAGGAATGCTTTGACCAATAGACGACAGGTCCTTGCCTGGGTTAGCGCGGCCGCGGCGACAGCACGCTGGGGCGCTGCGTCCGCTGACACCGGCTTTCCGGCATCCCGTTATGTGGGCGCCACGGTGATCGATGCATTGGGTGGCCCTGGGACATTCGATCCTGGCGCACCGGACGATGCTCCGCTCTCGCCTCGGGCGCTGGCAGACGTCAAGGCATCGGGCGTCACGGCGGTGAACGTCACTGTCAATGCCGTCGGCAATGGCCCCGACCGATTTGAGAAGACCGTCGACTCGATTGCCGGTATGGAACGGGAACTCGCGGCCCACCCTGAGGTATTTCTCAAGGTATTACGTGCCGGGGATTTGTCGTTGGCAAAGTCATCGGGTCGAATGGGTTTGATTTACGGCTTTCAAGACACCAGCATGCTGGACGGCGATTTGACTCGCTTGTCGACTTTCCACGATCTCGGCCTCAGGATTTGTCAGGTCACTTACAACCGACGCAACCTCATGGGCGACGGTTGTTTGGAAGCGGACGCCGGCTTGAGTCGCCTGGGGTTGGAGTTCATCGCCGAGGTCAATCGCCTACGCATTGTGCTCGATCTGAGCCACTCAGGCCGGCGCACCATTGCTGAGGGCATTGCTGCCTCGAAGGCGCCCATGGCGATCTCGCATACCGGCTGCCGGGCATTAGCCGATCTTCCGCGCAACACCGACGATGCCTCGCTCAAGGCCCTGGCGGACAAGGGCGGTGTCGCCGGTATTTACTTTATGCCGTTTCTGCGTACCTCCGGACAACCGCACGCGGAAGACGTCCTCCTGCATCTCGAACATGCAGTGAATGTCTGCGGTGAAGATCACGTCGGCCTCGGCACCGACGGGACGATTTCCGGCATCGAGATCAGCGAAGCCTACCGGGACTGGTTCCGAAAGTCGGTCGAGGATCGCGTCAAGGCTGGGATTTCGGCGCCGGGAGAGTCGCCCGATGTCTTCACCCTGATACCCGAGTACAACGAACCCTTGCGCTTCAAAAAGCTTGCGGATGACCTGGCTCGCCGCGGATGGAAGTCGGTGCGTATCGAGAAGGTCCTCGGTGCGAATTTCGCGAGGCTATTCTCCGGGGTCTGGTGAGGCGTTACCCGTGGCGCTTCAGGAACTCCAGAAGGGGTCCGCTCAAGGAGTCGTCGCCGGTATTAATGGAATACACTTGGCTCAAATGATTGTGGCCGCGAATGACCGCGAGTTCGGGATCGAATCCATGTCGGGTCACCAAGCGCGAAAATAACTCTCCGGCCTGCACCTGCATTTGCATCATGTCGAGTTCCGCATAAGACATGAACAGTGGGAACGGTGCTGCATCGACGAGGTCAACCGTCGACATGCCGGGGAAGGTATCGCGATTGGATCCGAAATAGGCGTCATTACGGGGATCAGGTGTGGGGACAGCAAACTGACGCCTCGCCATGGCTTCAAGACGCACGTTGTAGACGCCGGAAATCAGGACCGCGCCAGCTGGGCGCATACCGGTCGGGGAGTGAAAGCGCTTTACGAGCGTAGCCAGCGCGACATGTGCGGCTCCGGCCGACTCGCCGGCGACAAACACTCGCTGGGGGTTGCCTCCCCACCGTGAGATGTTTTCTTGCGCCCAGCACAACGCTCGGGCCACGTCTTCCGCACCCGCAGGCCAGGTATTCACCGGTGCCAGGCGGTAGTTCGCCAGCAGAGTTACGAATCCATGGCGGGCAAAGTAATGGCCGACGTTATCTCGTCCGGCTTTGTCGCCGCGAATGAAACCGCCGCCATGCAGGAAGATAATTGACGCGCTAGATTGAGCGGCGATGTCAACGGGTCTGTAGACATCGATACGATGTCGCTCATTGGGTCCATAAGGCAAGTCGCGAGTCACCTCGACGCCCTCGCGTGGCTGGACCTCGAGCGCCTGCTGGTAGAGAGATTGCACCAGGGGCAAATCCAGTACGGGCCCGCGGGCGCGGATCTGCGCCTCGATGGAGGCTGGAATGCCCGGTGCGTCCGTCATCAAGGAGGAGCCTTGTGAAATTTTCCATCCTTCATGATGGCCGCCAGGTTCGCCGGGTTCTGCAACGCCGCGACGTTCTTAAGGGGATTGCCGGTAACGAGGAGTAGGTCCGCCAAGAAACCTGGTCGTATCTGGCCCAGTTCGTTTCCCATACCCATGATTTCACCCCCGAGCTTCGTTGCCGCCGTCAATACTTCGGCCGGTGTGTAGTCGAAGTAGCGCACGAACAATTCCAAATCCCGCGCATTGCGGCCTGTGGGGTTGAACGGGAACCCGTAGTCTCCGCCCGGCAATAGTCGTACGCTGAGCTTTCTCAACTGCGGCACCAGGTTACGCTGCCGCTCCAGCACCGTTTCGGCATCGGCCTTCATTTGACTCATATCGACGTGCGGAGGGGGTTTAGCGTCCAGGGCCGCTTGGGCGATGCCGATAGTGGGCGCCACGAATATCTGATCCTTGCGCGCCGCCAGCATATTGATGGCCTCCGCATCCGCGTAGGTGCAGTGATATAGCACCCTGAAGTGATTGCGTACTCCCATTTTGATCGCTTCCGCCGCATGCGCATGGCCGGTCAGCCACACACCGGACTCCAATGCCTGTTCTCCGGCCGCATGCACCTCAGCTTCTGAGTACAGCAATTCATGCGATGCCCCAGGCTTCAGGGCGCTTTCACCCGACAGGAGAAATTTTACCGACTTTGCACCGATTTCGCCGCATTCCCGGACAAAGGCACGAACCGCATCCGGTCCTCGCTCGTGTTCCGCGGCTTTTCCAGCGTCCAGGAAGGCAGACTCATTGGGCGGTTCCCGCTCGATTGAAGAGGGAATGAGCCGTGGGCCCGGCAGGCTTCCGGAGTCGATGTGCGCCTTCAAGAATATTTCCAAGGATTTGCTGAGGGCGCCCGCGGAGTAGGCGCTCGTGTATCCGTGGTCCAAGAGCACGCGGGCGTTGCGTGCAGTGTTGAGGGTCAGGTCCTCCGGCGGCAGCGACATTCCCGGTACAAAGCGCTCCACCGACGTCGGCCAGGTCAAGTGCGCGTGCGGCTCGACCAACCCCGGCATGAGCAGGGCTCCTTTGCCATCGACAATGCGCGCATCGTCGCGAGACAGCGGCGTATCGGCGCGCCCAACTTCGGCGATGCGATTGCCGCGCACCAACACTTCACCGGCAAATTCCGCACTGCCGCTGCCATCGAAAATGTGCACATTCGTAAATAGGATGTTCATGGATTGCTCGCTGAGGGACCGGTGAGAATCGGAGTCGGATCGATTTGATAAGGACCTGAAATTAACACGGCATGAAGATCGTTTTGCGGATGAATGGTGAGGCGGCGTGTGGTTTCGTCAACCTCGATGAGGATGGGCGACCCGTGCACGACGGCGGCTTTCAAGTGCATGCGATAGGGTTTCTTGCTCAAATCGAGCCACGCGTCGGTCATGGGCATGGCGATAGGATCCGGTTGCGGAGGTTCGTAGTGGCCATCGACCAAATGCTGAAAGTTGACCAGCGGCACGCGATGCGTCGTAGGGTCGACGGCGGCGGGATCGTAGACGATACGCAGCCGGTCAATTTGCCCAACCGTCGTATGGGCCATTTCACCGCGGTCCGGGCTGACTTGATCGAGCGTGACCAGTACGTTCAGCATGACCAAGCCGTGCCCGGCGCCAGTGGCCGGGGGTCCCAATAGCGCGAACAGCAGAGCTGCCGCTGCGACGCAACTTCGGTCGGCGAATGAAGCCACTCCCATCATGGCTAAAGTACATCGTTTTAGCTGCGGTGGGTCAAATCAGATATCAGGGGTACCTCCATAGCGCGGCTTATAACGCGATTTCCGTGCTGATATAAGAGAACTTGGGCACCTACCTCAATCTTTCAATTTGACGGTATTGGACTTGCGGGCGTCTACTCAATGGAGTTGGTAGAACTTACATAAGAAAGGCGGGGAGTAAAACGTGCAACGTAAAGCATGGTTTCTGGCAGTGGGCGTCGTGGGACCCACATTGTCTTGGGTCGGCGCGCTGGCGGATGAACCGATTACGGAACTCACTGAGATCGTGATCACCGCTCAGAAGCGCACGGAACGGCTAGCCGATGTGCCGGTCGCCGCCTCGGTCGTGGCTCCTTCTGTACTCGCGGCACGTAATGTCGGCGATATTTCCGACCTGAACAACATCGTACCCTCCGTGGATTTGGTGGGAACGTTCAACGGCAGGGTACCCTTGGGCATTCGCGGCATCTCCAGCAACGCCAATGAAGCCACCGTGGGAATCGCCTCGGGTGTCGCTATTATGGTTGACGGAGTGCCCGTGCCCTCCGACTCCCAGTCTGGCAATCAATTGGAGGACATCAAGAGCGTCGAGGTCCTCAAAGGGCCGCAAGCCACCTTGGGTGGCCGAACCGCCTCGGCGGGCATTATCAACATCGTGACCCGCGGGCCCACTGATCAACTGACGGCCGATTTCAGTACCACCGGCACCAGCGACGGTGAGGTACGCGCCAATGGCTTCATCGGAGGCCCGATCGCGACCGACGTCCTGGGCAGCCTCTCCGTGTACGGCAACGTGCGAAAGTTTCCCATCGTCAATGAATATGACGACGAGAAATCCAATCAGCACAACGACGGTGTGCGGGGTAAACTGTTGGTGCGCCCGAATGACGACCTGGACATCACCTTGACCGGTGATTATCACACCTCGAATTCCAGCGGCAGCAATTTCACCTATCGCTACGTGACTCCGGGGGCGTATCTCTTGTTCGGCACCACGCCGCCGCCTCTACCACCGCCGGTCGTCGCGACCTTGAGTCAGAGCGCCGTGTTGGCCGGCATAACTCCGAGCCCCAACAACAAGTATTACAACAGTCCGGTGTTGGATTCTGGCTCTCGCATCAAGGATCTGAATTTCAACGTTAACGTGGATTACCGTTTGGGTGATCTGACATTGGGGTCTACCACGGCGTTTCAGCATGAGACGCAGGAGAACATCCAGGACATTTTCGTCAACTCATCGTATTTCTCGAATAACTTCAGCGATACCTTCGCCGCCATCATCGGGCCGGTGCCGGGCTCGCCGGCCACTTGGGCCGCCTTCAACAATACCCAGTATCAGGGCATCGACGTGAAGCAGACCAGCCAGGAATTCAAGCTGCTCTCGCCGGTGGACCGGCCCTTGACTTACTTGCTGGGCTTCTTCTTCTCCGATCAAAAAGTGGACTTGTTTACGGCTCGAACGTTTACGCCCGCTGAGACGGACTACAACGTCAGCACCGACACGAAGACCTACGATTTGTACGGGCGCACTACTTGGACGATTGCGCCGAACACCAGTTTGATCACCGGACTGCGCTACAACTATGACAAGTTGAGCTACGGTTACACGCAGATCGGGGGTGCCATCGATACCGCCAATACCAGCAACTCGAGTGCGGTGGTGGGCGATGTGAGCCTGCAGTACAAGTTCGATGCGCACAATATGGTGTATGCGACGTACTCCCGAGGCTATGCGCCCAAGGTGTTTAACACCGGTATTTACAGCGGTGGGAACGCGACAGCGCCGTCGACTCCGTTGGGACCCACCGGTCAGGAACATATCAATAGCTTCGAGATTGGATCGAAGGGAGCATTCTGGGATAACCGGGTGACCGTCGACGCCGCGGTCTTCTACACCATTTATAGCGACTATCAGGTGCGCCGCCGCACCGGTGGAGGAGTTGGATTCGGCGGGTAAGGCGGAATCTCACGGTGTCGAGCTCGACACCGCCTTCGCGGCGACCGACCTGCTGCGCCTCGACTTCAACGCGGCCTACATCGATGCGCGATTCGTCAATTACGATAATGCGCCGTGCTGGGGTAATGGCGTGATTCAGACCGCGGCCATGGGCTGCCGCGAAGACGTTGCGCTCTTGAAGGCGAATCCGTCGCTTCCTGCCTCCTTCGTTCAAAACGTATCCGGCGACACCATGCCGGATTCGCCTCGCTTCAAGGGGACGCTGAACGCGGAGCAACGAGTGCCGCTCACGGACAAGTACGAGATGGTTCTAGGCGGCAACTACACGTATCGGACGCGGGCGCAGTTTCAACCGGATCAAGATCCGGAGAGCATTCAGGGAGGCTTTGGTCTGTTGAATCTGAATGTCGGCGTGCGCACGAGCTCGGGGAAGCTCTCGGTCACGGCGTTCTGCAACAACGTGACCAATCATTTCTATGTCACGGACATCGAGGACTTCTGGTCGCCCCCCTGGAACGCAAACGCCGTCGTGCAGCAGCCGGCTCGGGACGCGGTGCGGTATTTCGGCCTCCGGATCAACGCGAGCCTATAGAGCGGGGCGGGCCCTCGGGGCCCGATCCCTTGAATCACACGATTTCAATGATGTCGCGCGGCGTTCGGTGCAGGCAGTCGGTCGGCCCGGTGGGGCCGATCAGATAGATTTCCGTATTGTGAATGAACATGCGCTCGTTGATGAGGCCGGGATGGCACACAATGGCCATGTTTTCGGCGATGGCCATGTCCTCATCCTGACGGATCAGCGGCCGTTCCACCATGTCATATCCCATCCCGTGAACACTGAGCCGGGCCTCTTCGGGGAGGTGGTTCTCTCGAAGATAGGTATTCAGCTTTGCGAAGATCTCGGCGCAGGAGGCGCCGGGCTTTAAAAGCGTCAGCGCATAACGCTGGGCAGCCAGCACGGCGGCATGGGCATCGCGCAATTCGCTCGATGCCTTGCCGAGAACGAAAATCCGCGATATCTCGGTGTAGAAACCGCCGGCGCCGTTATTCTCCACCAAGAGTGAATAGACGTCGCCCGCCTGCAACGTGCGGCCCTGCATGGAGCGTGGACGGAAGGTGGCGGCTTGCCCCTGAGCGGCGGAAGAACAAAGGAAAATCCCTTGTTCGCTGCCCAATTGCTGTCCCACATACTGTGCATACGCAGCGACTTCGAAATCCTTGAGGCCCGGCCGCACGAATTCCTTGACACGTGCCATGACCTCGTCCTGCATGGACGCGACCTGGCGAATCAAGTCACGCTCCTCGGCGCTTTTGATCGCCTTGATGCGGTCGATCATGTCGGTAGCGTCAACAACATCGACGTCGGCGAGGGCGGCGGTGACCTGTTTACCGAAGCTGTAGTACATCGAGGCGGGCGCGACCAGGCCTATACGCTTGGCGCCCCAGCGGCGCAATTCTTCGACCGCGAGGTCGGCATCGTAGCTGCCGGTGTAACCCACCGAAGGATAGCTTGGCGTGGTCAGGCGTCTGGCAATGCCCGTGACCAGTGCCTCTTGAGCGCTCGCCTCGCGAACGCCTCCAAAAGGCCCCTGTTCAATGAAGGTCATGCCGCCTTCGAGGGGAAACACGGCGCTACTGGGATAGCCGTTGGTCGCGGGCTGGTTCGTGAACCATCGAAGGTAGCCGCCCACCCAATCACTGGAGTTCTGCACGACCAAAGCGTCCAAGCCCCCCGCTCGCATACCCGCGCGTACCGCGGTCCATCTGCGTTGCAGCTCAGATGGGGATACCGCATTGAGAGCGCGGCTGTTGGGCGAGATGGGATTGGGCGGCACGGTGAGGGCCTTCAATGAGGGACCAGGTTGACCAAGCCATCGAAGCGCCCATCCAGGTAGTGCCGTAAATTGTCGCGGACAACCCCGTAGGCTTGATCCAAATAGATGTCGCTCATGCCGCCGATGAGCGGTGTCACCATGACGTGCTCGGTGTGCCAGAAGGGGTGCGAGGGCGGCAGCGGTTGTTGACGGAACACGTCAAGGGCGGCGCCCGCTATGCGCTTTTCCCGTAATGCAATGAGGAGGGCGTCTTCGTCCAGCACACCGCCACGAGCGATGTTGACGAGAAACGCGGTGGGCTTCATGGCAGCTATCACCGCGGCGTCGATCAAATTCTCCGTCCGTGGAGAGTGGGGCACGACCAGAACCAAGAAATCGGCCAGCGCGGCGGCCTTACAGAGCTCGGACCTTGAAAATACACCATCGAACCCTTCTGGCACGCGAGGCGTCGAGGACACTCCGTAGACCTTCATGCCAAACGCCTTGCAGCGTGGAGCAATGTGTTCCGTGATCGCGCCGACTCCCACCAGTACGACGGTTTTGCCCAGGAGGAGAGGCTGGGGCCAACGCTCCCAGCGCCCTTCCGATTGATTGCGGCTCAGCCGTTGGGTATCTCGCAGGAGCGACAACATCTGCAAGAACAACAGTTCGCACATCTGTGGGCCATGCATGCCACGAGTCGAGGTCACGAGCACCTCCGGCCGCAAAGCCGACAATTTCAATATTGCATCCGTACCCGTGGTGAGCGACTGGATCCAACGCAGTTTGGGTGCCCGTTCCAACATATTATTGTCGAATTGAAAGTGGTGGCCGATCAGTACCTCGGCATCCCGCGCCGCCGCGAGCGCGGCGTTGCGGTCGTTGGTTGCCAAAATGCCGATGTCGGGTATGTCCTGCCGTACGCGAGACTCGAATACCGACGCATCCGCTTCCGCGGTGCCTATAAAAATAACGCGATTACCCATGGCTATAAGCCTCGCCGCGCGAGTCACCGAAGTCAAATGGGCAATTGTGGATGGGTTATAGAGCGAACTTATTACCGAACCTTGGCACGCGAGGTGGCGGAAGCAGCAACGCGCTTGGCGGACTTGCCCTGAAGTGTGCCGGCACGTGCGATTTGGTGTGCGCACTCCACGAACTTGGTCGCGAGGCCCGACAGGTTGCCGCTGCGCCGCCATTTGAACCCAATGGTGCGATGGCCGGCACCCTTCAGGGGAATCGACCGTATGCGCCAGTTGTTCTGCATGGTGGCCTGAAGTTCCGTAATCATGGTGACACGGTCGCTTTGCGCCAGGAGCGATTCGACCAACACCAGGCTGCTCGTCAATACAACGTTGTCAGGCCAGGGAACTCCCTCCGTCATGAAGAGCGCTTCGATGTGCCGGCGATAGCTGTTGCCGGGAAGGGGCAGGATCCAAGGAAAATCTCGTAGTTCGGTCAGCGTAACCGAGCGGCGGCCCCGTAACGCGTGATGGGGGCCTATGCCGATGGCGAAACGATCTTGAAAGATCTCCTCCTCGGCGACTTCCGGGGGCGATGGGAATATACCCGCCAAGGGGCCCAGAACAAGATCCAAATCACCAGTGAGCAGCATGGGCAGCAGCTGATCGTCCAATCCTTCTACCACCGTGACGGAGAGAATTGGATGCTGCTTCAGCAATAGGGCCAGCACGTCGGGAATGAACTTGATGGCGAGGGAGGGGACGACTCCAATCCGCAGCGGACCTTCCACGCCCAGACGCTTGAGCCGAACCTCGTCGACGGTGTGCTGTAGCACCGAGTCAATGACCGCGGCATTGCGCACCAGAATCTTGCCGTATTCGTTGAGTTCGGATCCGCGGCGCGTACGGTCGAGAACTTGCACACCCAAGCGTCTTTCCAACTGCGCGATGCTGTTCGAAAGAGCTGGTTGTGAGATGCCGCGCGCCGCGGCGGCTCGATTGAACGACCCATGCTTCGCAATGCTCAGGAGATTCGCCAGGTGGCGAGGATCTACTTCGTTGACGCTCATAATCAGTGCTCCCGTACGGAGCCGAATTATGCCTGATTCGGCGCGCAAAACGCGGGAGTGCGGGTATCGACCACGATGATGACAACCAACAGTGTTTGCACGGTGACTGTTTCGTGGATATCGGCAATACTGGCGCGTGCGTGGGTGGCAATTCAAATTAGGACGCGTCGAATGAATAATAGACAAAGAGCGGCTCTGTACGCCGGATTGATTACGTTCAGTCTCAGCGCCTTGGGTGCCGACGGCCCGTTTCACGATGCGCCGGCCTCGCCGCGGAGTTTGCCCGCTGACAATTTACCCCCGTTTCGCATGCTGGACGACGGCGGCAAGCTCGTACCCATTCCGTCCATGCCGCCGGGTGCGGGGATGCACCGGGGGGCCGGATCTCCTGCGGAGTCCACGGCGCCGGGACCTTCACTCACCGCGGCCATCGGCGCGGCTCGAGCTGCGGTGGATGCTTGCGGCGCGGCCGGCTACCGGGTCGGAGTAGCCGTGATCGACTCTGTCGGTGAAGCGCGCGCCATGCTCACCGCGGACGGCTCGGATGGCAGTCATATTTTTGTGGCCACGCGCAAGGCGCTGACCGCCTTGGCTTTCGACATGCCGAATTCCAGCGCGGTCGATGCCCTGGCCAAGGATCCGTCGCTACTCTCGAAGGTCAAGCCGAACATGTTCGTCATGCCGGGCGCCGTGCCCATCGTGATCAACCACAAGACCATCGGTGCTATCGGTGTGAGCGGCGCAGGCGGAAGCCCATTTGGGCATCAGGACGAGGTGTGCGCAGAAGCAGGCGTCAAGGCTATCCAAAAAATGGCAAAGTGAAGGGTTATAGTCACCGCTTATAACCCGTCTTCTTTTGGTCATTTGACTTCAGTCAAGCTCCGCCCAAGTCTAGTTGGCTGGTGATAAAAAGGGGCGACGGACACAATGATTCCTCTTGCGCTTCGAGACGACAAGGCGGGCGCCTCAGTGGCCGGGCGTAATCACCTGACGTTGGGCCTCTGCGCCGCGGCTGCCATGCTGGAGGGTTTCGACACCCAATCCATGGGGGTGGCCGCACCACGGTTGGCCGCGGAGTTCGGGCTGTCGGCCGCTCAATCGGGGCTGATCTTCAGTTCGACCACCCTGGGCCTCTTTGTCGGCGCCGCGATTGGCGGACGGGTTGCGGATCACCTCGGCCGCAAACGCACCCTCATTTCGTCCCTGGTGCTATTGGGGATCTTTTCCATCCTGACCTCTTTGTCCCGCAGCGTCGAAACACTGCTGGTCGTACGCGTGCTCACTGGCTTGGGTCTGGGCGGCGCTCTGCCGAATTTCATTTCCCTGTGCTCTGAATCGGTCGAAGCGCATCGTCGTTTGGGTGCGGTGACCGTGGTCATGGCCGGCATGCCGTTCGGTGGTGCGTGTGCGGGGTTGGTAGCCTTGGGCGCGTCCCTCGGCTGGGACTGGCGGACGATTTTCTATGTGGGTGGCGCGTGCCCTTTGCTGGTGGCATTCGTCATGGTATTTCAACTTGCCGAGTCACGCGATTTTCTGCGCGGTGCGGGTACGGAGACCGCACCTGCAGTGCAAAGCGTCGCCGCGGCGTTATTTTCCGAAGGCCGTGGACGAACCACGTTCCTGCTGTGGGGTGCGTACTTTTTTACGCAACTGGTTTTGTTGCTGATGCTCAACTGGCTGCCGAGCTTAATGGTAGGCCTCGGGTTCTCGAGACTGCAGGCCAGTTGGATATCCGTGGCATTCAATTTGAGCGGCGCCGCCTGTGCCATTGGCCTGGGCCAATTGTGCGCGCAGGGCAATCGGCGGCGCTGGATCGTGCTGACCTATGGCGGCATGGTTTTCGCGCTCGCCGCGGTGTCATTCGTGCATGTGACGTTCGCTGCCGCATTGATTGCCTGCGCGTGCGCGGGCGCCTTTATCATCGGCGCGCAGTTGATGCTGTTCGCGTTGGCGCCTCTTTTCTATCCTACCCGCATCCGAGGCACCGGGGTCGGGGCTTCCGTGGCCATGGGGCGCCTAGGCTCCGTCGTCGGCCCATTATTCGCGGGGACACTCATCGCGGCGGGCGGCGGGAGTGCCGCGGTACTCTTGGCCATTCTTCCCTTCGTGCTGGTGGGCGGAGGCGCCGCAATCGCCTTGACCTGGCGTCCAGAATCCCGCGACTAGACGATGTCATCTAGGCAGCGCGGCTAGTGCCGTCGATACCTGCCATCAAAAGAAATCAGTTCATCCCCGTCGCCTCATGGCGCAAGGTAGCGTCATTATAAAGCAATGATGGGGAGTGTTTATGAATTCGAGCCGCAGCGTCGGATCGCATCGGACCGGCTTGGCCGCACATGCGGCGGCCGGGATGGCATTGATTCTCGTCGCCGGACATGCGCCGCGAGCCCAACAAACCGCCTCTAGTGCGCAAAGCCCCGATGAGTTGCAAGAAGTCGTGGTCACTGCTCAGCGTCGCAGCGAAGACATTCAAAAGATTCCCCTGGCCATTACCGCGGTTTCCGCCGATGCCATCTCGAATCAAGGAATCACTGATCCGGTCGGTCTGCAAGACCTCGTGCCGAGCCTGAACATCGTTCAACGCGGCGGAACGGGAACCAACATCGCCGTTCGGGGATTGGTATCGAATACCACCGCGCCTCAGGGTGGCCCGTCGGTCTCGGTCAACGTCGACGATATTTTCGTGGCGAGAACGCAGGCCACCAATGCGAATTTTTTCGACATCGACCGTATCGAAGTGCTGCGGGGGCCTCAGGGCACCTTGTACGGCAAGAACTCGACGGCGGGAGCCGTCAACATCATTACCAACAATCCGACGCAGACTTTCGGCGCCAATGTGTCGGTGGAGACGGGCGATTACGGAGAAGTCATCACCAACGGCATGGTGAATTTACCCGTCAATGATCAATTGGCCGTGCGTGCCGCGTTCCAAACCGTCAAACACGACGGCTACATCGGGCAACTCGATGATGCGGATAGCTGGGCCGCCCGCGTCAAAGTGCTCTATACCCCAATCGACGATCTGTCGTTCCTCGTCAATGCCCACTACAACCATCAGGGTGGCCACGGGCCTACCGATGTGGGGGTATCGCTCGCGCCGGGAGCGGTCAATCCGTCGAATCCGTGGACACAGAATCTGTATCCGGATGACGCCGGCAGCCAGAACACCGATATCTGGGGCATTGACGGGCATGCGGTTTGGCAATTGCCTTTCGCTACAGTCACCTATATCGCGGGTTATGAAGTACTGGACATCAATAATTCAGAGATCACACAATTAGGCGCCGTATCCGTATTCAGCCAGGTGTCACACGCTGTCAGTAATGAGCTGCGCCTGACGTCGGCCGGTGTAGCCAAGGAGGCTGGAACGTTCTCATGGGTCGCGGGCGCGTATTCGTTCAATGAAAAGCAATCCTACGATCCCACCATCGCGGCCGGCTTCGTCAACGTGGTCGAGCGAGAGCCGTCGATTCCGGATAACTCGCAAGCCGGCTTCGGCCAGGCGACATACGCGATTCTCGATCGATTGCGAGTCACGGCTGGAGTTCGCTATACCCATGACTACGAAGCGCAGACCGGAACCTTCACGGAGAATATCGCGGGCAACTCCCTTGAGTTCCCGATTTCCGGCAGCGTCAGCTACGACAATGTCAGCTGGAAAGGAGCCATCGAGGGTGACATTACGGATAGGGTGCTGGGGTACGTCAGTGTCACCACGGGATACCATGCGGGAGGCTTGACGGACTCCATTCCGGCGGTCGCACCTCAGGGTAATACCTATCGTCCAGAGCATGTGAAGGATTACGAGGCCGGCATCAAGGGTCGCTGGTTCGAGAATCGCGTTCAGTTCAATACGGATGTCTTCTACTACGACTACCGCGACCTGCAAGTCGGCGTGACTGCTCCGCCATTTTTCCCGACGACGTATAACGCCAACAAGGCCCGGCTTGAGGGCTGGGAAACGGAAGGCTCTTGGCTGATTACCCAATACGATTTGCTCGGGTTCAGCACCATTTACGAAGACAGCAAGTACCTCGATTACTGCGTGCCCAGTGCGTACTACCTCGGGAACGGCGCCATCACCACCTGCCCGAGCGGTGAGTTGGGTTATAACTACGCGAGCCAGCCCTTCGCCAATGTGCCGAAGTGGGCAGGCACGCTTAACTACCAGCACACCTTCCCGTTGCCGAACGGAGACCATCTGGTGCCGGCGCTCAACAGCCGCTTCAAATCGCGGTACACGGCCGGCAACGTCACGGAAGTGCTGCCGGCCTATACCAACAGCAGCGCCACGGTGACCTACGGTTCTCACACCGATCATTGGAGCGTCATGCTGTTCGTTCGCAACATCGAGAACAAACCGGATTACACCTCGACCGGCACGCTGCTCGATCCCACGCTCGACTATCGCACCCTGGCGCCGCCACGGACCTATGGCGTTCGTTTTACAGCTACCTGGTAACGGAGATCGATAATGAACCTAAAGAAGCGAATGGGCTGTCTCGGCGCGATGGCGGGCGCTTGGGTCCTTCTGCCGATTGCCGCGAGCCACGCGCGCACCATCACCTTGAATATGAACGTCGAGTTGGATCAGGTGGCGCCGGAAGATGAGAAAATGTACCGGGTAGGGGGCCATGATCTCGACCGCATCACCTACGATGACTCGCAGATTGATCCTAAAACGCATCACGTCAAGGTGACCTCGCTCAGCCATTATATCGGCGGGCATTGGCATCCCACTGAGCCGGCGGACGCTTCCACCTTGGATTTGAGCAGTAAGCCCTTTCGGTTGAACTTCGTGTCCTCGGTGAATCACGGACGCCAGCTGGTGGCGCTTTTCGAGGCGGACACGTTCCGCATGGCCATGCTGGCCCGTCCTGACTTTCACGTCTTGATCGCCGGCACATACACCATAGATCCCACGCCGCTCACCGACAGTCAGATCACCGCGCAGCCACCGGGTGCCGATAGCCCCGACACCATGCCCATGATGTCGGGAATGCCGCCCATGCCCGGCGCCGCACCGGGTCAGGCGCCACCCGGTTCAAAACTCAGCATTGCGTCGAGTTATGGAGACCTTCTGGACAATCCAAAAACCAAGAGCGTACTTGTGCGGTTGGCGCCGGAAGTGGTCAACAATCCTCAGTCTCAAATGGGGCGAGGAATGCCGTTCAGGGATCTCTCCCAGTTCGAGCCGACGCTGACGCCGGACAAGCTGAAACAAATCGACGCCGGGCTGGCGCAGGCACAGTAGCCGCATGTTCAATCGGGTAAAGGATACGACAATGAATGTAGTGGTCTCGTCACGGCTGGCTTCCGCCCTGCTTTGCGGCATCGCCGCCTCGGGTGTGTGTCACGCCAAGATAATCGCCCTGGATGTGGACATCGTCCTCGACCAGATTTCGTCGGAGGAGAAGATGCTACACATCGGGCAGCATCACGAGGCGCGCGTGTTTTACGACGATACTCGAATCGATCCCGTCACTCACCGGGTCGCGCTGCTGCACGAGCAACACACGCCCGCGTTGATTCCCAAACATTTAAACCCAGCGCAAATGCCCATGTCCAACGCCTGGTTGGATCTCAGTGGGCCGGACATTCGCTACCATTACGCCGCGGCGCCCACGGTAGCCATTCCGTTCGCATACTTCGTCTTGTTCGATGACAAGACCATGCGCATGACCATTCGCCGTCAGTCGGACGGGCTTGTGTTGCTGGCAGGCCCCTATAAAGTGAATCCGAACCCCATCACCGGCCCTGACATCGATGCCGTGGTGGCGAGTTCCGACCCGGCTGTGCCGCCGTGGGAGACGACCCTGAAAATGCCGCCCATGCCGCCCGGTGCGCCTCCAAAATGAGCGAGGCGCTCCCCGCTAGCGTGAGCGCGTGGATACTAGGCGTGCAGACCGGTGCGAGCGGCGCGCAGGTACAGACGCTGTTCGATCCGGATGTGGTGTTCGAGATAGCGGGGCGCAAGCTGCAAGGGCGCGATGCGGTACTCGCGCGCCTGTCCGGAATGGCCGAAGGCTTGAGAGAGGCCGAGTGGCAAGTGTTGCCCACCCATGACGGGCACACGGCAAAGATACGGGGCTCCATACCGGGGAGGACCATCCCTAGCCGTGGCGGGCCCATGAGCGCCGTCGATATGCTGTTCGTGCTCAATGCTGCCGGAAAAATAAGTCGGGTATCGCCGCGCCCTCACCACCTGGAGCCCGCCGATTTGCAGCCGCCCTTGGGCGTGGGCGAGGTCGCGCCGGATTTTTCGTTGCCGGACGTGACCGGGGCCTTCACTTCGCTGCGCGTCGGTTCCGCCGCGATTACCCTCGTGATTTTTACCTGCAATCAATGTCCCTGGGCGCTGGGATGGCACGATCGCCTACAAGCGGTCATACGCGACTACGGGGATCGCGGGATGCGCGCTCTGCAAGTCAACTCGAATGACCCTGGAGTGAGTGCCAACGACGCGCTCGAGATGTCGCGCCGCCGAGTGGACAATGGCGAGTTCAGCAGCGTGTACCTGATCGATGTGGGTCAACGGGTGGCCAGACGTTGGGGTGCCCGGCATACGCCGGAGGTGTTCGTTCTCAATGCGGTGGGGCGGGTCGCTTATCACGGCGCGCCCGATGCCGACTCGCAGAACGAGGCCTTGAGTGCGGAGTGGGTGAGGGAGGCGCTGGATGCCTTACTGGCGGCCCGCGAAGTTCCGAGGGCGCAGACCGATCCGGTTGGCTGTACGATCAAGTGGACCCTCTGTCGGTGTATGCCGCGCATCGAGCTTCTCTATTGGAACGGGTGCATGTCGCATCGAGCCGCGCGCCGCCTCCTCGATGAGGCATTGGCCGAGTCGGGCGTGGGACGCGCAGAGGTCGAGGAACTGCTGATTGTCACCGTCGAGGATGCCGTGCGCGAGGGGTTCGTGGGGTCTCCCACCATTCGCATCGACGGCCGCGATGTCTTTCCGAGCGACGATGCCCCGGCCTTGACCTGTCGAGTCTATAGGCGCCGCGATGGCAGGCCGAGTCCACTACCCGATCGGGAGCGGTTACTCGAATGCATCCGAAGCGCGTTTACTTCGCGGCCTGGGCGATTTGATCCAGCATCCAAAGCTTGAAGGGGTCGCCCAACCCTTCCGCGTGAGTTTGAGCGACAAAAATCACCGACGGGAACGGCGTTGTCAGTCGGATTCTCTTGAGTTCGAGCACCGGTTCGTACAGTGCGGCCAGGCGCTCTGGAACCACCGCGACGTAGTCGGACCTCGCCACGAACCAGGGGATGGCCGAAAACGGCATGGGGACGGCTACGCCCGATGCGTCGCCTACCACCGCCGCGGTGGGCCAATAGGTCTTGTAGGGCGGGACCGCACGCTTGAGCGTATAGAGCTCGTCGGTGCTAATTTCCTCGCCAACGTCCGCGTTCGAGCGAGCAGCAATGCAAATGAAGTTCTCCGTAAAGAGTTCGCGTTGCTCGGTGGAGGGCACGAAAATCCGGCCCGCGGGACGTATGATCGCGTCGGCTTCGCCACGGCTGAACTTGCCGATGCTGTCGTCAGTGAGGGGCAGAATCTCGATTCTGACGTGGGGTGCGGACCGTTCCACTTGCAGGATCAATGGGCCGAGGAGCACGATGGATATGAAGTCGGATGCGACAATCTTGAAGGTCAGTGCTGCGGTGGAAGGGTCGAAGCCCGGCCGCGCCATCGCCACGCCCTTGATCTGCTGCAACGTGTCCTGCAGGGGTTTGATGAGCTGTTGCGCGAACACGGTGCGCATCATCTCTCGGCCCTGACGCGTAAGGAGCTCGTCATCGAAGTGCTCGCGCAGTTTCGCGAGCGCATTGCTGATCGCCGGTTGCCCGAGATTCAGCCGCTCGGCCGCGCGCGTCAAATTGCATTCGACGAGCAGCACCTCCAGGGTTACCAAAAGATTCAGATCCAGGCCGCGAAATCGCATGACGTAGGAGTCCGCTCAGGCGTAACGGACGTTGGCCTTGCCCTTTAAGCCCAGCATGGTTCGCGCCTCGGCGGGTGTTGCCACCTCGTGGCCCAATTCCGCAAGGATGCGGCGAATCTTCGCGACTTGCTGGGCATTCGATTCGGCGAGCTTTCCCCGCTCCAAGAAAATACTGTCCTCGAGGCCCACGCGCACGTTGCCGCCCATCAAGGCGGCTTCGGTAACGAAGGGCATTTGATGTTTTCCGGCGGCCAACACCGACCACTGAAAATTGCTGGGTCCGAACAGGCGGTCCGCCGTGCGTTTCATGAACATGAGGTTGTCGAGATCCGGGCCGATGCCGCCCAGGATGCCGAAAATCAGTTGGACGAAGAAGGGCGCTTTCACCAAGCCGCGGTCGATGAAGTGGGCCAAATTATATAGGTGCCCGACGTCGTAACATTCGTGTTCGAATTTCGTGCCGGCATCGCTCATGGTCTCGAGGATGTAGGCGATATCGCGGAAGGTGTTTCTAAAGATGAAGTCATCGCTATTGCGTACATAGTCTTCTTCCCAACCGTACTTCCATTCCTTGATACGATTGGCGGCCGGAAAGATGGCAAAGTTCATCGAACCCATGTTCAGAGAGCACATCTCCGGCAGGAATTGCGCGCCCGCGGCTAAACGGTCGGCCACCGACATGGTGGGACTACCACCGGTGGTGAGGTTGATGACGGCATCGGTTTCGGCGTGAATCTGCGGTAAGAATTGCCGGTAGACGTCGGGACTTCCGGTGGGCGCTCCGTCCGCGGGCTGGCGCGCGTGCAGGTGAATAATGGCCGCCCCGGCTTGAGCCGCGGCGATGGATTGTTCCGCGATTTGAGCGGGAGTGATGGGAAGCCACGGCGACATTGTCGGGGTGTGCATGGCGCCGGTAATGGCGCAGGAAATAATGACTTTACTCATATTCTTAGTCCTTGATGGGTGAATGTCGGGCGGGCGTCATTCCTGATCGCCAGGCACAGCAAAAAGCCGACGATGGCCCCGGCGATGGGTAGCCACAAAATCTGGTCAATGCCGAAGCGCTGGGCCAGGTGCCCGACGATGAAGGGCATCAGTCCGCCTCCGAAGAGTTCCCCCACCGCGATGACGAGACCCGATGCGGTGGCCATGAGGGTCGCCGGAACGGCCTCCGAACAGAGCGGGCCGACCGTCAACGTAATGAGGGCGTTATTGAAAAAATGCACCAAAAAAAGAAACGTGAAAAGAAGCGCGGCGCTGCTTTGCGCGTTCGCGAGCAATAGCAGTGAGCCTAAGGCGCCCAGGCTCGACAAGGCCATGACGGCCTTACGCCCGAATTTATCGGAAGCCCACGGTAGCAGGAGCGTGCCGACGGTAGCGCCCAAGCCAATCGCGGACATGATGCCGCTCATGAGCGCGATGGGAATGTGACGATAATCGACCAAGTAGTTCGGCATGAAGGCACTGGTGGTGATCAAGATGGTCAGCCAGCACAGCATGAGCAAGGCGGCCACTCTCACATTCGAATAAGAAAGCGCCGTGCGCCAGTCTCTGCCGAAACCCGATGGAGCGAGCGGCGCAGCGTAATTGCGAGCCGGAATGACTTTCCACATCCCTAGGCTCAGCAGCAGCCCAGGCAATACGAATACCAAGAAAATGTACCGCCACTCCAAGTAGCGCAGCGCCCCGGCTACGAACAGTGGCGCCAACCCCAAACCGAATAGCGGCATCATCATCTGCTGAATGCCGATGTTGAAGCCTCTACGCTGAGGGGCGGACGCCGCCATGGTGGCGGCAATACTGACCGGAGTGTAAGCGCCATCGGCAAATCCCATGACCACGCGTACCGCAATCAGGCTCATGAGGCCGGCCGCCAGGCCGCTCGCGCCGATCAACAGAGAAAAGACGATGAGGGATACCGTAAGCACTCGGCGTCGCCCGATGCGATCGGACAGAGTTCCCATGAAAAGCGCCGAAATCCCCCAGGCAAGAGCCAGCGAGCCGGTAATGGCGCCGATGTCGCCGTAGCTCAAGTGCAAGTCTTGCGCAATGACGGGAAACAGTGTGGTGATCAAGAAGCGATCAATCCCGACGAGACCAAAGCCCAATGACAGCATGGTGACGGCGCCCATTTCCTGCCGCCGCGTCAACGAGCAGGCGTCGGCGAGAGACGTCATGTCCCGACGCGTTCTCGGCGGGCTTTGAGCAAATGAGCGGCCAGCTGCTCCCGCAGAGTCCGGATTTCTTCCGGAGACCAAGTGCGAAATCCCTCGCCGGTTTTGAATCCCAACTGCCCGGACGCGACCTTGGATTCAAGGTAAGGATTGGGGCGACGCAGGGAGTTGAGCTCCGGCATGATGGTCTTGTGAATGTCGAGCGTCAGGTCCAGGCCGACCAAGTCGGCATTTTCCAAGGGACCCAAGACCGGCAAACGCAATCCGAAGCTGTTCTTCACACAGGCGTCGAGCGTGGCGGCATCGCAAATGCCCTCGGCGACCATGGAAATCGCTTCTCGCCATAGGGCATGCTGCAGTCGATTGGCAACGAATCCGGGCACGTCCTTTTGGATGTGTGCCGGAGATTTACCCACGGAAGCCAACAGATCCATGGTGGTGCGCACCGTCGCGGGGGATGTTCGCGCCGATTGTACAACCTCGACCAAGGGAATCAGCGCGGCCGGGTTCCACCAGTGCGTGCCTATGATGCGTTCCGCGGTGGGCAACCCGTCTGCGATGCGATGGATCGGGATGACGGACGTATTCGAGGCGAGAATGGCCGAGGCAGGCGCCAGACGCACGAGGTCGGCGAAGATCGCACGCTTGAGTTCGAGCTTCTCCGGCGCCGCTTCTGTCACATAGTCGGCGCGGGACACCGCGTCGCCGAGATCTTCGCAGGGGGTTAATAGGTCCGCGAGGGCTGCGTCTTGATCGAAGGCGGCGAGGGCCGTGCTAACACGCGTCCGCAGACTCGCACGCACCTCAGAGATCGGCTCGAATACCCGGACCGGGTGTCCGGCTGCGGCAAACACGTGCGCGATTCCCGCACCCATCAGGCCGCCGCCGAGAATGCCGATGGTGGGCTTGGACGTCATGAGGATCAGCCGGCGGTATAG
>Ga0302310_10000385_pt1 | contig 41954 bp, 33 predicted proteins | sample III_Palsa_N1_2_FD_200451 | JGI IMG/M metagenome (GOLD analysis project Ga0302310, IMG submission 200451) | Peat permafrost microbial communities from Stordalen Mire near Abisko, Sweden - III_Palsa_N1_2 | ecosystem: Environmental > Terrestrial > Soil > Palsa > Peat permafrost | place: Sweden...
CACCTGGGCGGGGCCGCGCGAAGGCTATGGCAATCTGGTCGAGATCAATCACGGCAATGGCTACAGCACGCGCTATGCCCACAACGCCCAGACCCTGGTGACTGTCGGTGACACCGTTGAGCGTGGCCAGGCCGTGGCCGTGGTCGGCTCGACCGGTCGCTCCACCGGACCGCACGTGCATTTCGAAGTGTTGCGCGATGGCACGCAGATCAATCCGATGGCCTTTGTGGGCCGCTAGACGATCCTCATCTCCGCTCGGCGCCAGAACGACTACATCGGCGCGCTGTCTACCCTTACAATAGTCGGCCCGCGATCCGCGCGCTGCTCCTAAGCCGCTGATGCGGCTCAATTTTTTTCCGAAGGATTGCTTGTGCTACAGGCGCTGACCCGCGTGTTCGGGAGCCGCAATGACCGGCTCATCAAGTCCTATGGCCGGATGGTGCGCGAGGCCGCCTCGTATGAGCCGGCCCTCAAGGAGCTGTCCAACGAGGCGCTGCGAGATAAGACCGCGCAATTCCGCGAACGCCTCAAGCAGGGCACACCGCTCGACCAGCTGCTGCCCGAGGCCTTTGCCGTGGTTCGCGAAGCGGCTCGCCGGACGCTGCGGCTGCGTCACTTCGATGTGCAGTTGATCGGCGGCATCGCGCTGCACCAGGGAAAGATCGCCGAGATGCGCACCGGCGAGGGCAAGACCCTGATGTCGACGCTGGCGGCGTACCTGAATGCCCTGCCCGGCGAGGGCGTGCACGTGGTAACCGTCAACGAATACCTCGCCCAGCGTGACGCGGACTGGATGGGCCCGGTTTATCGCTTCCTCGGGCTCACGGTCGGTGTGATTCGCAATGCACAGGATTCGGCCGAGAAGCGCGCGGCCTATGCCTGCGATATCACCTATGGCACCAACAACGAATTCGGTTTCGATTACCTGCGCGACAACCTGGCCTATCGGCTCGAAGAACGGGTGCAGCGATCCTTGAGTTTCGCCATCGTCGATGAAGTCGATTCCATCCTGATCGACGAGGCGCGCACGCCGCTGATCATCTCGGGACCTGCCGAGGAGAGCACCGAGGTGTATCTGCGCATCAACGAGCTGGTGCCGCGGCTCAAGCGCCAGGAGACCGAAGAAAGCGTGGGCGATTTCTCGGTCGATGAGAAGGGCAAGCAGGTGCATCTGGCCGAAGCCGGCCATGAGCACGTCGAGCGGCTCATGCTCGAAGCGAACCTGCTGCGCGAGGGTGAGAGCCTGTACGACACCGCCAATATCCGGCTCATGCATCACCTCAACGCGGCGCTGCGCGCGCATGCTATCTACAAGCGCGACGTCGAATACATCGTGCGTGGCGGCGAGGTCATCATCGTCGATGAATTCACCGGCCGCACCATGCCTGGACGGCGCTGGTCCGATGGCTTGCACCAGGCTATCGAGGCGAAGGAGGGCGTGCGAGTCCGCGAGGAAAACCAGACCGTCGCCTCGATCACGTTCCAGAATTATTTTCGGCTCTACAAGAAGCTCTCCGGCATGACCGGCACGGCCGACACCGAGGCGCCGGAGTTCCTGCAGATCTACGGTCTCGAAGTGGTGGTGATCCCGACCCATCGGCCCATGATCCGCAAGGATCATCCCGACTTCGTCTACCTGACGCAGAAGGACAAATTCGAGGCCATCATCGAGGACATGAAGGACTGCGTGCAGCGCTCGCAGCCGGTGCTCGTCGGCACCACCTCGATCGAGACCTCCGAGTTCCTCTCCGGGCTGCTGAACAGCCAGGGCATTGCGCACCAGGTGCTCAATGCCAAGCAGCATGAACGCGAGGCGCACGTCATCGCTCAGGCAGGGCGCCCCGGCACGGTCACCATCGCCACCAATATGGCCGGACGTGGCACCGACATCGTGCTCGGCGGCAACCTGGAGGCTGAACTGGCCGGCATTACCGCGGCTGCGGCCGCGGATGGCACCGCCACGGAAGCCGAGGTCGAGGCCCGGCGTGAGGCCGCGCGCGCCGACTGGCAGCAGCGCCACGACCTGGTCATCAGCGCCGGGGGACTGCACATCATCGGCACCGAGCGCCACGAGTCGCGCCGCATCGACAACCAGCTGCGCGGGCGTTCGGGGCGCCAGGGCGACCCCGGATCGAGCCGCTTCTATCTGTCGATGGAAGACAACCTCATGCGTATCTTCGGCGATCCAACCCGCACCAAGCGGTTGTTGCAGTTCGCCGGCATGAAGGAGGGCGAGGTCATCGAGAGCGGCATGCTCACGCGGCAGATCGAGAAAGCGCAGCGCAAGGTCGAAGCGCACAACTTCGACATCCGCAAGCAGCTGCTGCTGTTCGATGATGTCGCGAACGATCAGCGCAAGGTCATCTACCAGCAACGCACCGAGATCCTGGGTGCCACCGACATGAGCGGGGCGATTCTGGAGATGTTCGAGGAGGCCGCGGGCGGCCAGTTCGACGAATTTGCCGTCGCCAACAGCACGCCTCAGGACTGGAATCTCGAGGGGCTGCAGGAAGCGCTGCGACGCGACTTTAACCTCGAGGTGCCGATCCGCTCATGGCTCGATGCCGAACCCGAGATCGAACAGGCGGTACTGCGCGCGCGGGTGATCGAGGCCGTGCGCGCCAGCTACCAGGAAAAGGTCGATCGTACGGGCGTGGATCGCAATGGCGTGCCGATCATGCGCCATGCCGAGCGCGACATCGTGCTGCGCATGCTCGACCAGCACTGGCGCGAGCATCTCGCGGCCATGGACTACCTGCGCCAGGGCATCCACCTGCGTGGTTACGCGCAGAAGGATTATCGCTTCGAGTACAAGCGCGAGGCGTTCGAGCTGTTCTCGGCCATGCTCGGTCGCGTCAAGTTCGATTCCGTGGCGATGCTGGCCCGGGCGGAGATCCGCACCCAGGAGCAGGTCGAACAGGAGGAGACCGAGCGTCGTGAACGGCTGATGCGGGCGCTGCAGGCTCAGCACGCTGAGGCGCAGTCGTTGCTGGTCGTTCCCGACCCGGCGGTACCGTCGGCTGCCGCAGCGCCTGTCGAGGCGCCGGCACTGGCCGACCCGGGGGCGCTGCGGCCGATCGATTCCCTGGCGCCGTTCGTGCGTTCGGATCGCAAGGTCGGACGCAACGAGCCCTGTCCCTGCGGCTCGGGACGCAAGTACAAGCACTGCCACGGCGCGCTCGCCGGCAGCCAGTGAACGGCGCGGCGGCCGATGAGCCGCTGCGGGTTGCCGCCGCGGTGCTGTTCGACGCGGCCGGCCAGGTACTGATCACTCAGCGGCCGGCCGGCAAGTTCATGGCGGGCTACTGGGAGTTTCCGGGCGGCAAGCTCGACCCTTCCGAGGGCGCCGAGCAGGCGCTGGGCCGGGAGTTGCGCGAAGAGCTGGGAATCGAACTGCGCCGCTGTCATCGGCTACTCGAGTTGCGGCATCATTACGCAGATCGCCCAGTGCACCTTGAAGTGTTCGTCGTTGATGAGTCTCACGGCGAACCTTCAGGTCTGGAAGGCCAGGCGCTCAAGTGGGTGAGTGTGGTGGCGTTGGGGCAGGCGAACCTGCTGCCCGCGGACCGTCCAATCGTTGAGGCTCTTATCGCCAATGAGGAAATCGGATATGGCGCAGGACACCGGACTGCCGGACATTCAGCTCGATAGCGCGGGGCTGTATCGCGAGGATATTTTCACCGACCGCAAGGCCGGCACGATCCGCCGGCTCGTGCCGGTGACGGTCGATGGCGAGACGGATCCCAACCGGACCGTGCTGTACTCGGGACAGACCCAGCTGCTGACGCCGAACGGCGTGCTGCCGCTGGGGTTCGAGATCGAAGCCAGTTCCATGGCGGACGCCATCGCGAAATTCCCGGGCGCCGTCAAGGAAGCGCTGGAGCAGGCGATTGAAGAAGCCCGCGAGTTCCGCCGCGAGAGCGCCTCTCGCATCGTCGTGCCCGACGTGGCTGGAGGCATGGGCGGCGGCGGGGCCTTGCCCGGCGGCGGGAAGATCAAACTCTGACCGACTGCAGCAGGCTGGGCGGCATCGTGGTTCGCTCCGCCGCGGCACGCCGCCAGAACTCGGCGTTGCGGTGACCGGGTCCGGCGTTGCCAAGAATTGTCGACGGCTGAATCGCCTGGATCTGCCCGGCCTGCAGTTGCTGCAGCTGTCGTCGCCGTTCCATGCGGGCGCTGGCATACGGCGAAGCATGCAGCCAATTCAGGAATTTCAGCGTCGACGAACCGGCGAACGCGGCCGAGTAAGAGCCCCAGCTGATCAGCGCCTCCATGGTGGCTGCCACCAACCATGTACCTCTGTCCGAGTTCACCGGGATAGAGTCGTAGTGTTCGGACGCGGGCCAGGTTGGATCGGCGATCGCCAAGCCGCTCCGCTCCGCCTCATCAAGCATCACTGCCAGAATTTGTACCGCGAGATGGCGGCTGCCGGCATCGTGCGCAACACGCGCCAGCAGCGATAACACTGCCACGCCTGGGGCAAGCTTTACCTCCGTTTCGAGCCGCCAGAGTGCCCACAACAAAGCACCGTAGCGCCGCTGTGCACTCAGCCCTTCCTGGCGCCAGACGGCATAGGCATCGAGTGCCTCCACGAGCGCCGGTTCGGAGACCATGCCGACAGGTCGTTGCCGGTCAGCGAATGGCTGACGCTCGATGAATGCAAGGCCCGCGCCGGGTTCCCCGCCCAGAATCGGTGGCGGCGCCCGGAGCAGAAGCCCCATTTGCTCGAGCGACTCGGCGCGACTCTCCTTGCAGGCAAACAGATTGAGCTCGAATATATCCAGCGCGGCCGCATCTGCGACCGGCACCAGCAGGCTCGACGGACCGATCAGTCTGAAGATCCCGTACCCGGCCGCACGGAAGCTGGCCAGCAGCTGCGTGTTCAGGGCCTGCAGATGCTTGAATTCGAACATGACGAGCGGGTCTTCGGCTCGAAAGAACTCCCGGCCCCCGGCCACGATACGGTCTTCTTCGCCCTCCGCGTCGAGCTTGACGAAGTCGATGCCGTGCATCCCGTGGCGGGCGGCGGCCTCATCCAGCGTATCCACGCGCACTTCCTCGCCGGATTCCCCAGGCCCATGCGTCAGGCTGTTGAGTTCGGAATGGGCCTGCACGCCTAGCCGGCCGCGGCCGGCGCGATCCGATAGCGCGCATTGGTCGACCACAACCTGAACCATGCCGTTGCGGGCGAGGGTGTGCCGCAGAAAGCTGGATGTGTCGTGCGAAGGTTCAAACGCCCACACGCGTCCGGTGGGACCGACGGCCTTGCCGATGCTGACGCTGTAAACACCGTAGTTTGCGCCGATGTCCAGCACGCGCATCCCGGGCTTCAGGTAATCGCGGACGAAGGGCAGTTCCTTCTCGAACCAGTCCTCCTGCTCGAGCAGCACGTAGGTGCTCATGCATGCCAGCGAGGCCGGAACGGTGACGATGTTGCCGTCCGCAATCTCAACCGGTAATCCCTGCAAGTTGGACATTCTTTACTGCCCGACGATGATGTGCTCAGGTGCCAAACCTGCCTGCGAGCGCTCGTAGGCCTGCTCATAAGCAGCTTCGAGGTTCCTGGTATACCGCGCCGTATCGAACAATGGCGCGTTGAGACGATGGCGAGCCAGCTTTTCCCGTATCTCCTCCAGCTCCACCGGATGGGTGGCCAACCTGACTGCGAGTTCTTCGTATTCCGCCAATGTGCTGGTGATGAGTTCAGGCAGCCCGACGGCATGTAGCAGGCTGGCCGCCACCCTTCCCGGCATTGCCTCACCCATGCAAGTGACTACGGGGACGCCTGTCCATAGCGCGTCGCTGGCAGTGGTGTGGGCATTGAACGGCAGCGTATCCAGGAACAGCCCTGCGGAACGGTGACGGGACAGATGGTGTTCGAGCCCCGTCATCATCTTGGCAAACACCAGGCGCCCCCCATCCACACCGCGCGCCTCTGCTTCCCTCTGCAGGTTGGCAACCACAGACGCGCTGTCTTCGGACAACCACAACACGCTGCCGGACACTCGCCGCAGGATGTTCATCCAGGTGTCGAAGGTCGCCGGCAGCAGCTTGAAGGCCCGGTTAAAGCAGCAGAACACGAAGCCCTCGGGCGGCAGCCCGAGCTCCTCGCGCGTGAATATCCGCTCGCTGATCTCGCGCTCAGAATCGTTGGGCTGATAACTATCCGGCAGATAGATGATCTTCTCGCAATAGTGCTGCTGGCTTCCGGGCGGGATCAGCACGTGGTCGGCAACCAGGTAATCCATGTAGTCGGTCCCGAGGGTGCCGGCATAGCCCAGGAAATTGATTTGCACTGGCGCCGCACGCAACGCAAATATCGTGGGGCGGCAATTATGGGTAAAGCCCATCAGATCGACGGCGATGTCGATGCGCATTTTGCGCGCCAGCAGGGCGACTTCCTCGTTGCTCTGCTGATCCACGTCAATGAAGTGATCGAACGCCCCACGCAGGCGAATCCGGATGTGGTCCGGCACATCGGCTCCGAAGGCAAACGCATAGATCTCGAACCGGGTTCGATCATGACCTTCGATCAGGCCGGCAATCAGCAGCGAGACGGGATGCACGCGGAAATCCGCCGAGAAATATCCCACACGAATTTTATCGCTGCGCGGATGCGGCGCCAGCGCGCCGAGACTGCCGTCGGCCGGACACTCCTGTTGAGCGAATATTTCGGCCGCAGCCCGGTGCAATGAGGGGGAATCGACCAGCCCCAGCGCCGATAACGGCGGCGCCACTTTGCGGCCCGCCTTAAGACCCTGAACCACCTGTGGCAGGCTGGACTCCAGCTCCGTCCAGCGGCAAATCTGCATCGCGGAGTGTTGACGCAAGCCGATGAGGAATTTGTAGTCGGGCTCGAGCGCCAACGCCCGATCGTAGCGCGCAAGACCCTCTTCGACGCGCTTCAGCAGTACCAGCACGAAGCCAAGCAGGTAATTCAGCTCGGCGTTGTCAGGCTGCAGACTCAGCGCGCGTCCGAAAAGTTGCGCGGCTTCCTCGTACTGGTGCAGTCCACACAATGCGGCCGCCTGGTGGGCGTAGATGTTCGCATAGTCGGCTTGCAGCTCGCCCGCGCGCTCGAGGTTCTCGAGGGCTTCCTGGTTACGATTCAGTTTTTGGAGCGCCCTGCCGCGCCCGACGAAGGCCGCCGGATATACCGGCGCCAGTTCGATGGCCTTGTCATAGCTGGTCAAGGCTTCCTCGAAGCGGCTCATCTCCTGCAGCACGTGGCCGCGATTGACGTAAGCCTCGACATAGTCGAGTCGCTGCGTAACCGCTTGCTCGTAACTTGCCAGCGCCGCATCGAATCGCTTGAGCTCCTTGAGCACCGAGCCGCGATTGAATAGCGTCAACGCATCGCCGGGATTGAGGGCCACGGCCTGCTCATAGCTCTGCAGGGCCTCATCCCAGCGCCTCAATCGCTCCAATACCGTGCCGCGATTGCAGAAGGCATAGGCGAAATTCGGATCGATCTGGACCGCGCGATCATAACCGGCCAACGCGTCTTCCCATTTTTGCAGTTGATTCAGTGCATTGGCGCGCTTGTAGTGTGCCTCCGCATGCTGCGGCTGCTCCGCGATGACCTCGTCGAAGAGCTCGATGGCCGGTTCCAGTTTCCCTTCCTGCTGCAGCAGCAAGGCGCGCGCATACCGATCATCCGGCAGCGCCGCGGCCAGGGGTTTCGATTTGAACAGATCGAAAATCTTCGGCGCCATCGTATGTTCCCTTCATGTGAGGCTCAGTCTTCGCCGTTCGTGGACTCATTGCTGAATTCCGGATCCGTATCCGGGATGGCATGCTTCTCAGCGAGCCAGGCGCCCAAATCGATCAGTCGGCAGCGATCGCTGCAGAACGGCCGATGCGGGAACTCATCCGACCAGACGATCTCGCGCTTGCAGGTCGGGCAGCGCACATGTGCAGGCATCGGTTCAGGTGCAGCAGATCAACGTGAAGGGCACATCCGCTTCGTACTGGGTGGAGCGCTGTTCGATGCCGTGCCATTCCAGGAATCGCATGTTGCAGCGATAGTGGCTGCCGCTGATCTCGGGAAACAGCGCGAATTCGGCCGGCAGGCTGATACGCAGCAGCTGATAGGGGGTTTCGCGGTCGAAGGTAATGTTGAAGACACCGCCGACAGCGTTCTCCTCGCTCGGGCGCCCATTTTGACGCGTCAGCCACAGCAGCTCGGCGACCGCATCACACAGCGGACGCAGCAGCGTCAGCCAGCGGCCGAAGGCCTCGATCCGGCTTTCGGCTGGCTGATTAAGCCAGAAAAAATAATCCGGCAGGTCGAACTCGCAGGTGCCACCCGGAATCGCGCTGCGGTGCTTGATTGCCGCCAGGAAGGCAGAATCCTTGAGCGGCGCCAGCCATGAGCCGCCAACGCCGGCAAGTTCCGTCCGCAAGCGCACGAGGTTGCTCATCAGGCTGCGCAACCGCGCCGTGTCGATACCGGCGCGGTTCTGAAATTCGTTCAAAAGCGCCAGGTGCCGCTCGATTTCCTTGAGCACGTCGGTGCGCATGTCCCCGCGCGTCAGGATGGAAAGGATGTCGAGCAGGCTGTCGACGGCGGCGCGGCTGCCCCAGGGGGTTCCCTTCTCATTGTGATAGAGCGCCTGCGTATAGAGGAAATCCAGGCGCAGGAAGGTACGCATGCGCTCGTTCAGCGGCTGCTCGAACATCGAGGCCTCGGTGGCGGCCTCGGGATTGGTGGCTGGCTCGGCCATCCGCCTATTGTGCTTGAGGGCCGACTCGCCCGTAAACGTTCCGACTCAAATTGGTGCGGCGGCTCTCAGTGCCAGGTAGCGCTCGTGCAGCGCCGCGACACGGGGGCTCAACGCATCCAGCGTACCGTCATTGAGGATGACATCATCGGCCGACGCCAGACGTTCCGCCCGACTGGTCTGCGAGCTGAGCATGGCGCGCGCTGCCGTCTCGGACATGCCATCGCGCGCGAGCAGCCGTGTCAATTGCAGGCTTTCCGGGCAATCGACCACGAGTATGCGATCGTAACGACCCTGAGCGTGGGTCTCGAACAACAGCGGCACCACGTGCAGTTGATAGGCTCCCTTGACCTGCGCCGCGAGCTGCTCGGTGCGCGCGCGAATGGCCGGGTGCATCAGCGATTCGAGCTCATGCCGAAGGCGTTCGTCGCTGAATACGAGCCGCCGCAGAGCCGACCGATCGAGGCTGCCATCATCGGCGCGAATGCCCGGCCCGAAGCGCTCAAATAGCGTCGCCAGCAGCGCTGTGCCCGGAACGATGACTTCGCGCGCGATTATGTCCGCGTCGAGCACCGGCACGCCAAGCGCCTCGAACAGGCGCGAGACTGCGCTCTTGCCGCTCGCAATACCGCCTGTGAGGCCCACACGGGGTGGCCGCGGGCCAGGCGTGGCCGCTGTAGCACTCATCGACCGGGAGCGCCGTAGAGAGACAGATAGCCCTCAACGATCTGCGCGCCCCACATCATTGCGACCCAACCCGCCGCGGCCAGAAATGGCCCGAATGGAATCGGCGTGCCGCGCTCGTGACGGCGTCCGACGATCAGGGCCACGCCTACCAGCGCGCCGACGATTGCCGACAGCAACACGATGGGCAGCAGCATGCGCCAGCCCAGCCAGGCGCCGAAGGCGGCCAGCAGCTTGAAGTCGCCGTAGCCCATGCCTTCTTTGCCCGTCAGCAGCCGGAACGCGTGATACACCGCCCAGAGCGACAGGTAGCCGAGTGCCGCCCCAGCGATGGCGCTCACCGGATCAACCGGCAGAGTGCCTGATGCCGACCCCCAGCCGCTGAGGCTCGCGAGCAGCCCGAGCCACAACAGCGGCATCGTCAGTGAGTCGGGCAGCAGTTGGTGGTCCAGGTCGATGAAGGTGAGTGCGATCAGAAACCAGGTAATCACGATGGCGCAGGCGGCTGGAGCGCCATAGCCGAAGCGCCATGCAACCACGGCGCTGAGCACGCCGCACAGGATCTCGACCAGCGGATATCGGACGCTGATAGGCGCGTGGCAAGTTGCACAGCGCCCGCGCAGCGCCAGATAACTCAGCACGGGGATGTTCTGCAGGGCTCCGATCGGAGCCTTGCAGGCGGGACAGGTCGAGCGCGGTACGATCAGATCGAAGCGAGCAGCAGGTGTCGCCGCAGCCTCCGCGCCATTGAGCTCGGCGCACTCGGCGCGCCATTGCCGATCGAGCATGATCGGCAGCCGGTAAATGACGACGTTCAGAAAGCTGCCGACGATCAGTCCGACCACCAGCGCCGTTATGATCAGCGCGGCCGGCGATTGCGCCAGGAGGTCCAGCACGCGGTCAGCAGTTCGCGATCAGACGACCGAGCCGAGCTTGAAGATAGGCAGGTACATCGCGATCACAAGACCACCAACCAGCACGCCCAGGATCAACATGATCAGGGGCTCGAGCAGGCTCGACATGCTGTCGACCGCCGCATCGACGTCGTCTTCGTAGAAGGTGGCAACTTTGCCGGCCATGGCGTCGAGCGAACCGGATTCCTCGCCCACGGCGATCATCTGCACGACCATGTTGGGGAATATGCCGGTGTTCTCCATGGCGCGCTGCAATCGCTGGCCTGTGGCGACCTCGTCACGCATCTTGAGCACCGCGTCCTCGAAGACGATATTGCCGCAGGCGCCCGCGACCGACTCCAGCGCTTCGACCAGCGGCACGCCGGCCGCAAACATGGTCGAGAGCGTGCGCGCATAGCGCGCGATGGCGGCCTTATTGAGGATGGGTCCGATGACGGGCATCTTCAGTGCCATGCGATCGATGAAATGGCGCATCTTGCGCGAGCGCTTTTTAAAATAGAAAAACACCCAGAACGCTGCCCCCACGACAATGGCGATGAATATGCCCTCGGACTGCACGAATCTGGATAGATTGATGACCATCTGCGTGAAAGCCGGCAGGTCGGCGCCGAAGCCCTTGAACAGGTCCTCGAACTGCGGAATCACGAACACCAGCAGGATGACCGTCACGATGACTGCGACGACCAGCACGGCGGCTGGATAAAAAAGTGCCTTCTTGACCTTCTTCTTGATCGCTTCGCTCTTTTCCTTGTAAGTAGCGACCTTGTCGAGCAGTCCTTCGAGCGCGCCGGCCTGCTCGCCAGCCTCGACCAGGTTGACGAACAGGTCGTCGAAGTACAGCGGATGCTTTGCGAGCGCCTCGTGCAGCGAGGTGCCGCCTTCGACATCAGACTTGATGTCGAGCACCAGCTTCTGCATCGCCGGCTTGTCATGGCCCGCGCCGATGATCTCGAAGGCCTGCACCAGGGGAATGCCGGCGCCGAGCATGGTGGCGAGCTGGCGACTGAAAATCGCAATATCCTCGGCCTTGACCTTGCCGGAGGACTTGAAGGCCTGGGATTGCTTGCGGATGCGCGTGGCGACCACGCCCTGGCGGCGCAGCTCGTTCTTGAGTGCCTGCTCACTCTGGGCGACGCTGCGGCCCTTGATGCGCACGCCCTTTTTGTCCATGCCCTCCCATTGGTAGGCCACGTCCTTGCGGATCGAGCGAATCGCACTGGTTGCTTGCGCCATGACTACTTCCCTGCCGATGACATTATTCGATCGTCACGCTGTTGATTTCTTCGAGACTGGTGAGACCGTTCCTGACCTTTTCCAGCCCGGCCCGGCGCAGGTCCCAGACGCCGTCCTTTATGGCCTGGTCAGCGATGTCCATGGCGTTGCCGCCCGCCATGATGATGTGGCTGATACCGTCATTGACTTCCATGACCTGGTAGATGCCCACGCGGCCCTTGTAGCCGTCGGTGCAGCTGCTGCAGCCCTTGGGTCCGTAGATCCTGATGCCATTGACGATGTCGGCATCCTGGAACCCCTCTTTCTTGAGGGCCTCGGCCGGTACGTCGAGCGGCTGCTTGCACTGCTGACAGAGCCGGCGCGCCAGGCGTTGCGCGATCACCAGGCTGACGGAAGTAGCGATCGCATACGGCTTGACGCCCATGTCGACCATGCGTGTCAGGGTCTGCGGAGCGTCATTGGTGTGCAATGTCGATAGCACCAGGTGGCCCGTTTGCGCGGCTTTGATGGCAATCTCAGCCGTCTCGAGGTCGCGGATTTCACCGACCATGATGACGTCCGGATCCTGTCGGAGGAAGGCACGCAGCGCCGCGGCGAAAGTGAGCCCAACCTTGTTGTTGACGTTCACCTGGTTGACGCCGGGCAGATTGATTTCCGCCGGGTCCTCGGCGGTTGAAATATTGGTGTCTTCCTTATTGAGAATATTCAGGCCGGTATAGAGCGATACCGTCTTGCCGCTACCCGTAGGACCTGTCACCAGGATCATGCCCTGGGGTTTCGCCAGGTGCTTCATGTATAGGTCTTTCTGAAAGCCTTCGTATCCCAGCGCATCGATGCCAAGCATGGCCTGCGAGGGATCGAGAATACGCAGCACGATCTTCTCGCCGTAGAGCGTCGGGCAGCTGCTGACGCGGAAGTCGATGGCGCGGGTCTTGGACAGGCGCATCTTGATGCGGCCGTCCTGCGGCACGCGTCGCTCGGCGATGTCCAGGCGGGACATGACCTTCAAACGGGCGGCAATCTTGCCTGTCAGCTGCACGGGCGGCTGCGCAACCTCGCGCAGCACACCGTCCATGCGCAGCCGCACACGGAAGGTCTTCTCATAAGGTTCGAAATGGATGTCCGATGCACCGCGGCGAATGGCATCCAGCAGCACCTTGTTGACGAAGCGCACGATCGGGGCGTCTTCGACATCGTCCCGCCCAACCTCACCGCCGGACTCCTCGTCGCCACCACCCGAAACTTCCAGCGATTCGAGATCCACGCCCTCCTCGTCGCTGAGGTTCGGCATGGCCGTGTCGACCTGCTCGATGGCCTTGTCCAGCAGCTTCTGCAGCTTGTCGTCCTCGACGACGATGGCCTCGACGCCGAGGCCGCACTGGAACTTGATCTCATCAATGGCGTGCAGGTTGGTCGGGTCGGCCACCCCCAGGAACAGACGTTTGCCCCGCTTGAACAGCGGCAGCACGCGATGCTTGGCCAGCATCTTGTCCGACACGGAGCGTACGGCGTCGAAATCGAGGACCAGTGAATTGAGGTCGAACAGGGGCACGCCGTATTCGGCGGCGGCGGCGATGGCGATGTCGCGCGCCTTGGCCGCGCCATTGAGCACCAGCTGCGTCACGAAGCTGGTCTTGCGCTCGCTGGCGGCCTGGATGGCCGCGTGCATGCCGGCTTCGTCGACCACGCCGTCCGCAACCAGCCGCTGGGGCAGGCCCCCAAGGTGGGCTCTCGACGGACTGATGGCCAAAGAGGCGTTATCGTTCATGCACTTAGCGCATCACTGGGTCTGCTTAAGAACCGGCCTAGTCTACATAAGTAGGCTGGTCGATCAATGTCAATATCCACCGGATGTTTGCATATCGGTGGTGGGTTGCTGCGTGACTGGCCTCCCAAAAGGCGAAGCCCCTCCAAAGAGGGGCTTCGCACAGATCGCAACGTCTGAATCAGATCAGGCGTGGCATGAGGTCGGCAGATAAGACGCCGGAATCGTCGTCGCGGCAGTGCCGCCACCCAGCGTGACACCTGTCGGGATCGACGCGGTACCGCAGACCCACACCACATCGGCGTTGGCATCGGTGCCGGGAACGAACGTCAGGTTCAAGCCAGTGAGCTTGCCGCTGACCTGCGAGCCCGAGTACTGCACGGTGATCAGGCCGCCGGTGCCGACACTGATTGCCGAGACGTACTTGCCCTGCGAGTTACCAGTCACCGAGACCTTGCCGGCAGCGCCGGTGGTGGCGGTGGTGTAACCAGTGGGGAACGCGCCATTCTGTGCATAGTACTCAGAAATGGCAGTCTTCCAGCCCGCCGCCATGGAGATACCTTCCGTGACCTGCGAGCGAATCGTGTAGTTCTGATAGGCCGGGATGGCGATGGCGGCAAGAATGCCGATAATCGCGATCACGATCATCAGTTCGATGAGGGTGAAACCCTTTTGGATCGTCTTCATAAAGTGCTCAGACTCCGGTTGTTGATGGGCTGCGGCCAAGCAGCCGCTGATGCTCGGATAAGCAACGCTCGTGCCAAACTCAGTTGTTTCTTAAGCGGTTGATTCAGAAAGGATTTTTTTGTAAAAAAGCGCGATTTGCCTTAATGTTTGACTACGTCCGACGACAGTCGATGACGCCGGAGGTCACAAAGTGACAATGCACGCCAGTCACCTCCGCCAGGGCTCATTCGATGCCCAGTTTTTTGACCCGATAACGCAGCGCGCGAAAGCTCATGCCCAGAAGCCTGGCGGCTGCGGTCTTGTTGTAGCGCGTCTGTTCAAGGGCTTTGATGATCGCTTCTCGTTCCAAGTGCTCCAGCTGATCGCCGAGGGCTGGAACCGTCTCGACGTTACTCGGGACCGCCACTTCTGCGACCGGCACTTTGCTGGTTTCGGCATCCGCGGCCGAGGCCACAGTGGGCCGCAATTGCAGGTCCTGTAGTGCGATGACGCCCGGCGCGGACAGCGCGATCGCGCGCTCCAGGATGTTCTCCAGTTCGCGCACATTTCCCGGGAATGAATAGTGTTGCAGCGCAGCGCGCGCCTCGAGGCTGATTTCCGGCGCGGCAACGCCGAGACGCGCCGACAACCTGCGCAACACGGCAGCCGCCAGCTCGGGGATGTCATCGGCGTGATCGCGCAATGCCGGTACGCGAATCTCGATGACGTTGATGCGGTAGTACAGGTCCTCACGGAAGCGGCCCTGCGATACCAGGCCCGCCAGCGATTTGTGAGTAGCGGACAGCACGCGCACGTCCGTCGGCATTTCGCGCTGTTCGCCGATCGGCCGGACAGTCTTCTCCTGTATCACACGCAGCAGTTTGACCTGCATATGCAGCGGCAGGTCTGCCACTTCGTCGAGAAACAGCGTACCGCCTTCGGCGGTCTGAACCAGACCCTTCTTGTCCGCGACGGCCCCAGTGAAGCTGCCGCGTTTGTGGCCGAACAGTTCACTTTCCATGAGTTCGGAAGGGATTGCTCCGCAGTTCACGGGTACAAAGGGGCCCTCAGCGCGCGCACCGGTGTCATGGATCAGGCGCGCCACGAGTTCCTTACCCGTGCCCGATTCCCCCGTGATGTGCACCGGCGCCTGGCTTCGCGAGACACGTGCAATCAGTTCGCGTAAGGCGGCCATCTGGCTCGACTGGCCCATGAGCCGTGGCGCACTGGCCGGAGATACCACCAGTTCGGCGGTTTCATCGACTGCACCGCCTGGATTGCGGTGGCCGAGTTTGACGGCGGTCGCGACCAGCTTGCGAAGCACGCCTAAATCCAGCGGCTTGGAAACAAAATCGAATGCGCCGAGCTTCAGCGCGCGCACGGCCGATTCGACATTGCCATGCGCCGTGATCACGGCGACCGGGGTCTCGGGGTGCCGCTCCTGTATGTACGCCACCAGATCCAGTCCGTCGCCGTCGGGCAGCCTCATATCGGTCAGGCATAGGGCGAAGTGCTGCGCGGCCAGCAGCGCACGGGCACCGGCCAGATCGGCTGCCGAGGCCGTGGCCAGATTCATGCGTGCAAGTGTGAGCGACACCAGCTCGATCAGATCCGGCTCGTCGTCGACAATCAGTACAACGGGCGTTGGCGGCATCGGCTCAGTATTCTGATAGGTGGACTCTACGAATATAGGTCATGCCAGCGCTTCGGGTCTGCGAACACGATTCTGAATATGGTGCCGCCCCCCTCGCGCGCCTCATACAGCAAGGTGGCGCCATTGGCAGCCGAAAGCTCGCGTGCCAGAAACAGCCCGAGGCCGGTCCCCCGCTGAGCGCGTGTGAAAAACGGCTCGAATATACGTTCCGCATCCGCCGCGGTAATTCCCGGTCCGCGGTCCGCGACCTGGAGATAGGGCCGACCTACGCCGCCCAGCCGGCCGTAGCGCAACACAATACCAGCGTCACTTTCCTTGGGCAGCGCATGCGTCACCGCGTTCTGACACAGGTTCCATGCGATCTGGTGCAGCTGACTGCCGTCGATGCGCACCTGCACGTCTTCCGCGGCCGCATCGATCAGCAGCTGCTGTTTGGACAGCTGCAGGGTGGCGCAAAACTCCTCGCGAAATCGCGCCACCCATGCCGCCAGCGCCAACTGCTCCGGCTTTGGCGCCTCGCGACGCGAGAGCTGCAGGATGTTGTCGATGATGCCGCTGACGCGGGTCGAGTTGGCCTGCATGATTTGCGTAAGCCGCCGGTCCTCATCGCTCAATGCAGGTGATTCGGCCAGCAATTGCGCCGCGTGACTCATGGCGCCGACGGGGTTGCGGATCTCGTGAGCGATGCTGGCGGACAGGCGTCCAAGCGCCGCCAGCTTGGTTTGCTGTACTTTCGCGGCGATTTCGCCGGTATCCTCCAGAAATACGATCACCGGTGAGGGATTGGTGTCTCCCAGCGGAGCGAAGTGGGGCCTGATCAAGCGCCCACCGTCGGCAGCCAGCATGGTTTGCGAATCACCGTCCGGCTCCATCAGATCATCGGTGCGCCAGGTCGATAGCAGGTAGAGCAGTCGGGGACTGACCTCTCCGAGCAGGGCACCCGGCACTGCGGCGGCCTCACCCAGGACCTGTGCCGCCGATTCGTTGATCAGGCGGATGTAATCATCCGGGTCGACCACCAGAATGCTCTCGCGCAAGTGCTGCACAATGTACTGGGACACCTGGGCGAGATTCGCCAGGTCCAGCGCGGCGCGCCGCACCAGGGCTTCGCTCTCGCGCAGACGTGCGGATACCGGCCACGCCAGCAGCGCGACCAGGAATATCACGCCACCTTGCATACCCGCCAGCGGGTAGTCCGCGGTCGGCGCGGTGCCAAACGCCACTGAAAAAATCTGCTGCACCAGGATGGCCAGGGCCGCGATGGCCGCATTGGCAAAGGCGGTGCGGCCTTCGGCCAGCAGCGCCATGGCGCCTACCGGTATCACCAGCAGGATTCCGAGGCCGCTGCCCGCTCCGCCACTGCAATAGAGCAGCACGGCAACGGCGGTCGAGTCGAGCAGGGTGTGCGCGAAGACCATGATCCGCCGGTTGGGCCAGTGACCGCGGCCGCCGAAAGCGAACAGGCCGCCCAGCACCCAATAGACGACACAGACAATCAGAAAGAGCTGCGGGTTGGTTCCGCCCAGACTGGGGGTAGGTCGGGTAAACAGGTGTACGGTGAACAGCACCGGCGGCAGCAGTAGGCGGTAAAGATTCGCGAGTGCGACAACGCGCCACACCAGATCGAGGGAGGCCGCATCCTGCGCGGCACCCGTCTGGATGGGCGGCGGTCGGATCAGAGGCGTCGCCGGGGAGGGGGACGCGACGGTCTGCGGGGGCGCTGAGCTCATGAAGAGTCGTTAATCTCGAATTGAAACTGTAGCGGCGGGCCGCACTCTATAGTGCAGTTCGGGCCTAATTCAGTCCGGAGCTGTCAACCTTCCGAAGGGCTGGGTCGTTTCCATGAAGCATATGCGTACTCCATTACTTAATCTGCGGACAGGGTCCGCTTTGGCGCTCTCGGCGCTGATGTTCGGCTGTGTTGCTGCGCCGCCACCGCGAGCTGTGGTCCAGGCGCAGCCACCCCCGCCACCCATCATGGTGTATCCGGCCAGGGGCCAGTCGCCGGATCAGCTCGAGCGCGACCGCTACGATTGTCATGTCTGGGCCGTGCAGCAATCAGGTTACGACCCGAGCCGGCCCGGTTTGCAGCCCGGTCAGAGGGTGGTCGTGGAACCGGCCACCCCGCCCGGTGCCGGGACTGCCGTTGGGGCCATCGCCGGCGCGATTCTGGGTGCCGCCATTGCAGGTCCCCGTGATGCGGGTGCTGGCCTCGTGCTCGGCGGCATTACCGGCGCAGTCGTTGGCTCTGCCAGCGATGCCAATGCCCAGGCGCAGGCCAATTCCGAGCAGGCTCGACTCGATCGTAACGCTGCGGGTGTGTCGCAGGGCGCCTCGAACTACCGGCGCGCCATCACTGCCTGTCTGGATGCTCGCGGCTATACCACCGCCTGAGCAGGTTTTAGGAGCGCGCTGAGATGAAGGTAAACCGGGCAACTCGCAAGTGGATCGTCATTTCGGGACTGTGGGTGCTGGCGCTCGCGGGCATCGCGACGAGCTTCGCAGACGATCGGGGGCATTCGAACGCCCAGTTCGCGCGTGATGGGCACGGTCAGGTGCTCGATAATCGTTACGGGCACGGACACTACTATCCGCCGCGCGGCCAGGTGTTTCGCACGCTGCCGGGTGGCTACAGGCCTTACGTATACGGTGGCAGCCGGTTCTATTTCAACGCCGGTGTCTGGTATGCGCCTGGGCCGTATGGATTCGTCGTCACGCGACCCCCGATTGGACTTTACGTCACGGCGTTGCCGCCGTTCTATTCGACCGTGTGGTTCGGAGGGGTGCCGTACTACTACGCCGATGATGTTTACTACCAGTGGCGCCCCGACCTGAGTGAGTACGTGGTGGCGGCGCCTCCGGCCGGTGCGGACGAACCGGGCGCCGCGCCCCCTGTACAGCCCGCGCCAGGCGGCGATGATTTCTTCGTCTATCCGCGTAATGGGCAGACGCCCGAGCAGCAATCTGCGGATCGGTACGAATGTCACAGCTGGGCCAAGGGCCAGACCGGGTTCGACCCCACTCAGACCGGCGGCGGCGCACCTCAGGGTGGGTCGCCGGCGGGCAATCGCGATCAGTACCAGCGCGCCCTCACGGCGTGTCTCGAGGCACGCGGATACAGCGTCAGGTGAAATAATAAATCTGGCCGCCGCTGCGGCTGAAGTGTGATCACTTTCACTTCTGCTTGGAAATTCGGGATCCAAGCATTCGAAGATTCTGTACCATTGAGGCTTACATTAACTATTGGCCTAGTGGTGGCGGACGGGATTGCATTCGTGCCGTCGGAATCAAACTCGAAGACGAATGTCAGTGTTTCAATGGTTTAACGCGCGCGAGGCCACAGCGGCAGGCTCATCATTGGCCGATGAGCTCGAGCCGAAGGCCGCGGCCATGTTCGTCGTGGCTGACGGTAAGCACACCGCTGGCGGATTGCAGGATTTCCTGCAGCGAGCCGAGCGTACCGTCGGCGCACTGGAATTGAACTTCTACAAGCGCGCCAAGCTCGCTAATTCCTTCAAGTGGCGGCTGCTTGAAAAAGGCGTCGACAAACCGACCGCCGATGCAGTCACCAATGCCCTGGTGATGCATTTGCTCACCAATTCCGGCGGCGCGGCAGCCGACTCCGAGCTTCCCGGCGACGATCCCGAACCCGACAGTTCGGGAAGCGCCAAGCAGCTTCTTGCGCGGGGCAACGCTTGCTTCGCCCGTGGCGAGTATGCCGAGGCGTTGAATCTGTATGAGAAGCTGGCCACGCTGAAGCCCCGAAATTCCGATGCACTCAATAACATCGGAGCCACGCTGTGCAAACTCAGTCGCTTTCACGAGGCAGAAGACTATCTTCGACGCGCTATCCAATTGAGACCGGAGTTTCCGGAAGCACTCTTTACCCTCGGCGTGGTGCAGAATTGGAAAGGCCTATATCCGGAGGCCGAAGGCTCATTGCGGCGGGCACTGAAGTCGAAACCGAGCCATGTAGATGCGCGGAGTCTTCTGGGCGTGGTGCTCGCTTTCCAGGGCCGCCTTCGCGACGCCGACATTCAGCTTGGCAAGGCACTGAAGATCGATCCCAAGAACGCCGATGCGATGATCGGCATGGGAGAAGTCGCTCGGATGGAAGGTCGCTTTGTCGACGCCGAGTCCTGGTACCGGCGAGCGCTGGCAATCAATCCGAGCATGCCCGGCGCGTTGGCTGCGTTGGCGATGCTGCGAAAAATGAGCATCTCCGACCGCGCATGGCTCGAAGGCGCATTGGCTCTGGCCGCAAGAGGCATCCCGCCGACCGAGGAAGCCGCTCTTCGATTCTCGATCGGAAAATATCACGATGACATCGGCGAGTATGCGCCTGCATTTGAGAGCTATCGGCGGGCCAATGATCTCGCCAAGGGTCTCGCAAAGCCCTACCGTCGCGATGCGCACGAGCAGTTCGTCAACGACCTCATTCGAGTCCACACACGCGAAGCTATCCTGACACGGCCGCATGCCGGTTCAGATTCGCGACGGCCCGTGTTCATCGTAGGCATGTTGCGTTCGGGCTCAACGCTCGCTGAGCAGATCATCGCCTCCCACCCGGCAGCCAAGGGGGCGGGGGAACTGGGATTCTGGAGCAACGTGGGTCGCAAGCACGAAGCTGAGATTCGCAGCGGACCGCTTGACCAGGCATTGCAAGCCAAGCTAGCTGAAGACTATCTGCGTGTGCTTGCGGAGGTATCGGGCGAGGCTCTGCACGTTGTCGATAAGGCGCTCATAAACGCAGACTATCTGGGTGTCATTCACTCCGTTTTTCCCAATGCGCGCGTCATCTATATGAGGCGCAACCCGATCGATACTTGTCTTTCCTGTTATTTCCAGCAATTCAGCCAGGCATTTACTTTCAGCCTTGATCTATCCGATTTGGCGCACTACTACCAGCAGCATCATCGGCTGATGGCCCATTGGCGCGAGGTATTGCCGCCCGGTTCCATTCTGGATGTCCCCTACGAGGGATTGGTCACGGATCAAGCAGCCTGGACAGCCAGGATGCTGGAGTTCATCGGTCTTCCGTGGGATGACAGCTGCCTTAATTTCGAAAAGACCGATCGTGGCGTAGCGACGGCCAGCACCTGGCAAGTGCGACAGAAGATTTACCAAGACTCCGTCGGACGCTGGCGCCACTACGAGAAATTCGTCAAACCCCTGATGAGCTTGCAGCAGCTGGACGACTGAGCGCGCTGGCGCCGTTTGTCCGCGGTGCATCGCTGCACCCGAGCCCCTGGCCGCGCTCCATAGACGAGGGTAGGAATAGGGTGCCATGATGTTCAACGTTTATTGCCGTCTGGATGATCGCGCATGAATCTGCACGAGTATCAATCGAAGAAGATCCTCGCGAGCTACGGCGTGCCCGTGCCTGAAGGACGGGTTGCCGACAGCGCCGATGAGGCGCTCGCCGCTGCGAAGGCGCTCGGCGGCAAAGTGTGGGTCGTCAAGGCGCAGGTCCACGCCGGTGGCCGCGGCAAAGCCGGTGGCGTCAAGGTGGTGAGCGATGCGGCAGCAGTGCGCACTGCGGCCGCCGCCATGCTGGGCCAGCGGCTCATCACCAAGCAGACGGGCGCCACGGGATTGCCGATCGAGCGCGTGTACGTCGAAGCGGGTTCCGAGATCGAGCGCGAGCTGTACCTGAGTTTGACGCTTAATCGGGAGCGCAGTCGCATTGCGGTGGTCGCCTCGGCCGCAGGCGGGATGGATATCGAAGAGGTCGCCGAGCACACCCCAGAGCGCATTCTCTCCACCACGGTGCATCCGGCCACCGGATTACAACCCTTTCAGTGCAAGCAGCTCGCCTTCGGCATCGGCCTCAAGGGAAAGCAGATCGAGCAATTCCAATCCATCGCACTGGCGCTCTACCGGCTCTACCTGGAACGCGATGCGAGCCTGATCGAGATCAACCCGCTGATCGTCACCAAGGTTGGTGCGCTCGTGGCACTCGACTGCAAGCTCGACATCGAGGCGAATGCGCTGTTTCGCCAGAAGGAAATGTGGGCGCTGCGAGATACGGGACAGGAAGACCCGATGGAGCGCCGCGCCAGCGAGCACGATCTCAACTACGTGTCGCTCGATGGCGATATTGCCTGCATGGTCAATGGTGCCGGACTCGCCATGGCAACCATGGACCTGATCAAATTGCACGGCGGCAAGCCGGCCAACTTCCTCGATGTCGGCGGCGGAGCGACCAGCGAACGCGTGACCGCGGCCTTCGAACTCATACTCTCCAACACCAACGTCCGCGCAATCCTGGTCAATATCTTTGGCGGCATCGTGCGCTGCGACCTGATCGCCGACGGCATCATCAATGCCGTCAAGAACGTGGGCGTCGATGTGCCAGTGGTCGTCCGCCTCGAGGGCACCAATGCGGAGGTTGCCCGTGAGCGCCTCGCGCAAAGCGGTCTTGCGATCATCGCTGCCGCCGATCTGACCGACGCGGCAAAAAAGGTCGTGGCCGCGGCGAGGACCTCCCGATGAGCGTTCTGGTCAATGCCCGCACCAAAGTGATCTGCCAGGGCTTCACCGGCAAGCAGGGCACCTTTCACTCCGAGCAGTGCCTGGCTTATGGCACCAAGCTCGTCGGCGGAGTCACGCCGGGGCGCGGCGGTGAGCGTCACCTGGACCTGCCGGTGTTCGATACCGTCCGCGATGCGGTGAATGCCACGGGCGCGACCGCCAGCATGATCTACGTGCCGGCACCCTACGCGGCCGACTCCATTCTCGAGGCGGTCGATGCCGGCGTTGAGCTGGTGGTCTGCATCACCGAAGGTCTGCCGGTCAACGACATGGTAAAGGTGAAGGCTGCGCTGAGCGGCTCGCCAACACGCCTGATCGGCCCCAATTGCCCCGGCATCATCACGCCGGGGGAATGCAAGATCGGCATCATGCCGGGCTTCATTCACAAGAAGGGCGCCGTGGGCATCGTCTCGCGCTCGGGCACGCTCACGTACGAAGCGGTGTTTCAGACCACGAATCAGGGGCTGGGCCAAAGTACCTGCGTGGGCATCGGCGGCGATCCGGTGCGGGGCATGAATTTCATCGACGTCATTGAGCTCTTCGAGCGCGACCCGCAGACCGAGGGCATCATCATGGTCGGCGAAATCGGCGGCAGCGACGAGGAGGCAGCGGCGAACCATATACGCCAGTACGTCACCAAGCCCGTCGTTGCCTACATTGCCGGCGTCACGGCGCCGCCCGGCAAACGCATGGGTCACGCCGGGGCAGTCATCGCGGGCGGCAAGGGTACTGCGGCCGACAAATACCGTGCGCTCGAAGCTGCCGGCGTCCGCACGGTGAAGTCGCCGGCGGAACTGGGCAGCGCCATGGCGCAGCTGCTGACCAAGCGTCGCACGGCGGTCGCCAGCCGCGCGAAGCGGCGTGAGCCGGCCGTAGCTCCGAGAAAAGTCGCGCCAGCCAAGCGCACCGTGACGGCGAAGCGCACCGCCCCGGCGAAGCGCACTGCTGCAGCAAAAGGTAAGCGGCCATCCAAACGGGCCGCGCCGAAAGTTGTTCGGCGTGCGGCCGGCAAGCAGCGCAAGCCGGCGAGGCATCGTTGAACGACGCGGAGAAATCCGGACCGCGCCTGGAGCGCCGGTGGCATCCATCGATCGATTGAAAATAGCGCTGGCGCAGATCAACCTGCTGGTCGGCGATGTGCGCGGCAATCTCGAGCGCGTGATCGCCGAGGCGCGTCGTGCGCACACGGAGCTCGGCGCGGATCTGGTGATGTTCCCGGAGCTGACGCTGTCGGGCTACCCGCCCGAGGACCTGCTGTTCCATCGCGGCTTGCGCCATCAGATCGCCCTGGCGCTCGAAGAACTGAAGACCGCCGTGCCCGAGATCGGCATCCTCATCGGCTATCCGGAGTACTCACAGGGCTACATTTATAATTCCGCCTGCCTTTTGCGTGGCGGACAGGTACTCGCGCAGCACCGCAAGTCCTGCCTGCCAAACTACAAGGTATTCGACGAAAAGCGCTACTTCACGGCGGGCACGGAAGCGACCGTGGTCGAGTTCGATGGCATCCGGCTTGGACTGCTGGTGTGCGAGGACGCCTGGGAACCCGTGCCGGCCTCCGATGCCGAAGCGCATGGTGCCGAGATCCTGCTGATCATCAACGCTTCGCCCTATGAAATTCACAAGCAACGCGAACGCGAACTGGTACTGGGTCAGCGGGTGCACGAAACCGGTTTGCCTGCGGTCTACGTCAATCTGATCGGTGGCCAGGACGAGCTGGTGTTCGACGGCAATTCCTTCGCCCTCGACGCGCAGGGGCGGCTGGCCATGCGCGCGCCGCCGCTCGAAGAGGGACTTTACTGCGTCGAGTTCGAGCGCCGAAACGGCGCTCTCGAGCCGATACCGGGGCGCATCGAGCCCGAATGGCCAGACGATCAAATTGTCTACCGGGTGCTGGTTCTCGGCGTGCGCGATTACGTCAATAAACACAAATTCAATGGCGCCGTCATCGGCCTGTCAGGCGGCGTCGACTCGGCGCTGACCCTCGCGCTGGCGGTCGATGCCCTCGGCGCGGAGCGTGTGCACGTGGTCATGATGCCATCACGCTATACCTCCCAGATGAGCCGCGAGGATGCGGCGCAGCAGGCCAGGACACTCGGGGTGTCGCTGAGTTCGATTTCCATCGAGAACATGTTTGCCGCCACTCTCGATGCGCTCAAGGAAGAATTTGCCGGACGCGCGCCCGATGCCACCGAGGAGAACATCCAGGCGCGATGCCGGGGCGTGCTGCTGATGGCGATCTCGAACAAGACCGGCCGCATGCTGCTGACGACGGGCAATAAGAGCGAGATGGCGGTGGGCTATGCGACGCTCTACGGGGACATGGCCGGCGGCTTCGCGCCCATCAAGGATTGCAGCAAGCAGCTGGTGTATCGCCTGGCGCGCTACCGCAATACGGTCTCACCCGCGATACCCGAACGCGTCATCACGCGTGAACCCACCGCGGAACTGCGGCCGGATCAAAAAGACACCGACTCGTTGCCGCCATACGAGATTCTCGATCCCATCCTGGAGGCGTTCATCGAGGATGATCTGTCGGTTGAGGAGATCTGCGAGCGGGGATTCGACCGGGCCGTGGTTGCGCGCGTTCTCGACATGGTCAAACGCGCGGAATACAAACGGCGGCAGGCGCCACCGGGGGTGCGCGTCAGCGCACGAGCCTTCGGCCGCGACTGGCGCTATCCGATCACCAACGGCTACCGGCGCTAGACCGGTTCAGCCCGTATCGCGCCAGAAAACCCACCAGTGGTGGGTTGACGATACCGCACCGCGGGGGCTCCCGGTGTAGTTGGCCGCGTAAACGCGCTGCACATTGGCGGCCAGGTCCGTGAAGCCGAGTTTCTGATAGCACTCGAGCAGCAGCGCCACGGCGGTGCGCTCGGCCGGGGCACCGTCGTACTGGTCGATGACGCCCTGTGCGCGCTGTGCTGCCGCCAGGTAGGCGCCGCGTTTGACGTAGTAGCGGGCCACGTTTACTTCGTATTCGGCCAGGCGATTGCGCAGGTATACCAGGCGCTTGAGCGCATCCTGCGCATAGTCGCTCTTGGGAAACTGCGTCACCACGGTGTTGAAGGCCGCGATGGATTTCAATGCCGAGGCGGGAGGCCGCCGCGCCATATCGACGCCGAACCAGCGCTCGATCGCATACGGGGTGCGCTCGAAGTCGATCATGCCCTTCATGTACCAGGCGTAATCGATGCGCGGATGCGTCGGATTCTCGCGCAGGAACTGATCCGCAGCGTCGGTTGCCGACTCCTTTTCGCCTTTGCGGTAGTAGACGTAGATCAGATCCAGTCGCGCCTGGCGGGCTTCGTCGGTAAAGGGGAAGCGGGAGGTCAGTGCCTCGTACTGCTTGATGGCATACTCGAAGTCGTTGTTGTTCATCGCCTTGTGGGCATTGGCGTACAGCGACTGCGCCGTGGCCTTCTTGAGATTCTTGGCCTGGCGGCTGTGGCAGCCGCCCAGCAGCGCCAACATGGCGAGCAGCAGTACCGCCCACAGACGTGCGGTGCTCAAGGGGGCGGGCGCGGTGTTGGCGATGGAACTCAAGGATCGGACCCCGGTGGAAAGTGCGCGAGTATAGCTGACCCTACCTGTGGCCCCGGAGTTCCAGATCCACGAGCTAGACCTGCCCCCGGCTTCGGCCGGCATGCGCCTCGATCAGGCGTTGGCCGCCGCGCTTCCCCAGTATTCCAGGGCACGGCTGCAGCGCTGGATCCGCTCCGGGGCGGTCAGCATCGACGGCCACACGGTGCGGCCCCGCGACCGCGTCCGGGGCGGCGAGCGACTCGTGGTGCGGGCGGAATTTCCCATCGAAACCAGCGTGGCGGCCGAGGCCTTCCCGCTGGACATCGTCCACGAAGATGCGGCCCTGCTGGTGCTCAACAAGCCCCCGGGTCTCGTGGTCCACCCAGGCGCCGGCAACCGCGAGCACACCCTGCAGAACGCGCTGCTGGCCTACGATTCGAGTCTCGCGCGCGTGCCGCGCGCCGGGCTGGTACACCGGCTCGACAAGGACACCAGCGGTCTGCTGATGGTGGCGCGCACGCCAGAGTCTCATACGCGCCTGGTGGCGGCGCTGGCTGCGCGCGAGGTGGGCCGCGAATACCTGGCGCTGTGCGCCGGGGTGCCGACTGGGGGTGGCCGGATCGAGGAGCCGATCGGCCGCCATCGTAGCGCGCGCACGCGCATGGCGGTCAGAAGCGACGGCCGCGAGGCGGTGACGCACTATCGGATCGAGGAGCGGCTGGGCGCCTTTACCTTGCTGCGCGTGCAGCTGGAGACCGGGCGTACCCACCAGATCCGGGTGCACCTGGCGCATGTGGGTCTGCCGGTCATCGGCGATCCGGTCTATGGCGGGCGTATGCGGCAGCCGGCCGGTGCCTCCACGGCCGTGAGGGCTGCGCTGCAGTCATTTCGGCGGCAGGCCCTGCATGCACAGCGCCTGCGGCTCAAGCACCCCGTGAACCGCCGGGCACTGAACTTCGAAGCGCCGCCACCACCGGATTTGCAGGCCTTGTTGCAGTTGCTGCGCGCGGAAGATCGATCGTGAGCCCCAACACGATCTCACCGCAGTGGCCCGCCGTCGCGGGCGTGCGCGCGCTGTTCACGCTGCGCAGCGCCGGCGCGAGCCGCGCCCCTTATGAGTCATTCAACCTCGGTGCACACGTCGGCGACGATCCCGGGGCGGTGAGGCAGAACCGGCGACAGTTGTGCGCGGCACACGAGTTGCCGCAGGAGCCGCTATGGCTTGAGCAAGTCCACGGAACGCAGGTTGTGGACGCCGATCACGTGCGGCTGGCGGGCGCGGTGCAGGGGCCGCCGCGGGGCGATGCGGCGGTCAGCCGGCAGCCCGGCGCCGTGCTCGGCGTGTTGGTGGCCGACTGTCTGCCGGTGCTGCTCGCGGCCTGCGATGGCAGCGCCGTGGCCGTGGCCCACGCGGGCTGGCGCGGCCTCGCGGCCGGTGTGCTGGAGGCGACCGCGGCGGCCCTGGCCGGCCATGGCCCGCTGCAGGCCTGGCTCGGCCCTGCGATCTCCCGTCGCCACTTCGAGGTGGGCCCGGAAGTGCGCGAGGCCTTTATGGCGCACGAACCCGCTGCCGCGACGGCCTTTACCGCCAACTCCCGCGGGCGCTGGCAATGCGACCTTTCGGCACTGGCGCGGGCGCGTCTGATGGCCGCCGGTGTCAGTTCGGTCTATGCCGATACCGGCTGCACCTATGATGAACCGCAGCGCTTCTATTCGTACCGCCGCGACGGCAGCACGGGACGCATGGCGGCCTTGATCTGGCTGGAAGCGGCGCAATGCTAGAGTCCCGGTGATGCTGGCCTGGATTCTGTTGGCGACTTTCTTCGGTGGCGCGCTGAGCGCGGCGCTGGCGAGTCTTTTCCTGCTGCTGCCGGAATCGCGCCGAACCTGGCTGCTGCCGCACCTGATCAGCTTCGCCACCGGCGCCATGCTTGCCGCAGCGCTCATTGGCCTGCTGCCGGAGGCCATCGAGAGCGTCGGTCCGCAGCGCATTCAGGCGATCGGGACCGCGGTGCTGGCCGGTATCGCCCTGTTCTTCGTGCTCGAGAAGTTCGTGCTGTGGCGCCATTGTCATGCGGAGACCTGCGAGACCCATTCGCCGCATGAAAGCCACCGGGATCGCGCCGCCGGCTGGATCGTCCTGTTCGGTGACGGCGTGCATAACGCCTTCGACGGCGTGCTGATTGCCGCGGCATTTCTGACCGACACGAAACTCGGACTGGTGACGACGCTGGCCATCACGGCCCACGAGATTCCGCAGGAATTGGGCGATCTGGCCGTGTTGCTGCACGCGGGCATGAGTCCGACACGGGCGCTCTGGTTCAACGCCGCCAGCAGCCTCACGTCCATCATCGGCGGGCTGCTGGGCTATGTCGCGTTGCGCAGCACGCTCGATGTGCTGCCATATGCGATTTCAGTCGCGGCGGCATCGCTGATCTACGTAGCCGTGGCCGATCTGATCCCCAGCCTGCACCGCCGCGTGGATGCGCGGGCGGGGGTGACGCAGGTTCTGCTGATCGGCTGCGGCGTCGCGGTAATCGCGGCGGCGGAGCGGTGGCTGGCTTGAAATCGACCGCTCCGCCCCCCAAAGATGGTGCAAAGCACACAGCTCGATCGCAGGTGACGCCCCATGCGTATGGACAAACTGACAAGTCGTTTTCAATCGGCACTGGCTGATGCACAGTCGCTGGCCGTAGGCCGCGACAATCAATTCATCGAGCCAGCGCATCTGCTGCTGGCCATGATCGATGCCGAAGGCAGCGGGGTACGGCCTCTATTGCTCAAGGCCGGTGTGGATGCTGGGAAGCTGCGCACCGCACTGAGCGCGATATTGGACGGGTTGCCGAAGGTCGAAGGCACCGGCGGCGATGTGCAGGTTTCGAACGACCTGGGTCGGCTGCTGAACGTCACCGACAAGCTCGCGCAGAAGCGCGGGGATCAATTCATTTCCAGTGAACTGTTCGTACTGGCGGCCTTCGAGGACCGGGGTGCGGTGGCCAAGGCACTCAAGGACGCGCGCGCCACGCGCGCCGCGCTCGAGAAGGCGATTGATGAGGTACGCGGTGGAGAGAAGGTTGACGACGCAGCGGCCGAGGAGAACCGGCAGGCGCTTGAGAAGTACACCGTCGATCTGACCGCGCGGGCGCGCAGCGGCAAGCTCGATCCTGTGATCGGGCGCGACGATGAGATTCGCCGCACGGTGCAGGTATTGCAGCGGCGAACCAAGAACAACCCGGTACTCATCGGCGAACCGGGCGTCGGCAAGACCGCCATCGTCGAGGGGCTCGCGCAGCGCATCGTCAATGGCGAGGTGCCCGAGGGCCTCAAGAACAAGCGCATCCTGGCGCTCGACATGGGTTCGCTGATCGCCGGCGCGAAGTTCCGCGGCGAGTTCGAGGAGCGCCTCAAGAGCGTGCTCAAGGATCTGGCCAAACAGGAAGGCCAGGTGATCCTGTTCATCGATGAACTGCACACCATGGTGGGCGCCGGGCGCGCCGAGGGTTCGATGGACGCCGGCAATATGCTCAAGCCCGCCTTGGCGCGCGGCGAGCTGCATTGCGTGGGCGCCACCACGCTGGATGAGTATCGCAAGTACATTGAGAAGGACGCTGCACTCGAACGACGCTTCCAGACCGTACTGGTGGATGAGCCATCGGTCGAGGACACGATCGCGATCCTGCGCGGCCTCAAGGAGCGCTATGAAGTGCACCACAAAGTCGAGATCACCGATCCGGCCATCGTGGCGGCCGCCACGCTCTCGCATCGTTACATCACCAATCGCCAGCTTCCCGACAAGGCCATCGATCTGATCGACGAGGCAGCCGCGCGCATCCGCATGGAGATCGACTCCAAGCCCGAGGTGCTTGACCGGCTCGAGCGACGGATCATTCAGCTCAAGATCGAACAGGAGGCGCTCAAGAAAGAGGAGGATCAGGCCTCACGCGCGCGCCTGACCACGCTGCGCGACACGCTCTCGGGGCTCGAGAAGGAATACGCCGACCTCGAAGAAGTCTGGAAGGCCGAGAAGGCATCGCTGCAGGGCGCGGCGCAGATCAAGGAAGCACTGGAACGGACGCGGCTCGATCTGGAGCAGGCGCGGCGCGCGAGCGATCTGGCGCGCATGGCGGAATTGCAGTACGGCAAGATTCCCGAACTGGAAAAGCAGCTGGCGCAAGCCCAGCGCGCCGAACAGACGACGCCGCAGCTGGTGCGCAACAACGTCACCGAGGAGGAGATCGCCACCGTGGTGTCGAAGTGGACCGGAATACCGGTGTCCAAGATGCTCGAGGGCGAGAAAGACAAGCTGCTGCGTATGGAAGAGGCGCTCGAGAAGCGCGTGGTGGGGCAGGATGAGGCGGTCCGCATCGTCTCCAACGCCATCCGCCGCGCGCGCGCCGGACTGGCCGATCCACGCCGTCCGAACGGCTCGTTCCTGTTCCTGGGGCCGACGGGCGTTGGCAAGACCGAACTCTGCAAGGCCCTGGCGGAGTTTCTGTTCGACACCGAAGAGGCCATGGTCCGGATCGACATGTCCGAATTCATGGAGAAGCACTCGGTGGCGCGGTTGATTGGCGCCCCGCCGGGCTATGTCGGCTACGAGGAGGGCGGCTACCTGACCGAAGCCATCCGTCGTCGCCCCTATGCCGTGCTGCTGCTCGATGAAGTCGAAAAAGCACACCAGGACGTATTCAACGTACTGTTGCAAGTGCTCGATGACGGCCGGTTGACCGACGGCCAGGGCCGCACGGTGGACTTTCGCAATACCGTGATCATCATGACCTCGAATCTCGGTTCGCAGGCCATCCAGGAGCTTGCCGGCGAAGGTAACTATCAGCGCATGAAGAATGCGGTCATGGAGTCGGTGCAGCAGCATTTCCGGCCCGAGTTCATCAACCGCGTCGATGACATCGTCGTGTTCCACCCGCTGGGCACCGAACAGATCCGTGCGATCGTCGAGATCCAGATCGACTACCTGCGCCGGCGACTGCTCGAACGTGACATGGAACTCGAGCTGGATGACAAGGCGCGCGATCTGATCGGCGAGGCGGGCTTCGATCCGGTGTACGGTGCACGGCCGCTCAGGCGCGCCATTCAGCAGCAGATCGAAAATCCGCTGGCACAACGAATCCTTCGCAACGAGCTGGTGCCCGGGGATCGGGTGAGAGTTACCGTGCGCGGTTCGGAGCTGGTCTTCGACAAGAAACGGCGGATGCGCGCGGTCGGTTCCTGACCGCGCAAGCTGCGGCTGCTAACTGCGGCTGCTAAGCTGGTGGCGGGAGGTGACATGCAAGATCTCAAGCGCCACATTGTCGACGTACCGGACTTTCCGCGCGCGGGCATTCTATTCCGTGATTTCACGCCGCTGCTGCGGACGCAATTCGCGGCCACACTGGATGCACTCGACGCCTTGTTCGAGGAACCAGAGTGGCATGCGACCGATGCAATCGCCGGCATCGAGTCGCGCGGCTTTATCCTGGCGGCGGGTTTGGCGGCGCGGCGCGGCAAGGGATTCGTGGCAATCCGCAAGGCCGGCAAGCTGCCGCCGCCGGTCGAAGCGGTGGACTATGCGCTCGAATACGGCAGCGGCGTGCTGGAACTGCAGCGGGGCACCGGCCGCCTGCTGCTGATCGATGATGTGGTGGCGACCGGGGGCACCATGGATGCCGCCGCGCGCCTGGCGCGTGCCGCGGGCTATGAAGTAGGTGGATTTGCGGCGCTGATCGACCTGCGCCTCGCCGGCGAATTCAAGCGCGGCGACATGTCGCTGCGGGCCGTCATTCGCTATGACTGAGCGTCCCGCGACGCTCGTCGTGATGGCGCTTGAGCTGGAGGGGCAGGGTCTGTTCGAACGCGCCGGCGTGCCCGTGCTGTACACCGGGCTTGGCAAGGTGAATGCCGCGCTGGCGCTGATGCGGGCACTTCGGGATCGCCGCCACCAGGGCCTGGCGATGCCCCTGGTTCTTAACTTCGGCACCGCGGGCAGCCACATTCTCAGAACCGGAAGCCTGGTGGCTTGCCGACAGTTCGTGCAGCGGGACATGGATGTCAGTGGCATCGGCTACCCGCTGGGGGTGACTCCCTTTGAGGAGATCCCCGCCCGGATCGAATTTCCAGCCGTGTTCGAGGAGCTGCCACCGGCCTTGTGCGGCAGTGGCGACTCCTTTCAGACGGGGGTGGCCAAACTGCATTGTGAGGTGATCGATATGGAGGCCTATGCACTGGCAAAGGTCTGCCATCTGGAGAGCGCTGGATTCGGCTGCGCCAAGTATGTTACCGACGGGGCTGACGGCTCGGCGGCCGAGGACTGGCAACGCAACCTGCCGCGTGCGGCCACAGCCTTCTGGCAGCTATACCAGCGTCACTGCCGTCTATAATCGTCGGTTCATCCCCTAATCGCAGCAGCCAGAGCCATGCCGATCTACGAATACGAATGCAGCCAATGCCGCTATTACCTCGAGGTCATGCAGAAGATCAGCGACGCGAAACTCAGGAAATGCCCCTCCTGCGGGAAGAATGCCCTGCAAAAGCTGATCTCGGCGCCCGTGTTTCGGCTCAAGGGATCCGGCTGGTACGAGACCGACTTCAAGTCCGACCAGGAGCGCAAGCGCAATCTGGCAGGCGCTGAGAAGGATGAGGCGCCTGCGGACCCAAAGGGCGCCAAGGACGGTAAGGATGGTAAGGAAGCCAAGGACAGCAAGGACTCCCCCGATTCCAAGGGCGCCGCTGACGGCAAGGACGCCAAGGGCGGCGGGAGCGATTCTGCTGGTGATGCCAAATCCTCCAGCAGCGATGCGAAGGGCGAATCCGCCGCTGCCGACAAGGGGCGAAAAAAGGCCGACAAGACACCGGAGCGCGCACCGTCACGAGGCGGCCGCAGTGCCAAGAAGGCACCCAAGCGCGCTGCCGCCAAATCGAAGAGCAACCGCAAGCGGGGACGACGTTGACCGGAGATGTCGTCAAGTTGATCCTGCGCCGCTACCTGATAGCAGGTCTGCTGGTGTGGTTGCCGATCATCGCCACAGTGCTGGTGGTGCGCTTCATCCTGGATCTGATGGATCAGTTGCTGCCGCGTCCGCTGCGCCCGGAGGTAATGCTCGGGGTGCACATTCCGGGGCTGGGCGCGTTGCTGGCGTTGCTGATCCTGCTGGCGACGGGTCTGCTGGTCACGAACATCATCGGACGCAGCCTGGTACGCGCCTGGGAAGACTTGATGAACCGCATCCCGTTCATCCGCGCGGTCTACGGCGGGGTAAAGAGCTTCTCGACCACGATCCTGTCGAACTCGGGTAACTCGTTCAAGAAGGTTCTGCTGATCGAATATCCGCGTGCGGGCGCCTGGAGCGTGGGTTTTCAGACCGCCTCCGACTTGCGCCTCTCAAGCGTCCAGGGGGATGAACCGAACGTCTGCGTATTCATTCCGACCACGCCCAACCCGACGTCCGGTTTCATCGTGCTGGTGCCGCGCTCGCAGGCGATCGAACTTGACATCAGCATTGATGCGGCCATGAAAATGATCGTGACGTTGGGTGTGGTCGTTCCAACCGCCACGGGCAGCATGCGCGCGCTCAAAGTCGACGGCGAGCCGGAGCGCCCGCCGGCGCCGGCACCCTGACACGTTTCCGACGACGATTCCATTCCACGAAGAAGCCATGCGAAGCCACTATTGCGGACAGGTCAATGAGAAGCTGGTATCCCAGAGTGTCAGTGTTGCGGGCTGGGTGCACCGGCGACGCGATCACGGCGGGGTGATATTTGTCGATCTGCGTGACCGCGAAGGTCTGGTGCAGATCGTGTTCAATCCGAGCGCCAGGGCGGTATTCGAAGTCGCCGAAAAATTGCGGCATGAATTCGTCGTACGTGTGCAAGGGCTGGTACGCGAACGCCCCGAGGGAACTGTCAACGCCAATCTGGCCTCGGGCCGCATTGAGATCGTGGCCTCGGAGCTCGAGCTGCTGAATCGGTCTGATCCGCTGCCGTTCCAGCTCGATGAGACCGTCAACGAAGAAGTGCGGCTGCGTTACCGATACATCGACCTGCGGCGCGAGGTGATGAGCCAGCGCCTGCGGCAGCGCCATCGCATCACGCGTTCGATGCGTGGGTTTCTGGATGCACACGGGTTCGTCGATATCGAGACGCCGATGCTGACCAAGGCGACTCCCGAGGGCGCGCGGGATTACCTGGTGCCGAGCCGGACACATCCCGGCAAATTCTTTGCATTGCCGCAGTCGCCGCAGATCTTCAAGCAACTGCTGATGATGGCCGGTATGGATCGCTACTACCAGATCGTGCGCTGCTTTCGCGACGAGGATTTGCGGGCCGATCGTCAGCCGGAATTCACGCAGCTCGATGTCGAAACTTCGTTTCTGGCGCAGGACCAGATCATGCAGCTCATGGAGGAGCTGGTGCGCACGCTGTTTGCCGAAGTGCTCGGCGTGCAGCTGCCGTCGCCGTTTCCCCGCATCAGCTATCACGAGGCGATGCGCCGCTTCGGGTCGGACAAGCCAGATCTGCGCGTGCAGCTTGAACTGGTCGATGTGGCGGATCTGGTGAGCGGCTGCGATTTCAAGGTGTTCGCCGCGCCCGCGCAGGATCCCGGCGGTCGTGTGGCGGCCTTGCGCGTGCCTGATGGCGGCGCGCTCACCCGCAAGGAGATCGACGAGTACACTGCTTTCGTGGCGCGCTACGGTGCCAGGGGCCTCGCGTATATCAAAGTGAATCAACGGGCACGCGGACGCGAAGGCCTGCAGTCCCCGATCGTCAAGTTTCTCGACGATGCCGCGATCGAGGGCATTCTCGCGCGCTGCGGCGCCGCCGATAACGATTTGATCTTCTTTGGCGCCGACAAGTCCAAGGTCGTCAGCGACGCCCTGGGAGCGTTGCGGCTGAAGGTGGCGCAGGATCGCGGGCTTTCCCGCCCCGGCTGGCAGCCGCTCTGGGTGGTTGATTTCCCCATGTTCGAGTGGGATGCGGACGGCAAACGCTGGGCCGCCATGCATCACCCGTTTACCTCGCCGCGCAACGATGATCCGGAGGCCCTGCGCGCGGATCCGGGGCGTGCGCTGGCACGTGCCTACGACATGGTGCTCAACGGTTCGGAGATCGGCGGCGGTTCGGTAAGAATTTTCCGCGAAGAGATGCAATCGGCGGTGTTCGGCCTGCTTGGCATCAGCGCCGAGGAGGCACGGCTCAAGTTCGGCTTCCTGCTCGATGCGCTTCGGTACGGCTGCCCGCCGCACGGCGGTATCGCCTTCGGTCTCGATCGCCTCGCGATGCTAATGGCAGGCGCCGACAGCATTCGCGAGGTCATCGCATTTCCCAAGACGCAGACCGCGGCCGATCCGCTGACTGACGCCCCGACCGAAGTCAGTGAGGCGCAGTTGCGCGAGCTGCACATCCGCGTGCGCACACCCCCGCCGAGCAGCTGATACGGCGTCGCGTTGGGCGCTGAATCCGCCGCCGTCGTCTACGTGCACGGGCTGTGGATGCCTGGCTTCGAAGGCGCCCTGTTGCGACGGCGCCTGCGCACGCAGCGCGGATTCAGCACTTACGGGTATGGCTACCATTCCGTGCGGGATCCGATGCCTGCGCTCATCGCCGGGCTGCGCCAGCTCATCGCGCGGATCGATGCGCCGCAGGTGCACCTGCTGGGCCATAGCCTCGGGGGTCTCGTCGTGATGCGCTTTCTGCAGCGCTACGCCATGGCGCAGCCGGGACGCGTGGTATTTCTCGGCACGCCTTGCGCAGGATCGAGCGTCGCGCGGCGTCTTGCCCGCTGGAAAGTGGGTCAGACAATGCTCGGCCCGGTGGCCTGCAAGGAACTGCTGCAAGCGGGTTCGCCCCGCTGGGATCAGCGGCGGGAGCTGGGCATCATCGCCGGTACGCGGCCGGTTGGCCTTGGCCAATTACTGCTAACATTCCCCGACGCCAATGACGGTACCGTGGCGGTCTCGGAGACCGAGTTGCCGGGCGCCAAGAGCCGGCTGTGCCTGCCGGTCACCCATTCAGGAATGCTGTTGTCGGCGCGGGTGGCACAGGAAGCAGGGAGTTTCCTCCAGCATGGACGATTCGGAGCATAAATCGGCGGCGCGCTCGGGTTTGATGCGACTGCGTTCGCACGCCCGACTGCTCATCATCATCGCAGCGCTGCTGCTGCTCTACACCCTGGGTGGATTTCTGCTCGTCCCGCACGTGGCACGCAACGCCATCGTCAGCTACGTGCAGAAGAACATGGGCGGGCGGCACGCATCGATCGGTGAGCTGAAGTTCAATCCCTTCACATTCACGGTCGAGATCCACCAGTTCGCGCTCAGCGAGGCGAACGACAGTCCGATCGCGAGTTTCGATCTGCTACGTGTGGGCGCCTCGCTGACCGCCTCGCTGGTACACCGGGCCTGGACGCTCAGCGAAGTGCGGCTCGAGCAGCCACAGGTGCATGCGCTCATCGATCGCGATGGCACGCTGAATCTTGCGAAACTGGCACCGGCCACTGAGAAGCCCGGGAAACCTGCGAAACCGGAGACCGACAAATCGCTGCCCGCGCTGCGCATCACTTCACTGGGCGTCCACGGCGGCAGTGTGCAGTTCGAGGATCGCAGCCGCGCCGAGCCCTTCTCGGCGACGTTGCGACCGATCGAGTTCGACCTGACGGACTTCCGGACTGCGCCTGATTTCGAAAACAAATACCGCTTCAGCGCGCAGAGCGCGGCGGGCGAGCGGCTGGACTGGGCCGGTCAGTTCACACTGCAGCCGCTCGGTTCGACCGGCGAGTTCACCATCGCGCAGTTGAAAGCGCTGACCATTGCCAACTATCTGCAAAACGCGCTGCCGTTCGAGCTCGTCGGCGGCAGTCTCGATATCCAGGGCAGTTATCAGTTCACCGCTACGCCGGCCACGGAGTTGTCGCTCACCTTGCCCAGCATCAAGGTGCACTCGTTGGGGATCAATCCAGCCGCGCCGGCTGAGCCCGCCGCAGCTGTTGCCGGGGCGACGCCGTGGGTCTCGTTGCCCGAACTCGACGTGAATGACACGCGCCTGTCCCTGTCGGACCGGCGCGTGACGGTTGGTCAGATCCTGCTGCAACGGGCGGCGATCCAGGTATGGCGAAATGCCGATGGCAGCCTCAATCTGCAGCAATTGGCGGGCGCCTCAAAAGCTGCGACGGGCACACCGCAGTCCGAGCCCACCCCTGCAGCGAGCGCCTCGCCCGCAGCGGCGGCCTGGAATATCTCGCTGGAGAAGCTCGAACTGCAGGATGCGAACATCACGGTCGAGGATCGCAGCGTCCAGCCTGTTTTCAAGACGCAACTGGGCGCGATCGGGTTGACGGTCGAGAACTATTCGAGCGCTGGCACAGCTCCGCTGAACTTAGACCTGCACATGCATATAGGCCAGGGCGGCCAACTGCAGACTCAGGGCACCGTGATGCTCTCGTCAATGAATTCGGCGCTCGACCTGACGCTCACGAGCCTGGATCTGCCGGCGCTTCAACCCTACGTGGCGCAGGCGACCGATCTGACGATCTATCGCGGCAAGCTCGGCGTGAAGGGTCACATCGTCTACGCGGGCGCACCGGCACACGGGCAGCCCAAGTTGCAGCTGGCGCTCGGCATCAACGTGGCCGATCTGGCAACCCGCGACAATGTTCTCAATGAGGACCTGGTCAGCTGGCACTCGCTGCAGATCGATGGCATGCGCTATCAATTGGCGCCCGATGCGCTGCGCATAGAGCGCATCACCATTGGCGCCCCGTACGGCCGCGTGGTCATCGGCCCCAAGGGCGGCCTGAACGTGGCGCAGATCCTGCGTCCCGCGCGCACGCAGGGCGCATCGGGGGACGCCACGGTCGCCGCCGCCGCATTGCCGGCCGCGAAGGGCAATGCACGTAAGTCGAAGGCCGGGTCATCGCCGCCAAAGGTGGCGGTCGCCGCGCCGCCGAAGCAGCCGGGCATGCCGATGAGCATTGCGCGGATCGATATCCAGGACGGGGTGGCTGATTTCACCGACCATTCCGTGGAACCGACCTTTTCGACTGCCATCTACGGACTCAAGGGATCGATCGTCGGTCTGTCCTCGGATCCCGCCTCGCGTGCGACCGTCTCGCTGGATGGCAGTGTCGACCGCTACGCGCCGGTATCGATCAAGGGCAAGGTGAACGTGCTTTCCGCGGCCACGTTCACCGACATTGCCATGAGCTTCAGCAATATCGAGCTGCCGACGTTCAATCCCTACTCCGGAAAATTCGCGGGCTACAACATCGAGCAGGGAAAACTCACGACGACGATGGAATATCACGTCGAGAACCGGAAGCTCGACGCCAAGCATCACATCGTGATCGATCAGCTCGAATTCGGAGCGGCCACCGAGAGTAAGCAGGCGGTGCCGCTGCCGATCAAGCTTGCGGTATCGCTGCTCAAGGATCGAAATGGCGTTATCGATCTTGAGTTGCCGGTCGGCGGCAGCCTCGATGACCCGACGTTTCGTATCGGTCCGATCATCTGGAAAGTGTTCGTCAACCTGATCGAGAAGGTCGTCACGGCACCGTTTGCCGCACTGGGCAAGCTGTTTGGCGGTGGGCCGGAACTCTCGTACATCGATTTCCCAGCCGGAGCCTCCGCGCTTGGCCCCGATCAGACACAGAAACTCTCGCAACTGGCGAACGCACTGGTAGAGCGGCCGCAGTTGAAGCTCGATGTGCCGCTGCACACGCAGGCGGACGATGACGATGCCGCGCTCGGGCGTGCCGCGCTCAACCAGGCGCTACAGGCCGCCGATGCCTTGGGCGCCGCGGCCGCGCGGCCGCGATCGTCGAAGACCAAGGGCGCTGCAAGCGCCGCGGGCAGCAGTTCCGCCGCCATTGCCAGCGGTGAAACGACCGGCGCTCCGGCTGCGGCGCGACTGCCGGCTCTGGTGGCGCTGTATCGCACGCAGTTCAAGAGCGATCCGGACTACCCACCCGAGACCAAGGGCGGCGCCGATCCGGATGCCGACAAGCTGGCGTGGCTACAACAACAGCTGCTGCCGCAGTTCGCTCCTTCACAGGCCGAGCGGGATGCGCTCGGTTTGGCGCGGGCGCAGGCAGTTCTGTCGGCCGTGCTGGCGAACGCCGATCTCAAATCCGACCGGGTGTTTCTCGTGAATCAGGTCTCAGGCGGCGGCCGCGACGGCAAGGTCCGCATGGAGCTGAAGCTCGAATAGACGCTCACTCACGCGCCTGTCGATGCAGATCGTAGATCAGTTCGAGTGCCGCGCGCGGCGTGAGCACATCCGGATCGAGCGCCACCAGCCGTTCGAGCAAATCGCGCGCGCGCGGATCCAGTGGGGTCGCTATCGTCGGCGCTGCGGCGAAGGGCAGCTCGGCTTGCGGTGAAATTGCCTGTCCCGCATGCGCACTACGTGCCTCCAGCAGCGCGAGCGTGCGGCGCGCCGCCGCGATGATCTCGCGCGGCACACCGGCGAGCTGCGCCACCTGCAGGCCGTAGCTACGACTGGCGGGTCCTTCCCTGACGGCGTGCAGGAAGACCAGCGAGTCGCCGTGTTCGGTGGCATCCAGGTGTACGTTGGCGCAGCCTTCGATTTCCTCCGCCAATGCCGTCAGCTCAAAGTAGTGTGTCGCGAACAGCGTGAGCGCGCGCACTCGCGTCGCGATGAATTCCGCGATCGTGCGGGCGAGCGAGAGACCGTCGAAGGTACTGGTGCCGCGCCCCATCTCGTCCATCAGTACCAGGCTCTGCGCGCTGGCGTTGTGCAGGATGTTGGCGGTCTCGGTCATTTCGACCATGAAAGTCGAGCGGCCGCCGGCCAGATCGTCGGCCGCGCCGATGCGCGTGAAGATCCGATCGATCGGCCCGATCTCGGCGCGTGCGGCCGGAACGAAGCTGCCCAGGTGCGCCAGCACGACGATGAGCGCGACCTGGCGCATGTAGGTGGATTTGCCGCCCATGTTCGGCCCCGTGATGATCAGCATGCGGCGCCCGGCGTGCAGCGAGAGATCGTTGGGCACGAAGGGTGTTTTCAGGAAACGCTCGACCACGGGATGCCGTCCGCCCTCGATCAGCAGCCGGGTCTCATCGATCAGCGTCGGCTGGCTCCAGCCGAGAGAGCTGGCGCGTTCGGCCAGGGCTGCCAGCGCGTCAACCAGCGCGATCGCGGCTGCGGTGCGTTGCAGTGCCGCCAGTGCCTCGGTGAGGGTGGTGAGCAGCGCGTCATACAGCTCTTTTTCGCGCGCGAGGGCGCGCTCGCGCGCGCCCAGCACCTGGTCTTCGAACTGCTTGAGTTCGGGGGTGATGAAGCGTTCCGCGGACTTGACGGTCTGTCGTCGCAGGTAGTCGGTGGGTACTCGATCGGCCTGCGCGCGGCCGACCTCGATGAAGAAGCCCTGCACGCGGTTGTAACCCAGCTTGAGACTGGGGATACCGCTGCGCTCGCGCTCGCGCTGCTCCAGTTCCGCCAGGAAGCCCTCGGTGTTGCCTGCAATGGCTCGCAGGCGATCGAGATCCTCGTCGTGGCCGGGCGCGATCACGCCGCCGTCGCGCAGGAAATGTGCCGGTTCGGGATCGATCGCAGCTTGCAGCAGAGCGTGCTGTTCGGCGTGATCATCGATATCGCCGAGCAACCGCCCGAGCAGCGGCGAATCGAATGGCGCGAGCGCGCGGCGCAGGGCGGGCAGGGCGCTCAGCGACGTCCGCAGTTGTACCAGATCCCGCGGCCGCGCCGTGCGCAGCGCGATGCGTGCCTGGATACGTTCAAGGTCGCCGACGGAGCGCAATTCCTGTCGTACCGACTCGAAGCCGCGTGATTCGACCAGCGTCTCGACGGCATGATATCGCTCGCGCAGTTGCGGGTGTGAGCGAAGAGGGCGTGCCAGGGCGCGTCGCAGCGCGCGCGAACCCATGGCCGTCACGGTGGCATCGATCACTGCGAACAGCGTGGCATTTTCATTGCCGGTCAAGCTGGCATCGAGCTCGAGGTTGCGGCGTGTGGCCGCGTCCAGCGCCAGCGCATCTGAGCGCTCCTCGACCTGCAAAGCCCGGATATGCGGCAACGCCGATCGTTGCGTGTCGCGCACGTATTGCAGCAGTGCCCCCGCGGCTCGCAGGGCCAGCGGCAGCTCGTCCACCCCGAATCCACGAAGATCGAGTGCGCCGAGCTGGTCGGTCAGCAGCCGCGATGCGGTGGCAAGTTCGAAATGCCAGGGCGCGCGCGCGCGAACGACGCTGCCGTTGCGGACCAACGGCGCCAGTTCAAGCTCCTGCGACTCGGCGAGCAATAGCTCGGCAGGGCGTAGCCGTTCCAGTTCCGCCTGGAGAGTCTCCGCGCCGTCCAGCTCCGCCACGCTGAAGCGACCTGAAGCCAGATCCAGCCAGGCGAGTCCGAATTGCGTGTTCGAATGCCTGGACGCGCCAGCTTTTGTGCCGGACTGCCATAGCGAGGCAAGCAGCGTCTCACGGCGCTGCTCGAGCAGCGCGTCATCGGTGACGGTGCCGGGCGTGACGATACGAACAACCTGACGTTCCATGGGACCGCGGACCTGTCCCGGCTCACCGAGCTGCTCGCAGATCGCCACGGATTCTCCGCGTCGCACCAGCCGGGCCAGGTAGTTTTCCATGCTGTGCACGGGCACTCCGGCCATGGGAGTATTTTCGCCGCCGGACTGTCCACGCGACGTGAGTGCAATGTCGAGGATGGAAGCGGCGCGTCGCGCATCGTCGTAGAACATTTCGTAGAAATCGCCCATGCGATAGAACAGCAGCTCGCCTGGATGATCGGCCTTGATGCGCAGGTACTGCTGCATCATGGGCGTGTGAGGTGAGGGATCCGAGCTGGCCATGGATGCGAACACTATAACGATTGCAACGAGTTATTATCAGTCGATGGCATTGAAATTCTCCGAGATGTTTCGGCGCAAAGTGCCGCAGGCAGCAGAGCCTACGCCATCGGCGGAGCTGGAATCACTGCGCGCGATGGCCGCCGGGGCACTGCAGGGCGGTGAGCTGGAGAGAGCCGTTGAGCTCTACGAGGGGCTGATCGGGCGCAAACCCGATGATGCCGAGGCGCACTACAAGCGCGCCAATGCGCTGAACATGCTCGGCCGATTCGAGGCGGCAGTGGCGGGCTATGACCGCGCGGTTGCCCTCAAGCCCGACTACGCGAATGCCTATTGCAACCGCGGCACCGTGCTGGAGCGACTGGGCCGATGGGAGGAGGCACTGGCGAGTTATGAGCGCACGCTGGAACTGAATCCTGCTGATGCCCTG
>Ga0302310_10000388_pt1 | contig 41736 bp, 34 predicted proteins | sample III_Palsa_N1_2_FD_200451 | JGI IMG/M metagenome (GOLD analysis project Ga0302310, IMG submission 200451) | Peat permafrost microbial communities from Stordalen Mire near Abisko, Sweden - III_Palsa_N1_2 | ecosystem: Environmental > Terrestrial > Soil > Palsa > Peat permafrost | place: Sweden...
TGGCCTGTTCGGTAGGATGCGTGCCGGCAATGATGTTGATGTTGTAATGGACGGCCAGACGGCCGAACAATTCCTTGACCTGCGGCGTGTACTGGCTCAGCTTGCGGATCGACTCCACCGGCGACAGTTCGGTGTTCTCGATCGACAGCAGCTGCAGGGTGATCAACTCGGGGAAGGTCACGAAATCGGCGTTGTAATCGGCGGCGATGTCCGTGAAATATTCCACCTGAGTGGCGAATTCTTCGAACGAGGCGATCTTGCGCTGCTGGTATTGCACCGAAGCCACACGCACCGAGTCGGGCATATGCTGCGTCGAGGGAATCGACGGCATGTCCGGATGGTCGAGCAGCTGCGGATTGCGCCAGACCATGTGCACGGCGTAGCCGAGTGAATCGTAGTCGGACGGCGCGTACGCGCGCAGCACGCCGATCGCCTGGAAATCGTTGGATAGCTGAAAGCTCAGCGTCAGGTCGCGGCGCTTGCCTTCGACTACGGCCTGCACGTAAGCCTCGGCCGTGCCGTAGCGCTGCATGCTTTTGGCCAGGCCCGGAATACGTCCACCGAACACGATACCGCGCAGCTTCAGATCCATGCATAGGCGTTTGCGCGCCTGGTACAGCCGCTGACCGATGCGCATGCCGCGGTAATCCGGATGCACCACCACTTCCATGCCGTACAACCAGTCGCCGTCCTGCTTGTGGCGCGAGCCCATGCCGCCACCGGTGATCTGCATCCAGGTGTGCGGCGCCAGCGCCGTAGCCTCATCGATGCGGAACGTGGCGCAATAGCCGACGACCTTGCCTTCGTACTCGACAACGAACTGGCCTTCGGCGAAATGCGTCTGCTGGGAACGCAGCATTTCCGCCGAATGGCCCCACTCGGCGGTATAGATGCGCGCCGTGAGTTCCACCAGCTGCGGCACGTCCTGTGGCGTGGCAAGGCGAAGCAGGAGTTTGGGGTTGAGTTCGCTAGTTTTCTTGGCCATGGCAGGATTATGCCGCAGGTAAAGTGAAGTGAAGGCGACCACGCCGGTTACACTTTTGACTTGTCGCACCTCAGTATTGAGTCAGGAGAAATACCGTGAGCGAGAAGGCCCTCGTTGGTAACTACCGCGCCGCCAACGTCTGGAGTGCGGATGGCTGGCAAAGCGACGTGATCATCAGCGTGGATGAAGCCGGTGCTTTGTCCCATTCTGGCGCTGCAGCATCACAGCCGCTCGGCCAGTGGGTGCTGCCCGGCATGCCCAACCTTCACTCGCACGCATTCCAGCGTGCGATGGCCGGGCTGGCAGAGCGCCGGGGCGGTGTCAATGCGCTCATCCCTGATCGCACAGGTCAAAAAGCCGTCATTCATGGCGGCACTGCGCAACAGGGCATCGACAGCTTCTGGTCGTGGCGCGAAATCATGTACGGCTTCGCTGCGTCGATCAGCCCGGAAGCGCTGCAGGCGATCGCGGCCCAGCTCTATGTCGAAATGCTCAAGGCCGGCTACACCCAGGTCTGCGAATTCCATTACCTGCATCATCAGCCGGATGGCACGCCCTACGCGCATCCGGAAGCGATGTCGCTGGCGCTGATCGAAGCGGCACGCGAAGTCGGCATCGCGCTGACCTTGCTGCCGGTGCTTTACATGAGCGGTGGTTTCGACGGCCGCGCGTTGGCGTTGCGGCAATGCCGCTTCGGCAACAGCGTGGACAGTTATTTGCGTCTGCTGGAATCGCTGCAGGCGTATGAGAACGACCAAGTGCGCGTTGGCATCGCACTGCATTCGCTGCGCGCCGTTCCGGTGGAAGCCATGCATGAAGTACTTGCCAGCAAGGCGGCGCAACACTGTCCGATCCATATCCACGTGGCCGAGCAGATCGGCGAAGTACAGGACTGCCTCGCCCTGCGCGGCGCACGTCCGGTCGAGTGGTTGTTGGATAACGCTGACGTCGATGAACGCTGGTGTCTGGTTCACGCCACACATCTGACCAATGGCGAAACCACGAGATTGGCCGAGAGCCACGCAGTCGCTGGCCTTTGTCCGACCACCGAAGCGAATCTGGGCGATGGACTATTTCCGCTGGCGGATTATCTCGACGCCGGTGGTCGGCTCGGTATCGGCTCGGATTCGCACATTTCCATCTCGCCGATAGAAGAGCTGCGCTGGCTTGAATACGGCCAGCGGCTGGTCTCGCGTCATCGCAATATCAGCGCGCGTCACCCCGGCGCCAGCGTGGGTGAAACGCTGTGGCGTGCCGCGTTGAGCGGCGGTGCACAGGCGTCAGGATTGCCGATCGGTGAACTGCGCGACGGCGCGCGTGCGGACCTGCTGGTGCTCGACGAAAACTCGCCGCTGCTGGCGGCGCGCGATACGCAGTCCGTCATCGACAGTTTTCTGTTCGCAGGCAACACGCCGCTGGTGCGCGATGTGATGTGCGGCGGCGAATGGGTGGTGCGTGATTTTCGACATCGCGATGAGGAGCGCATTGCAGCGCGCTACAAACACACGGTCAGGGAATTGACAGCGGGCTGACGCGGCAATCTTGCTGACTGCCAGCCAAATGAACGGCCGCCATCCACGCGGCGGTGCCACGTCATCGGTTGCTCGAACGACGGCGTTACGGGTCACACATCCCCAACACGGAGTGTCCCCATGCGTCAATTCATGTCTACCTTGCTGATTACTGCCGCCCTGATGGGCAGCGCCCTTTCACTGTCGGGCTGCATCGTTGCGCCGCCGCGTCCTTACCATCAACGTGTTTGGATAGCGGGTTATTGGGCACCGCAGCACGTCTGGGTGGGTGGCCACTGGGGTTATCGCTGAGTGACCTTCTGAAGTGGAGTGGCGCCAGATCTATCGCTGGCGCCACTCGTTCCGGCTGACTCAACAAATCCAGCAGGCTGAAACTTACTGCGCCTGCGAGGACGTCGGAGCAGCGGTCGTCGACACCGGGTTCTGGGCCTTGAACTGCTGCCACTGTGCCTTGCGTGCCTCCTGCTGCGTCTTCAGTGTGGCGTACTGCGCTTTCTGCTGAGTGGTCAACACGGCATAGATCTGGGCGCGGATCGTAGCCCGCTGCTGCACGCGCTGCGTGGTGGCGGCACCTTCGGCCTGGGCCAGGCTGGCGGCGGCGGCCTGATAGCCAACCTGATCCGGGGTCATGGCCTCAAAGGCTTCGCGCTGCTGATGAAGCGCCTGGCGCTGGGTCTTGTTCTGCGCAAAGCTGGTCTGCACGATCTGCTTGATGCTGGTCTGCTGTGCCGTGGTCAGGTTGAGTTTGCTCAGTGCCATAAACTGGCCATGCCCGTGACCACCGCCGTGGCCGCCGTGCCAGCCGCCAGGGCCTTGCTGAGCGGAGACAGCGAGTGTGGTGAGGGCCATGGCCGACGCCAGGACCAGGCTGAGTGTGAGGCTCTTGCGCATAAGAAATACCTTGGTGGTGGTGGAGAGTTGTTGCGTATATTGGACGACACCCCCGCGTATATGTTCTTTGCCACGAGGTAAAGATGGGTAAAGAGCGTGGTGCTGCGCCCGCTGTAGGGCTTAGCTGTCGCACCGTTTCACTGGCATAAGGCATCCAAGCACCATGTCCCGAATCCTGATTGTTGATGACGACCGAGCTCTGTGCAGCCTGCTGGCCGACTACCTGCAGCGCGAAGGTTTTGAGGTGGATGTTGCGCACGATGGCGCCACCGCGCTGACGCAACTGCATAACCAGGCGCAGCGTCCCGACCTGCTGATACTCGACGTGATGATGCCTGGCCGTGATGGGCTGGATACCCTGCGTGAGCTGCGCCTTCAATATCGGTTGCCGGTGATCATGCTGTCGGCGCGTGGCGAGCCGGTGGATCGCATCGTCGGGCTCGAGCTGGGTGCGGACGATTATCTGTCCAAGCCGTGCCTGCCGCGCGAGCTGCTGGCGCGGGTGCGTGCGCAGCTTCGTCGTAACACGCCGGCCACTGCAGGGGTATTGCAGGTGGGCGTGTTGCGTCTGCTGCCCGGCGAACGTCGCGCGTTCGCTGATGACAACGAACTGTCGCTCACCGGGGCGGAATACATGCTGCTGCAGGCGCTGGCGCAGCGTGCCGGCGAGCTGGTCGAAAAAACCGTGCTCACGCGATTTGCGCTGGGCCGCGAGCTCGAGCGCTTCGACCGCAGCGTGGATGTGCACGTCAGTCGCCTGCGGCACAAGCTGGCCGAGGCTTCGCCGCAGGCACCGCGCATCGACTCCGTGCGCGGCGCCGGCTATGTGCTTGTGGTGGCTACGCCGTGAGTCCGTTCAAGAGCTCGCTGTATCGACGGCTGTTGCTGTGGTTCTGTGTGGGCAACCTGCTGGTGCTGTTTCTCGGTGGCCTGCTGACGCGTGGCTTCATCGACTACACCACAGCCAAGGAAATCGACTGGGTGGCGTTGGCACAGAGTGCCGACGTAGCCTACGAAAGCGGCGGTCCGGATGCGCTGGCCGACTGGTCGATGCAGCAGCGGCACGAAGGCATCATCGAAGTCACCCTTTACGAAAAAGGCCAGCCGCTGTCGCCGATTCACCTGCATCCCTCGGTCGAGCGGTCATTGTCGAGCTGGCTCGATGCCGACAAGGACGTGGTGCTGCAGCCGTGGCCAGGCCTTTACGTGGCCGTACAGCAGATCACCGGTGACGATGGTCATCCACGCCAGCTGGTAGCGTTAAGCCGTTCGCACGCACGTATCGCGCCGCAGACCCGGCAGCTGATCCTGTGGGGCGTGCAACTGACACTGCTGTTGCTGTTCATCGGGCTGCTGAGCTGGTGGGTTGCGCGCAGCGTCGCGCGACCGGTCGAGGCGTTGCGCGATGCGACCCGGCGCATGGCCGCCGGTGAACTTTCGACGCGGGTCGGTCGCCGCCGCGGCGAAAAGCACGATGAGCTGGCGCAGCTTGCCTACGATTTCGACGCCATGGCAGAGCGCATCGAGGCCCTGGTCGCGCATGATCGTGGCGTACTGCAGGATCTCTCGCACGAGCTGCGCTCACCGCTGGCACGGCTGCATCTGATCTTGAATCTGGCCCAGCGCAGCAAAAGCCCGGTCGAAGCCGAGCCGTATTTTCTGCAGGCCGAACAGGAGATCGATCGGCTGGACCGGATGACCGGCGAGATGCTGGCGCTATCGCGGCTCGAAGGTGGCATTCCGGGCATGAACCGCGAGCGTCTTGAGCTCGACGAGCTGATGCGCGAATGTGTGGCGCAGGCCGAGCTCGAAGCCGGCGCACGCGAAGTGTCTTTGCGGGTTACCCTCGGTGCCCCGGTGTTCATTACCGGCAGCCCGCTGCTGCTGGAGCGCGCCATTGGCAACCTCATCGCCAACGCGATCAAGTTCAGCCCGGTCGGCGGCGCGGTGGAGCTTGGTGTACACGCGCTGCAGGACGGTGCCGAGATCGTTATCCGCGACCACGGTCCCGGCGTGCCCGAGGCCGAGCTGGCGTATCTGTTCCGACCGTTTTATCGAGGTAGCAATGCGATACGTGCGGATGGACACGGCGTGGGTCTGGCCATCGTGCAGCGCGTGGTGCAGGTGCATGGTGGCGAGATCCTTGCCGAAAATGCCGTCGGTGGCGGACTGCAGGTTGCCCTGCGATTGCCGCTCGTGTCGTCTGCCGTCGAGTGATTGCTGCCGCACTTTGCCAAAATCGAGTGTCGACCCTGTTTATCGATGAATTCAATAATATTTTGGACGTCTAGACGTAAAAACGTATATTCATTGAAAATAATCGATAACCACGATTCAATAATGATAGGCATGTGGCGGTTGGTTATGGGTTTTGCCGTTCGTCCGGCTTGCGGATGCTTTGCTATGGCAAACTAAACGCTGAATCCATTGCGGTATTTCTATGCGCTCGTCCTCGCTCAAAGCCGTTGGTCTGGCGCTCTGTTCTGCGTTGTTCTTTACGCTGACCTATGTACTCAATCGCAGCCTGGTGGCAGGGGGCGGACATTGGCAGTGGGCGGTGATCTTGCGTTATTTGTTCACGCTGCCGCTGCTGGCATTGGTGATTCCATGGCAGGGCGGTTTGGGTGCGCTGCCGCAGGAGCTGCGCCGTTATCCGCGTCCGTGGCTGCTGTGGAGCAGTGTGGGTTTCGTGTTGTTTGGTATTCCACTGACGTGGGCGGCGAGCAGCGGACCGTCGTGGTTGATCGCCGGCAGCTTCCAGATCACCGTGCTGGCCGGCCCGCTGTTGGCGCCGCTGCTGTATCGCGACGAACGCCGTCGGCTGGCATGGCGCAGTCTGGCCATTGGCGCGCTGATTGTCGTCGGCGTATTCACCTTGCAGTGGGGCCACGCGCAAGGCCGGTTATCGATGGCCGACTGGCTGGCCATCGCGGCGGTCGCGCTGGCAGCCTTTGCGTACCCGTTGGGCAATCGCGGACTGCTACTGCATCTGGAGAAATCCAGCCCGAAGCACGGCGCCAGCCAGCACATTTCCGCCGTGCAGCGGGTGTTCGGCATGACGCTGTGCAGCTGGCCGCTGTGGCTGATATTCGCGTTCATCGCCTGGTTCACGATCGGGCCGCCGAGTCCGCGCGAAATGCTGCTGGCTGCTGGCGTGGCACTGTCATCGGGCACGATTGCCACCGTGCTGTTTTTCCGCGCCACCGACATGGTGCGCAGCGAACCCACGGCACTGGCTGCAGTGGAGGCCATGCAGGCGGCCGAGCTGTTGTTCGCCACCTTGCTCGGCGTGCTGTTTCTTGGTGAGGCATGGCCGCAGGGTTATGCAGCTTTCGGTGCGTTGGCTATCGTGATCGGCATCGGTCTTTTCAGCTGGATCAGCGGTCGCGACTCGGCGGGCAACGATGAGGCGGTCAGCGCCCTGCGCAGTGATCGTGGTGGCTAATCCGCAGTGGTCATGTGGCATCCGTTGGGTTGTGTGATCGCAAGTCACGCGTTACACCTGTTTGTCTTCAAGTACAGTTTTCCGGGGACATGATGAGCAAGCGGCGTGATGGTTGGCTGATGGCGGGCGCAATGTTTGGCCTGACGGTGGCGGCAGCTTGTTTGGCACAAATCCCTCCCTCCATGCCGGCCCTGCGATGGGACGCGTCCAAAGTCGGCAATCACCGCTATCTGGTGCAGGTGACCAAGTCGGCCGACGCGGTGCATGTACTCATCCCTTGGCGGCGCCGCGATGCACATCCGGATCAGGTGGCGGTAATTGTCACTGCGCCGGATGGCAGCGTCGTCAGCAACGTCGTGCGTGGCGCGATCAATCAGGCCTCAGGCGAGCTGGTATTCGCGGCGAAGCAGTCAGGCATCTACGCGATCTATTACCAGCCTTACATCAGCGATGGACGTAGGAATTACCCAACGGTGAACTATGCGGCTCCGAAGGACAGCGCCGACCCGGCATGGGTGAAAAAAATTGGCAGCGAATCGTCGGCATGGAAGCACCTGCCGCAAGCGCAGGTGTTGCGCTACGAGGCGGTCGACGATTTTGATGCGTATACCGATATGGAGCGAACCGCCACGCTGCAGGAGCTGCAGCATTTGCTGGCGACCAACGCCGATTCATCGCTGCTGCTGTTTCCCGAAACGCGTGCGCATCCGGTGCGCATGTTCGATCAGATGCCCGAGCGCTGGGCTGTCCGCGGCGCTGGCGGTGCATTGGCCGACACGACGCGGCGCGGCGAATACCTGAGCTTTCAGGTCGGATTGTGGGCGCCGCACGCCGCGGTGAGTGACGTGAAAGTGGAGCTGGCTGATTTGCGCGGTCCGGACGGCGCGATCATTCCAGCCAGTGCGCTGACCTGTTTCAACCTGGGCGGTGTCGATTACACCGGTCAGCCGTTCACGACACGTGTGGATGTGGGGCAGGGCCATGTGCAGCCGCTGTGGATGGGGCTGGATGTGCCAGCCGATGCCAAGCCGGGCGTGTATCGCGGTGAGGTGACGGTTCGTGCCGATGGCATGTCACCACAAAAAGTACCACTGGTGATTACCGTGGCGGCGGGCAACGCGGTCGCGCATGGCGATGACGATCCTGCAAAGCTGACGCGGCTGCGCTGGCTCAATTCGCGCATCGCGCAGGACGATACGTTGGTCAAGCCGTTTACGGCGATCACCGTCAACGGTGATCGGCTCGGGATTCTCGGCCGTGAAATCACCTTGGCCAATAACGGCTTGCCGTCGACGATAGAAAGCCACTTCGACGAACGCATGACACGCATGGCGAAGCAGCCTAGTCCACTGCTTGCCGCACCGATGCAGTTGCTGGTGCAGGACGCCAGCGGCACGCATGCATTGAACGGTCATGGTGTCCCGAGCATTCAACAGGATGGTCCGGGCAAAGTGCATTGGCAGGTCGCCGCCAGCGCCGGACCACTGCAGGGCGATGTACAAGCCAGTCTCGAAGCGGATGGCACCCTGACTTACGCCATCGCATTGACCGCGAATGCGCCGGTGGTGCTCAGCGATATCCATCTGCAGATGCCGTTACGCAGCGACGTGGCGCAATACGAGCTTGGGCTTGGGCGTGCTGGCGATCACGCACCCTCGGACTTCAGCTGGAAATGGAATGTCGAAAACAACCAGGACGGCGCATGGATTGGCGCAGTCAACGCAGGTCTGGAGTTTCATCTGCGCGATGAAAATTATCAGCGACCACTGAATACCAACTTCTATCACCAGCAGCCGCTGCGCATGCCGGTGTCCTGGGACAACGGCGGGCAGGGTGGCGTCACCTTCAAGCGAGAGGGTTCTCGTTACCTGGTCGACGCATTCAGCGGTCCACGCAGCATGACCGCTGGCCAGACGCTGCACTTCAATCTCGTCATGCGCGTCACGCCGTTCAAGCTGATCAACCCGGCGGAACATTTCGCCGAGCGCTTCTTCCACAAGTACGACGACCTCGACACGATCAAGGCCGATGGCGCGAACGTGGTGAATATCCATCACGCCACGCCGATCAATCCGTGGATCAACTATCCGTTCCTCGAAGCCGGCGCGATGCGCGCCTATATCGATGCGGCGCATCAGCGCGGCATGGAAGTGAAAATCTACGACACCATCCGCGAGTTGTCGGATCGCGCACCGGAGCTGCCTATGCTGGAGTCGCTGGGTCACGAGATCGTCAGCGGTGGGAAAGGCGGTGGTTTCTCCTGGCTGCAGGAACATCTCGACGGCGACTACATCGCCGCCTGGCATGTGCCGGAAAATCGCGACGCGGCGGTGATCGATTCCGGCCAGAGTCGCTGGAACAACTACTACATCGAAGGGCTGGACTGGCTTGCGCGCAACGTCGGCATCGATGGCCTTTACCTCGATGACGTGGCATACGACCGCACGACGATGAAGCGCGTGCGCAAGGTGCTCGAAGCGCATCGGCCGCATCCGCTGATCGATCTGCATTCGGCCAGCCAGTTCGACGCACGCGATGGCTATATCAACAGCGCGCTGCTGTACATGGAATTGTTCCCGTATATCGATCGACTGTGGTTTGGTGAGGAATTCAATTACGAGAAAACGTCGCCCAGCTACTGGCTTACCGAAATCTCCGGCATCCCGTATGGCCTGATGGGCGAGATGCTGCAGAACGACGGCAACCCCTGGCGCGGCATGTTGTTTGGCATGACCAGCCGCCTGGGCTGGTCCGCCGGCAGCAACCCGCGGCCGCTATGGAAACTTTGGGACAGCTTCGGCATCGAACAGGCGCAGATGATCGGCTGGTGGGTTCACGACACGCCAGTAAAAACCGGCCGCGACAATGTGCTAGCCACCAGCTATGTGCGTGACGGAAAAACGCTGATCGCGATCGCCTCATGGGCGCCGCAGAAAACCGACGTCAAACTGTCGATCGATTGGAAGGCGCTGGGCATCAAACCACGTAACGCCACCTTGGTCGCACCAGCGGTCGAAGGTTTTCAGCCGGCTGCGCAGTTCAAGCCCCGCGATGCGATTCCGGTAGAGCCGGGCAAGGGCTGGTTGCTGATTTTGGATTAGCTTGCCGATGCGATGGGGTAGGTTGGGTTGAGCCTGCGAAACCCAACACTGTCGCAACGCGTTGTTGGGCATCGCTGCGCTCAGCCCAACCTACCGTGGTTCGTTTTCGCTCGAAACTGCAGGCGTGTTCTGGCATGCCCAGCAGGGCACCGTGATGCGGCAGCCAACGTCTTCGTCGATATGAACCAGCTCGCCGCTGCCACCGCAAATGCTGCAGGTGGGCGTTTCGGATGACGTCGCTTGATCGGTTTCCATGATGATCTCGTTTCTGTGCACGGGATGAAGTTCAGCCAACCACTTTTTTGCCGAGATGCCGTGTGGCGTTGCGTGCTTCGCGCAAGCGTTGCGCATGGGCGGAAAGCAGGTCGCCGCGCGTGATGATGCCGATCATGCGATGCGGGTCGTCGGCACTCACCACGACCAGCCGGCCGACGTCCGCCTCGACCATGTGATCGGCGGCCTCCCTGAGCGAGTGGTTTTCTTCGACGACCAGCGGTGGACGACGGACTAATGATCGCACCAAGGCGTCGGCGGGCAGGCTGCTGTTGAAAAGATCGCGACGCGTTACCACGCCGATCAATCGGCTGCTTTCGTCAAGCACGGGAAAGCCCTGATGTTTCGCGTCCAGGCCACCGGTGCTCAGCCAGGCGTGCACATCCGATACGCACTGGTTGGCTCGCAGGCTGACGACATCGTGGCTGCAGGCAGCGCGCACCAGCACCTGATCAAGATAATCGGCGCTGTACTCGGAAGGCACGCGTACACCACGACGGACGATCTTCTCGGTCATGATGGTGTTGCGCATCATCAGGCCCGAAACCAGATATGCCGCCGCGCAGGCTCCCAGCAACGGCAGCAGGCCGTGCGCTTGCTGGGTCGTCTCGAAAGCGAACACGACCGAGGTCAGGAAGGCGCGCGATGCGCCAGCAAAGATGGCGGCCATGCAGACCAGCGCCGCGAGCCGCGGGTCGACATGCAGCCAGGGAGCGAGCGCTACCGCTGCGATACCCAGCGCACCGCCCAACGCACCGCCAATCGTGAACAAGGGTGCCAGCGTGCCGCCAGAGGTGCCGCTGCCCAATGCCACCGACCATGACAACAACTTCAGCAGACAAAGCGCGATCAGGCCGGCAAGACTCATCTGTCCCGAAATCACGGCGGTGATGTTGGCATAGCCCACACCGAGGGTCAGCGGCATGACGTAGCCGACAACGCCCACCACGATGCCGCCTAGTGCCGGCCACCACATCCAGTGAATGGGCAGTTTTTCAAAAGTGTCTTCGATCGCATACGTCATGCGGGTGACGCCGACGCTCACCACGCCCACCAGTGCGCCGAGCAGGACATAAGCCACCAGCGCGATGATGTCGGGTGCGCCAATGTCGGGCATCGGGAACATCGGTGCACTGCCTTCGAAGACATAGTGCATGCCGGCGCCCACCACGGCGGCAAGTGCGACGGGTATCAGCGAACGTGCGCGACGCTCAAACAACAAGAGTTCGATCGCAAGCAGAACGGCGGATACGGGCGCGGCAAAGACCGCGGCCATACCGGCGGCAGCGCCCGCTGCCAACAGCGTTTTTCGTTCGTCGGCCGTAACGTGCGTCAGCTGACCGATCAGCGAACCGAGTGCGCCGCCCGTGGCGATGATCGGGCCTTCAGCACCGAACGGGCCGCCTGTACCAATGGCTATGGCCGACGACAGCGGTTTCAGCCAGGTGATCTTCGGCGGGATGCGGCTCTCATTGAGTAGTACCTGTTCCATGGCTTCCGGTATGCCGTGTCCACGAATCGCACGCGAACCCCAACGCGCCATGGCGCCGACAACGAGGCCACCGATCACGGGCACAAGGATGACCCACAGGCCAAGGTGATTGTCCGCCGGGCTGACGAAACGGAAACTCCAGCGCCCATAGAAGACCAGATTCGTAAAGAAGCCGATCAAGGCCGTGAGGATCTTCGCGACCAGGCCGACGACTACCCCGAGCAACATGGCCACACCGGTGACCCAGAGCACGCGACGGTCCAGCGGACGAAACCGGCGCGGCATGTGTGCCGCGACCAGGGCTGTATCAAGCGCGGGCGACAGCGGCAGGGCGGCACGCGAGTGCGAGCCGGGAACGTTCTTCTGCATTTTTAGCCCATCCACCTGATAAGCCCAGAAAGGCTACGCGGAATTTGGCGCAGTGGCTGGCTGGAAAATGAACAGGCATCTGGCGTGGACGAGTCTTGCACTTCTCGTGGAAATCGCTGTGGTGATGCGGCAGGCATAGGTGCGGTAACGAAAACCCCGCATCTTGCTGCCTTTCTTTCGATATGCAAAAGCTCTCAAAGCGGACGTTTTGCATGATCGATCGTCTTGATGCAATGGACTAACCTTGTCGTATCCGGGCATATCGCTATCGGAGCGGAGCATCACCATGGAACGCCTGCGGTACATCGAGGCCAAGATTGAATCGGCCGTCGAACCGGACTGGATTCGTCACGGCACGCCGGCTTTCCGGCGCACCAACCTCGCGCTGTTCGCTGCCGGCTTTGCCACGTTTGGACTGCTGTATTGCGTGCAGCCGCTGATGCCGGAGTTCACCCACGACTATCACGTGAGTGAAGCGACCAGTGCGCTGTCGCTGTCGCTGACCACCGGTGTGCTGGCCGTGATGATGTTGATTGCCGGCGCCGTGTCCGATGCGATCGGTCGCAAGTCGGTGATGGTGGTGTCGCTGCTGGTGTCGGCGGTGCTGGTGCTTGTCTCCGCCTGGATGCCGAGCTGGACGGCGTTGCTTGTTGTTCGCACCTTACTGGGCATCACGCTCAGCGGACTGCCCGCGGTGGCGATGACGTATCTCAGTGAAGAGATGCATCCGGAATCGATCGGTCTCGGCATGGGGCTTTACATCAGCGGCAGCGCAGTCGGTGGCATGGGCGGCCGGTTGATTACCGGCGTGCTGTCCGACTTCTTTGGCTGGCATATCGGCGTCAGCGTGGTCGGCGTCATCGGCTTGGTCTGCGGGCTGATCTTCTGGCGCGCGTTGCCGGCCACGCGCAACTTCGTACCGCAGCCGCTGCGTGCACGCGCCTTGCTCGATCGTTTCGCGCGGATGTTTCGTGACCCCGGGCTGCCGTGGCTTTTTCTGGAAGGTTTTCTGCTGCTCGGCGCATTTGTCACCGTCTACAACTATCTCGGCTACCGCCTGCTGGCGCCGCCGTTCAGCCTCAGTCAGGCGGTGGTCGGGCTGATCTTCGGCATCTATCTGATCGGCACCTTCAGCTCGGCCTGGATGGGCAGCCTCGCTGGCCGGCTGGGGCGGCGCAAGGTGTTGTGGACGGCCTTCGCCATGATGCTGGTCGGCGTGGGTCTGACCATGCTTTCGTCGCTGTGGCTGATCATGCTCGGCATCGTGGCGATCACCTTCGGCTTTTTCGGCGGCCATTCGATCGTCAGCAGCTGGGTCGGCCGCCGCGCCGGCAATGCCAAGGCGCAGGCGTCGTCGATGTACCTGTTCGGTTATTACATGGGCTCGAGTATTGCCGGCGCCAGCGGCGGCCTGTTTTACGCGGCCGGCGGCTGGAACGGTGTGGCGGCGTTCGTCGGTGCGCTGGTGCTGGCCGGTCTGCTGGTCGCGTGGAAGCTGTACGGCCTGGTGCCGCTGATCAACGTGGCCACGCCGCCCACACCGATGACCAAAGGAGCCATGCCATGAAGATCGATGCGCTCGATCATCTCGTGCTTACCGTTGCCGATATCGAGACGACCTGCGCTTTTTACGAACGCGTGCTCGGCATGCAGACGGTCACCTTTGGCGAAGGTCGCAAGGCGCTGGTCTTCGGGGTGCAGAAGCTCAACCTGCATCAACGCGGACATGAGTTCGAGCCCAAGGCGGAAAGGCCCACGCCCGGCGCGATCGACGTGTGCTTTATCACCGAGGTGCCGGTGGTCGAGGTCATCACGCATCTGCAGAGCTGCGGCGTCGCCGTGCTGGAAGGTCCGGTGAAGCGCACCGGTGCGCATGGGCCGATCCTGTCGGTGTATTTCCGCGATCCCGATCGCAACCTGATCGAAGTCAGCAACTATCTGAGCTAGCTGTCAGCAGCGTCACGGACATGTGCGAGCAGCAGACGCACGAACCGCGCGACCAGCGGCGAGCGTTCGTCGCGCTGATGCACCACGTGGATCTCCGACATCGCCGCCGGATCGGCCAGGGGCACATACGCCACACCGGTAACGCCGATGTTTTTACACGAAGCCGGCAGAATCGACACGCCCAGCCCGGCGGCCACCAGTCCAACGATGGTGGATGCCTCATGCGCGTCCTGCACCACGCGCGGGGTAAAGCCGGCGTTGCGGCATAGCGTGATCACGTGGTCATGAATGCCGGCACCGGCGGATCGGCCAAACAGCACGAACGATTCCTGCGCCAGCCATTCGATGCGCAGTCGGCGGTTCTTGCCGAGTCTGGCCAGCACCGGATGATCCTCGCGCAGCACAGCCACCAGCGGATCGCGAAACAGCCGCTTCGATACCAGTGTGTCCGGCAACACATTGCCGCGCACGATGCCTACCTGCAGCCGGTGGTCGAGCAGGGCATCGATCTGCGTCAGCGAATTCATTTCCTGCAGCTGCAGTTGCACCGACGGCGCAGCCTGACGGAATGCAAAAATCGCGCGCGGAATATGCCCGGACAACGGCGTGGATCGGGTAAAGCCGATGCGCAGCTCGCCAACCTCGCCGCGTTGCGCCCGCTGTGCCAGGTCGATCGCGTGATCGACGCGGGCCAGAATGTCCTGCGCCTCGACCAGGAAAAGTTTGCCGGCATCGGTCAGCGTCACGCGACGGTTGGTGCGCGTGAATAGCCGTGCGCCGACCAGTTCCTCAAGCTGGCGTATCTGCTGGCTGAGCGGCGGCTGCGACATGCCAAGCCGCTCAGCGGCACGGCCAAAATGCAGCTCGTCGGCAACCGCGAGAAAATAGCGCAGATGGCGCAGCTCGATGCTCATGGGATTTTCAACGGATGTCCGGCTTCAGCATGCCCTTCACCGCATCGTAGTCGCCATCGTTCTGTGCAGCGGGAATCTGCAGCAGATGTGTCATCAGCGGATAGACGTCTACATTCGGGAACGCCAGCACTTTCGCGCCGCTGAGAAAGCCCGGGCCGTGCGCCACAAACACCGCTTGCATCAGCGGGTCGGCATTGTCGTAACCGTGTTCACCGATGCTGACATGGCCGGCATGGCTGGCGGCGTACTGCGTGGTGGTGATGCGCCAGCCAACGTCGGCCAGGCACAGCAGCTGCGGCACGCGCGGGTTGCTGCCGTAGACCAGTCGCTTAGGTACGCGCGTCTTGTCCCAGCAGCGCATGTGCTGCTGTGGCTGTTCCAGTGTGCGTTCGATCGCGGCGAAGTCGCTGCTCGCGGCAGGCGTATTCGACGCCGGATTGAAACCGGCCAGAACGCCCATGCTCACGGTCTGTACCTGGTTGATCGGCACCAGCGTATCGATCATTACGCTGTTCGCCAGCGGCACGCTGGCCATGCCGTGGTCGGCCAGCACGATGATGTTCATCTGGTCGAACAGGCCGTCCTGCTTCAGTCCGCGCACCAGTCGCGCCATGGCCGCGTCGGTGTTGCGCAGGGCATCGTTGACCTGCGGCGAGTCCGGGCCGTATTCATGGCCGGCGTGATCCACCGCATCGAAATACAGGGTGAGGAACGTCGGCCGCTGTGCCGCCGGCACATGCAGCCACGCCAGAATCTGATCGACGCGAGCATCGGCGCTGACGGCGCCATCGAACGGCTTCCACTCATCCGGATGATGGCCCTGGATATTCGCCTCCGAACCGGGCCAGAACATCGTCGCGGTGCGCAGGCCGTGCGCGTCGGCGGTTTCCCAGATCGGCGTGCCTTCGTCCCACCAGCGCCCGTCGCTCACCGCCTTGCGGTTGCTCAGCGAAAACTTGCCCAGCTGTGGATCGACCATCGTGTTGTTGACGATGCCGTGGTGATCGGGACGCAGGCCGGTGACCAGGGTGTAGTGGTTGGGAAAGGTCAGCGATGGAAACGAGGGCTGCATCGAGTCTGCCTGCACGCCATCGCGGGCGAGCATCGCTAGCGTGGGACTCAACCCACGGTTGATGTAATCGGCGCGGTAGGCGTCGATCGATATCAACAGCAGCGGGGCAGGTTGTGCGCCCTGCGAGTGAAAGGTCGAATCGGTGTGCGGCTGCGTGGCGCAACCGGTGCTGAATGCCACCAGCAGAATTAACAAAGGGCGCAACGGGATTTTCATGCAGGAGCTCTCAAGATGTTTTCACCATCCCCCCATGATCGCGCACCGCCATGACGAATACATCTCAAACGCTCGCGGCCGCGGCCGCACTGTCACCGACATCGAAGCGGCGTGCGAGGTCTGCCGCCGACAATCGCAGGATGCGTTCGCTGCTTATCCTGCTGCTGACGACCGCACCAGTCGGTTTCGCCGGCGCGTTCACGCCTCAGGTCAAACCGGTCGCGCCGCCGCCGGCCGCACCGGCCCCTCGCGCCGTGATCGTGCAGCCGTCAGCCAATGCGCAGTTTCAACAGAAGATGCAGCAGGCGCAGGTACGCAGCCAGCTTCAGCAAGTTCAGGTAGAGCAACAGAACCATCAGGCCGTTCGCGATAACTCCCGCCGGCCGTACGCAGACAATCCGCAGATGCAGCAGCAAGCGGACCAGGCCGATGCCGCGCAACAGCGAACGGATCAGGCGCGCCAGCAGAGCATCATCGATCGTTACAACGCCACGCCGCCGCCGTCAGGTCAAGTCGTTGTTCCGGTCACCGCGCCACCTGCGAAGCCCGCGAGCGGCGGCTGATCGGCACGAGCACGGCTCGCCATAGTGTTGCGTGATTGCGCAAAGCAATCGCGCTAACTGGCCGATGCACTCGCGGCAAACAGATCGCCATCGGCCACCTGTCGTTCCAGCGCCAGCAGAAACTGCTTTGTCGGCAGGCCGCCGCCGAATCCGGTAAGGCTGCCGTTGCTGCCTATCACCCGATGGCAAGGCACCACGATGGGGATAGGGTTCTGGCCATTCGCCGCACCGACGGCACGAACCGCGGCCGGGTTTTCGATGCGCCTGGCGATATCGCCATAGCTGGCGGTAGCGCCGTAGGGAATGCGCGAAAGCTCGCGCCACACGCTTAGCTGAAACGGCGTGCCCAGCGGATGCAGCGGCAGATCGAAATCCACACGCTCGCCGGCAAAATATTCCTGCAGCTGCGTGCGGGCAAATGCCAATGGTTCGCTCGCACGAACCCACTCGGCCGGTGTCGATCGCGGATGACGTGGTTCGGCAAAACGGACTTCGCGCAGGCCCTGGGCATCGGCCACCAGTCGCAACACGCCGATCGGTGTTTCCATGTCGTCGTAATAGATCGTCTCTGCTGGCTTTTTCATCGCTTCGACCTCGCTGGCTTGTCGGGTTTCTGTTTGGCAGATGTCTGTTTGGGTATCGGCGCGTTATCCGATGCGCCGCGCCATAGATGCATCACCGCGTAGGCGCGCCACGGTCGCCATGCTTCGGCGCGCGCTATCAATCCTTTCGTCGTCAAAGGCACGGCGTCGGCAGCTGCTTCGCGCCGCAAAATCAGATCGGCAGCAGGGAACGCGTCCGGTTCGCTCAGCGCGCGCATCGCGATGTAATGCGCCGTCCATTCACCGATGCCGGGCAGCGCGATCCAGCTGTCGACAAAGCTGTCCAGCGCTTGCTCGGCGCGAAAGTCGACACGGCCATCGAGCAACGCCTGCGCCACGCCGCGTATCGTTGCAGCACGCGCGGTGGTTACGCCGATCTCGCTCAGATCGGCATCGGCGAGTGCGGCAGCCGTGGGGAATAGTCGTTCGAGTCCGGTTACGGCTACGTTCGGCAGCGGCTCGCCATAGCGCTGCACAATGCGCGTCGCCAGCGTGCGCGCCGCAGCCACGCTGATCTGCTGGCCAAGGATCGCGCGCACTGCAATCTCGAAACCGTCCCAGCCGCCGGGCAGGCGCAGTCCCGGTCGTCGTGCAATCAGCGGGCCCAGCACGCTGTCGTGATGAAACGTGTCGGCAATCGCCTGCGGGTTCGCATCGAGATCGAACATCCGCCGCAACTTCGTCACCACGCCGAGCAGTTGCGAGGGCTGCGGGCAATGCAGCTGCAAGCGCAGCGCATGCTCGCCGTCAGGCCATGCGCTCAACCGCAGCCATCCCGGCGATTCGCTCGGGCCGAACACGCGCGAATAACTGTGCTCATCGACCAGCTCCACGCCGGGCAGTGCGCGACCGCGCAGAAACGCGAGCAGCGCATCGAAATCGTACGGCGGTCGATAGCCCAGCCGCAGCTCCAGCGCAGCACCTGGCGTTGCGCGTGGATGACGGCGCAGCTCGCGCGGTGCAATGCGATTGGCTTGCAGAAACGCCGCGTTGAACCGGCGCAGACTGTTGAAGCCGGAGGCCAATGCCACCTCGGTCACCGGCAGCGCTGTCTCGGTCAGCAGCTGCTTTGCAAACAGCAAGCGGCGTGTCGTGTGCACGCTGATCGGTGGCGCGCCCACGCGTTCGACAAACAGTCGCCGCAGCTGGCGCGCACCGATGGCCAGGCGTGCCGCCAGCTGTTCCAGCGATTGATCCTCCAGCGCACCGCTCTCGATCAGCTTCAACGCACGCGCGACGACGTGATCACCGCGCTGCCAGTTGGCATTGCCCGGCGCCAGCTCCGGCCGGCAGCGCAGGCACGGTCGATAACCCGCCGCCTCGGCCGTCGCGGCATTCGCAAAGTAGCTGACGTTTTCACGCTTCGGCACCGGTGCGGGGCACACCGGGCGGCAATAGATGCCGGTGCTGCTTACCGCTGTAAAGAACAGTCCGTCGAAACGCGCATCGCGGCTGAGCCGCGCGTTTTCGCAGATCTGTGGATCGGGCAGGGAGGCGGCGTGTTCGGACATGCGTAAAGGCTAGCACCGCCTTGCCGCCGAAACTGGCCGTTTTCGGACATCAATGCCTTGACGCCTTTCGTGTGGAAAATGCGCCGCCATCGACCGGCGGCGCATGCGGCATTACGGCAGTCGTCGTCCCGCCATGCTCGACAGCACGCCGTCGCGGCGAATCAGGCCGTGATACAGCGCAGCGCCCATGTGCGCGAGAAACGTCAGGAACAGCAGCAGCGCAAAAAAGCTGTGCGCATGTCGGAGCACCGCAAACGCATCCGGGCTCACTGGAAAGATCGGCGGCAGTCGCAGCGATTCGCTCAGCATCACCGGATAACCGCCGGCCGACAGCATCGCCCAGCCGATCAGTGGCATCAGCAGCATCAGGATGTAGAGCAGCCAATGCGAGGCATGCGCGGCGAGTTTCTGCAGCGCCGGCAGATCGGCCGGCAACGGTGGCGGTGGATAGCGCAGTCGCACCGTGATGCGAATCACCGCGAGTACGAGGATCGCGATGCCCAGCGGCTTGTGGATGCGGATCAACAGCTCGTGCGTTTCCGACACCGAAGCGACCATGCCGACGCCGATAAACAACATCGACACAATCAGGATCGCCATCAGCCAGTGCAGCACGCGGGCGGGCAAGGCAAACATTGCGGAAGGCGCGCTCATTAGTTCGACTCCGGCTTGGGCTGCGGCGCGGCGGTGCCGGGCAGGTGGGCTTCTTCACTGGTGCGGCGCAGATACGAATCGGCATAGGCGGCCGAGCGCGCCGGCAGCAGCGGATCATCCGAGGCTTCGATGCCGTCGGGCAGCACCAGCGGGTCGTAATTGATGTCACGGCACGGGCCACTGTCCTGCGCGGTGGCCTGATCGAGCACCAGGGTGCCGGCGTCGATTTCCTTGCGGTCGGACGGCCACGCCTTGGTCGCGTCATTCGTCGGGTCGCCGGGATTGGCCAACGTCACCATCAACTTCCAGCGCTGCGGACCCTTCGCCAGGCGCGTGGTCAGGTCGGCGCTCAGATAATCCGCGTCGCTTTTGGAACCATCCACCGGCTCGCCGGCGCCCTCGGGCACCATGCGCCAGCGCACCGCATGGCGCGTGCCGCTGGCATCGACGAACACAAACGCGTCAAGACTCCAATAGCTTTCCGTGGCGAAACTCGCAGAGGGTTTGGCCGTTTTTACCCATGCCAGAAACGGGCCGCTTTCCGGATGCGCAGCGAAAAACGCCTTGACCTTCGTCGGGTCCGGTTTGCCGGTGGCAGGGTCGGGTGCCGACGACTGCGCTTGCTCATAAAAAGCCTGCGGCGTGCCGACCAGAAACACCGGCATGCTGTTCATGCCAGTGCGCCACTGCTGACCGTTCGACTGGGTAAAACGCAAAGCCATGCTGCGAATCGGCGCGCTGCTGTCCGGTGCGTACGGGTTGCCACCAGGAATCGCCAGCCGCCCGACCACCGGCGTGCGCCCCGCGGCAAACACCTGCGCCTTGGAATACGTTTGCGCCGCGCCGTTACTGTCGAAATAACCGGCCACGCAAATGCCCTTGGCGTGATTGCGTCGATAGCCGGGATGCATGCCGCCGTTTTGCTGCAGCTGATCGACGATGCGCTTCGGCGTCAGCCGATGCGGCGCGAGCCAGCCGCCGACATAACCGAAGGCAGCTGCTGTACCGACGACCACGATGCCGATAACAGCCCAGCGCCAGGCCGTGCCTGCGGATCGCGAGGATGGTTCGTGCATGATCAACTCCTGACTCGTGGGCCGTTGTGTAGACATGGAAGACGAACATCCCCGGGGTTTATTCCCGCCGCTGGGGAACAGCCTACTTGGTAAACGATGTTGTCGTACCTGCGTATAGAAAATACGCACATCCCACCAATGGTCATGCGCCAAGTGTTGCATTTCGAGCTGCCTAAATAGGCGAGCGCATCGCTTCCCAGCCATCAGCTGACGGAGCGCGCGACGCAGTGATATCGTCGCCGCTTCACTGCCAGGGGGAGGCAAGCCATGGAATCGCGTCAACGCGTGGGGCTGATTGTCGGGATTGTTGTATTGAGTCTGCTGTGCATGGGATGGGGCGTGTGGCAGCTAGGCACGCGCTTCGCAGAGCTGATGTCGCAGACTCAGGTAAAAGCAGACGCTGCTATCAAGCTGGCCGGAAGCATGCCTGGAAAGAGCGCGCGGCCGTTTACTGACAACGAAATATCCGCGTTTCTGGCCGTCGCCAAAAAAGCCGAATTGATCGAGGATCCGCTGCAACGTTGTCTGGCGTTTCCTGATCCGCCCGGAAGCCACTGGTCGCATGACACCGTAGCAGCGTACTGCCGCTACACCACGCAGCCCGTAATATCGGTCGCTGAGATAACCACCCTCATTCAGAACGGTCACGCGGATCAGGTCGACAAGCTATTCGCGGATGCCGTGCAGTTGCAGCGCACGCAGGCTGACTCGCGCGGTCTTGTTGATTACACCTACTCAAAGGATTTTAAAGATTCATCGGAAGAGATGCGCGGGATTCTCGACGCCTGGAAACGGCAGTCGCCTAAGAGCGCATTTGCTTATGCGGCCAGCGGTACTGCCTACGTTATTTCGGCGCACGACGCTCGTGGCAGTGACGTTGTCGGCAAAACAGACAATTCCAACTTTGAATCGATGGGCCGATTACTTCAATTTGCGGATGACGATCTTGGCAAAGCCATTGCGTTGGATCCGAAGCTGACGCCGGCCTATGCCGCTATGGTCGAGGCTGGCATTTACGGCAATCGGCGCTATGGAGCCATAGCGGCATCCAAAGGGCTCGCTGTCGACCCCTCGAATTACATGATCTACATAAGGCTGATGCGATTGTCACAACCCAAATGGGGAGGTTCCATCGCCCAGATGCAGGCCGTGGGGGCGCAGGCACAGTCACACGCATCGTCGAATCCACTGCTGTCGTTGCTCCCGACGGATGCCGCGGGTTACCTGGCAAGCGGCGACGACTGCGATTGTGGCGAGATCAACTACGTGCCCGATTATCGAAGCGTCTTCGATCACGCATCAGATGCTGTTCCCATGGGTGCCGCCGGCCAGATTGCGTCGCGATTTGATCGCCGGCAATCTGGGTTGGGCCTGGTGTACGCGGCCGAGGATTTGCGATTTTACCCAGGCGACTCAGATTCGCGCGAGACGCTGTCTTTCGAACTGGCCAAGCATGGCGAAATGCAATGGGCCAAAGAGGAAGGTGATCGTCTCGTGCAAGATGCGCCGGGCGACGCCGAGTCGTATAAAGCTCGCGGCAAAGCCTACGAAATGCTGCAGGACTATCCGCATGCAACGGATGACTACAGCAAGGCCTTTGCATTGGACCCGACAGAACCCTGGCCGCTCATACAAATGGGTATTTTCAATGTCCACAAAACCCACGACTGGGACAAGGCCTGGTCGGAAGCCGATGAACTGATCAAACTGTTTCCCGATCATCCAGAAGGCTGGATTCTTCGCCTTAGTGTTCAAAAAGATCAGCCACGCGCAGGGTTTCACGACACGATGGTCTATTTCCTGGCCCATTTCAGTAACGATCCAAACCAGAAGGCGGCCGTGCGGGAAGTAAGGCAGTGGTTGGCCGAGGGGAAATAGCGCCAGGTGGAGGCCGCGGTTTGCCCATTCGGCTCACTTATACTCGGTCCGATCTTCACGCCTTACCGGAGCCGTACCCCATGAACGCCCCCACCCGTATCGACACCACCCGCACCATTCGCGCACCGCGCGGCACCGAGTTGAGCTGCAAGAGCTGGCTTAGCGAGGCGCCGTTTCGCATGCTGCAGAACAACCTCGATCCGGAGGTGGCAGAGAACCCGGCCGAGCTGGTGGTGTACGGCGGCATCGGGCGGGCGGCGCGCAACTGGGAGTGCTTCGACGCCATCCTCAAATCGCTGCGCGAGTTGAATGACGACGAGACGCTGCTGGTGCAGTCGGGCAAGCCGGTCGGCGTGTTTCGCACGCATGCCGACGCGCCGCGCGTGCTTATCGCCAACTCCAACCTGGTGCCGGCGTGGGCCAACTGGGAGCACTTCAACGAGCTCGATCGCAAGGGCCTGATGATGTACGGCCAGATGACCGCCGGCTCGTGGATCTACATCGGCTCGCAGGGCATCATCCAGGGTACCTACGAAACCTTTGTCGAAATGGGCCGCCAGCATTACGGCGGCAATTTGAAAGGGCGCTGGATTCTCACCGCCGGCCTCGGCGGCATGGGCGCGGCGCAGCCGCTGGCCGCCTCGCTCGCCGGTGCGTGCAGCCTTAATATCGAATGCCAGCAGAGCCGCATCGATTTCCGCCTCAAGACGCGCTACGTCGACGAGCAGGCCAGCGATCTTGAAGACGCGCTGGCGCGCATCAAGAAATACACTGAAGCGGGCGAAGCCAAATCCATCGCGCTGCTCGGCAACGCGGCCGACATTCTGCCCGAGCTGATCAGGCGCGGCGTGCGCCCCGATGCCGTCACCGACCAGACCAGCGCGCACGATCCGGTCAACGGCTACCTGCCGCAGGGCTGGACGGTGGAGCAGTGGCTGGAGCGCCGCAAGGCCGACCCCGACGGCACGCGCGACGCGGCTAAGCAGTCCATGCGCACCCACGTCGAGGCCATGCTCGCCTTCCACGCGCAGGGCATCCCCACCTTCGACTACGGCAACAACATCCGCCAGATGGCCAAGGACGTCGGCTGCGACAACGCCTTCGCCTTCCCCGGTTTCGTGCCCGCCTATGTGCGCCCGCTGTTCTGCCGCGGCATCGGCCCGTTCCGCTGGGTCGCGCTCAGCGGCGACCCGGAAGACATCTACAAAACCGACGCCAAGGTCAAGGAACTCATCCCCGACGACAAGGCGCTGCACAACTGGCTCGACATGGCCAAGGACCGCATCAGCTTCCAGGGCCTGCCCGCGCGCATCTGCTGGGTTGGCCTGGGCTTGCGCGACAAGCTCGGCCTCGCCTTCAACGAGATGGTGCGCAACGGCGAGTTGAAAGCGCCGGTGGTGATCGGCCGCGATCACCTCGACAGCGGCAGCGTCGCTTCACCCAACCGCGAAACCGAATCCATGAAAGACGGCAGCGACGCCGTCAGCGACTGGCCGCTGCTCAACGCCATGCTCAACGTGGCTGGCGGCGCGACGTGGGTGTCGCTGCATCACGGTGGCGGCGTGGGCATGGGCTATTCGCAGCACAGCGGCATCGTCATCGTGTGCGATGGGACGGCTGAGGCGGACAAGCGCATTGCGCGCGTGCTGTGGAACGATCCGGGCACCGGCGTGATGCGGCATGCGGATGCTGGGTATGAGGAGGCTGTTGAGTGTGCGAAGGAGAAGGGGTTGAAGTTGCCGATGGTTTGATGCTTATAGCTATGGATTTGCGTTTTTGACGTTCCTAGATTATCGACAAAGTGCAAGTTGCATTCACGGTCAAGGGGTAGATATGTACAAGGATGATGTTCGTAAAGCATTGGCGCAAATCGTACTCACGCCAGGTGGCGCCGTACAGCAGCTCCTAACTCAAATCCAAACTGCCGAACCTAAGCTTAATGTCGCCCTTGAAGAAATCGCGGCGAACAGCGATGTAAGTATCAAAGCTGGTCGTTCTCATCTACAGGAAGTAATTAGCCTTATAGCTCGGCAACTTCAAGATATTTCCCCCTCGGCAACTGCGGTCGAGCTGCATGAAATGGCCCGGAAATTTGACTTGATACTCAAAGAGTATCCGCTGCTTGAAGGGTTGCTTCGCCCGGGAAGGCAGGCGCTAGCCAAGTTGGCGGGGGCTTTTGATGTCGTTCTTCAAAAAAACAAGAATGCTCCATCGATAACCGGCTTGATCGCACCTGGATCTGCATTGATCACTTGTTACGAACATTACGAGGCGTTGGGGAATCTATTCGCTGTACCAGTTGAAGAAGGAAAAGCTGATCAATTGTCAGTTGTTCTAGAACTGGATGGCGTTGATCGATTAGGAGCGTTTGCTGGCTACATTGCCCTGTTGTCGCATCTAGCAGATATAGTTAAGCAGATAATCGAGAAGGCTGATCAACGGTCTGATGACTTTCGGACAGAAATCTGGATCACGAGCATCGAGTCTGGTTCTCCCGTCCGTATTAGTGTCATTGGTGATTCAAAAGCGCTCCGCCTGCTACTCGCGATGGTTCGAGACGTAGCACGTTTGCCGTATCTTTTTTTGACGCGGCACGGACGGACCATCCAGGCCATGGAGACACTGGCGCGTGCTAAAGAGCTTGGCATCACTTCGGATGTCGTATTGGACAAACTTAACGATGCCGTGATCTTGGCGGCTAAAGACTATGCCAAATCATTTGAGCATGAAGAAGTCGGTGTAACTATTGACGGCCAGCCAGTCCAAACCGTTCCTTTGAAGTATTCCGCGATCAACGAGACACTTAGCTTGGGTGAGTCGGTGCAGCCAAAGCTGCAAGCGCCAGAGAGTGACCAATCAAACGATTAAGAGCCGACCGGTTCCAAAAAATGTTTTATGAAAATTTTTGATAGGTATCAAGTCATTTGAACTGTTCCTGGTACTGACATCATTTTACCGATCGGTTGTAAGGAGATCAGCCAATTGTCAGAAGACATTTTTGAATTCAAGCCGAATTTTTACGGCGTTGGCATCGATCTCAAGGCCCTGTGGAAGAAAATTAGGCGGCAGCCTCACCGTCCTATCGATGTAGTCGCGATTCGATTTGTTGAGGTCTTTGAAAAGCATGGCGTCGCGGTTACACAGATTCCCCGACTGCTGCCGACGATAGATCTTTCACAGCTTGCATCGTCGAGCCAGTTGCTTTCTTCGCTCACTGACAAGGTTCTGGAGACTACAAGCGATTTATTTGGAGTTCGTCGTGAGTGGTTGGAAGGAACGAGCAGCCAAATCTATCCACTTCGCAGTTGTTACAAGCAACCGCATAGATTCTTCGAGGAGCTGCGTGCATTGGCAAGTCCGGCCACGCTCCTGCCAGTTCGCGCATTCACCACTGATAACAACCTCGACTATCGTAAGTCCAGCAACCAACGCTTGGAATTAGTGTTACTGGAACGTGTCGATTGGCTAGGCGACGAGGAGATTGTGCGCTACCGGCCTTTCTCAGATGGTTGGGAGTGGTGCTATGAGAGGACAAGACTGGAACTGAAGGCGATTGTCGCTAATTACGGACATCCAGTGCCCCTGTTTCAGATATCTCAAAAGGACATGGACGCGCTGTATTCGGGCGAAGTCTTTCCCAGAGCATTGCTGAAGGGATCGTTGTCTACTTTCCCTTCTTTAGAGGACTACTGTATGCCTCTCAACCGTAACGTCCGGGCGCGTGAGACCGAAGAGTTGGAATCTGTGGCTGTCTATCAAAAGGCAATCGCACTACAACACTGGTGAGAGTTTATGTTTCGAGGTCGCTACCATCGTAAGTCGACTCTGCCCCCGGTCTCGCCCGGCCGTTCAACAAAATGCATGCACCACACTTCATTTATCGACTAGCGTCTGACAGGAAGTCCACCATGAGTTTTAAAGAAGTGCCCGGCCTGCAGCATCCTGAAACGCCGGGAGGATGGCCGCGGTGGATGCGCAAGTTCAGGTGGCGAATAAGTATCCAGAAAAGCTATCCCCGCGATGCAGGGTCGCCGCACGATGGGGACGTCGAGCGTTTTAAGCTCACTCCGCTGATACCAGAATACATCGAACACGAACATGGCGTTTACGTTTCTGCGATAGACGAAGCGCTGGGTAATCCAAATATTCGCAATATCGCCTTGTCCGGCACCTACGGGGTCGGCAAGAGCAGCATTTTGGCGGAGGTGGCTGAGCGTCACCGTAATCGTGTTGTCGAATTATCGCTGTCCACCTTGGCACCGATCGAAAAGAAGGAGCTTGATGAGTCTGTTCCCAAGCAGGCCGCGACCACGAGCAATCGGATCCAGCAGGAAATCGTAAAGCAGCTCCTCTACCGGGAGGAACCCGGCAAAACGCCTGGCTCGCGCTTCAGACGCATCGAGCGCTTTGGCGTCCGCCGCGAACTGGCATTAGCCGTGCTGGCAGGCGTTGGGATTGCCGTGGTGTTCCTGTTGACCGGATGGACTGGAAAGATTATCGCCGCGATAACCGGCTTGGCGGTGATCGGCGCCTGGATTCATCTCATCGTACTCATCATCGGAGCAGTTGCCGTATTTGCTTTGCGTTACCTTTTTCACGGGCGCCTAAGCATCAAGCAAGTGTCCGCCGGATCGGCGACCGTAACGCTTGACGATAAATCCGTTTCGTACTTCGACCAATACCTTGATGAAATTGTGTATTTTTTCGAAGTGTCGAAACGCAACATCGTCATTTTCGAGGACATCGACCGTTTCAACGATGCGCATATTTTTGAAACGTTGAGAGCGTTGAATACCTTGCTGCAGGCCTCGCCTCAAGTTCAGAGCCCCATCCGCTTCATCTATGCAATCAAGGACAGCATCTTCGACCAGCTGAGCCTTACTCAGCAGGGGCGAATATCCGAACTGGGCATCCATGGCGTTTCTGACCCCGCGGAAGTAGAAACGTTTCGGGCCAACCGGACCAAGTTCTTTGACCTCGTGATTCCTGTTGTTCCGTTCATTACGCACCGAAGCGCTCGAAATCTAGCCGCGACGTTGTTGCTCGATATCAAACCCGAGATCGAGTCGGAGCTCATTGACCTGGCCAGCCGCTACGTGCCGGACATGCGGCTCCTTAAAAACGTGCGCAACGAATTTCTAGTTTTCCGGGATCGAATATTTTCAGGCGATGGCGCCAGTCTAAAACTCAGCCAAAGCGAGCTGTTTGCAATGATGCTTTACAAAAGCACGCATCTATCCGATTTCGAAGCTATTCGAATCGGGAAGAGCAACATCGATGCCCTATATGGCGCAAGCCGTGAGCTAGTGACCGCCAATATTCGATCAATAGAAGCCGACCTCATAGCCGCGGCGCGCGCAATTGAAGTCTTTGACAGCATAGCCGAGCGAAGCGCCGACCTCGGCGAGCAATTGATTACTTACGCGATGCGTACTGCGCGCTCGGCATCCTTCCCATACGCTCAGGGACACTATTTCTATAATGGCGCAGTTCGTTCCGAGGATGATCTTAGAGGCGCGGAATTTTGGAAAGCATATGTTCAAGATTCCCAAGGCACTCCCATCGAGCTACGACGCAGTTACGGCAATGGCAATAACTTATCATTTTCTCGTAATGACCTAGAGGACACTTTTGGTCCGTTCGAACCGTCGCGATGGGATGCTATCGACCGGAAGAAGCTAGCTTCCGTTCAGAGCCGTCGGCGCGACGATCTTGAATTCCTGCGTGGCGCTGATATAAGCGACCTTCTGGCGCGTGATGACTTTCTGGTTGTGTTGAACGGCTCAAGCCAATCGCTTGACGCCATTGCGCGGGAATTGGTGACTCCCGGGTTGGCGTATCAGATGATGCGCGGCGGATACATTAACCGAAACTTTACCCTTTACACATCGACATTCCACGGCAACCGCGTGAGCCCTGCTGCTACGAATTTCATCATCCATCATGTTGAACGCGACGTGATGGATGAGCATTTTTCTCTTAGTGTCGACGATGTTGAAGCTGTCCTTCGCGAGCATGGCGAGGCGGCTTTTGCGGAGCCTGCGCTCTATAACATAGCTATCTTGGACCATCTTCTTGCAAGCCAGCAACACGCCGATATAGCCGACCTGATGGTGGGTTCCCTCGTACGCTTTGGTAGTGACCAAAAGCGATTCTTGCGGGCATACCTGATCAGTGGGGCCGCAAGTATTATTCTCATTGAACAGCTTGCTCCGCAGTTTCTCCGCTCGTTTGTGTACTTAATAAGCGACGAAGATTTGGAAGACTCGTTTCGAGTTCCGCTCGTCAATGCAGCGCTCGGTCACTTAGCTCCCGCCAACGACTACCTCGTCGACGAAGCCGTGGCTGAATTCTTGGCGCGGCACCATTTAGATTTTCCGGTATTGACGACTACCGACTTGGCGGAGGAAAAGGCATCAAGTATTGCCGACCTATTTGCAAAATGTGCGATCAAGATACCCGACCTGAGAGTCCTGTCGGATGTCGTCCGCAACGCATTCGTCGCAAATGACGCTTACGAAATCAGCGAGATAAATCTGCGGTCGGCGCTTTCGAATGACGCCAGTCTGGCGCTCGATGACTTCATTGATTCAAACGAGGACGTCTACGATTACGTGCTGGAACACATGGACGATTACCTATCTGCGATCGATGGCAATTCCCCATCAGTCAGCACGCCATCATTCTTCGTGAATGCGCTCGACGCTGTAAAATCGCTAGGTCCGCAGCTCATCGATCGACTTATCGAGTTGGCTGTTCCCACCTGCATCGTTTATGATATTGGCGATGCGCCTCAAGAGTCGTGGCGACTGCTTGCCAAGCATCTCCGCTTCCCCTCGACGTTCCGAAACATTGCGCGTTATATCGAGGTGATCGGGGAGATCGACGACGCATTAGCACACGTGCTCGCGGCTTCGGAAGGCATCACCGGTCGCGCCGGCGTTAATGAGGATGAAAAAGTTGAGCTTGCTAAGCGTTTTCTCGCTGCCCGCGATGTCATGCAGGCGAAGCTGCGTACACGGCTCGTTGAAAGTCTTGAGCTCGAACACTACCTCGCGCCCGGGGATGTGGCGGCGGAGCCAGGAGAGCTATTTCCGCTACTGCTGGAGTCTCAAATCATCGAAGACGGCGCACTGACGTATAAGCAGCTTGCCGCCACAGACTGGCGCACGCGCGAGAGATACATTGAGTTGTCTACGAAGTTCTTGGAATACGTGAGTCCTTCCCTAGTGAGTGCCGATCTGTCTGCTTTGCTTCGCAGCGACATCGTGTCCGCATCGGTCAAAGCCGCGATCATGAGCCATGCTGCTGACTATACAGACGCCTCTAACGATGAAGGTTTGCTGGAGATAGCGCGTGTTGCCATCCGCAGTAATTATCAGTTGCCTGTGAAAATTATCGAGAAGCTTGCGGCCATTGGTCTGCCGCCACTTGACGTCCTTGCATTGCTCGAACCTCACTTAGATACGCTCGATCAACAAGTGCTTTTCGCTTTGATTGACGCACTTGGTGCCGATTATTCGGCGCTGACGACCATTGGAAAGGACCGGCCGCAGGTGCCGCACACCAATGCCGTCTTGGCGTTGCTAGCTGCCTTGAAGCGCCATGGCGTGGTCAGTTCGTACAAGGAGGACGGAAATATTATTCGCGTAAATAAGAAGCATGAATAGAAAGGAAAACAGGGGTCAGAGCGAAGTTTTTTTGGACGATTTAAAAAAACGACTTCGTGCCCCGTTTTTAGCCCGCATCGAAACCAAAGAATTCTCACCATCTCTTACCAAAATCAGGGGTCAGAGTGCACTTTTTTGGGGCGATTTTGAAAAATCGACTCTGACTACGTTTTCAGCCCGTATCGAGACCAGAGAATTCCCCCCATCCTTTCCTGCCTGAGAACACGCATGTTGTCGAAACCGCTTTGCTTGGTGCTGCTGGTTCTTTCGTTCTCCGCTAGTGCAGTCGTCATTCGTGATGATGTCGATGACGCGAAGTATCGAGTGCCGGATGCCGAACTGCCTGCACTGGCCGATATACCCATGGAAGGCCATGGCGTATTGATCGATCCACGGTGGGTAGTCACGGCGGCCCATGCGGTGACATGGCAATCCGGCGGCGTCAACGAGGTGACCATCAATCATGTCCCTCGGCACGTTGAACGTGTGGTGCTTTATCCGGGGTACCAGAAACTTCCTCAGCCGCTTGTCGACAAGGCACTGAAGACCCATGACGCGACGCAGATCATCGCGTTTCTCTCGGCATCGAACGACGTCGCTTTGTTGAAATTGAGCGAGCCGGTCACCGATGTTGCCCCGATCGCCATCTACAGAAAAAACGACGAACTGGGAAAGACCATCAAGATCGTGGGCAAGGGTGCGACCGGCACGGGATCGCGCGGGCAGGATGCCAACGGTGCCCACCGCACGGTTCTGCGTCGCGCATTCAACACCATCAACGGCGTTCAAGACCGATGGCTCAGCTACACCTTCCATAAGCCACCGTCAGCGTTGCCGCTGGAAGGCATATCGGGCGATGGCGACAGCGGCGGCCCCGTACTCATCCAGGTCAACGGCCAATGGCAAGTGGCCGGACTGGTTTCCTGGAAACGTGGAAAAGACAACGCCATTCTTCTCCACCCAGGCTTTTACGGCCAAACCAACTACAACGTCCGCCTGAGCCACTACGCGAGTTGGATTGATAACGCCATCCTTACCGACAAAGCACATGGTAGTGGTAGCGCCGTGGATGGTAAGAGCTGACCAGGCAGGGCCGAAAAGGGGGCAGTGATATTTTGCAACGAAGCAGGGATGGGATCACTTATCAGCGGTATGTGGGTGTCCGCATCTTTCGTGGGATCTGGCTAACTAAAGTGGTGGAGATGACTGTGCAATGGCTTTCCAAGCACCGATGGAATTGGATCTTTATAGCGATAGTTTTGGTCGCGCCTTACGCCAACGCTCAATCGACAGGCGGCAGCATTTACATAGCTCCACCGTCCGACTCATGTATGACGAAGCTATGGAAAGGGTTGCTACCTCTTGTAGCCAAAGATCACAGTTACATCAGCATGGCTGATGTGGAACGCGTCACTGGTGTAAAGATGCAGCATGTCGTCCAAGTGGCACCGATGGATTCTATCGGTAGCTACGAAATACATCGCCCCATGCTGCTCCAATCGTACGATCCTTGGGCGCTCTCTTTCCGCGACGAAATTCAAGACGAGCCATTACCTGCCAAGTCGAACAGCTTTGATTCTTCTTGGCAGGTTGCTCAAGGGCGAGCTACGGGCGGCCGAGGTTCCACTTCTGTTCTCGATATCGCTTGTAGCGGCATGGGCGAGCTCACCCTCGCCAAGGTTGAGGCGGATTTACAGACGGCAGGCTTCAAAGTGGCGGCGAAATCGACGAGGCCACTTCAACAATATGTGGAGATCTTCGCGAACCAGTGGGGAGATCAGATTCATGTTTATTACGAAATGCCCGTGGAAGTCGCGCCTGGCGTCACTTCGCTTCATATCGTTGGTAGGAACGTGCATTGAAAGGAAGCTTCAGCAAAAGCAGGGGGCAGCGTGGGGTTCTTTGAGGGCGATGTTGCAAAGTCGACTTTAATCTCGGTTTTGGACCCTTCCAAAACGGGGTCAGGTTCACTTAGGACCGTTTTGAACTATTACGGGCTGGTCGATGTGCGGGGCGAAGGCCGGCGAACCGTTGGGTTTTGGCTTCGACCATGGCGCGGAAGTCATCCCGGCCTAGCGCCCTTTGTTGTTGGAGATAGTTCCGAATGGATGCCAGGTCGTCGTCGGAAAGGGTTTCGCGTAGCAGCTGACTGTAGGCCATGGCGCGCGACTCTGGCATAGCGCCGAGCGCGCTGTATTGCGGATGCGGTGAGAGCATGACCTCTTGGCGAAGTCCGCAATGGCTGGCGCAGCTGGACCATGCGAAGGTTGTGGGATCGTCCGTCATGCGGGCTCGGACGGGATTGAGATCGATATAGCGGTGGCAGTGCAACACATAGCTTTCGCTGTCGACCAGGCTTGCCTTGTAGCGGCCCTCCCACAATGTTCCGGTACGCCGATGACGGACATTGAACTGGCCGACGTAGCCGCGTCCGAGTTTTTGCATCAGGCGAGCAACCGCGCCGATGTCGGGCGGCGTGATCAGCAAATGAACGTGATTGTCCATCAGCACATAAGCGTGCAGTCTGCAGCCTGTATCCAGCAGCGCTTCGCCCAGCAAGGTGATATAGCGTTGTCTATCGTTCTCGTCGAGAAAGCAGGGCAAGCGGTTGTTGCCGCGCTGGACGACGTGTTGCGGAATGCCGGGCAGGTCGAGTCGTGGTTGTCTGGCCATGCTCCGAGGATCGCCTCGGGCGCGTTTCGTCGATAGCGTCGACGATCACTGAGTCTTGTCAGTGACGGCCTTCGGTTCATGTCTGAAAGTGAACCTGACCCCGTTTCTGATTGTCATTGGTTCCGGCAGAAAAGTTCGAGCCATTTCGCTATTTTTGATATCCGCGGATTTACTCGAATGACGAGCTCATCGGATCCGGCCATTCTAAGAAACGTCCTATTTATGCTGGACTGCGTAATACCAATGATGATGCGGGTTCTTTATCGCCACGGCGCCTACGTCGAAAAGAATACAGGTGATGGCCTTATGGCTATTTTAGGAGTCGATAAAAATGATGCTGAAGCGGCCGACGCAGCACTCGATGCTGCTGAAGAGATGTTCTTCGTACTTAGTCGACTGGTAAATCCGTTGTTAGAAGCAAATCATATATCCCCAGTCGATGCCCGTATTGGTATTGATCTGGGTGAACTTATTTTAGCGCGAATTGGCCTGCCAACAGGGTCTTCGCGCCATGAAAGAAACACCCTCACAGCAGTTGGCCCATCTGCAAATATTGCGTCAAGGTTGCAAGCCATGGCCGGAACTAATGAGATTTGGTGCGGCGAATCAGTTCAAAGGGCTTCGAAGGAAGGGAGACAGGCCAGCTTTCTAGATGTTACGCCTGATAGCTGGACTTGGAAGTGGGGTCCGCAAGGTCGCCCCTACCGTTGCTGGAACTACCGAGGTGTTCTGCAACAGCCGACAAATGTTTTTCGACGCAATTTCGTGTGATGTCTACTGGTGTCTAATTCATTTTTAAAGAATGATGGTTACTCGATATGAACCGCTATTACATCTTTGAATATTTCGATATTTGCCTGAGTTCTGATAGAAGCCTCGACGATGTGAATGCCTCTATAGGCGGTGTTTCTTTCGAAAGTCGCAGAGGATGGCAAGGTTTGATGAAAAGTATTTTCACGTCTAGATATTGATATATTTATTATTTCAGGAGTTATTGAAGTATTTGCAGCAGCTTCTCTCCCATAATTTGTTTTTGTAAAAGTTACGGTTAGCGATTTATGAATCGCCATCAAGGCTGCGCTTACGATTACAAGAAACTTAATCGGGATATCTTTTCTGATACACCTTGAAAGAGAGAAGTAATCTGACCAATTTTCAGGAGATTCCTGCGAATACGCTTTAAAATTCACGCCAGATAAGTTGATAATATCTTTTGCTATCGAGCTTTTAAGCTCTGCAGGAATGGGTAGAAGCCTAATGAATTTTCTAAAATCAAGTTCTCGCACGACGTAGTTGAGGCTTTCTCCGTCTTTTTTGAGAAAATTTGGACGCAGGTAAGGAACTGGTTCTTTTACGCCATACCGGTTTTCATTTTTAATTTTGTAGAAAGTCTCAGGAAAATCCAAGAAGTCTATCAACCCTTGACCAAGCATTGCAGCATCTTTGGCGGCCATACCTTGTAGCTTTGCGGATACATCGACATGAAAAGAGGTGGCTGTAACCTCTTGCACATTAGAGTATCCATATGATGACCATAAAACCTGGCTGTCATCGCCAAAGTCGAGGCCAACTCGAAATCCTAGATCTCTTATATCAATGCCTCTCGTTTGTAACGAGGGTATAACCGAAACTTCCATCAACAATCTTAAGAACGCGGAGCAGTTGATTGCTGCGAGCGCCGATGATTCTTTGTGAACTGATGATCCTCCAAAGAAGGCCATTAGTGCATCGCCCATAAATCTATGGACGTGGCCATCGAGAGCACGAACTACTTCTGAAGCTGCACGCAATATTGAATTCTTTATCCATTGCACAGTTTCCAGATCATATTTAATCGCTAAACGTGTGGAGTTTTTTATGTCCACAAACATAGTAGTTACATAGTGATACTGAAAACCGTCTGTCCCGGATAAATGCAGAAAATCCGGGTGAGCTCCTATTTTACCGTCGTTAAATGCGGTGGTTTTACCTAGCCAACTTCTTATGGGGCGTTGAACCTCGTATTCATTTCCCTGTGTCGCTAAAGCTGACGATTTAGCTAATGCCGCATCCTGTGCGTCAGCCCTAGTAACTGCGTATGACTCAAGATTCGCCGTTACATCAGATTTCAATCTCGATTGATGTCTAAGTACTTTATCGAAACTATCTCGAAAATCGGAGCCATTTTCCATGATTGAATTTTCCTTAATTCAATGTCGATGCAAAAATAAGCACGAAGACCGTAAGCATCAACGACGGAACTTGGAAGTAAACTAAGCAGTTGACAGCTGAGCTAATATCCTTGTACTTATTCTTAGTTATATTTGCAAGAATATGAGCTTGGGATGCTAGGTCCTGAGTTAATTCAGCTGGTGTAATATCCAAGACACGCTTGATGTAGCCATCACGCCCCCCAATATGATCGGCGACGTCGCAAAAAAAGAATATTGAAGGATGCTCGTGCTGTGCACGGCCGCTCGGTGTTTTTGGTGCGAGTGCCGAACAGGCATATTTTACTGTCCATGCCGTTATCACCGATGATAATGAGGCGGATCCCAGTAGTATTCCTACGAGCCAGTGAGGAGTGTTTTGCAAATGTAGTCCATTTAATCTTAGCATTAGCCCAGCTAAATACGCGATGCAATAAGATAAGATGATTGCTATTTTAGTGTTGCTGGCATTTATATAGATATCGAAACGTTTGATTGTTTCAAGAATTAATTTGTCTTTTTCACCTTCCATTTTCATCATCCCCTTTGTTAATCGTGTAAAAAAGTTTTTTGAATTCTCCCTACTACAGCGCGGTTAAGTATATAGAAACAAAACGGGTCAGGTTCACTTACGATCGTTTGCAGCTATCGGGGTCAGGTTCACTTACCGACTGAGTGGGTCAGCGCCCCTTGCGCGACTTTTCCAGGAAATTTCCGATGCGCGAAAGCGCGCTCTGATTCGGTCTATTCTGCTTTATTGATGTTGTTCGACTGGAGTTTGGCAAATGCAGGGATACAAGGAAGGTATAGCGCGTGGGGTTTGTGCAGCGACGATAGCGATCCTCGCGGCCTGTTCGAACAGGTCGAGTCGTGGTTGTCTGGCCATGCTCCGAGGATCGCCTCGGGCGCGTTTCGTCGATAGCGTCGACGATCACTGAGTCTTGTCAGTGACGGCCTTCGGTTCATGTCTGAAAGTGAACCTGACCCCGTTTCTGAGTCGTAGCCTGCGTGGCATGGGCGGCTCCTTGCCGAGGGAACTCAGCTTGCCTGCTTTAGCCCGTATTCTTTGTCAGTGCCTCTCGACCGGGCCACTCGGAAAAGTCCACGCTGACCCCTGTTTTGCCCCTTTCGACCCAAGCCTCTGCCCCTTATCCGTTTCCACGATCCTCATAAGATTTGCGTTATTTCCCTATAAGAGACTTTAGGCGGCGAATAGCACGCCACCCTTTACTCTGCTTAATTATGGCCAGCTCGGCCTCTGCTTTATCTGCACGATCTCTTTCCGACCGTATCGCGCTTTCGGCATTATTTACGGGATAGCTATAATTGTGGCCATAGCACAGATGAAAATCATCTAGGTAGCTTGGTGGTGTTTCGAATGCTTCTGCCAAATTCATATGCTCTTCGGCCAAATAGAAGGTATTGAGGCCGTCAAATAATATAGCTATGTAATGAGCCTCGATTATAATTTTTTCCCAAACCTGATCTCTATGGAAAGGTGTCTCGACGAGAATTATCCAAGGACGCCATTTCTTAAGATCGATGCCTTGCAATACCGACTCCTCGTGACCTTCAACATCGATCTTTAGGAAGTGAATATCACCGATAACGTACTCATCGCAAATTGAGTTCAATGTCCTCGATCTGACAGACCTTTTATGAACTTCACGTCCTGATTCTTCATGCTCCTTGGCAATAGCCTCAACCATAGTTGAAAGTCCAGTTCCCGTGACTTCATAAAAGCAAAAATCCGAATCATCAACATCGCTCGCAACATACTGAAGGTTTATATCTTTAGGCCTTTGCTGTGAAAGCAAGCCGTAAAACGCTTGAACAGGCTCGATGTTTATCCCTGTCCAGCCTCGATCATAGAAAGCTCGAGTTACAGAGTCGAATGATGGATCATTTGCTCCAACATCAATATAAAATCCTTTATCGAAGAATTTCAATGCCCGCCAAAGCCTTATATCTTCGAAATTTTGTGCGTAGGAAATGAACTTCACTTTTTATCCTTATTTTCGAGCAAGAACGGGTCAGGTTGGACTACCCCTGATTTCTCGGACACCACAAAGCAAGGACAATCCTTGCACGGAGGTGTTCGATGGAAAAGCGTCAACGTTTCACCGCAGAGTTCAAGCGTGAGGCCGTGCGCTTGATGCGTACGTCAGGAAGGCCCGCGGCGGTCATCGCGCGCGAGTTGGGCATTCCACGTAACCGTTTGTACAAGTGGGCGCAGGATGCTGAGAAGAAAGGGGATCAGGCATTCCGTGGCAGCGGCCGACGGAAGGCCAGTAGCGATGAACTGGCTACGCTCAAGCGCGAGCTGGCCCGATCAAAACGGGGTCAGGTTGGATAAAGGGGTCCGGCCACGATGATGCGGAGAATCGTGGGACCAGCCAGATAGGCCTGAGCCATGCTGCCGCAAACCGCGAGCAAAGGGGTAACCTTTTTCTTCCTCCGTCTTGCTGAAGGCCGGAAACGCCTTCACCATTCAGTCTGGCAATTGAATAGGGTTAGAAATGTATGTTCGTGGACCCGGTAGCGGCCAGTGCGGACCCGATCTGGCACGGCCTGAAAATCGGCGATTGGGCAACGTGGGTTGCTGGCAGCGCGACTTTCCTAGCGGTCTGTGTCGCAATAGGCGTCCCGCTAGTGCAGGGAATTTTGCAACGTCGCGAACGCAAGGCGCACGGATGGCAGACAGCGCATATTTTGGCTATTGAGATGAATGTGCTGTTTGGCGGTTTGCTTTCACAGATTTTGGACAGGCGTCAGTTGATTCAGTCTGCACTTTCTGGAACTTTCAACGGCAATCCCGCCGTGTTTGCCGCCAACGCAAAACTTTGGGGTCGTGATGATCTTCCGCGCGGCGGTGACTTGCGGGGCCTTCCGTATCCAGTTGCACCGAGCATTGCGGCGTTGCGTGCAAATCTTACGATGTATGACGGCCTCATTGACCGGGCTGTCGGTCTTGTCCACATGAAGGCGCTGGACATGTCTATCCGTGAACTCAAAATTACGCAAATGCTGGATGTGGCACAGGCTGCTTTGGCGCGAGCCGCTGGGCACCTTGGCAAATACGAGCAGTCATACGTACTCGTAAACTATCTCGATAACGGCAACGGTGGAGACATTGCGCCACTACCTGACTACGTTTAGTCGCAAACGAAGGGGCAGGGTGCAAAAAAACGGGGCAGGTTCATTTCATTAGGTTTTGCAAATGAACCTGTCCCTCTTTGTGTCCCCTTTTCCGGAAAAAACGCACACGCCCAGTGAATGGCTCTTGGCCTGGTACATGGCGGCGTCTGCGGCGCGCAGGTAGTCATCGGTTGTCGTGAAGCCAGCCTGGCTGCTGACCACCCCGATGCTCGCGCAGCAGGTCACGGTGTGCATGCCGATCTGATAGGGGGCCGCGAGGGCGGTGGCAATCTGTCGGGCCCGGTCGGTTGCACCAGCGTGATCGACAGACTCAAGCAGCACGTTGAACTCATCGCCACTCATGCGGGCCACAAGATCAACAGCCCGCACGCAGGACTCAAGCCGGCGCGCAACCTGCTGCAACAGTTGGTCACCTACATGGTGTCCAAGGGTGTCATTGACTGCCTTGAACTGATCGAGGTCCAGCACCAGCACGGCGAACATCGTGTGGTCGCCTTGTGTCAGCGTGTCACGACGTTTCGAAGCACCGTCTTGATGCAGCGCGATGGCGTGCTCGAGGCGATCGCGAAACAAGGGCCGGCCGGGCAGGTTGGTCAATGCGTCGTAAGAGCTGCCGCGTTCGGCCAGATCGCTCAGTGACCCGGCCATCCGAACTGCAACGCCGTTTTCGAATTGGGCCACCCCGCGCCAATTGAGCCACACCAATCGCCCCGATCCATGATGAGCACGAAAATCGACCGAAAAGTTAGGGCGGTTGCCCGCCAGGTGCCTGCGGTACGCCATCTGCACGCGCTCATGGTCATCGGGATCAATGAGCTGTTGCAAAAAATGCCAGCCGTCATCATGCAGGTTGCCGGTGCCGCTCAGCCCGACAATCTCATTGAAGCGGTGGGACACATGCAAGACGTCCGTTTGCAGGTTCCAATCCCAGATACCGTCATTGGATCCGCGGGTGGCGAGTGAATAGCGGTTGTCGGATTGCACCAGCTCGAGTTCGGTATTTTTTTGTTGGGTCACGTCAATCATCAGGCCGATCATGCGATTTTGGCGACCCTTGTCGACATCGACGCGACACAGGTCGCGCACCCATACGACCTTGCCGGATTTGGCAATCAACCGGTAACTCATCTCGTACGCGTAACTGTGTGTTGCGTGGTACGCGGCATCGTCAATGACCAGCGCTTCCGCCAAGTCATCGGGATGCAAATGCTGCCGCCAGAAACCCGGGTCGGACCGCCACTCTTCGACCGAGTAGCCGAAAAGGCGCTCGACCTGCGGACTCAGGAACGTATTGCCCACGCCGAGCTCTGCTTCCCAAACGACGCCGTCGATGGTTTCCAGCAGCCGCAGGAAGCGCTGGCGGACCTCCATCAATACTTGTTCGGTGATTTCGGTGATTTCGATCAGAACGCCCTGGCGACTGATCACTCGATTCGCTGCATCGGACTTCGGATGCATCTGCAGACGCATCCAGCGATAGTCCGAGTTTGCCAAGCGCAGCCGGAACACCGGCATGCCTGATCGCAAGGTTCCCGTGTCGTCGGGATGCACGAAGTCAAGCAAAGACTTGCCGAGCGCCCCATCCAGCGAATGGCCCGTGAGCTTGTGCCAGGCAGGATTCAGGTAGGTGATGATCCAGAGCGCGTCCGTTTGCACCACCGCGTCGGGCAGCAGCTGCAGTAGTTCGTCGGGCGGCGTGGAAGGGGCAGGCATCTGTCGTTTATGCTCATCGAAGCCCTATCATCCTGTCCACCCCTTTCCTCATCGCTGAGCAACTCGCTCGATGTCCGCGCTGCGCGCGTCCGAGGATGAGGCACAGTAAGACCTAGGAGAGAAATTTCACCAGTAGCTGACGCTTGGGCTCGGGCAGGTTGCGGAAGGCATCGAGAAGGCGGCTTTCTTCGTCAGTGAGGCGCTGATAGACGGAGGATTTCTCTCCCACCCCCAAGCGGAAATGGCCTCGGCCGGTGGCAATCCATTCGAAGCTGGCGTTGAAATCCTTCGCCAGTTCGATGATGCGGGCAAGCTCGGGCAGGGCAAGGCCCGTGAGCCATTTGCGGGCTGTCTCGCGCGACACGGCGTAGCGGTCTGCCAGGGCGCTCGTTCTTCCGCGTCCTTGCACGAAACGGGCGCGGTCCAGCGTCTGCTGCAGGCGGTCCGCGAAATCCTCGTAGGGTGCTGTCATCCAAGTTCCTGTTGTCGCATCGCCGGCACGCGCTCAGGCCTGGGGCGTTGAGTAGATGCAGCGCATTGTTGCGCATCCGCATTCGTGGAAATGCAATTTCAGGTTGTTGACATAGCCAATTTTGAGTTGCATCATGCCAGCCATGAATTGCACGTTGCCGCCGCTGCCAAGCCCTCCGAGCATGTTACGGCTTTAGCTTCGCCACGACACTGCCGCGGCCGAGGCTGTTGGCAACGATAAAAGGAAGGAGGTAATTAAATTCACCGAATTAAGAGGGGCGGTGGGTAATTGCCGTCGGGAGGGCGGCTAATACAACACCCTTCGGGGAAATACGTCCGAAGTCTGTTAGCGGTTTCTAACCTCCCGACTTCCCGTCCGTCGTCATGCCGTGGACGGGCACTTCATGGAACTTAGGAGGCGACCATGTCAACGTTCGATTCGGATGATCTGGAAACAACGGGCTATTTCCTGCCGGAGGAAAGCCAGTTACGGCTGAAGAAGCTGCGCGAGTATGTGGAGTTCCTGGCGAACCTGGCGCGACCGCGCATCACGGACGAAGCAAAGGAGTGGTACGCGGAAATTCGCCCGGGCGAGGTGGCAATCTGCCTGGAGTTGCTGGAGGAGCAGATCGCCCAGGTGCTGGCCGAAATCTCCTGGCCGGCAGAACGTGGCGAAGAGGAGCCAGCAAGCGAGGCCGATGCGGAAAAGGAAGCCGAAGTCGAAGCGGAGGCTTGCACGGAAGCCGCAGAACCGGAGGTCGCCGAGCCGGTGAGGGATGAGGCGGGCAACGGCTACCTCTTCGGCGTCACCCTGAATCAGCTCGACGAAATCAACTTGCTGCTCGACAGCCTTCGGGCCCACGGCAATGTGGTGACCTGCAGCGATCATGCCGAGTTATCCGACGTCACGCTGTCGATCATGGGCGATGCCATCGTCCGCGACGCGCAGAAGCTACGCGACATCATCATCGACGTGAATGCGCAGGCACTGGAACCACCGCACGGTACGAAACCCGGTGTTCGCGAGGAGCAGGCCACTTACCTCGCACTCCTCGCGCGTTCGCCCTCGGGCGGCGCGTCGTACGTCGTGCGGCAGCATCCAACCTTTCAGTAGCCGGGAGTCACGGCGATCGCTTGCATAAGAAAATGGGTCAGGTTCGTTTAGCCTGGTTTTGCAAATGAACCTGACGCCTTTGTTTGGCAGATTGATCTGCTTGTGGAACTAGCTGATCCTGCACTACCTGAGTAGGACGGCTACTGCAGTTTGAGCGCGTCGAGGTCATCCAGCACGATCTGCGTGAGCGCGATACGTTTGTCCGAGTAGGAGTGGTCCGTTGCCA